>ENA-OQIR01000435-OQIR01000435.1-human-gut-metagenome-genome-assembly--contig:-NODE-435-length-18451-cov-3.168086_pt1 | contig 18451 bp, 16 predicted proteins | sample MGYA00242580_ERZ504745 | MGnify/ENA primary metagenome ERZ504745 (study PRJEB26092, sample SAMD00036214) | human gut metagenome | host: Homo sapiens | study: EMG produced TPA metagenomics assembly of... | reverse complement strand
ATATTCAAATCCTATGATTTGATTTGGTTCGAGAATTTCAGCAGTTTGATCTGCATCATAACGTTTGAAGACTTCGGCAATAACTTTACCTAAATCTTTTTTCTTAACAGCATCCACCAAAGGCATAGCTTCGATGTATTCTTTTATGTTTTGTCCTGGAGAAACAAAATATTTATCAGGAGTACTTACAAAGTTTTCCTTACTAACCTCATTGATATAAGGGAAATCTTCAGGGAACATAGAGTTGAATACAATCTTACCAACTGTTGTAATTAAATAATCATTTTTATGTTTTTCATCAAATGATGTTTTATGCATGTTACATACAGGTAATGCGATACGAGTGTGAAGGTGAACTTGTTTTGACTGATAAGCCATCATAACTTCATCTTCATCTGTATATACATGACCTTCATTTTCACCAAAACGGTGCCAGTGAGTTGCTTCTAATGGGCAACCAACTTCTTCGTAGTGCTTAGCTTCTGCGAAGAATTCATCTTTCGTTTCTTCCATTGTTAAATAGAAGTTACCCATAACCATATCCTGTCCTGGCGTAACGATAGGTTTACCATCTTTAGGACCTAAGATATTGTGAGAACCTAACATCATAACTAATGCTTCGGCACGAGCTTCTTCTCCTAATGGAACGTGGATAGCCATCTGGTCACCATCGAAGTCGGCGTTGAACGCAGTACATACTAATGGGTGAAGACGCATTGCACGTCCTTCTACTAATTTAGGCAAGAAAGCCTGAATACCCAAACGGTGCAATGTAGGCGCACGGTTCATCAATACTGGATAGCCATCGATTACTTTTTCAACAACATCCCAGATACGAGGATCACGACGTTCGATTAATTTTTCAGCATTTTTAGGATTTTGAGCCAATCCTTGATTTACAATTTCATTAATGATAAATGGTTTAAACAAGTTAACTGCCATTTCACGTGGAATACCACATTGGTACATTTTCAAATCTGGTCCTACGGCAATTACTGAACGACCAGAGAAGTCAACACGCTTACCTAATAAGTTTTGACGGAAACGACCTTGTTTACCTTTCAATGAGTGAGACAATGATTTTAATGCACGTCCACCAGCACCTGTAATAGGTTTTGAACGACGACCATTGTCAATTAAAGCATCTACAGATTCCTGTAGCATACGCTTTTCGTTTTGAACGATGATATTTGGAGTACCCAAATCTAACAATTTACGTAAACGATTATTACGAGTGATTACACGACGATATAAATCATTTAAGTCACTTGTCGCAAAACGACCACCATCCAATTGAAGCATTGGACGTAAATCAGGAGGTATTACCGGAATGTTAGTCAGAATCATCCATTCTGGTAAGTTTTCACTATTACGGAATGCATTGATTGTATCTAAACGCTTGATTAATTTCTTACGTTTTTCACCTTGTGCTTTCTCAAGTGCATCTTGTACTTCTTGGTATTCAGATTCTAAATCTACATCTTGTAATAGACGAAGTACAGCTTCAGCACCTGTTTGAGCTGTAAATCCTGTTGAACCATAAATAGCTTGGTTTTCACGGAATTCACGTTCAGAAAGAATTTGTTTATAAGCTAAACCAGATTCTTTTGGATCTGTAACAATATAACTAACAAAGTATACAACTTCTTCTAATTGTTTAGGTGTTACATCCAACAACAATGCCATACGGCTAGGAATACCACGTAAATACCAAATATGAGCTACTGGGGCAGCCAAATGGATATGGCCCATACGCTCACGTCTTACGCTTGCCTTTGTGATTTCTACACCACAACGATCACAAACAACACCTTTAAAACGTACTTTTTTATATTTACCACAAGCACATTCCCAGTCCTTAGTTGGACCGAAAATGCGTTCGCAGAATAAACCATCACGTTCAGCTTTTTGTGAACGATAGTTAATTGTCTCAGGCTTAGTTACTTCACCATGACTCCATTTCAAAATCGTTTCTGGACTCGCTAAGCGAACCTGAATCGAGGCAAAATTGTTAATACTCATATTTTATACTACGCCTCCTCTTCTTCTTTATTTTCTTCTTCAATATCGTCGACTAACTCTTCCTTTTGAACTTCCTCTTGTAAAGGTTGAACTGGATGAGCATCCTGGTCATCATCTAATGTGATGTCAACCTCGTTATTGTTTTCATCTAACAAACGAATATCGATTGCTAGACCTTGTAATTCGTGCATCAATACACGGAATGATTCTGGAACACCTGGTTCTGGAATATCTTTACCTTTGATAATAGCTTCATAAGTCTTGATACGACCTTGAATATCATCGGATTTGATTGTTAAGATTTCTTGTAATGTGTGAGCAGCACCATATGCTTCCAATGCCCAAACTTCCATCTCTCCAAATCTCTGACCACCATTTTGAGCTTTACCACCCAAAGGTTGTTGAGTAACTAAAGAATATGGTCCTGTAGCACGAGCATGTAGCTTATCGTCAACCATGTGGGCCAACTTGATCATGTACATTACACCGACACTAATACGTTCATCAAATGGTTGTCCAGTTTGTCCATCGTAAAGTACCTGTTTTCCATCGACAGTCATGCTGCTTCGCGCATTACATCTTGTAAGTCTTCATTTGATAAACCATCGAATACAGAAGTAGAGAATTTAACACCTAATTTACGAGCTGCATAACCTAAGTGGATTTCTAAGATCTGTCCAATGTTCATACGAGAAGGTACACCGAATGGATTCAACAAGATATCCACTGGATGTCCATCCGCCATAAATGGCATATCTTCGATAGGTAAAATCTTAGAGATGACACCCTTGTTACCGTGACGACCAGACATTTTATCCCCTTCAGAAATCTTACGTTTCTGAACGATATATACTTTAACACGCATATTTACTCCAGGAGGAAGATCCGATCCATCTCCACGTTTAAATACACGAATAGAATGAACAATACCAGCACCACCATGAGGTACTTTCAATGAATTGTCACGAACTTCACGTGATTTTTCACCAAAGATTGCTAATAATAATTTTTCTTCTGGACTAACTTCACTTTGTCCTTTTGGAGTAACCTTACCAACTAAGATATCTCCTTCTTTTACTTCGGCACCAACCATAATGATACCGTTTGAATCTAATTTACGAACCGCTGCTTCACTAACGTTAGGAATATCACGAGTGATTTCTTCAGGACCTAACTTTGTTTCACGACAGTCAATATCATATTCTTCTACGTGGATTGAAGTATACACATCATCACTAACCATACGTTCAGACATGATGATGGCATCCTCGTAGTTATATCCATGCCATGTTGTATATGCGATAACAACGTTTTGACCCAATGCCAATTCACCATTTTGCATACTTGGACCATCTGCTAAGATATCCCCTTTTTCAACCTTTTCTCCAACTTCTACGATTGGACGTTGGTTGATACAAGTACTAGCGTTTGAACGAGCAAACTTACGTAATTGATAAGTGTGGTTTTCACCTTCATTATCTTTAACTACAATACGCAAGCCATCTACATATTCAATAACACCATCTTGTTTAGCGACAATACCAACACCTGAGTCTTTGGCAATCTTATATTCAATACCAGTACCAACATAAGGTGAATGAGGAACTAATAATGGAACGGCCTGACGCTGCATGTTGGCACCCATTAAGGCACGAGAGGCATCATCGTTTTCCAAGAATGGAACACAAGCAGTCGCTACAGATACAATCTGTTTTGGACTGACGTCGGCAAGTTCTACTTCTTCACGATCGGCAATAATTGTTTCACCAGCCTTACGAGCTACGACACGTTCATTTACTAAATGACCATCACGAACCTCATTGGCCTGAGCAATTACATAATCTGCTTCTTCGTCCGCACTTAAGTAAACAGTATCTTCACTAACAGTACCATCTGCATTTACTTTACGATAAGGTGTCTGGATAAATCCATATTCATTGATACGAGCATAAGTTGTTAAGTTGTTGATCAAACCGATGTTTGGTCCTTCAGGTGTTTCGATTGGACAAATACGACCATAGTGAGAGTTGTGAACGTCACGAACTTCAAAACTTGCACGATCACGACTGATACCACCTGGACCTAAAGCTGAAATACGACGTTTATTTGTCAACTCAGCAAGAGGGTTTTGTTGATCCATGAACTGTGATAACTGTGAACTAGAGAAGAATTCTTTAATTGCAGCTGTCAAAGGACGAATGTTAGTCAATTTTCTTGGAGTTAAGCTATCCATTTCCTGAATTGACATACGTTCTTTAACAACACGTTCCATACGAGATAAACCAATACGGAATTGGTTTTGGATCAATTCACCAACAGAACGAATACGACGGTTACCCAACATATCGATGTCATCTGTTGTTCCTACACCTTCCATAACATTTAAGCTATATGAGAAGAATGCATACATATCTGAAACTGTAATTGTATGTTTATTTGCGAATGGGTCATTTCCAGCAACACGTACTTCATCCCCATTGTTATCAATAATATATACTTCTTGAACGCATGCACCAATCAACCATGCCGTAATATCTTCGCTTAAAGCACGTTGTTTAACTTGTGTTTCAACATCACTATCGATGGCATCTGGACTTACACCAACCATATAACGGTTCGCAACTAATTCCATATCTGCATCAACAATATCTTCACCTTGCGCATTTGTTAAACGCCCAAGAGCATATAAACGTTGTCCATAGTTAAATACAGAATCCATATTTTCGGCTGTTAATTTAACTGGTTGTGCAAACAATCCTGCAAAAATTTCAACATTTTCAACAACCTTTTGGATTGCTAAAACATCTTGTTCAGTTAATACTGTACCAGCATCTAAATATGCATCTTCCGTTTCCACATCACTAGCCAATACACGACCAATTAATCCTGTAGTCCAGCTTGTTGGAATTGAAACGATATCTTCTTCATGGAATTCTGAGCGGAATGGATAAGCGACACAATAAGTACCTTTCGCTAATTCTTCACGCAATGCATTTCTTTCATCACGGTGAACCATTGTACCTTTTTCCATGAACACATTGCCATTTACATCAACAATATCATGAGCAAGGCTCATACCATACATACGATCGATCGCATTTAATTTCTTGCGTAATTTATAACGGCCAGCCTTTGTCAAATCATAACGACGGTGATCAAAGAATTTAGCCTGCATCAAAGTGATTGATCCATCTAATGTAGGAATTTCATCACTTCTTTGGTTTTCATAGAAAGAAAGTAAAGCTTCCTGAGTAGTTTTTACTTTATCATTCAATAAAGAATTTTCGATTTCTTCATATTTACCGAAGAAAGCAGTATACAACAACAAATACATATTCATGTATTCGCGATCTTCTGCATCTGTAGCTACATCAGACCAGTTACGTCCCATTGCACGTAAGAATGTTTCCATCATTGATGTATCATGAGTATCTTCATTCACTCCAATATTCAAAGACATACCAATAGCCTTGAATAAAATACTGAATAATACTTTACGACGACGGTCAATAGAAACGTTGATCAAACGTCCATTTGTAGTTTTCTTTTGTTCAGTCATGAACTCTAACCAAGTACCACGACTTGGAATTAATTCACAGCTAAAGTTTTGTTTACCAGTCTTTTCATCATAACTATCCGCAAAATATGCGCCAGGAGAACGTACGATCTGACTAACGATTACACGTTCTGCACCATTGATGATGAATGTACCAGTTTCTGTCATTAAAGGGAAATCCCCTAAATATACTTCTTCACTCTTAGTTACTACTTCCCCAGTTTCTGAGTCCGTAACTTCTAATTCCATATCTGCATATAGAGGTGCTGCAAAATTGCATTCTCTATACATAGATTCCTCAGCGTTATATTTTGGTTCTTCAAAATGATAACGTAAGAAATTTAAGCGAATGTTTTTTCCATAGTTTTCAATTGGATAGATTTCTTCAAATACTTCTTGGATACCTTGTTGCGTAAACCATTTAAATGAATCTGTCTGGATTTCGACAAGATTAGGTAACTCTAATTTACCACTAACCTTTGAGTAATCTCGGCGGGAAGATTTTTTTCCACACGAGACAATACGATATGCTTTGTTGTTGTCCATGCATGCCATCCTTTCGTTCGAATTTGTACTATATTAGGAAGTTTTCATTCGAAAACTTACACTATTATGCAATTTATTATATTACTAGTAAAACCACCAAATGTCAAGAAAAACTTGACAAAACTATAAAAATGGGTTATAAATATTGCCTATCCTTTTTTAGCACCTTCACAAATTAGGTGCTTTTTTATTTGTCCATTTTGACAACCCATATATTTATGCATACAATAAAGAAGTTAAAAGGAGTCTTTAATGAAAAAAATATTAACTATAATCTTAACTTGTTTTTTATCACTTAACCTTGCAGGATGCTCGGCCTCAAAAAACAACGACGATATCCTTGCATTCTTCAATGCATTAGATAATACACTAAATTTAAAAAGTGCCCAAATCAATGGAACACTTGCAATGAAAGATTCAAAATTAAATATTGATGCACAAATTCTTCAAAAAGACGAATTACAGGTTTCTAGTTCCATTGGTCTTGTCGCAGGAAAAAATGTGCAAAATAACTTTTTGAACTTCTATATCAAAGATGGAAAAACATATTTAAATTCCATGGGAACAAAAACACAAAGTACAGTCGATAAAATTGGGTTAAAAAAGAATTCAAAATTAAATGCATACAACCCATTTCTAGATTTAACCGACGATCAATTATGTGAATTGTTTGATTCTTCTAAAAAGAAAATGACACCTACACATTTAAAGTCAATACAAGCAAATTAGCAACACTACTCGATAACATGGGATCCGTTAAACTAGATCATGCTACACTTGTTGCAACCATCAAAAACGAAAAATCTCACATATGATTTTAAGCTTTACCGGAACACAAACCGTTGATGATGCAAGTGCTGATATTGATGTTTCAATTGAACTAAGTATCAAAAAACTAAACAAAATCAACTTCCCAAACGATTTAGACAATTATAAAAACGAAACTGCAGAAGATTAATTCCTCTGCAGTCTTTTTATTTATTCGCCAGCACGTGATAATTGATCATATGTAGATGCAACTTGCGTACTACCAATTATTGAAATGTTATTTTCAAAAATAACATCATCAATTTTATTTTCTTTGCAAAAATCCACAATATTCATAGTTAAACATCTAAAGTCAGCTATATATACAGTCTTGTAATGATCCACCAAGAACGGTGCGAAACTGTTACCAAACGATTCTTTAATCAATAAAACCGACTTGCCTTTTTCCTTTGTTGGATTTTTAATCACACTCAACGGATTATCTCCACCAATAAAACAATAGTAACCAGAACCTTCTGACCAATCGCTTACATCCGCGATTACGTTGTAGTTAGTCTCATTTCCATATTCATCCCAATATACCATATCATTTGTCGCATGAGGAATATACGCATCCACATAATCTGGATTAGCCTCCATTTCTGGAAGACGCAATTGATCATATGCCGTACCAAGGAATGGTTCAAACCTCTTTGTTTCAAAACTCTCTAATTTTTCTGGTTTCCAGCCTTTCTCTTTACAGAATGCTTTATATGCCTGATAAGCTCCTAAAGCAGTCCAGTGGTGATCAGTTCTAAAATATAGATATTGATCTTTGGCCTTTTCAATATAAGAATAGTCATCAATTCCAGTCACATTCTTATAATTCTTATAATAATAATTAATAGCCTGTTTCATATCGGAACCACCTAATTTTTTCAATTCATCATCAGGCAGAACAATCGAGTTATTTGGAATCAATAATGAATAAACTTTCGACGTTCCTTTTAGTCGCTTTGCAAAACGATTCATGGCATTAATATATAAATCTGCTGAATCCTGAACAAAATAATACATACTATATGCAGCGCCATTTTTTACATACAAATTTGATAGAATTTGGTTTTGCATATCCTCATCAAATGAATAATCTTCAGGAACTGGAACAGGTTCTACTTTTTTTGTTTTTTTCTTTTTTGTAGGAATCTTATCCGCCTCTTTTTTTGTTCCAACCATCATAGTCTTTTGGCGAACTCCATAAACATTTTTCATCTCTTGAGATAAATTCATCAACGAATCTCTCATTGGATATGTATCTGCATACCAAATCGAAATATCACTAAAATATTGCCCGTTCAAAAACGTTGCCATCGTGAACTTTGGAAATTCTGTTAGCTTTCTTTTTTCTAAATCACTCGTCGCAGGTCTAACAAAAAATGCAGCACCTGTAATACAACCTGTAAACATCAAGCATAAGCATAAAATAACAGCTACTAGTTTAGTCAAAATTTTAAATTGTTTTTCTGTTTCATGACTACCCCCTAAAATTGGAAATACAAGAACGGATTGTAACTGTTCCCCAATAAAGCCAAAAACGAAACAAACATCAATGTGAATGGTACAATCGCATCGAAAATAGAATATAGAACCATTACCACATTATCTGTATTTGATTTCTTCACCAAATATTTATGTAATGATTTTCCTAAAGTGGTACATGCTAACATTGAGAAAATCAAGAAGAAAACATTACTTAAGAATATAGTTTTAACTTCCATACTATAGAATCCAGAAACACCAATTCCAAATAATCCTAATAATACAGCCCCTAATTGTGATAAATCAGAATATTTAAAAATGATCCATCCAAAGAATATAACGAGCAATGTGTAAACACGTTTCCATTTATCTGGCATTCGATCTTTTATATAAAATTTTCCAATAAAAGGAAACATAGATAATATAAACCCCATAAAATGAAATTCCAGCTAGCTCCATGCCACATCCCAGTTAAAAACCATACCACAAACATATTACGGATCCATTTTTTCTTGCTACAACGATTTCCGCCCAATGGAATATATACATAGTCTCTAAAAAATGAACTTAAAGAAATATGCCATCTACGCCAAAAATCTTGAACACTTTTTGCGATATATGGATAGTTAAAGTTTTCTAAATAATGAAATCCAATCATCCTTCCCATTCCAATGGCCATATCAGAATATGCTGAGAAATCCAAATAAATTTGTAACATATAACAAATCATAGATAGCCAAATTCCTAGAACCGATTGATTATGAATGGCATCTAATCCTCCTGGTAATAATGTATCTGCAATGGAAGCACACGAATTGGCTAAAATTGCTTTTTTAGCTAATCCAATACTAAATCTTCGAAACCCATAAAATACGTCTTCAAACGATACTTTTCTGTTATCAATTTCATTTTGAACTGTCTCATAACGAACAATAGGCCCTGCAATACATTGATGAAATAAACTAGAATACAATAATAACTTCCAATAATCTTGTTGTGGTGATACCTCTTTTTTATATACATCAACAACATATGACAACAATTGAAATGTATAAAACGAAATACCAATAGGTAAAACAATAGTTGGAATCTTATCAGGCCAATGAATAAAAAAATTTAAATTATTTAAAAAGAAACCAGTATATTTAAAAATAGCCAATAATCCAAGCAAACAACAACAAGCAAGAATTAAATAGAGCTTTGATTTTTTTGAATCATTCATTTTTAAAGCAAAATACCAACTAATAAAAGTTCCAACATCAACAATAATAAATATTTTGGTCCCCCCCAAGCATAGAAAATTAGACTTGATACCAACAAAACCAAATTCTTTTTTCCATTGGGTGCAAAAAAATATACAACCAGATGTGGAGTAAAAAATGCGAATACAAACAACAAACTAGAAAATACCACAATTATCTCCCTTTCCCCTTATCACGCTACTACTAGCACTCTATATTTTAACACAAACAAACCTTAATAATTATTAATAAATATATAAAATTTTTAATATCCCTTTTTTAAAAAATACAATATAATATATTAAGATTCTGAAAGGAAAATAACATGCAAAGTATTAAGACAATTTATAAAATCGGACCCGGACCTAGTAGTTCACATACATTCGGTCCAATGATGGCTTCTAAGTATATCAATGAGCATTATCCAGATGCCACACACTTCAAAATCACTTTATTTGGTTCCTTAGCACTTACAGGAAAAGGACACCTTACAGATAAAATCATTTTAAAAACATTGGGTGCTAGTAAATGCGAAATCATTTTTGATATGAAAACGGCTGTCGAACATCCAAACACAATGATTATTGAAGTATTTGACAATGCTACAAAGGTTGCACAACACACATTTGTTTCAATCGGTGGCGGTAAAATTGAAATCGATGGTAAAAAAGGCAATGTAGATCCAGAGATTTATCCACACACAAAGATGGATGATATTCAAGTCTATTGCAACGAGCGTCATTTACGTTTAGACCAATATATCGATGAAGTGGAAGATTCTGATTTTGACTCTTATATGAATCAAATCTTTAAACAAATGCTAAAAACAGTAAATACAGGATTAAAGAAGACAGGTGTATTACCTGGAAGCTTAAAAATTGATCGTGTAGCCCATGCATTACACCAATCCGCACAAAGTTGTAGTGATATTCAAGATAAAAACAGTTTATTACTAAGCAGCTATGCCTATGCAGCCAACGAACAAAATGCCAGTGGAGGTATTGTCGTAACTGCTCCAACAATGGGTAGTTGCGGCGTTTTACCAAGTCTTGTATATCATTTCTATCACGATCAAAAATATCCTAAAAAGACACTTATTCAAGGTTTAAAGGTTGCCGGATTAATTGGAAATCTAATCCAGACAAACGCTACTATTTCAGGAGCTAAAGCTGGATGTCAAGCAGAAGTTGGTGCCGCTTGTTCTATGGGTGCTGCTTTTGTTGCTTATTGTCAACTTCAAAACAACGAACAAATTGAATGTGCTGCAGAAATTGGATTAGAACACCATCTAGGACTTACTTGCGATCCAGTTGGTGGATACGTAATGATTCCTTGTATTGAAAGAAATGCAGTAGCTGCACAAAGAAGCGTGGATGCCGCAAGACTTGCCAAATATTTACGCAACGTAAAAAAGAATCGTGTAAGTTTTGATATGGTTGTTCAAACCATGAATCTAACAGGAAAGAAACTTCCAATTGAACTAAAAGAAAGTGCACTAGGCGGATTAGCCGTTGTTGTACCTGAAAAAGCGTAAAGGCCTAATTCATATATGAATTAGACCTTTTCTCTATTTATCACGAACAAAACACTCTAACACTTTATAGCCCTTGCGCTCTAGATCTGCCTGCAAATCATCCGGATCTGTTGTATCACAACGAATAACTAGATTGGCAATTCCATCTTCAAAAGAATACACACCAATATGATTGATATTCACTTTGTTTTCAACAAAGATTTCCGACAACTTACCAATGGCACCAATTTCATCTTTTACGGAAACCGTAATTCTTGAACCCACTTCATCCCATCCAAGAACATTCAAGAAACATTTAAATACATCATTTTGCGTTACAATACCCGTAACTTCACCCGATGCATTGATGACCGGCAAACATCCAATATTGTTTTTCAACATTTTCTGTGTCGCATATTCCATCAATTCATTTTCATCCACAGAAATGACTTTTTTTACCATCACAGTACTTACAGTCGTTTTTGACAACAAATAATTTAATTCATATATACTTAAGCTTGTCGCATTCGTTGTACCCGAATTTGAAATCATACCCTCAGTAATCAATCCAACAAGTTGACCTTTTTCAACAACTGGAACACGGTGAATTCCCTTTTCCTTCATCAAATCAATGATTTGTGAAATCGTTGCATCTGGTTCAGCACATATAACATTTTTTGTCATATAATCCTTTACTTTAAACATAGTATTATCCTCCTAGATATGCCTTTTGAACATCCGAACTTTTGGCAAGTTCTTCCCCTGTACCTGACATTACAACTTTACCCGTCTCTAAAACATAGGCACGATGCGCAATTGACAAAGCCATCTTTGCGTTTTGTTCTACCAATAAAACCGTTGTTCCCGATTTATTGATTTCTTCAATAATATTAAAGATTTCCTTAACTAATATTGGAGCAAGACCCATGCTTGGCTCATCCAAAAGTAACAATTTAGGCTTAGCCATTAAAGCACGTCCCATCGCTAACATTTGTTGCTCACCACCAGATAAAGTAGAAGCATCCTGATTCATACGTTCTTTTAAGATTGGAAACTGTTCACAAACCTTTTCATAATCATGCTTAATTCCATCTTTATCTTTTCTTAAAAAAGCACCCATCATCAAGTTTTCATATACACTCATACCCGTAAAGATACGACGACCTTCTGGCACTTGTGTTAAACCCATCTCAACAATATGTTTCGGATTGGCCTTCATAATTGATTCATTTAAAAAGTTGATTTCTCCAGCCGACTTTTTAACAATGCCACTAATGGACTGCATCATCGTCGTTTTTCCAGCTCCATTGGCACCAATCAACGCGACAATTTCACCTTCATTTACCTCTAAACTAATGCCTTTTAAAGCTTCAATAACACCATAATGCACATGAAGATCTTTGATTTCTAACATTGCCATACTAGATCTCCTCTCCTAAATATGCCTTAACTACAAACTCATTTTGTTTGATTTCTTCAGGCGTACCATTCGCTATCATTTTACCATAGTTCAAAACATAAATACGCTCGCAAATCTTCATAACCAAAGACATATCATGTTCAATCAGGATTACAGTTAATTTATATTTCTCTCGAATATGATCAATCAATTCTGTTAACTCTTTTGTTTCCTGCGGATTCATACCAGCAGCCGGCTCATCCAAATATAAAATTTTGGGCTGAATTGCCAAAGCACGAGCAATCTCCAATCGACGTTGTTTACCATAAGGAAGATTTGTCGCCAATTCATTTCTTAAAGAATACAATCCAACTTCTTTTAATAATTCTTCTGCCTTTTCTTCGACCCATTTCTCTTCTTTATAATACGAAGGCAAGCGCAAAATCGCAGCTAAACTTCCATAACGAATATTTTTATGCATCGCAACCTTAACATTTTCTAATACTGTCATCGATTTAAATAAACGAATATTCTGAAATGTACGCGCAACACCTAAGTTTGTGATTTTATAAGGCTTCAATCCACCAATCTGAATACTCTTATCTTGATCCATCAACTCAATCAAACCACTACTTGGTTCATAGACCCCTGTCAACAAGTTGAATAATGTTGTTTTACCAGCACCATTTGGACCAATCAAACCAATAAGCTCTCCCTCATTGATTGTCATAGACACATTAGAAACTGCACAAAGACCACCGAAATTCTTTGTCAAATTTTTTACATTTAAAATTGTTTTCATGCAGATTTCTCCTTTCGCTTATCCAATAATTTCTTAAATGACAATTCTTTTGTGCCTAAAATTCCCGTTGGCTTAAAGATCATGATTCCAACCAATGCCAAACCATAAATAATCATTCGAATTTCTGAAAAGTTTGCCAAAACAACATTGATAATACCAATCGCAACAGCAGCCAAGACACTTGATGTCATAGAACCCATACCACCAAATACGACCATAACTAAGATATCGATTGATTTATTAAATGTAAATTGATCTGGCTTAATAACATAGAAGTTACAAGCAAACAATGCTCCAGCTAAAGAAGCCAATAACGCACCAATCACAAAGGCAATAACTTTATATTTCGTGGTATTGATACCCATTGCCTCACTAGCAATCTCATCTTCACGAATCGATAAACAAGCTCGTCCTGGAGCGGAATGCGTAAAGTTACAAACAACTAAAATTGAAATAACAGCACACACAAACAACAATGGAAATGTAGTTAATTTTGGAATTCCATTTAGTCCGGCTGCTCCATTTGTGATTTCCATATTCTGTACTAGGATACGAACAATTTCTGCAAATCCCAATGTTGCAATCGCCAAATAATCCCCTTTTAAACGTAATGTTGGAATAGAAACAATCAAAGCTACAATGGTTGAAAGAACAAAACCAATCAATACTCCAATAACCAAACCTGTCATATTTGGCATCATTTTAACCATAATACCAGCACAATATGCTCCAATACACATAAATCCAGCATGTCCTAAAGAGAATTGACCACATACACCAATAACTAAATTTAACGAAACAGCTAAAATAATGTTAATGAAGATATTATATAGAGTAATGGAATAATAAGATCCAATAATTCCAACTTTCATTAAAATCGTTAAAACTACAAAAGATACGACAGAAAGTAAAAGCCAAGCAAAATTTGCCTTATTCAATAATTCTTTACGCATGACTTACACCTTCTCTCTCACGTTTTTACCTAATAAACCAGCTGGTTTTAAGATCAAAATCAAAATCAAAATAATGTAAACAATCGCATCCTTATACAAAGAACTACCATATGCGGTAACCATCGTTTCAGCAATTCCAATAAATAATCCACCAATCATGCTCCTGGAATACTTCCAATGCCACCAAATACAGCGGCAATAAATGCTTTTAACCCTGGTGTCATACCCATTAATGGATTGATTGAGTTATAGTAAATACCAACTAGAACACCGGCAACACCTGCTAAAGCAGATCCTAATAAGAATGTAAAAGAAATTGTTTTATCTACATCGATTCCCATCAAACGTGCAGCATCTTCATCGACACTTACAGCACGCATGGCACGGCCCATTTTGTCTTCTGAACAATAAATTGCAAAACAATCATTAAAATTACGGTAATGACAAAAATATAGACTTGTTGCATCGTAATCGTAACGGGGCCTAAATGAAAAGAGGCACTCGTTAATAATTTAGGATAGGTTCTTACTTCACTTCCCATAATATATTGTGTTGCATACTCCAATACATAACTTACACCAATAGCTGTGATCAACGCGGTAATTCGAGTCGCATGACGAAGTGGCTTATAGGCTATACGCTCGATTAAAACACCAACGACTCCACAAAAAACCATTGAAATCAATAGGGCAGGAATAAATCCCAATCCACAATATGTTGTTATTAGAAATGCACAATAAGCTCCTAACATATAGATATCTCCATGTGCAAAGTTGATCAATTTAATAATTCCATAAACCATAGTATATCCCAAGGCAATCAAGGCATAAATACTTCCTAAGGATAGACCATTGACTAGTTGTTGTAAAAAAGCAGTCATATTAACCTCCTTATTAAAAAAGAGGGGGAATTGTCCCCCTGAACAAATACTTATTTATTTGGATCTACTGATACGGCTTCAGTTTGAACACCATCTACTAAGTTAACAACTAATACAGATTTCTTAGGTGAATGTGTCTTATCAAATGTGAATGAACCCGTTAAACCTTCAAATTTAGCATCAGCGATAGCCTTTTGTAGATCTGCACCTGTTTTACCAGCTTTTTCTAAAGCTTGTAAACCTAAGTTAGTAGCATCATATGTTAATGCAGAGAACATATTTGGAGCTTCTCCATATTCTTTTGTATATGCATCTACAAATGCAGTTAAATCATCACTTGCGTTAACTGTAGTATAAGCAGTTGAATAGTAGCAGTTATTTAAATTTTCTTTACCAGCAAGTTCAGCTAATTTTCTGATTCAAATCCATCAGCACCTAAAATTGTACAATCCATACCAGCTTCACGAGCTTGTTTAATAATCAATCCAGCTTCTGAATAGTAACCAGCGATGAATAATACATCTGCTCCTTTATCTTTTACTTTCGTAATGATACCTGCGAAATCAGTATCTTTCGCATTATAACTTTCAGTAGCTACAACTTCTCCACCCAAATCTTCAAATTTTTGTGTAAACACCTTAGTAAGACCTTTTCCATAATCACTTACTTCATTGATAATTACAGCTTTTCTCTTACCTAAATTTTCATATCCAAACTTAGCCATTGCCTTACCTTGATATGAATCTTCAAAACAAATACGGAACGCATATTCATAAGGAGAATCTCCATTCATTGTTGCATCGACCTGAGTAGCTGATGGTGAAATAACTGGAACCTGGTTTTGATCCGCTACTGGATATGTTGCGATAGAAGCACCAGAAGTTGCAGGACCTACAACTAATGCTACACCATCTTCAGTCATCAATTTTGTAGCCGCACTAGTCGATTCACTCGCATCTCCTTTATTGTCCATTTTAACAGCTTTAATTTTATACTTTGAATCCTTATTTGCGTTATATTGTTTAATCGCAAGAGAAGCCCCTTTATACTCCGCTTGACCATAAGAAGCTACAGCACCCGATAATTCATAGTTCAAACCAATTTTGACTGTATCTCCCTCTTTTAATTCTGTACTAGCAGTTCCACTTCCCGAACTACATCCGACTAACATGCTTAATGCGACAGCACTAGAAGCAAACGTTTTTAATAATTTACCTTTCATAATCTATACCTCCCTCGAGTTGTACTGATATAATAACGCAAGTGAAAACGTTTTCAAGTGCTTTTTACATTTTGTTACATTTGATTTTACATTGTATTTTACATTTTACATCATTTTCATTATATCATTTTCAGCTGTTTTCTTAACAAAAAAATAGCCAAGGTTATTAAACCTTAGCTATTCAATCACCTATTAATACATTCCTTGAGGCATTGCAGGTGCAGGTTCATCCTTATCAATTTTTGCCACTCCAGCCTCTGTCGTTAAAAATAAGGCTGAAATACTAGAAGCATTCATCAATGCATTACGAGTTACCTTTGTAGGATCAATAATTCCAGACTCAATCATATCGACCCACTTACCATTTTTGGCATCGAATCCTACATTTTCTTCAGCTGCTTTTTGTCTTTCAACAATCTCTTCACTGTTATATCCAGCATTATCGGCAATCTGAGTAATTGGAGCTAATAATGCATCAAATACAACTTTAATACCCTTTTGAACATCGACTACATCTGATTTCACTTCATCTTTTAAAGCCACATAAGCCTTTACTAAACAAGCTCCACCACCAACTACAATACCTTCACTAACGGCAGCACGAGTTGAGTTCAATGCATCTTCAATACGAAGTTTCTTTTCTTTTAATTCACTTTCCGTTGCAGCACCCACTTTAATAATCGCAACACCATTTGACAATTTACCTAAACGCTCTGCCATACGTTTCTTATCATAATCACTTGTTGTATTTTCCATTTGTGCTTCAATTTCAGATACACGAGCAGCCACTTTTTCTTTACTTCCAGCTCCACCAATCATTGTTGTATTATCTTTTGTGACAACAATCTTTTTAACTGTACCTAAATCCGATAACTGCATATCTTTCAATTCCATATTCAAATCTTTAGAATAGAATTTAGCACCTGTCATGATCGCAATATCTTGCAACATTTCTTTTTGATTATCACCAAAACCAGGCGCTTTTGTAGCGACTACATTGAAGGTTCCACGAAGTTTATTCAATGCCAAAGTAGAGACAACTTCATTTTCTAAATCTTCCGCAATAATCAACAATGCACGATTTGCCTGAACCAATTGTTCAAGTAATGGCAAGATTTCCTGAATATTTGTGATTTTTTGATCCGTTACTAATACATAAGCATTTTCCATTGTAGCTCCATCTTTTCACGATCACTAACCATATATGGAGAAACATAACCCTTGTCATATTGCATACCTTCACTAATTTCAAGTTCTGTTTCAAAGCCTTTTGAATCATCCGTTGAAATGACACCATCACGACCAACCTTTTCCATCGCATCCGCAATGATCTTACCAATTTCTTCTGAACCTGATGAAATTGTCGCAACATTGGCAATATCCTTACTGCTTTCTACTTTCTTAGAAACAGATAAGATATATTCACTTACAGCCTTAGCTGCCTTTTCAATACCTTCACGCATCAATACAGGATTTGCCCCACGATCGACTTGGCGTAAACCATTTTCAATCATACTTTGAGCTAAAATTGTAGCTGTTGTCGTTCCATCACCCGCCGTATCATTTGTCTTATTGGCAACTTCATACACCAATTTAGCACCCATGTTTTCAAACTTATCTTCCAATTCAATTTCTTTGGCAATACTTACACCATCATTAGTGATTAATGGTGAACCATAATCCTTTTCAAGAACAACATTACGTCCCTTAGGACCTAGAGTAACACGAACTGCATTTGCCAATGTGTTGACACCTCTTAACATGGATTCACGAGCATCTTTTGAAAAACGTACTTCTTTAGCCATAATTTATTACCTCCTACTATTTGCTTACCGCAATAATATCTTCATCTTTGATGACAATAAATTCTTCATCATCGATCTTCATTGTAGTACCTGAATATTCTTTATATAAAACTTTGTCTCCACAAGCATATCCAGCCTCTTTGACATCAGCTCCAATACTTGCGACAACTGCAAGCTTTGACTTTTCTTTTCCACTTGTCAAAATGATTCCACTTGCCTGTATGTT
>ENA-OQIR01000434-OQIR01000434.1-human-gut-metagenome-genome-assembly--contig:-NODE-434-length-18466-cov-3.682480_pt1 | contig 18466 bp, 20 predicted proteins | sample MGYA00242580_ERZ504745 | MGnify/ENA primary metagenome ERZ504745 (study PRJEB26092, sample SAMD00036214) | human gut metagenome | host: Homo sapiens | study: EMG produced TPA metagenomics assembly of... | reverse complement strand
GGTATGATGAAGCAGAAAAATGGCGTTATGACAGACTATGCAAATCGCAGAAGGCTGAGAAATCGACATTGACATCTATGTAATGAAATTGTAAAAATATATAATGTTAGGGGCAAAAATATCTTTTGACCCTGACATCATATTTTATAAAGTACGGAACAGTTATAATAATATCAGAGAGAGGTTTCCTCTCCTGACCTGATATCAAATATTACCTGAAGACTATATATCTATTCTAAGGAGGATATTATGAAAAATAAAAGAGTACTAATGTTATTGGCCTTAACAGCTGTATTATCTGTTTCCATGACTGCATGTAACTTTGGAGGCGGCAGTGACGAGGATTCAAGTGTGGTACAGGTAACTCCTACACCGGAGCCAACCAAAGCAGCGAAAGCAACTCCTACCCCTGCACCGGCCAATGCCCAGAATACTACCTATACATCTAAGAACAAAGCAGTATCCATTAAACTTCCGGATGCGACATGGGCGAATAAATCAGATTCTGACGATATGTTAAGCTTCGAGTCACCGAAACAGGGCAAACTCCTGATCCTGCATGGTTCCGGTGAGGAGGATATGTCTGTGGCGATCATTCCAAGCTCACAGGATACAGCCTCTGCACTTGTAAAGGCAGATAATCTTGTAGAAGGTACAGATTTTGAGATCCAGGATTATAAATCAGAGGAAGTCAGCGGTGTAAATGTTTACAGCTATACAGTTCATTACCTCACTGATAAGAGTGACTATAAATATGTTGTAAATAAATATTTCACAGATAATACAACAGAATTTTACAGTGTTGCAGGTTCTGTAAAGGATGAGAAAGCACTGGCAGGAATCAAGACTTCTGTTGATTCATTCACTATTTCCGGTGATTCTGTACTGAAAGCAGCAGCAACAGGAAAAACTTCAGGAACTACAGCAGGTACAACTGCGGACGGTACTTCAGGAACTACAGGAACAGCGGCTGCAGGTACAGACGGAACAGCATCCGGCAGTTCATCAGATGGAAGTTCTTCAGCAGGCACAGACGGTTCTTACAGTGATACTTCATCGGGCGGTTCATCAGATTACAGTTCTTCAGACTATACTTCTGATGGCAGCAGCGACGGATCTTATGATTATGACGATGGTTCCGCCAATGGATATTATGCAGACGGAACACCTGTAGGAACAGATGATCCGGACTATGATACAGATCAGACAAGAACTATTTACAGAAACTCCGACGGATATCCGCTTGTAATTTATCCGAACGGTGACGGTACATGGTGTGATGATGACGGAAATACCTATGATTTTGCTAATGGCGAGGACGTTTATGATGAGAACGGCGTTGACTATTACTATCATGGAGAACCGGCGTATGTCCGCTATATGCCTAAGAATCAGTAACAGAAAAGTTGAAAAGGACGGCTGCTGTAAAAAACAGTCGTCCTTTTTTGCGCTGACAGAGACCAACCTGTTATTTACATAAGAACGGATGTTGTGGTAGAATAGCAGGGAAAATATGTGTTGCTGTGAACGGAGTGAACAGTAAAACAGGTAGATAATGAGGGCTGATGAATGGAATCATATGGAAGATTTGCCGGTGTTTATGATGTTTTCATGGATAATGTAAACTATCGTGAATGGGCAGACTATATTATAGAAACACTGGCTCAGGACGGGATCAGGGATGGTCTGGTTCTGGAGCTGGGATGTGGAACAGGTACTGTGACAGAGATGCTTGCAGATGCCGGATATGATATGATCGGTATCGATAATTCTGAGGAGATGCTTGCAGAGGCTATGGAGAAGCGGGCAGAATCCGGTCATGATATTCTGTATCTTTTGCAGGATATGCAGGATTTTGAGTTATATGGTACGGTTCGTGCTGTGATCAGTGTCTGTGACAGTATGAATTATCTGACGGACGAGGAAGATCTGGAGTATCTTTTTGCGCTGGTAAATAATTATCTGGATCCGGGCGGGCTGTTCATTTTTGATATGAATACGGTCCATAAATACCGGGATGTGATCGGCGATACGACTATTGCTGAGGACAGAGAGGACGGAAGCTTTATCTGGGAGAACAGTTATGACAGGGAAAATGCCCTGAATGTATATGAACTGGCACTTTTTCTTCCAAGAGAAGACGGATTGTATGAGAAGTGTGAGGAGGAACATGTACAGAAAGCATATTCCATAGAAGCAATCAAGGCTATGATTGTGAAGGCAGGAATGGAACTGGTGGCAGTCTGTGATGCATATATCATAATCCGGGTGATGAGAATTGTGAACGTCTGACTTTTGTTGCAAGAGAGCATGGAAAAAGTGCACAGAACGGATATCATGGAAGGATTCCGGAGAAACCTGAGACACATCGCGCGGATTGATGCGATTATAGCAGGCCTCTTAATTAATGCATTATTTACGGGAATTGCTATTGATTTGATGTTAAGCCATGGACAAAATGAAAATAATATGAAAGAAATAACAGGAGTAATAAACGAATGAACGATTATATTATCAGAGCAATTGCAGCGAATGATCAGATTCGGGCATTTGCGGCAGTTACTACAGAAACAGTAGAAACAGCGAGACAGGATCACAATACAAGCCCGGTTGCAACAGCGGCACTGGGACGTCTTCTTACAGCAGGTGCCATGATGGGTACCATGATGAAGGGGGATAAGGACATCCTCACACTTCAGATTAAGGCAGGAGGTCCTCTGGAAGGAATTACTGTGACAGCAGATTCCAAAGGTCGTGTAAAGGGATATGTGGGAAATCCTGATGTATGTATCCCGGCAAACAGCAAGGGCAAACTGGATGTTGCAGGTGCTGTCGGAGTAGGATTTATGAACGTGATCAAGGATATGGGACTGAAAGAGCCTTATGTTGGCCAGGTTGCGCTTCAGACCAGTGAGATCGCAGAAGACCTTACCTATTATTTTGCTACAAGTGAACAGGTACCGTCAGCAGTTGGTCTCGGAGTTCTTATGAATAAAGACAATACAGTACGTCAGGCTGGCGGATTTATCGTGCAGCTGATGCCGTTTGCGGAAGAAAGCACAATTGCGAAGCTTGAGGAAAATGTGCAGAAAATCACATCTGTCACAAATCTTCTGGAAGAGGGGCATACTCCTGAGAGTCTGCTTGAGAAAGTCCTGGAGGGCTTTGACATGGAGATCAATGAGAAAGTTCCTACGGAATTTTACTGTAACTGCAGCAGAGAAAGAGTGGAGAAAGCCTGATCAGCATCGGAAGAAAAGAACTCAATGAAATGATCCAGGAAGGTAAGTCCATTGAGATGAACTGCCATTTCTGTAATAAGAATTATGAATTTACAGTGGAAGAACTGAAAGAAATCCTGCGTAAATGTAAATAAGAGATGCCAATGTACTGACAGATGGATCTGCCGGAGCACAGGGAAGAAGAGGTAGAAAATGAAAAACGGTTATATCAAAACAGCAGCCGCAACACCTTATATCACAGTTGCAGACTGCAATGCCAATGGAAATGAGATTATCAGACTGATCCATGAGATGGAGAAAGAACATGTGAAGGTTATGACTTTTCCGGAGCTTTGTATCACAGGCTATACCTGTCAGGATCTTTTCCTGCAGAGACGTCTTCTCGACAGCGCCTGGGAAACTTTGCTGAAGATCACAAAGGAAACTGCTGATGTGGATGCCCTTGTTTTTGTAGGTGTGCCTTTCAGAAATCATGGAAAATTATATAATGTGGCAGCAGTTTTAAACAGAGGCGAGATCATTGGTCTGGTTCCGAAAACTTATCTTCCAAACTATGGAGAATTTTATGAGCAGCGCCATTTTGCATCAGGTCTTGGATGTCTGGAATATGTGGATGTTGAGGGAAAGAGAGTTCCTTTCGGAACAGATATTCTTTTTATCTGTGAGGAGGAGCCGGAGCTTGTGGCAGCAGCAGAGATCTGTGAGGATTTATGGGTGACACTGCCGCCAAGCGTTCTCCATGCACAGGCAGGAGCGAATCTGATCGTGAATCTGTCAGCCAGCAATGAGATGGTCGGAAAGGACAGCTACCGCAGAGATCTTGTTTCCGGACAGTCTGCACGTCTGGTGTGCGGATATGTATATGCAAATGCAGGAGAAGGTGAGTCCACACAGGATCTGGTCTTTGGCGGTCAGAATATGATCGCAGAGAATGGAGTGATCCTTGCAGAAGGAAAACGTTTCCACAATGGTATTGTATGTAGTGAGATTGATGTGCAGAGGCTGAACGATGAGAGAAGAAGACTGACTACTTATCAGCCGGCTGACGACAGTGATCATATTAAAGTGAGCTTCCATCTGAATGTGGAAGAGACAAAACTGACCAGAAAATATTCACAGTATCCTTTTGTACCTTCACGAAAAGAAGAAAGGGATATGCGCTGTGATGAAATCTTGAATATTCAGGCAATGGGACTTAAGAAACGTATGGATCATATCCATTGTCATAAGGCAACAGTGGGACTTTCCGGAGGTCTGGATTCCACACTGGCACTGCTTGTGATCGCAAGAGCCTTTGACCTTTCCGGTGCGGACAGAAAGGATATCCACTGTATTACCATGCCATGCTTTGGAACCACAGACAGAACTTATCAGAATGCCTGCAAATTAAGTCAGTGTCTGGGTGCGACTTTAAGTGAGATCAATATCAAAGAAGCAGTAAATGTACATTTCCGGGATATTGCTCATGATCCGTCTGTGCATGATGTGACTTATGAGAACAGCCAGGCAAGAGAGAGAACGCAGATCCTGATGGACAGTGCAAATCAGGATGGCTCGATTCTGGTGGGAACAGGAGATCTGTCTGAGCTGGCTCTGGGATGGGCAACCTACAATGGTGATCATATGTCCATGTACGGCGTGAATGCTTCAGTGCCGAAAACTCTGGTGCGTCATCTTGTACGTTATTATGCGGATACCTGCAAAGATGAGAAGCTGACAGAGGTTCTTCTTGATATTCTGGATACACCGGTAAGTCCGGAGCTTCTGCCGCCTAAGGATGGCAAGATCGCACAGAAGACAGAAGATCTGGTGGGACCTTATGAACTTCACGATTTCTATCTGTACTATATGCTTCGTGCAGGATTTGAACCGGAGAAAATTTACAGGTTGGCATGTGAGACTTTTGAAGGAATGTATGATAAGGAGACAATCTTCAAATGGCTGAAAACCTTCTATTGGAGATTTTTTGCACAGCAGTTTAAACGTTCCTGCCTTCCGGATGGCCCGAAGGTGGGAAGCGTTGCGGTTTCACCGAGAGGTGATCTGAGAATGCCAAGTGATGCAAGTGCAGGAGTATGGCTGGAGCAGCTTGAAAATATGGATATTTAGAATCGCATAGCGGAGTGGAGGATTCTAGTCGCGTGATTTTGCATGGCGAAGCGGAGAACGATCAGTTGTTCTCCGCTTTTTTCAGTGCTGTTTCAATTGCATTCAAAAGAATCATGGAAGTATACTTCTGATCTTCGGAATATTGGATGTTTTCCAGTGACTGGGAGGTATAGATCTGGCTGGCCAGTGATTCCAGAGCCGGTTCCATGAGAGGAAACATGGCTGCGGTGCTTTCGCTTAAATTTACCAGACGGATGGAAGTTATCCTGTCAGAGTCAACAGTTACTTCCAGGTCAAAGGTGTTTTCATTCAGGTCGATGGAGGAAGTATAAATTCCCGGTTTGTACAGGCTTTTGGCATCGGCTGAGGCACTTTTCTGACCGGGTCCAAACATGAAAAAAAGTACAATAGCCAGGATGACAGCAAGAAGAAGGAAAATGCCGGTGTATATAACTTCCTTCATATGTAGGACTATGATTTTTGTTTTTGCACTCATGGTACACGCCTCCTGGATGGTTTTGTATATTCTATTACAGAAGTGCTTAAATTATGATATACTGAAACAACGAATATGAGTAACCGACAGTAAGGAGAGAAGAATGTCATTACAGTTTATTATCGGCAGTTCCGGTGCCGGAAAGTCTTATTTTGCATATGAGAGAGTAATCCGGGAGTCCATGGAACATCCGGAGAGAAATTACTATATTATTGTTCCGGAGCAGTTTACCATGCAGACACAGAAGACGCTGGTGGAAATGCATCCGGGAAAAGGAATCCTGAATATTGACATCCTGAGCTTTGAACGTCTTGCGTACCGTGTATTTGAAGAAACCGGCGGAGATAACAGAAAGGTTCTGGAAGATACGGGAAAAAGCATGGTGCTGCAGAAAATGGTGCAGCAGCACAGAAAGGAACTTGCCTATCTGGGAAGTCAGATGAATAAGCCGGGATATCTGGATGAGGTGAAGTCTCTGGTTTCAGAATTTATGCAGTATGATATCAGAGAAGAGAATCTGGCAGAAATGAAAGAGAAGGCCAAAGATCAGCCATTACTTGAAATGAAGCTTAAGGATGTGGGAATCCTTTATCAGTCATTCAGGGAATTCCTGAAGGGGCATTATATGACAGGGGAAGAGGTGATGGATGTCCTGCTTAAACAGCTTCCTTTTTCCGAGAAACTTAAGGGAGCGGAATTTCTCTTTGATGGATTTACCGGATTCACGCCAATTCAGGTCAATGTGCTCAGGGAACTTCTGGTCATTGCTGACCGCATAAGTGTTACTGTGACTATGGACGAACGGGAGGATGCTTTTTCTCCGGGAAAACCTTATCAGCTTTTCTTTATGAGCAAGCAGATGATACGGACACTTGCAGGGCTGACCAGAGATCTGGAGGATCCGGTGTATCTGAAACCATCCGTACAGTCCCGGTTTGCACAGGCACCTGCCTTACAGTTTCTGGAGAAAAATATCTTCCGCTACAGAAAGGGCGTGTATGCCGAAGAACAGCAGGAGATAAAAATATTTACTGCGCCATCCCCCCTGGAAGAAATGCGGGAGGCTGCCAGAAGGATGTCAGAACTTGTGCGTACCTGCGGATACCGCTATGGTGAGATTGCAGTGATCACAGGAAATCTGGAAGAATATGCAAGACTTGCAGCACAGGTATTTGAGGAGGCGGATATTCCATATTTTATTGACGAGAAGCATTCGGTACTGATGAATCCTTTTGTGGAGTATCTGCGTGCTGCCATGGAGATGGCAGTGCAGGGCTTTCCTTATGAGAGCGTTTTCCGTTATCTCAGATGCGGGATGTCAGAAGTTACCAGAGAACAGGCTGATAAGCTGGAGAATTACGTGCTGGCGCTGGGAATCCGGGGATATAAGAAATGGTCTGAAAAATGGGTTCGTGTATACAGAGGAATGGAAGCGGAGAAGATACAGGAACTGAATGAGATCAGAGAGATTTTTGCAGAAGAAGTAAAGGAACTTGCACAGGGATTTGGTTCCGGGAAGAAGACAGTGGAAGAGTACTGCCGGATTCTCTATGAGTTTATCCAAAAAAGCAATGTCTGGCAGAAACTGAAACGACAGGAGCGAAAGTTTAAAGAGTCAGGCGATAAAGCAATGGAAAAAGAATATAACCAGATTTATGGAATTGTGATGGACCTGCTGGATAAGATGGTTGAGATTCTTGGCGAAGAAACGGTAAACAGACAGGAGTTCCGACAGCTTCTGGAATCAGGACTTTCTCAGGCAAAGGTTGCATTGATCCCGCCGAGCATAGATCAGGTAATGGTGGGTGATATGGAACGATCCCGCTTAAAGGAGATTAAGGCGTTGTTCTTTGTCGGCGTGAATGAGGGTAATATTCCAAAGAGTACACAGACAGGAGGAATCTTATCAGAGCTTGACAGGGATTTCTTCCAGGAGCAGGGAGTGGAACTGGCACCGGGGCCTAAAGAACTGATGAATATGCAGAGGTTCTATCTGTATCTGAATATGACGAAGCCGGGAGAAAAGCTGATCCTTTCCTACAGTGATACCAATGCAAAAGGAGAAGGCATAAGCCCGGCATATCTGATCGGGAGTATACGCAGTCTGTATCCGAAACTGGAAATTGAGGGTGGAGCCGGGGTCAGACCCATAAAAATTCTATAAACAATTATTATTATCCGGAAAATCCGGAAGCGGGGATTGATCTGTTTCTGGAGAAGCTGGCACAGGAGACAGAGAAAAATCATGAGGATATTCTGGAGCAGGCAGATGAGATGGATGCAGTGTTTGGAGAGCTTTACAGCTGGTATCTGCGGAATCCGGAATACAGAAGCAGAGTACAGAAGCTGGTACAGTCGGCTTTTGCCGGAAAACCAGAGGACATTATCAGCCAGAGTGTGGCGAAGGCATTATACGGAGAGGTTTCACCTTACAGTGCTACCAGACTGGAACGTTTTGCAGCCTGTGCATTTGCACATTTCCTTCAGTATGGAATGAAGCTTACCGAGCGTGTGGAATATGAGTTTAAACCTATGGATATGGGAAATGTTATGCATGAAGCACTGGAAAGCTTTGCAGAAGAAGTGCGAAAAAGAGGCATGAAATGGACAGAGCTGACAGAACAGGAACGGAATGAGATTGCGGACCGGTGTCTGGATAATATTGTGGCAGATTATGGAAACACGGTGCTCAAAAGCAGTGCCAGAAATGAATATATGATCGAGAGAACAAGGAGAATCCTCAGAAGGACGGTATGGGCACTTCAGAAACAGCTGGAACAGGGAGAATTTCAGCCGGAAGGCTTTGAGGTAACCTTCGGGGGAGGACGGATTGACAGAGTAGATATTATGGAAGATCAGAATAAGGTGTATGTGAAGGTGATTGATTATAAAACCGGAAATACATCCTTTGACCTGGTTTATCTGTATCATGGTCTGCAGTTACAGCTGATGATCTATCTGGATGGTGCTCTGCGTGTAGAGCAGAAGAAATATCCGGATAAGGAGATTATCCTGCGGGAGTTTTCTATTACAATATCAAGGATCCTATGATCCAGGAGAAGATAGATGCGGATGTGGAAGCAGTCAGTGCAGGTCTTATGAAAGAACTGAAGATGAATGGGCTGGTTCAGGCAGATCCGGAGCTTGTGTACAGGATGGACAGTAGCCTTGGCTCCATTCCTGTCGCATTTAATAAGGACGGAAGCTTTCGCAAAAATTCTTCTGTGGCAGACAGAACACAGTTCGCAGTGCTTGGACGGTATGTAAGGACGAAGATTGAGAAGATAAGAAGTTCTATTCTGGAGGGAGATGCAGAGGTTTCTCCCTATGAGCTCGGAAAAAAGAATGCGTGTACTTATTGTCCGTATATGACGGTATGCGGATTTGACCGCAGGCTGTCAGGATATGAATTCCGCAGACTGAAAAACTTCTCTGATGAGGAATTATGGAAAGCATTTGACAGGGAGGCAGAATAAGATGGGTGTACAGTGGACAAAGGAGCAGCAGGAGGTTATACGGCTGCGGGGCAGAAATATTCTGGTCAGTGCGGCAGCCGGGTCCGGAAAAACGGCAGTACTGGTAGAACGTATCCTGAGTAAGATAACAGATAAAGAACACCCTGTGGATATTGACAGACTGCTGATCATGACATTTACAAGAGCGGCAGCAGGTGAAATGAAAGAGAGGATCTCGGCAGCTATTGAAAAAGCACTCTGTGAGGATCCCGATAATGAGCATCTGCAGAGACAGACAACCCTGCTTCATACTGCACAGATTACAACTATTGATGGTTTCTGTGCCTATATTATCCGGAATTACTTTCATCTGATAGGACTGGATCCGGGATATCGGACGGCAGATGAGGGGGAACTGAAGCTTCTGCGAGGAGATGTTGTGAAAGCGTTGCTTGAAGAATATTATGCCAGGAAAGATGAAAAGTTTCAGAAATTCGTGGAATGCTTTGCAACGGGAAAGTCAGATGATAATCTGGGAAACCTGATACAGAAATTATATGAAATGGCTATGAGCAATCCTTTTCCGCAGGATGGCTGTCCGGATGTATGGATGATTACAGGATTGATTCCCTGGAAGAGTTAAGAGAGACTGAGTGGATGAAAATGCTCTGGGATGCAGTGAAGGATGAACTGCAGGAAGCGAAGCTTCTGGTGCAGGAGGCGCGAAGAATATGCTCAGAGCCGGATGGTCCGTATCTGTATGATGAGGCACTGAGCAGTGATCTGCTTCTTATAAGAAGTCTGCAGGAACTGGCAGAGAAAAGAGATTATAATACAACTGCAGAAATACTTATGAAACCCTCATTTGCCCGGCTGAGCACAAAGAAGGCTTCGGATGTAGATGAACAGAAGAAGCAGAGAGTGAAAGATCTCCGGGATGAGGAAAAGGGGATTCTGAAGGAACTGGGGCAGCGATATTTCCAGAGTACAGAGAAGGAACTTCTGGAAGTGATCAGATATATCAGAGGCCCAATAGAGATGTTAGTTGAGCTGACTGTGCAATTTAAAGAGCAGTTCGGAGAGGCAAAGAGAGAAAAGAATATTCTGGATTTTACGGATATGGAACATTTTGCCCTGCAGATACTGATGACGAAAGAAGGGGAAGAAATCCATATGTCTCAGGCTGCAAGAGAGCTCTCCGCAAAGTATGATGAAGTCCTGGTGGATGAATATCAGGACAGTAACTTAGTGCAGGAGCTTCTGACAACAGCAGTATCCGGGTGGATCAACCAGAAGAAAAATATCTTCATGGTAGGAGATGTAAAGCAGAGTATCTATCGTTTCCGTCTGGCAAGGCCAGAGCTTTTCATGGAAAAATATAAAAGCTATTCCACAGAAGAAGCACAGGAGCAGAGAATTGACCTGCACAAAAATTTCCGGAGCAGGGAACAGGTTCTGGAAAGTGTAAACTTTATTTTCCGGCAGATCATGGGGGAAGACCTGGGAGGGATTACCTATGACAAAGATGCAGCCCTTTATCCCGGAGCTTCTTTTCCGGAAGGAGAATCTGAGGAATTTGTAAAGACAGAGGTTCTTCTGGTCGAGAGAGACGGAGAAGAACTGTCTGATGTACAGGACTATGAAGACTCAGGTGTATCGGGAAACCGCAGGGAAATGGAAAATCAGACCGGGCAGGAACTGGAAGCACTGGCCATTGCACAGAGAATTAAAGAAATTGTGGGAAAAGAACAGATCGTAGATAAAGAGACGAAGGAATACCGGCCTGTGGAATACGGGGATATTGTAATCCTGCTGCGCACTGCCTATGGATGGGCAGAAACCTTCAGGGAAGTGCTGGCATCTCAGGGGATTCCCGTATATTGTACATCAAGAACCGGATATTTCTCTGCAACCGAGATTGTGACTGTATTGAATTATCTGAAGGTGTGTGACAATCCGCTGCAGGATATTCCGCTTATGGGAGTGCTTCGTTCACCGATCGTCGGATGCACTTCGCAGGAACTGGCAGAGCTTAGAATACAGTATCCTGATGGTCTGCTTTATGAGAGTGTTTCGGCATATGCAGGAGAAAATGAAATCCCCGAAAAAGAACTGGATCCGGATAAGCTGAAATCTGAATTGTTAAACAGTAATCTGCGAACAGATGAAAAGAACTCTCTGAATATTAAATTAAAAGGATTTCTGAGTCTCCTTGAAAAGGTAAGAAATATGGCTGCATATACGCCGGTCCACGAACTGATCCTTTATGTGCTGAAAGAAACCGGGTATGGAGATTATGCAAGGGCACTTCCGAGGGGAGCAGCGTTTTGCAAATCTTACCATGCTTGTGGAGAAAGCTATGGACTATGAGAAGACAAGCTACAGGGGTCTGTTTAACTTTGTTCGTTATATCGAACAGCTACAGGCATATCAGGTAGACTATGGAGAAGTCAATCTGACAGGAGCGGGCAATACAGCAGTGGAGATCATGACGATCCACAAGAGTAAGGGACTTGAATTTCCGGTAGTATTTGTGGCCGGTATGGGAAAACAGTTTAATTTTCAGGATATGAATGCAGGTCTTTTGCTTCATCCGGAACTGGGAATAGGGACTGATGCTATCATACCGGAGAAACGGGTGATCGCATCTTCGCTGAATAAGCAGGTGATCAGAAGACAGCTTCTGAAGGAGAGTCTGGGAGAGGAACTGAGGGTACTTTACGTTGCCATGACAAGAGCAAAAGAGAAACTGATCCTTACAGGAACAGTCGGAAAGCTGGAAAAGCAGATGCTGTCGCTGTCGCGTTTTCTGGATGAGGAAGAAGAACTGCTCCCACTGGGAACCAGAATGAAAGCAAAGAATTACTGGGCTTTTGTACTGCCTGCACTGGTGCGGCATCGGGCATGAGTGAACTTCTGTGGGAATATGGAATCCTCATGAAGAAACAGCCGGGGATTTACGATGATATCTCTGAGTTTGTGATAAAAAAGATCACTGTCCGTCAGATGACAGAAAAAGCAGTTCTCATCCAGGCAGGAAACCAGATGCAGGAGGAATATCTGAAGAACTGGGATGAAAATAAAGTGTATGATGAGGCTGTGAAGGAAGAGATAGAGAAGAGATTTTCCTTTGTATATCCGTATAAATATCTGGAAGATATTCCGGTTAAAGTCAGTGTTTCGGATCTGAAAAAGAGAAGCTGGCATGATGAAAGTGAACTGGAAGAGAATATCAGTGTGTCTGCCGAAGAGCAGGAGGAAGAACAGGAAGCGCCGGTTCCCGCATTTATGGCAGAGAAGCAGGAAGAGTATAAGGGGGCTGCCAGAGGTACTGCTTATCACAGAGTAATGGAATGTCTGGATTATGCAGAAGCAGATACAGAGGAACAGCTTCGGGCTCAGTTAAAGAGACTTCTGGAGAGCCGGAAGATGACAGAGCAGGAAGCAGAATGTATCCGGATCCGGGATATCAGGAGGTTTGTGGAGTCCGGGCTGGGGCAGAGGATGAAGAAGGCTGCCATGAAAAAACATCTTTACAGAGAACAGCCTTTTGTGATTCAGAGAAGTGCTTCTATGCTCGATGATGGGTGGAAGAACGAAACAGTGCTGGTGCAGGGAATTATCGATGCCTATTTTATGGAAAGGGATGAGATTGTTCTTGTGGACTATAAAACGGATAGAGTGAAGAGAGGACAGGAACAGAAGCTGATCGATCTGTATCATGTGCAGCTTGAGGATTATGCCCGGGCATTGGAACGGATGACGGGGAAAAGAGTGAAGGAGAAGATCATTTATTCGTTTACATTGCACAAAGAGATATTGCTGTGAGCGGAATAAATATTATTATTGTGAATTCAAATATCCGGCAGGGATAAGCGCGTGTTATACGCGCCACCCTGCCGGATATTTGTTTTTCAGGATCTGGTTGACCAGTTTACCGAAGCCAATGGGATATCCATCTGCACAGAGGAGATGCCAGCCTTTTTTGTGAGCTGCTTCTTCGGGTTCGATATTTAAGGTTTCGCCCTTTAAATATCTGGTGATCCTTTCGTCAGAAGCGGAGAGAGAGATGACTGCTTCTGCTTCATCTTTGCGGATCGCCAGTGCAAGTGGCTGAGACGGCTCGAAGCGGTTTTTCTTCAGGTCACCGAGATAGAGACCGTTTCTTAAGAAGGTGATGCCGCGGAAGTTGTGGGCAACCGGGGGAAGATAGTAGGCTTTATCACCGCGGATTTCCACACGTTCCCAGTCAAATGGCTGACCGCAGAGGTTTTCAGACCGATTTCGTTCAGAAATTCCGCAATCAGTGGAAATGCGTTTTTGTCCGGTTTTGTGTGAGGACGGGAGCTTTCCTTGATTGCCTGTCCTTTTTTACGGAAGAGCGCAAGGAAGTGTCCCTCTCCATTCATTTTGTGTGGGAAAATCCGGATGCATTTGGTAAGCTCAGGATTTCCGTTTCCCCATTCAGGAACTCCATGGGAGAAGCCTTCATAATCTTCCATTTCTGCCAGTTCCATGTCAGGACGGTTTTCCAGAAGCCAGGAAACAGTTTGTTCGTCTTCTGCAGGCGCGAATGTGCAGGTAGAGTAAAGCATCAGTCCGCCGGGACGGAGCATATCGGCTGCCTGGAGGATAAGCTCTTTCTGGATTTCGGAAAGCTCCATGGATTTTTCGGGAGTCCAGTCTTTGGCAAGTGCTTCTTCCTTACGGAACATTCCTTCTCCGGAGCATGGAGCATCCAGGATGATCTTATCGAAGAATTCGGGGAATGCTTTGGTTAACTTTGCAGGTGTTTCGTTTGCTACGAAGACATTTGGGATGCCGAAGAGTTCCAGGTTGCGAAGGAGGGCTCTGGCGCGGGAAGTGCTGATATCGTTTGCTACCAGAAGTCCCTGTCCCTGAAGTGCTGCGCCTGCTGCAGTTGCCTTGCCGCCCGGGGCTGCGCAGAGGTCCAGGACTCTGTCACCCGGCTCGATGGGGATGCGGGAGGCGGGGGTCATGGCGCTGGGTTCCTGAAGGTAGTAGAGGCCGGCCTGGTAGTATGGGCATCTGGAAGGACGGATGTCTTCATCGTAGAAGTAGCCGTTTTTGATCCATGGGATCTGACGGGTTGGAAATGGAGACAGGTTTTCGAAGTCTTCGCAGGTGATCTTGGAGGTGTTTATGCGCAGGCCGTAGGTTCGGGGAGCGCTGAAGCTGGAGAGGAAGGAGGGGTATTCGTTGCCGAGCATTTCTTTCATTCGGGTGAGGAAGGCGGGGTGGAGGGGTGTTGTGTTTTCGTTCATAATTGGGTAGGTTTCCTTTGCTGTAGTTTTGGGTTGGTGGGGGGACGCGCAGGAAAATATATCTGTCTGAGTGCGGTTTCGGCATCTAAGATCTTCTAAGTCGTAAAAATCTGCTAAAGCATGGAGAAAAATGCAAAACTCGCTCCGCTGCAGGCTTCGCTCAGACAGGTTGCGATTTTTCTCCATAACGCAGATTTCTACCGGCTAAGAAGATCTAAGATGCCTGCAAATGCACTCAGACAGATATATTTTCCTGCGCTGTTTACTGAAAATGACTGTAGTATAACGTGAGGTTTATGGAATATTAAGTTTATGAAATATTATAGCAATTCCATAAAATAATGCAATCAAGACAGTTCAGCAGGACTTCACGCTATGATGGACTGGATTGTTTGCAGTAATTTATGAAATAAGAAATTGATATGTAACAATACTTTCAAATGCATTATTTATGAAGATTGCTATAGTAAACCGGAAGACGTTAAGGAGGTATTTTCGGTAAAGGTATCAAAATGATTATAAAGTATAAATGATTTTTGCTAAATAGTATTGACAAAATTATATTATACATTATATAATATCGTTAACAAAACAATATTAATGTTCTGTATAGTATGTGAACAGGATGGAATAAATGTATCAGATGTGAAATGGCGTTTACCTTTGGTATAGTCTGGAGCATTTTTCAGACACGCTCTAAGGCTTGATTGCAGAGATGATGCTGTCTGTACAGAACATAATTGAAACGAGGGAGTGAGCATATGGTTTTTAATACGGGTGCTGCGCTTCTGGATGCGGTTGTTCTGGCGGTTGTTTCTAAGGAGAAGGAAGGGACTTACGGGTATAAGATCACGCAGGATGTGCGTGGAGTTCTGGATGTTTCGGAGTCTACTTTGTATCCGGTGCTCAGGAGGCTGCAGAAGGATGATTGTCTGGAGGTTTACGATATGGCGTATGCAGGGCGTAACCGGCGTTATTATAAGCTGACGGACAGAGGTGCTGCGCAGCTGGAGTTTTATAAAGCTGAATGGAAAATTTATGCATCCAAGATAAGCGGGATGTTTGAGGGAGGAATAGGATGATGGACAGGGCGCAGTTTATGCAGGAGCTGGAGAAGCTGCTTGCTGATATTTCCGAGACAGAGAGGCAGGATGCCCTTGATTTTTATAATAGTTATTTCGATGATGCAGGAGCTGAGAATGAAGCTTCGGTGCTCAGGGAACTTGGAAGTCCAGAGAAGGTTGCAGCAATCATCAAGGCGGATCTGAAAGGTTCGGCAGGAGGCTATGAGTATGGAGAATATACGGAGCATGGCTATGAGGATGCCCGGACTAAAGAGAGAGGACAGATGCCTGAGAAATATGGAGAAGAGTCGGGAACAGGGAAGCGTTTTTTCAGAAAGGGGAATCAGGCGGTGCTGATCCTTGCGGTGATCCTGCTGGTTTTTATTTCTCCTTTTGTTAAGGGGGCTGTTGGTGGGATTCTGACATTTGCAGTTGGAATCTTACTGCTTCCGTTCTGGCTGATCGTTGGATTGGGTATAGGCGCTGTGGCTTTACTGGTTGGCGGGCTTGCAGCTGTTGTGGCTGGAGCAGGGCTTTTGACTGTAATGACCGGAACCGGGATCCTGACGATAGGAATTGGATGTCTGATGATTGCTCTGGCAATCCTTATGATGTTAGGACTGATCAGCATCGCAGTACACATTGTGCCGAAGTGGTTTCGGAAGATTACCGACTTTTTTAACAGGTTGCTTTACAGAAAGAGAAAGGAGGAGGTTAAATGAAGAAGTTTACAAAAGGAATGTTGATCGCAGCGGGGATTTTTGGTGCTGTGGGAATCGGGCTGACAGCTGCCGGTGGTGTTATGGGAGCCAGTATGTCGGAACTGACAGGGGTGAAAAGTCTGAAAGGGTGCTTCTGGTGGCAAGACGGGATTATGATTATGATGACAGCGATGACTATGACAGCGATGATTATGATGACAGCGACGACTGTGACGACAGTGAGGATTATGCCCGCGCTGTTGATGAGAATGAGGAAGATGGCACTGTATATCAGTTGAAGTATCAGCCACAAAGCTGGATATAGAGCTGAAGTACGATGAGCTGATTCTGGAAGAGGGCGACAGTTTCTGTGTCAGAGTTTATGATGACAGTGGGAAGAATGTGACAGTGAAGGAGAGTTCGGATACTCTTAAGGTCAGAAGCACGAAAAAACTGTCTAAAAACAGAAAGGTGTGTATCTCCTATCCGGAAGATGTTAAGCTTCAGGAGCTGGAGATTGAGATGGGTGCAGGTACTGTTTATCTGAACAGAGATATTGAGACAGAGAAGCTGAGTGTGGAGATGGGAGCCGGGGAATTTGAAAGTAAGAATCCGGTGACTGCAAGGGAGGCAGATCTGGAAATCGGAACCGGAAGTATGACATTTGCAGATCTGAGCGCCAGGAAGACAGATGGAGAATGTGGTCTGGGTGAACTGGATCTGACACTGACCGGTACGCAGGAGGATTATAATTATGATCTGGAATGTGGAGTGGGAAATCTGGATGTAGGTTCTGATTCCTACAGTGGACTTGGACGGGAGAAAACCATTTCCAATAAAGGCGCAGACAGGAAACTGGATCTGGAGTGCGGTATGGGAAATATATCAGTAGATTTCTCCGGGAAAGAGCACAGAGATTTGCAGATATCCTGAAGAGCATATACTCTGACGTGCAGAAATAAAAGTGGTATTTAACCGAATCAGGAAGTTATTCGGTGTAGAGTAAGTAGCGAAGCGGATGATTTTATCTGCTTGACTAATCTGGGTTTAAGGAGGAAATGGAACATGGGTGACAAACGTTTATACAAATCATCAGAAAACAGTATGCTTTGCGGTGTATGTGGAGGAATCGCAGAATATTTTGATATTGACCCTACGCTGGTGCGTCTGGCATGGGTGATCCTTACCTGCTTTGGCGGTGCGGGAATCTGGGCATATATCATTGCGGCAATTATTATTCCGAAAAGATAACAGAATCCAATCTGTAATAGACAGAAGTTTAAGCGAATCAGGCAGGTAGCGAAGCGGATTGCGAATATCCGTTTGAATGAAATACAGTATAAAAATTAAGAAAACAGCCCATACTCCAAAGAAAAGGAGTGTGGGCTGTTTTGGATAAAGAGAAGGAAATAAAAGCTTATCTTGATGGAGAATTATTGCCGGAGGTCAGAATGAAGTATGAAATTGCAGAGGAAATGGGACTGCTGGACAGAGTATTGAGTGATGGATGGAAAAGTCTGTCTGCAAAAGAGACCGGAAGGATTGGAGGTTGATGACGAAACGAAAAAAAGAGAAATTGAAAAAATAAATAATATGGAATAAGCTTGTTCTCCGGACGATGATGCTGTAAAATTAAGAACAGGTATTAGAACGTGTTTGAAAAATCATTCTCACAAGATGCACGCCCCATTTTGTGGTATATTTTGTCCGAATTCGGTTGTCGTAGTCCGCTATGACGCCCTTATTCGAACAAAATCTCCCACAAATTGTGACGCACATCTTGCAGAAAGCCTTTTTCAGACACGCTCTGGAGTAGCTAAGAAATATGGGATGGAATTAACAGTTAAATATAAATTATAAAATCATATAAGTATATGTTGAGTTTTATAAGATATTAGAGTGGGATATTATTGAAAGGAGTTGATACTTTGAGTAAATATTATTCTATACATGAATTTTCAAAATTATAGACGTATCTGCCAGACATTACGAAATTGGATGCCAATGGAAAACTTCATCCGCATCATACTACAGTAAGTGGTATAGATATTATTTCTGATGAGCAACTCAACCAGGAATTAATAGTAAAGCCTAAACCGATAACATTTCTAAAG
>ENA-OQIR01000432-OQIR01000432.1-human-gut-metagenome-genome-assembly--contig:-NODE-432-length-18497-cov-4.081981_pt1 | contig 18497 bp, 14 predicted proteins | sample MGYA00242580_ERZ504745 | MGnify/ENA primary metagenome ERZ504745 (study PRJEB26092, sample SAMD00036214) | human gut metagenome | host: Homo sapiens | study: EMG produced TPA metagenomics assembly of... | reverse complement strand
CCGGCAAACAGGCTTACCGTTTTGGTAGAGTCATTTTACATGACGAGGGCAACTCTTACCTCGTACACGTTCACCACTAATCGACGCCGGGTCTCTGAGCCGTGGTCCTCTCTGAGCCGACGGGCTAAGCCTAATTAGGCAGCCTGAAGAGTATAATTGTTGTTGTTTAATTTATAAACAGTTGGAGCTTTTATCGCAGATCCCCACTGCGGCCCGCTATCCCGGCTTCAACACCCCCGTCGAACCCGTTACGGCCCCATTTTGAAATGGAGAATGGAAAATTGAGAATAGCGAATGATTCTGCTCTCAGCTTTTCCATTTTTTGATTATTGTACAATTTCTCCAAATCACTAATAATCAAATCTATACTAACAAAATCTCCAATTAACATATCCAATGACAAGCATAAAATGCTCGCATTGTCATGGATGAACAGACATAAATCAAACAAAATATCCTTCTCTGGATCATATTGTTTAAATTGCATTTCTTCCCTCTTGGCAAGTATTTTATGTTTTATTTTTTCTTTCTCCCAGCCTCTTATATCGTAAATTTGGACAGGTGCATTAAATATGTATGGTAAAAATCTTTGCTCGCCTTCTTTCGAAAATTGAACTCTTAGCATTTCATGTCTTTCAATAAGTTTTTTTACAGCATCTCGAAAAATAATCTCATCTGTAAATTCAGTTAAAACTCAGCATAAACTTTACAACCTATTCCACCATAAAGATACCCCTGATTTCTTCCAAGCAGATATGCTGTCTGAATATCTGTAAGCGGAAATGGCTTGTATTTTTGATCTTCGCTAGATTGAATTTTTTTTCTCTCTTTTCTGTTTAAGTATTCTATAATTGCGTCTTTATTTACTTTTATATTTTGTTTTAGTTTTTCATCGAAAACGCCGACTGGACTTCTAAAATGCAATTTCCCATTTTCAATCCATAATTGTATTTTTCTTTTAGCGCATTCTTCAATAATACTTTTTAGTTCCATCTTTTCACCCTGCCTTAATAATTTTCAAACACAATAAATTTTATCTACCCTTCCGATTTCCAAATTATTTTGCAATTATCTTTTATAATATTCCTTCATTATAGTCCTCCGTCTTTTCTATAATTCTCTTTGCCAATTTTCTTACACTCGCATTTTCATACAAATCTTTTATCGTTATTACGATATTATATTTTTCATTTATCTTCCTTATTAGTTTCAATGCATTTAATGAATCTCCTCCAATAGAGAAAAATTCTTTATCAACACTTACGCGAATCCTCAGGATATTTTCATACTCGTCTAAAAGTCCCCTTTCCAAAGGAGTTGTTATTTCTGTTTTTTCCTTATTATTTTCTTCCTCGTATTGATACTCTTCTGCCAATTTTTTTTCTATTTATCTTGCCATTATCTGTAAGTGGAAACTCATTTATATTAAAAATCCGCTTTGGTATCTCATATTTAGGAATTGTCGATTCTAATTTTTTCTTAATTATTTTTTCATCGTAATAAAGTTTTCCTTCTACTATTCCAATTATTACAATTCCATTGTTCCTTTTAATAGGAATTACCACAGACCTATTTTCTGGGAAAATATCGGATACAGCAGCTTCAATTTCGCCCAACTCTACCCTGTACCCATTGATTTTCACCTGATTATCCAGTCTTCCAAGGAATTCAATATTACCGTCATTCCAGTACCGTCCCATATCCCCGGTACAATACAGTCGTTCTCCATTTCTATCTAAAACAACAAATTTTTCCTCTGTTTTTTCTTTATCGTTTAAATATCCCTGTGCAACACCGTCTCCGGCAATATAAAGCGTCCTGGTACCCAGTCCGGACAATCTTCCATATTCTGATCCAGAATATAATACTTCTGGTTTGCAAGTGGTTTTCCATACGGAATACTCTTCCAATCTTCCGGCACAACCTCTGGAATCTCGAAATGATTAGACCAGATACTGCCTTCTGTTGCTCCTCCAAGAGCAACAATCTCAACATTCTGGAACAGATTACGAATTCTCCCCGGAAGTGAAACAGGAACCCAGTCGCCACTCATCATTATCAACCGCAGCGATTGTGAAGTTACCTGCCTTTGATATTCCTCATATTCTGCCAGCATTTCTACAAAAGCTGGCACGCTGTTCCATACGGTAATATTCTCATGATTCAACCAGTGAATCCAATGCGCTGGATCTTTTCCATATTCCGGATCCGGAAGAACCAATTTCCCACCTGCGCCTAAAACGCCAAAAACATCATAAACAGACAGGTCAAAATGAAGATTGGAGATTCCAAACGCCGTATCCTGTTCTGTAATCTGATAGCGTGCATTGATATCCAGTATTGTATTCACTGCATTATGGTGAGTAATCATTACTCCTTTCGGCATCCCGGTTGTTCCCGACGTATAGATCACATACGCAAGATCTCCCACCTTATTCTCCTGTGCTTTGTATTCAGAATTACCTTTTAATCCCGACACAGGAATACAATCCCACTCGTGCATCCATTCGGTATCCTGCTCATCCGCCTGATTCTGCACAAGAATGATTCTTGTTCCACTGTCACGGAGAATCTTTTCAACTCGTTCTCTCGGATTATGGATATCTATCGGAAGATATGCGGCTCCGGCAAACAGGATTCCATAAACAGCAACTACCTGCTCCCACCCTTTTTCCATTAAATACAGCTACCGTCTCTTCTTTTTTTATTCCCATGCTCTTCAACTGCCCGGAAATGTAAAACGCCTCTTCTTTTATCTCCCGATAAGTCATCCGCCTGCTGCACGTTACCAGCGCCTCCTTATCCGGAAATTTGTCTGCCGCCTCCAAGAATAATCCATCCAACGTTTTCTCTTCAAATTCAGCCGCCGTTTCATTCGCCTGACGCCGTTTTTCTGAAATTTCCGCTGTTACCAGACTTGCCGTTTTTTCCTGCATGATCTCCGGATGAACTGCTAGCGTATGAAGCAGGCCGGTATATGCCCGGAACATCTCATCCAGCATTCCCGGATAAAATAATTCGTCCACGGAATCCCAAAACAGGCATAAACAGCCATCCATTTCAACCACCTGATGATCCAGCCACACCTGCGGCGTCTGTGAAATGTTATAGTTCAGTTTTCCAAGCCACTTTCCTTCATTCCACTGCTCCACGCCAAGGCCACTGGTAAACACTACCGGCATAATAGCGCCCCGCATATTTCCAGTCTTTTTCTTTAATTCGCGCTCCAGTTCAACCGCGCCATAAGCTGTATGCTCCAGATCTTCTGTAAGCTGCTTCTGAATTGCCTTTGTCCTTTCCGCAAAATTATTCCCTGCATTCTTTATCTCCAGCAATGTCAGTGTTGTAAAATCTCCAACCAGATTGTTCACTTCCGGATGCAATTGTTTCCGGTCAAACTGCGTCAGATTAAGTGTAAAATCCTTATTACTGCTCCACAAGCGGAGAGTCTCCGCATAAGCACTCATCAAAAGAACAGAAGGCGTTACCTCCAGTCTTCCCGCCGCGTCTTTTACAGACTGCCATTCTTTCTGTGACAGTTTTGCGCTCCGGCGACAGAAACGCTGCTCTGTAATCTGGCTTTCGTTCTTTGCAAGCGGCAGATCCGGTGCGTCCGCAAAAGTCTCCACCCGGTCTTCCCAATATTTTTTATCTTTCTCATAAGCAGAGGTAGACTTTATCTGCTCCAGTCCCAGCACGTAATCCCGGAAAGACAAAGTAATCGGCATTTCCGCTTTTCCATTTCGATATACTTCTGCCCACTCATTTAAGAGATGGAACATACTCCAGCCATCAAAGATAATATTGTCAAAACTGATATGGATTCTATGCTTCTGGTCCTCTATTTTAGTGATTCGCACATCAAACAGAGGCCATTCATCTGTCTGAATTACCTGATGAGACATCTCTGCCCGTTTTTCATCCAATGCCTTTTCTTTTTCTGTCACTTCCAATTGTCGGATATCCGTCACGTCAATATGATACTGGGGAGTATTCTCCAGTATGCGCTGCATACCATCCGGCTGGATAATAACACGCATCATCCCATGCCTCTGTATCAACAGATTCCATGCCGTCTCTGCGCACTCAGTATCAAGGCCGTCTGCATCCAGTTCAAAATAACAGTGCGTTGCAACATTCCCCAATTCATACAATCCGCTTCTGCCAAGCCAGTAAGCATACTGCACATCGGTTAATGGGAACGGATGATATGCTTCCTTCAGATTCGGTTTGATCTGCAGTGTATCTTCTTCTTTCTGTTCGGACTGTTCAATAGCTTTTGCCAGAGATTTTACGGTCAGATTTTCAAAAATCGTGCTGATCGTTATTTTGCAGCCGAAGGTTTTCTGTACTTCCGAGATCAACCTTGTGGCAATCAGCGAGTCTCCCCCAAGGCTAAAATAATTATCTTCAATTCCGATATTTTCATATCCAAATAATTGTTTCCAGATATCTAAAAGCTTTTCTTCTGTTTCTGTCGTTGCCTTTGAAAATCGGATAACCGCAGTTTCTTCTTTAAAATCTTCCCGCAATTGCTTCCTGTTAATCTTCCCATTGGACAATGTTGGGAGCTGCTCCATGAAATGATAATTCTGTGGAACCATATACTCCGGCAGTTTTTCTGACAGATATTCCCTTAGTGCTCCATTATGATAGGACAGGACAGACGCCTGCTGTCTGCTGCAGCATATACATCTTCCATATCTCTCTGTCACAGCACAGTCTTCGCCCAATCCTGCCTCTGATAAACATTCTCTCCACAGCAGGCAATCCGGGGTAACCAGCCCTGCTTCTTTTCTCTTGTCCCGAATATCCGCAAAACCATTTTCCAAAAAAGCCGCTGTAAGTTCCTGAAGGTATGTCCTTACCACAAGGTCAGTCATCAGCAATATTCCGTTTGGCTTCAGTAATTCCGCTACTTTCTTTACCGCATCCGCAGCATCAATATTTCTATGTAAAGCATTTACCGATATCACAACGTCATAACTATGCAAGGACATCTGCTGCTTATCCATGCCTTCTTCCAGATTCAGCATCTCAAACTCGACTCTCTCATATCCCGCAAGTTCTTTCTCTGCTTCCTGCAGAAAATATTTTGAAGAATCCGCATAAGTATAAGCCACGCTTACATCTTCCAGTGCATTCAAAAACTGTCTTGTAATTGCAGTGTCCCTTGTACCAATTTCTATAATCTGGAGTGGCTCTTTTCTGCGTTCTTCTGCCAGAAGCCTTAATCCCTGCACCAGTCTTTCCACTGTTTCCTCGCAGCCCGGAATCCTCCGAAGCAGCATATTCGGAGCCAAAGCCGGCTCTTTCTGGTAGAATACGTCCAGCGGAACTTCATTCCCAGTAACCATATGCTTCAGATACGGCTTCAGTTTATTAAAATACGTTTCCGTATCTCCAGCTTTTTCCGGTACAGCCACTTCCTTCCCGGTACGCGATAGTCTGCCGTCCTCTTCTCTCAGGATTCCTTCCTTCTTTAAAATTTCCAACCATCTTGCCACAGTATTCTTCTGTGTTTCCGTAATGCTCCCTTTTTCAAAATTTCCTTCTGCGAAAGAACTTCCTTCTCTGATACAAAAATGCCTAACTCTATGAGTGTCTCCAGCATAAGCTGTACACATCTCTGGTCTGCATAGCAAGGAAATTTTTGTATGCTGTCTTCCGTTCCTGCTGCATCTGCCAATTGCTGACATCATCCTTCAGTTCTTTCCAGCCCCCGCCAAAGATATCTGTGCCGTACAAATACGTTGTAACTTTAGAATCTTCCTGTATCGGCGCTCCGATATAAGCAGCCAGCGTTTTATTGCCATGACCATCACTAACTGTATCAACAACTGCATGAGCCACACCCGGAAACTCCTGAATCACATGTTCAATTTCTCCCAATTCAATCCTGTGTCCGCGAATCTTTACCTGATGGTCTTTTCTTCCCAAAAATTCAATTGTCTCATCATCCCAGATTCTTCCGAGATCGCCGGTCCGATACCATCTTCCATACTGATCTGTGATAAATTTCTGCCCCGTAAGCGCAGAATCTCCCCTATATCCTTTTGCTACACCAAAACCGCCAATCCAGAGTTCGCCTTCTGCCCAGTAAGGGCAATCCCTTCCATACTCATCCACAACACGATATGCCTGATATCTGAGTGGCTTTCCATAAGGAATAGATTTCCAGTTTTTCGGCATCGGCAGGGTAACATTCTGATAATTGGACCAGATACTTGCCTCTGTAGCTCCTCCCATAGCGACAAACTGGCAATCCTCTGTCCATGCCGCAACCCTCTGCGGGAGATCCGTCCCAATCCAATCTCCGGAAAGCATAACCGCCCTGATCGGCAGTTTCTGTTTCATGGATTCCGCCCGTATCAAAAGCATATCCAGAAGCACCGGCACTGAATTCCAAACGGTAATCTGATATTTCAACACTTGTTCCAGCCAGTAATCCGCATTCCTTCTCTCCTGCTCTGGAAGCAATACCAATGTTCCTCCTGCGCCTAAAATTCCAAAAACATCATATACCGACAGGTCAAAATCCATAGCTGATACAGCCAGCGCCCGATCTGAACTTGTCACATGGTACTTTTCATTAATATCCTGAACCGTATTCCATGCGCTTTCATGCGCAATCTCTACACCCTTCGGAACACCTGTAGAGCCTGACGTCATGATGATATAGGCGCTGTCCTTCGGCGACACCTCTGGCAGTCTCACATTTTCCTGTCCCTCTTCCATACCTTCCATCACAAGGATTTCCGTACCTTCCGGCCAGTCCAGTTTTTCGGATAATTCCCGATTCGTGACCACATAGCGGACTCCCGTCTTCTCATGGATTAACGCTCTCCGATCTTTAGGCTGGCTTAAGCTGACCGGAAGGTATGAATTCCGGAAAGCAAAATTCCTAGTGCCGCCTCGATCTGTTCTATCCCGCGCGGCAGGGTAAGTGCAACCGGGACTCCCTTAATATCCTTTTCTGAAATCCCTGCCGCCACTGCTGTCGCCCGTGCTTTTAATTCCCCATAGGAAACCGATCTTCCGCTTCCCGCATCAATAAGCGCAATATCTTCCGGGCAAACTTCCGCATGGTTCATAACAGCCCAATGCAGGCATTCCACACGCTCCGGCACTCCTGTACGCGCTGTATCTTCAATTTCTCTTTTTCTTTTTTCAGGAAGCACATCAAATCGCTGATTCCAGTCCTTCTTTCCCAATTCATGCAGAAGATTCTCAAAACACTCCAGCATATCCGGGATCATATTCTCCGGGAATAACTTATCCACGCTGTCCCATGTAAGCTGTACGCCATTTTCATCTTCATAACTCTGGAAGTCATTCCACACCTGCGGCGTTTGGGAAATCATATAGGAAAACTGCCCCAGTTCTTTCCGGAACGTATCATTTACCAACGGCGTTCCCAGATTGCAGGCAAAAACAACCGGCGCCACTGCCGATGCGTCTCCATACATCTGTGCAAGATCTCTCTGGACTTGCACGCCGGAATATGCCGTATACTTCATATCCTCATGAAGCTGCTTCTGAATCCTGTCCAACAATTCCGCAAAAGTCGGATTTTCTTCGCAGTTAATCTCCAGCAATAACAGAGTAGTAAAATCTGCTATTACTTCCTCTAACCCCTGCTGCTCTGTTTTCCGGTTAAAAAACGGAATGTTAATAAGGAAACAATGATTCCTGCTCCATCGTTCCAGAACCACCGCATATGCAGTAAGAAGAACCATTGCCGGAGTTGTCTGGTATTTTTTGCCCGCATTTGCAAATGATCCCATTCTTCCTTTTCGATTCTCACAATCCTGCGGTTGAACACCGTTTTTTCCACTTCTTGCGGACGTTTTGCCAATGGAAGGTCAGGGCCTTTTGGCAAATGCTCTAAACGATTCTTCCAGTATTTTTCTGCGTTTTTCCGTTCCTCCCCTTCTTCCTGTTTCTGCCGTTCCAGATAGGAAGCAAAATTCCACCCTTTTGATTCTTTCGGCAGGTTTTCCCCTCGGTAAGCAGATGCCAAATCCCTCAATAATATCTGCAGACTCTGTACATCAGCAACCAGAAGCGCCATGTCCACATGAAGGCGTGCCTTATTTTCAGGAAAAAGCGTAAGCTCTATTCCTGCTACTTCGCCTTCCTCAATCTTTAACTTCCGATGGGATAAACGTTCTCTGACAGATACTGCCATTGCCTCTGCTTCCTCAGATGACATCCGGGAAAAATCATGAACCTTTATTTTTTCACAATACGGCTTATCCAGGATTTTCTGTGTTCCATCATCCAAAAAGCAGGCGCGCAGCATAGGATGATGATACTGCAGTACATTCCATGCTTTTTCCAGACGCTCCGGTTCTATGTTTTCCCCATCAAACTCCAAATATGCGTGACAGTCTATCCCTCCAAGATACTGTTCTTCATCCCTGCCAACCCAATATGCATACTGTACGTCTGTTAAAGGAAACGGCTGTTTCATATCCTTTTCCGGCGTTATCTTAGATTCTTGCGCCCGTTTTTTGCCCGCTTTTTTCTTCATGCTGCGCTGGATTAACGCCCACCAGCCTTCAAAGGTGGGATTTTCCATCAATGAACCGAAAGAAACCTTAACCCCCTGTTTTCTCCACTGGTTTACCAGACGCATGATCGTCAGGGATGAAAGCCCAAGCTCCAACAGATTTTCGGAATCTCCAAAATCTCTGGCTACCGGCAGTTTTTGTTTGATCTGTTCCTTTATCTCTATATATTCCATGCTACTGTCTCCTTCTACTTTTCCTGAGCCATCCGTTCTAATGCTTTCTTATCTATTTTCCCTACGCTGGTCAGCGGCCATGTTTCAACCCGTTCTATCTGATCTGGCATTTTATACGCCGCAACGCCTATTTCCCGTAGAAACCTGTGGATTTCCTGTAAATCGATCCCGGCTTCATCATCGGTTACAAGGAATGCGCATATCCGATTTCCAAGGGTTTCATCCGGAACGCCGACAACGGCTGCCTCTTTGATCTCCAGATGCCTGCAAAGGTAAGCTTCAATCTCTGAAGGCATGATCTTTTCTCCGGCGCGGTTAATCTGCTCTTTGATCCTCCCACCCAAACGCAGTCTTCCGTCTTTCGTCCACATAGCCTTATCGCCCGTCCGATAAAATCCGTCCGGCGTAAAGCTCTTTTTATTCGCTTCCTCCGCCATATAATAACCATCAATCGTATACGGGCCTCTGGATAATAATTCCCCAAAAACTCCTTCCGGTACGGTCTTATCCTCTTCATCCACAATCTTCACTTCATCCGCAGGAGACACCGGAGTTCCCTGGCATCTTACGATCAGGAATCTTCATCTTCCGGACTGGTAAAGGACAGCAGCCCCTCCGCCGTACCAAATACCTGCATCAGTTTGCAAGGCCATTCTTCAATGATCTTATCTGCAAGGGAATCTTCCAGCATTGCGCCGCCCACCTGCAAAATTCGCAGGCTGGATATGTCATAATCTTCATCCCATTCCAACATTTCCATGCACACAGTAACCATAGCAGGAACCAATGCGGTAATCGTAACGCCTTCCTCTGTAATTGCGTCAAGAATATCGTCCGGGCTGGTCGCAGACGCAAGCACAACTTTTCCTCCCACGTCCAGCGTGCCTAAAAGCCCCGGGCAGCATAACGGGAAATTATGAGCTACCGGAAGAGACGCCAGATAAACGTCACTGCTATCCAGGCGGCATCTCTTCGCGGACATGCGGGCATTATACATATAATCCGTATGGGTGCGCGGAATCAGTTTCGGAACCCCTGTCGTCCCGCCGGACAGCAAAAGCACCGCCGTTTCATACCCGTCCACAGCCGGAAATGCTCCATTTTCTCCACACGTTTCCGCAATCATTCCACTGATATCCCCGGATTCGCTATCTACAAATATATGCCGGATACATGAATATTTCTCTTTCATCGCATTTGCCATCGGCACATATGAAAATCCCAGATATTTCTCCACCACAATATAAGCGGTCGCTTTGCCAGTTCAATAATTCCTTCCAGTTCCGCCTCCCTGTGGGCCGTCAGCATCATGATTGGCACCGCCCCAATCTTGGAAAGCGCAAAAAACACGATCACAAAAGAAATCCTATTCGGAAGCTGCACAAGCACTTTGTCTCCCTTTAAAATCCCTTTACGCAGAAAAGCTGCCGCAAGACAATCTGCTTTTTGCTTTAATTCCATATAACTGATCTCGTCTTCACTGTCCGTGACCGCAATTCTTTCTCCATATTTTTCCGCCCACCTATCAAGCTGTTCTCCAAATCCACATCTCTCCCAGCCTTCCAGATTCTCATATTTGCTCATATCTTTCTTATAACCCATTTTATCTGTCTCCTTTCTCATGCGCCGCCACATACGCAGCATATCCTTTGATCCTGACCGGATACAGAAACCAGTCCTGATCTTTCTTATCTTTTTCTGCAATTTTCTCGTTTCTGACAGAGAAGAAATCCATTCCTCTTCCTAATCCAATTCCAAGCGCCTTTACATATGCCTCTTTCGCCGCCCAGTACTGGAAAAACAGATCCGGTCCTTCATTTTTACATCTTCCGCTTCTTCTGCAGTATAAAAATTTTCCGCTATCTCCCTATAGTCCGGGCACTCTGCCATCTCCTGCACATCTACTCCGATATCCATTCCGACAGCGAATACCGCCAGTATGAATTCACCCGAGTGCGAAATGTTAAAATCCACTGTCCGCTTTCCCGCAATCTTTTTATGATAAGGCTTACCCAGTTCATTGACAGAAAAATCAATCGTTTCCATATCTAAGTATCTTTTTAAGAGGATCCGCACGACAACCTTCCCGGCTATATAACGCATCCTGTCTTCAGGAAAACGGAATCTTCCGGCTTGCTCCAATTCCTGCCCACTCAGGATATATTCATGGTTCTTCCAGAAATCTGTCATTTCAGGCCAGCGGATACACCATATATGTATCTCATTTTCACGGATATAAAGTTTGTCTGCTGACAGAAATTCCTTTTCTCCGTATCGTTTAATCTCCATTTTTCATTCTCTAAAGCAGTCTCATGACCTCACTTATTACTTCGTCTTCACAATCCCTCAGATAAAAATGTCCTCCCGGAAATATCCGGTAGTTAAAATCATTGTCCGTATACTTTCCCCATTCCAAGATCGCACTCTCATCCGCTTCGTCGTCCTTTTCTCCGCCAAATGCAGAGATAGGTGTATGCAGCACTACTCCCGCTTTATCATAATACGTTTCATCCATGGTAAAATCCGCCCGCAGCATAGGCAGAAAGAAATCCAACAATTCCTGATTCTCTAGTATCTCTTTTGGCGTCCCTTCAAATCTTCCCAGTTCCCTCTTAAACGCTTCATCCGGAAGATGATAGATTGGATTTGGCTCCGGAATACTAGGAACCCGGCTGCCGGAAATAAACAGACATTTTGCAGTATATCCCGCTGCTCCAACCGTTTTTCCAGCTCATAAGAGATCTTCCCACCCATACTGTGTCCCCATAAGGCATACGGTCCGTACACAACCTTTCTTACAGCCTCTTCCAGGTCATCTAACATAACCGACATATCTATATACGGTTTCTCCATGATCTGTTCTTCCCTTCCCGGAAGCTGAACTGGACATACCGTTACTTTCCCCTGCATCTTTTTCGCCCACTGGTTATAAGCAGAAGCACCGCCTCCCGCAAATGGCAGACAAAACAAGGTTATTTTCTCTTTACTAATATTTTCCGTATTTTTTATCAATTTCATATTCACTTTTATATTCCTCTGGCATAATGTTCTTTTTCTCTCTGTTTACCATCATTTTGTAATATGTTTTTCTCAATCACTTCTTATTTCTACCTGTAATTAGTTACATCTAACTCTTTGTCAAAAAAATTTTTTGATCCATCCTAATATCAAACCGGACGCCAAAACAATATGCGCTACCATAATCCCGTTTACGATCAGGGAATATCCAATCACAGAAAAAACACCTGCTATCGCGCATTCAATAACTAAAATTACCCTCGCGCGCATCCCATAAACTTTTTTCTCTTTCGCATCCAACTTCTTGCTGCTGGCATCTACCGGCGCCATGATAAATATAACGCCAACCGCGACAAACCATATGATCCGCATTTGCCATATTACAGCCGGAGCAGACGCCAGATACAGACTGCATAGAAGGACAAGGATACCGGAAACAGCCATGCAGCCCCCTGCCTTTTCCAAATGAATCCCTCCGGCATACTGCCTTAAAACAGTAAAGGGCAATAAAAAGACTATCATCTCCATCCAATTCCCCGTTATGATGCCAAGTATGACGATGATAAGGTATATTACCACCCTGCCCAGCAGTACGCCGTAAGCATATTCATACAGCCTGCGGTCTTTCTCTTCAAGAATCCCATTCCTGCTTTGTAGTTCAAAAAGCCGACCAGCCATTTTTTTCCACACTAGAATTTCCTCATTTTCTTAACTTCTTCCGGCTCATCTTCCTGATAGTACAGCCAGTTGCACGCCAGATTTGCCGTATACGCCGTCAAGCAGAGTGCAAGACAGTTTACAGCTCCAAGCAGTTTGATTCCCAGGTTTTTTCTGATTATTTTTTTCATAGTTACAAAGCCTCCTTTTTTCCGAAAGTTTACACAAAATCGCCCTCTTTTCAATTACCGTGGCAAAAACGGTAACTTTTTGGGCGATTTTTGCACGTCCTTATTTGATTGTAAAGATCAGCTTAACAGAGAACTCCCGTTCTCCTGCCTCCACTCGCATAATTCCCGCATACTTTTTAACCAGTTTTCCAACCGTGTGCAGTCCGATCCCGTGACTGTCCGCGTCTCTTTTGGTGCTTATGTACCTGTCCTTGTCCTTTAACAGAGGGACGACATACCCATTGCAAAATTCCATGACAAGGAAATGCCCCGCATTTCCCATATACATCCTGCATTCCACATATCTGCCATCTTCTGTCTTTTCTGACGCTTCCAGTGCGTTATCCAAAAGATTCCCTACGATCGAGATCAAATCCAACTCTTCCAGAAAATCCAGTCTGAGATCATTACCCAGAGTAATCCTATAGGATATATCCTTAGATTCTGCAAGAAATTTTCTTTCACATAGGATGCTGTTCAAGATCGGATGCTCACAATATACACTTTTTTGAAGATTCTGAATCCGGACGCCTAAATGTTCCATGATGTCCTTAACCTCTTGATTCTCTCCTTCTTCTATCAAGCCGGCTACTGTACAGATAAATTTATTTATATCGTGTAAGAATGCTCTGTTATCCTCATTAACCTTATTCATATACTGCAGATTGGCAATCTCCGCCCTGCTTTTCTGGTATAGCCGGTCCATCTTCTTCACTTCTTCTGATTTTTCTACAAACCTGTCAAATACTGTGAAAATGAAGATATTCGTCATTAACAGAAGCGAAGCTCCTACCGGAACCATAACCCTGTTCATTCCTTCAAAAGAAATATTTGAATAAAACACACATCCTAATATAATGATCGTAGCGGTTGGCAGCATGAGCAGCACAGTAAAAGTTTTATTCTCAATCGTCAGATAATCCCTTTTCCTTGTTACCTGATTAATGCATTTAATAAACAGAAATGTCATGGTACTCATCAGCAGGAGTGCTAATGTCTTTTCTGTTTCAGTCCTGAAGCCCTCGGACGCACCAGTCACGCCATATGCATTCGTAAGTGCCGCAAAGAGAAATTCGGGAATAATTGCCAACACATAATAGCAGCATATCGTAACCAGCTTCTTCCATATATTTCCCCGGAACACAACCATAGACGCAATCATATAGATTACCGGAATCATTACCATATTAAGTATTGAGGATTCCAGCGGTTGGTTCCGAACATTGCCAGTGCTGCGATACAATATACGAGAAATTTTTCCCAGAATCTTTCTCTTCTGTATGGGAGTATGTTCTTTTCCAAGTCCTCCAACAGATACATCTGAAGAAGACAAATCAAATAATCTCTTATTATCATACCATGCCGTTCCTTTCCCCAAGAAATGTTATCAGTGCGTCGCAAACTGTCCTTTTCTCGACCTCGAAACATTCAACTGGATTCCAAACGGCAGCAACGCAACGTTCTTTTCCAATCCTTCCACTTTTGCCAAATTCACAATATAGCTGTTGTGTGCATACTCAAATCCCCTTCCGGCCAGACACTCATACAGATCACTTAAAGATTCCTTGCAATGCATCTCTTCTATCTTTCCCTGTCTGGCAATGTATATCGTACAGCCCCTTTTCGCCAGACAGATATATAAAATGTCTTCCGTATGGATGCGCATTATCCTTCCCGCCGATGTAACTGTCACGGAAGAATCTCCACAGCACAATTTCACTTTTAATAAAATCATAGGTATTTCCTTTTTCAGACTTCTGTCATGCAGATCCTTCATGATGTACCGGAACGGTTGTCCAACATTAATGCTGTCAGGAGTCGGTTCAAAACAGCCGGAGCAGAACACCAATATCGCTGCTTCATTATATTCCCTCAGCTTCAGTACTGTTTTATTTCCATCCAATCCAGGCATACGCATATCCATAAAAATCAGATCATGCAAAATATCCGCATCTTCCAATAATTCTTTTCCTGATTCATATTCATAAAACCGTATCTCATTCGAAGACAGAATCCCTTCCGTTTCTATGACCGTCTTTATTTTCTCCCTGTATTCTTTATCATCGTCGCAAATTGCTATTTTACACATATTCATCCTCCAGTGTTAGTTTCTTCTAACCCTTTCCCATAAAAAACCATCTTGCAGAATCTGAATCCTAAGATTATTTGCCTGTTCCTATAACTCCGGTTCCAAATCTGCAAAGATGGGATCTTCAAAAATTCCTGTATTGTAATATCCAATCCATCGCATATCTTTTTAATTGTAACTACGCCAGCATTCCTGCTTTGTCCATACAAAATATTTTTCAGTGTTGAAGGCGGGACGCCTGAGCGCACCGCCGCTTCATTCACTGTGATATCTTTCTGCTTAATCAGATCGTTTAACCGATATATGACCGCTGTTTTTATATCCACGGTATCGACCACCTTTTTTTCTTCTATTTTATATAAATCGGCTTTAAAAGGTCGCCCATATATAGTCTTTTTGATCTATGCACGATATTTTTTTAACAGTTTTTCTTATTCTAGCAGAAATCCGCTAAATTTCTATATTTTATTAGATACATGAAACCCTGTGAGAACATTTCTGATCCTACGCAGGGTTTTCCACTTTGTTATAAAATTTTTATATTTTGCAGTATGCTGGATCGGAGTTATCATTCAACTTTCCTTCTGCTGCCGATTGTAAAAACATATTTTTACGAATAAATATTCAGCAGTTCTTCCGGAGAAAGCAGTGTAATCCAAAAGGAAAGAAAATCCTTTTTATTCCTTGTCACAATCGCATCACACTGATTCTCCTTCGTACAAGTTGCAAGTAGCAGTCTTCAAAATCAGATACTCTCTGCAAATAAGCAGGCAGCACATCTTCGTTCGTCACTGTCAGCACTTTTGCTATGTCCAAAACGGAGCCAAGTGCCTTTCTATAAATTTATACCGTTCTTACATCCCGATCAGCTCCTCTCTCCAGCTCATCTTTTCCCTGCTTTTCTTGGATTTTTCTCTTATTGATTTCCAGTCGTTCATGATAGATGGCTTCTTTGCTTCGTAGTTGCTTTATTCTTTTCTGTTTGCATACTCGAAACTACCTTTTTCACAGCTTTGTCATTATCCCCTTTTGTCACATTCGCTGCTCTTGACGCTTCTACTCTGCTGTCCTGCTTTTCTGCAACCTGCCGTTCCTGCTTTTCCTGCACACTTTTTTCTTCCAGACTGCAAAAGCTCTGCAAATATGGCAGCACATGGTTCTGCATATCGGTCAGATCTTCCATACACTTCTGAAACTCTTCATTTCCCTTGTTTTTCAGATAACCAATCCAGCTTTCATCCGTAAGTTTCAGTTCATTTTGGAGTTTCAGCTGACTTAAAATACCGCCATTTCCTGTTCCAATATCTATTTTCCCTTTGAAATGTTGCATCATTTTATCGCCTTTTTCCGCATAATATATAGTAAAAAACATCTGGGCTGTTACCATCGGCTCATCCGTCCTCGGATTACGGTCTGCGTACCATTCCTTATCCTTCTGTGCAGTACGGGAATCCAGATCTGAGAGCTTCTGACAGCGTGGTTCCATCAGCTCTCGCTTTTCACAGTAATTCACATACACCATCGGCTCTGTTTCTTTGGATATATCTGGTTCGTAGGATTTCAGCCGTTCCAGCAAAACACCTGCCCACACGGACTGCTCACAGTCTTCTTCAATCACATCCTTCAGAAAGGAAATATAAGAACCAACATTTCCACTTTGCAGATCCAGCATGACTTCCTGTATGGTATCCTGCCCTGGCTCTACATGGTCCCGATAGTCATACGGATCGAAGTCTTCCGCAATCTCATCCAATGCTGCTGCCAGTTCTTCTGTTGTCATTTTTTTCGGATACATTGCCTCACGCACATCCTGAATCGGGATATATTTATAATCAGGCAATGCTTTATGAATCTTCTCCAAACCTTCACGCACCACCGGCTGATCTTTTAAAAACCGCACATTATCCAAGAAGTCGCCGTGTATCGTTGTTCCCATTACAATTAACAGTTCTGTTTCATCAAACAAGCTATCCTCCGGATCACGATAAATAATCCCCATTCCACTGCCTTTATAAGCGTTTTCCGGATCTTCTCTGTACTTCTCATAGATTGCTGCGATTTCTTTCACATCTGTGCTTTTCTCATAAGCTCCCATATCATGAATTTCATCACATTCTGCAGCATAATATTCCAGATAAGCTTCTTTCTTAGGCGGCATATTATTGAGTACATTATCAATCATGTTATAATTGGCCTCTTCCAGTTCCTCCACCTTTGCCAATGGCTTATATTCGCCCTGGCTTTTCTGAATCTCTGCCATTACAACTTCATCCATTTCTTCTACTTTCTCCATCAACCGATCATAATCTCCACGGATGCGTTCTCCAGTCCAGCCTTCGTCTTCCAAAAGTTCCTCCGCCGCTTCTTCAATAGAAATTTCATCATTCTCATAAACGCCACCATCCATCAAGCGGAAATCTTCATCGTAAAAGGAATAATCATATCCTTCTTCTGTTCTCTGAATAGCAAAGTAACGTTCTCCTACCTCATATGCCAGTTCACTAAGGACCTGTTCTTCCAGATTCAGGAAAGAATCTAGCTGTTCAAAACTGATACTGTCTACAAAATGAGCAGTTACTTTTTCCCCGTCATTCAGAACTACGATATCACTGACAGACAGGGAATGCCCACGGAAATCTTCCGGTCTATCAATGTTGAACCTTTCAAAAATATCATCCAGTGACATATTTCCTGATAATTCACCAACATAGACCAGCTTGTAATCTTCTTTTTTTATCTTCATACCATGACTTTCAATAAAACTCATATTCATAAAAGCATAGTTTTCGCCCGGTGAATCATCCCGGATCTGATAAATACCAAATACCCTTCTTGTTCCTAACAACAGGTTTGCTTCTTTCAATGACTGAATCTGTGGATATTTCTGCATTTCCCATTCCAGGTTACGGAAACGCTCCAGTTCTGTCATAGACATCTGATAATGCTCTGGTCCTCGTTCAATTTCCATACGTTCTGTGACATACATCGGTGATGAAAAATTAGTGATCAGATAGATATCTGCTCCTGCATCGTATAATTTCAGTGCTTCTTCCTGCTCAATGACACTCATAGGCTCCTGAAATGCTCCTAAATTTTCTTCTGCATAATCTAGGTTGTTATCCTTTATCCGTTCCCACATCTGCAATTCCATTCCAAACAAACCGTCGTGTGCCTGTATCATTTCTTTACTCGCATATTCACCTTTACTGCCATCACTTCCAAGGCAATAAATCTTAGAACCCATTCTGTGATAATCCAAGGCTGCTTCTTTTCTAAGTGGCACCATATCTTCTGCTGTATATCCATAGTCACGTAATTCCAGCTTACCTATGGTTGGATCCAGCAGTTCTTGAATATCCATTCTTGCGTCATCCAGCAAATCCTCTACACCTTCTTGATCTGCCTGACTCACTGCATCTGCCAGATTTCTTACCAAATTCCTAACTTTCTCTTCCTCGCCGATCAGATTCGCATATTCAAAAATCTGTTCTTTTACATCTGTTGAAAATTCTATATCTCTACGCTCTGCCTGAGCAATCCGTTCCTGCGTATATTCCTGCATTTTCTGCGTTTCTTTTCCTGTTATCATACTTCTCGCCATTCAAATTCCTCCTGTGTTCTAAAAAATGGCATAACAGGCAGAACCTTCTTCTACCAAATTATGCCATCTTTCCTGTTTATTTATTCCAGACCGAAGTCCCGTTTTCTGTTTTCCTTGCCAGTTTCACTTTCCCGCTGACTCTTTTCTTTATAA
>ENA-OQIR01000431-OQIR01000431.1-human-gut-metagenome-genome-assembly--contig:-NODE-431-length-18516-cov-3.688074_pt1 | contig 18516 bp, 21 predicted proteins | sample MGYA00242580_ERZ504745 | MGnify/ENA primary metagenome ERZ504745 (study PRJEB26092, sample SAMD00036214) | human gut metagenome | host: Homo sapiens | study: EMG produced TPA metagenomics assembly of... | reverse complement strand
AGTGGTGGGTGCGGGAGCGAATGGTGCCGATCACCTTGTCCGGTTCGGTGGTGGCGAAGATGAACATGACATGCTCCGGCGGCTCCTCCACGATTTCAGGAGCGCGTTGAAGCCTGCGGCGTGACCATGTGGGCCTCGTCGAGGATGAAGATTTTATAGCGATCGCGGGCCGGGGCGAATCCGGCACGTTCACGCAGTTCACGGGCATCGTCCACACCGTTATGGGAGGCGGCGTCGATTTCCACCACGTCGATGGAGCCGGGGCCGCCGGTGGCAAGGTCACGGCAGCTGGCGCATTCGCCGCACGGATGCGAGGTCGGACCTTTGGCGCAGTTGACGCAACGGGCCAGAATACGCGCGGAACTCGTTTTACCGCAGCCGCGCGGTCCGGAGAACAGATAGGCGTGCGTGAGCTTGTTCTCGTCAAGCGCACGCATCAGCGGAACCGTGACCTGATCCTGTCCGATCACGCCATCGAACGTGTCGGGACGATACCTTCTATACAGTGCCAGTGCCATCGCAAATTCCTTCCGCCGTAGTGTTCTAGAGTATCGATGAATTACGACACGTTCGCCAATCGGGAAGCGCCGAAGCCGACCATTCTCCGCAAGTCCATCGCGTGTCTGTCTGATCTACAACCGGCGCAGCCGGTACTCTGGAAATCAGACATGAACCGTGTGATCGGCGTACCGTCGGTCACGAACGCTGACTATTGCGCGCCTAAACCCGTGCGTCACCACCATGCCGCACAAGGCGTTGCCACGCGATTGGGAGGAGAGAGCCATGACCGGGAAACCGGAAGCGCCCACCATCACCATTGGAGACGCGCGTCGCTTGCAGATCGTGCAGGCGGCACGTGAGATCTGCTTGGAAAAAGGGTTTTCGAAGATCACGATCAGCGATATCGCCGAACGGGTCGGCATGACCAGATCGCTTTTCTACCACTATTTCCAAGACAAAGACCAGGTTGCGGATGCCGTGCTCGACGATGTCATCAGCGAAGTCATCGCCCGCCTGGAAGAGTGGAACGAGCATCGCGAGGCCGGCAACATCTCGAAGGCGCTTGACGATGTGGTGCGGCTGACCCGTTCGCTCATCGCCGATGAGGGCCCGTTCAGCCAACGTCTCATCGAGGATGGCAACGCTGCACTGTATCTGAGGTTCATCGACCGGGCCGCGGACCGCATTTCCGAGTACCTGTGCGGTTCCACGGTACGTGAATTCGAGGAAAAGCACGGCATGCCGATCCGCAACGAGCATGAGACCTTCTACACGCTAATCGTCGGCTTGATCTCGCTGATCAGACTGCATCCTGACATTGACGATGACATTGTCAGGCAGGTGGCGGCACAGACGCTGCATTTGGACGAATATCTGTGACGGTGCTCCCACACGCGTCATTCCCGCCGGCAAGCAACATATAACGGCCGTTCAACGTCCGGAGGGGCATCGAGCGGCACCGGCTGGCTGACGGAAAACGACGTCAGGCGAGGAATCTACCGGTAAGAGGGTCACGACCGTCACGTTTGATGGTTTCCAACACCCGTTCCTCGCTGTCGGCCGCCTGCGCTTCCGCCACGGCCGGCGGCACCAGCACACGCAGCGCACGGTCCTTGGCTAAGACCTTCACCGGCAAATGGCCACGTATTCGCCATCGGCCATCAACACCGGAGGCTCATCCCCTTCGGTGGCGCGGGTGATTTCAATGTCATGCACCCGCTTCCATCCGAAAGCATGGCTGCCCAGCAGTCGGCCGTGGTAGGCGCGTGCCACCGCGTCCACGCACTCCCGGAAATTCGGCACATGGTCAAGCCACACCAGATCAAGCAGTCCGTCCGCGAACCGTGAATACGGGGACACCTCGATGCCGCCGCCGATATGGCGGGAATTGGCCACGGTGAGCAGTGGCGAGATGATATCCCGCTCCTCCACCGACCGTCGGCCAGCGTGGCCTTGATGTGGTATCCGTAGCTTTTCATGCGTGTCAGCTCCACGATGACCGCGGCGAAATACCGCAGCGAGCCATTCGGCAGATGCGAATGATTGGCGCGGTCGTTGATGCTTGCGTCCAAACCGCACGACAGCATGCCCGCATAATAGCGGTCGATCGGCGAGCGCGACTGTGAAACATCGGTTCCGTCGGTCGAATCGATGGCATGACCGTCAGGCAACGAAGTCACCAAGCCCATGTCCACGTCGATATGCGTGCCGCGCACAATCGCACCGACAATGCCTTCAACGGCGGTTTCGACGCGATTGACCGGCAAATCCAGTCCGCGTGCGAAATCATTGCCGGAGCCGATGGCCACGATGCCGAGTGGTTTGCCGGAGCAGCCGACTGCGTTGGCGCCTAACGCGACCATGCCGTCGCCTCCGACCGCGGCCAGATAATCGTATTCGTCGCCGCGGCGGCGGGCGTTGGCAGGGAATCGTCGAAGCTTGTGCCGGTCACATCGATTACGTCGAAGCCGTGCTTGCGTCCGGCTCCGCGCAGCAGATCAATGACATGACCGCCCACTTGGGCGCCCTTGCCTTTGTTCGATGTCGGATTGCAGACCACGGCAACGGTCGTATTCGCATGTGACGTCTTGCTCATACTTGTACGATAACCATGTTTCACGTCAAGCGCCAGATTGCCCATTACCTTCAGCTGAACATTCCGTGTCGTCATGCAACGACTGTCCGGCAATCTCCTAATCACAGGCAATAGGCCCCGCACGTGACTGCCGGACGACCCACGGTGCGAACGGTACCTGCGTGGCCGCCTGCACGGCGACCACCGCATCCTCGCCTTCAATGGCACAGGATTCGAGCCGGGTTCCATTGCCCGACGTTGTACGCGATGCGGCCGCGCACGGGTCGGCGGCACCGTCACGCAGCGACTGCGCGGCGGCCACCGACGCCAGGTCGGCCCGTGTTCTGCGCGCGATGCACGCACAATAGCAGATTGCCTGCCATGGCGACCGCACCGAGCATGGCCGCGACGATTGCGATCAGCGCGACTCCCGATATGGTTCCGGAACCTTCGTCCGCGCCTTTCAACACATGCAACACTCGTCGCACATACTGTTTCACGTCATGTTTCACGGAAGTCGTTCCTTTCTTGCCGCGCATTGGAAGCCTTTCAAAAACCGTTACGGACAGCACGCTGCCATGAACATCGCAATCAGAAATACCGAGTTGCCTTGCCCACGACGCTGGCGGGCAGCACGCCGGTCGGATCCGCCGCAACCGGGCAACGCACCACAACGGTGACGCTGTTCGCATTGGCGGCGAACGACACCGTGGAACCGCCACCGGCAATGGTTTGCGCCGCAGCGCGAGCTTTCGCTTCGCCGCCGGCGTCAATCGCCATGGCCTCGCACCGGCGGCCGCAGCGTCCTGACAGTTCATGGACACTATGGAGGCACGCCCCAAACACAGCACCAGAATCGCCACCGCGGCCACGCAGGGAAGCACCACCGCGAATTCGGCGGTGACGGTTCCGCAATCGGCGTCACGGGCATGGCGTCTCCACCATCGCGCAAGCATGGTTACCCCACGCTCAACGCTTTCTTGATGAGGCCGGTCAGCAGCGTTTTCACGACATCCGATTTCACGATGGCGATCAGAACCGCGGCGAATGCCGTGGCCGCCACCAGCACCACCGCGTATTCGGCGGTGACCGCGCCCTTCTCCGGCTCGGCGGTCAGCAGGCGCATGCGCGCGTCCAATAGGCAGACCGCCTTATTGGCACGTTCCTTGGCCGCACATAACTTCTGGCCGACGCGACCCATCAGACCCGGCGAACCATCGACATTGATTGACATTGCGTCGTTCATGACGCTCCTTTCATTCGGCTAATCCCGGCCGATTGACCGGGTACGCTCAGTGTCAGGTATTGGCATCGGCGATGGCATGGTTTTCGTGGGTTGTGGTCGAAGAACGTGGGTTATCCACACCCTCGGCGTGTCATCCACACTTATCCACAAGCGATTAGGGCATGACGGAACGGACCGCGCATCATCCGTCATTCCGACCGCGGTCCGATTCGAGCAAATTTGAGCCAATTCGCACCAACCCGCACTACCCCATGGCGAATCGGCCGCTACAGAAACGACATCACCGCCGGAATCACGCCAATGGCGACAAAGGCCGGCAGCATGCACAGGCCGGTCGGTAGCAACAACCGAATCGACAGTTTCGCCGCCGACTGTTCAATCCGCGACCGTTCATCCCAATCCAGCTGCTCGATTGCGGTTGCCAACCGATTCACCGGCGAGGAGCCGCTCGACCATGATGAGGAGAACGCGTCACGGACCACGGCGCAATCATCATCGTCAGGCCATGCCTCATTCCATGGCATGCCACTATTCAGCCGTTCTCCAGCCGAGCGCAATCCACCGCCGAACTCGCCTTCCACAATGTTTCCGACCGTAATCAGCGCGCGTGGAATGGACGCTCCTTGACGTATCGCCACGCTCAACATTTCCAATATCAAGGGCAATGGCAGATTGCATGACCGCACGTCGGAATCGGGCGGATTTCTGGCTGGCGACCATTCATACAGCCATGTCGCGCCAGCGGCGCCCACCGCTGCCAGCATCGGCCATGCCAAGCTCATCGCACATGCTCCTGCCGCATCAGCCTGCGAATCCAATACCAGCCGACGGCATAACAGCAGCCGGCGAAGCCGAGGCACATCCATCCTTTCACGTCTTCCACAAGGAATCGCAAGGGATGGGCTCCCATGCATTCCCCTAGCATCACCGTCAGCAACGGCAATGCCATCAGCAGCTTCACCGTGGCCTGCGGCATGGCAAAAGCGTTGGCACGCAAGTCATCGAGCAGCCGTCGCCGCTTCAACGACGCCGCGACGGCCTCCAGGCATCGGCTCATCTCGCAGCCCAACTGCAGACTCAACGTGCAGGCCGCATGAAGTTCCGCACCAAGCTGATCCACATGCTTGTGTTGTTCCTGAAGCGAGCAGCGGCTTCGTACGGCCATGTCAATACGGAAACGGGTCAGTTCAGGCACTGCGAAAGGAGCGCCCTGTAATTCCTCGAACGCTTGGACCAAGGTAGCTCCGCTGCGTACGGACGCCCGCAGCGCGGCCACGCATGCGGCAGCGCCGATGGTCGGCATCCGTGGCGATGCATCCCGGTTTTCCCATCGTTCCGGACTGTTCTGCCATGGCCGTCGGATTCATCGTCGCAGGTCCCATCTCCATCGGCCCCGCCGCTATCGTCAGCCGAACGAAGCCCGAAGCGAACCAGCACACGCTGCAATCGCCGCGATCCCGCCCATTCCGCGTTCCGGTTCAGCCACAGCCAGACGGCCATCGACGCCAGCCATGCGGCGCAATATTCCCAACCACACGCATCACGCATCATGCGCTCCATCGGCTCATGAATCCATCCCAACGTTGGCCGGCACGGACCGTACGGCCATCCCAGGCGGCCAGCAGACGCCCATGCAATCGCCCTTCCACCGCTTCCAATCTGCCGACCTGCGCAATGCGCCGTCTGCCGGCGATACGTTCCACATGAAGCACCACGTCGAACGCATCCTCGGCGAGCGCCGCCGTGGCGCGTGGCTCCAATCCGGCCAACAAACCCAATGAGACCAATCGCGCCGGAACCGCCTCCACTTGATTGGCGTGCAATGTGGTCATGCCGCCTCGATGCCCGGAATTCAAGGCTCTGAGCAGATCCACGACTTCACCGCCACGGCATTCGCCGACCACCACGCGGTCCGGTCTCATGCGCAGCGTCGCGCAGATCAGTTCGGAAAGGCCTATGCCGCCGGCACCTTCCGTGTTGGCTTCGCGTGTGACCAGAGACACGTGGTTGGCATGTTGGATCATGCCCAATTCGCGCACTTCCTCGACGGTGACGATGCGCTCGTTCGGCGGGCATCGCATCAGCATGGCTTTGAGCATCGTGGTTTTGCCGGCACCGGTGCCGCCTGTCACCAGCACGCTTGCCTTGCGGGACACCAGTCCGGCCAGCAGGGGCAGCCATTCGGCTGGAAACATGCCGTTGCGCGCCAACGATTCCAGATCGGGCGAGACCGCGTCGGGCAATCGTATGCTGATGGCCGCGCCCTGCGGCACCAGTGGTGCGATGACGGCGTGCACGCGCAGACCGTCCACGGTGGAGGCGTCGGCGATCGGGCAGGCGTCGTCAAGCCGTCGGCCAAGTTGCGAGCATAATCGCGCTGCGAATTCACGAATCGACTGCGCTGACGGAAAGCATCGGCGCAGCAGACATACTTCCTGCATGCCTTGGCCGCAATCCGCCCAAACCGTGCCGTCGCAGGTCACCGCGATGTCCGTGACGCCCGGCTGCGAGGCGATGGCGCTAAGGGGTCCGAGTTCCATGCTTCACCCGCTTGCCTTCCAACGATTCCTGCAGTTCATCCGTGAGCGCGGCCAAGGCTTTGACGGTTTGGCGGTTCGGCCTGCGCAGGCCCAGGCCGTCCAACAGTTCACCGCACAGCTTGGCGTCCGGTTTGACAACCGCCGCGAGGGAATGGCCAAGATAGTTTTCCGTCTCTTCCAGCGTGGTCACGCCACGTCCACGCGTCACGCCGCGCGGTTCAACGCCGACGATATGGCCATGTTTCTGCCGTTCCGCCGTTCCACGCGATTTCATGGCCACTTTGGCTCGGGCCAGTCCGAGCACCGTCATTTCGACCACGGTGATGTGTGTGGCCTGGGCCAGTTCCGGAATGTCATCGAGTCCACGCCATTGCCCGGCGTCCACGATCACCGCGTCCTTCACCTGCGCGAGCGCGCGGATGCATGCCTGGATCTCCCAGGATTGCGGGTTTTCGCTTCGCCAGGGATTGCAGGCCAGCAGCGGCACGCCATCCCACACGGGCAGTTCTCGCAGCAGCGCTTTGCCGTCCACTTTGCCGAGCGGGGCGCTGATGTCTCCGAAGCGTGAACCGTCTTCGTCTTCCACACCGAGCAGCACGTCAAGACCGCCACCGTTGAGATCTGCGTCTACCAGCACGCTTTTGCATCCACGTTCCGTTAGTTCGCGGGCCAGCAGCGCCGCCAACGTGCTGGCACCGACTCCGGCGACGGCGGATCCGACCACCACGACGTTGAGTGGAGCAGGTTCCGGTTGCGCTTCAACGGGTTTCATCCGTGTGGACGACGATTCCAACGGCGAACCCATGAAACCGCCCGCCACGGCAGGCCCGGCCCATCGTGCCGACGTTCGCGCGTCCACGGCGTTCTGCGGCGTATAGAACCGTTGCGGCGAGACCGTTTCCCGCCGAACGGTTTGCTGGGATCGAGTCGGCTGCCGCACTCTGGCCGCTGGCTGCGACCGGATTTCGGCGAACACGTCACGCGTGCGTCACGGCTCCGTATGACGGCAATGGGACCGGAGGGACCTGTAATGAAGAAATTGCATCGCTCATACCGCCGATTGAAAAACGAAACCGCACATGGGTTCAAGCCGAAACGGCACCTGTGTCGGAGAATGTGGGTTATCCACACCCTCGGCGTGTCATCCACACTTATCCACATCGCAACGCGATTCGGCACATCGCAAGACATTACGCAACGCAGCACGGCGCAGCGCAACAAAAAAGGAAGACCCGCCGAAGCGGGCCTTCCTGCAAGAATCTTCGGAGCAGAATCGCTGCACAACAACATCGTCGTAACGGTAAGTCTATCCAATGCCCGTTCAACGTAACAACCTATCTCGGTCATACACACCTTGTGGGGCTCTGCTCTTCAGTTGTTCTTGTACTTCGTAATTATGCTCGCCATTGCGGCAAGTGCAAACCGAAACGGGACGATGTTCCGTATTTATCGCAACTGTTGCTTTCCGATCGCAAGAATCGCAAAAATGCTCCATGCTGTGCGAATCGCAACGCTTGCCTGTTCATTCACGTTCATTTTCCCCGAAAAAACGGCGTGTCGGAAGCATATTTCACCAACTCGGCGAACGAATGTTAACTCCTGCTTAATTTTCCTGAGTTTTGCAAGACATTCCAAGCACTTGAGGATAAAGTAGATAACTATGGCACAGATTTTTGACGCACCCTCAAAGGCGATCCTGCGCAGCCAGATAGCTGAGCATATCGCTGAGACCGATAAGAACGATAAGCGCGAGCTTCAGGCAGGCGAGGAACCGCTGCCGAATGACCGTTTCTTCGACCGTGAGCTGAGCTGGCTGAAGTTCAACAAGCGCGTCCTCGAGCTTGCCCAGGATGAGGACCTGCCGGTCATCGAACGCGCGAGCTTCGCCGCGATCTTCGCGAACAACCTCGACGAGTTCTTCATGGTCCGCGTCGCCGGCCTGAAGCGCCGCATCGACACCGGCATCGCCGTGACGGCCGCTTCCGGACTGAGCCCGAGGCAGCAGCTGCGCGCCATCAGCGAGCAGGCCCACCGCCTGCAGGACGAGCACGCGCACTACATCATCGATCACATCCTCCCCGACCTGGCGAAGGAACAGATCGTGCTGCTGAGCTGGGACAAGCTCACCGCGGCCGAGCAGGAGCGCCTGTCGCGCTACTACCGTCAGCAGGTGTTCCCTGTCCTGACGCCGCTTGCCGTGGATCCGGCCCACCCGTTCCCGTACATTTCCGGCGGTTCCCTCAACCTCGCCGTGCTGGTGGAGAATCCGGCATCCGGCAAGTCGCACTTCGCCCGCGTGAAGGTTCCTGGCAACCTGAACCGTCTCGTGCCGGTCGACGATCTGACCGAAGACGAGAGCACCAACGTGCGCTATGGCTTCATCACCATGGAGAACCTGATCATCGCCCACCTGGAATCCCTGTTCCCGGGCATGATCATCAAGGAGGCCCGCTCCTTCCGCGTCACCCGTAACGAGGACATCGACGTGGAAGAGGATGATGCCGAGAACCTGCTCAACGCCATGGAGAAGGAACTGCTGCGCCGTCGTTTCGGACCGCCGATCCGTTTGGAGATCTCCGACGAGACCAGCCCGTTCCTGTCCCAGCTGCTCGCCGACCAGCTGCGCGTGAGCGCCGACGAGGTCTACCGCCTGCCGGCGCCGCTTGACGCGACCGTGCTGTTCGAGCTCGGCAGCATCGACCGTCCGGATCTCAAGTACCGTCCGTTCATTCCGACCACCAATCGTCAGATCGCCGAAGTCGAATCGTCCCGTGCGCAGGACATTTTCGCCGCCATCCGCGAGCGCGACATCCTGCTGCATCACCCGTACGATTCCTTCTCGACGTCCGTGCAGGCGTTCCTGGCGCAGGCCGCGGCCGATCCGAAGGTGCTGGCCATCAAGCAGACGCTGTACCGTACGTCCAGCAATTCGCCGATCATCGACGCGCTGATCGACGCCGCGCATGCCGGCAAGCAGGTGCTGGCGCTGGTCGAGATCAAGGCGCGTTTCGACGAGGACGCCAACATCGCGTGGGCCCGCAAGCTGGAACGCGCGGGCGTGCACGTGGTGTACGGCATCGTCGGCCTGAAGACCCACTGCAAGCTGAGCCTTGTGGTGCGTCAGGAAGCCGACGGCCTGCGTCGTTACTGCCACGTGGCACCGGTAATTACAATCCGAAGACCGCACGTATCTACACCGACCTGGGCTTGCTGACCTGCGATCCGGTGGTCGGTCAGGATATGACCCGCCTGTTCAACCAGCTGTCCGGCTACGCGCCGAAGTCGAGCTTCCACCGTCTGCTGGTGCGCCGCGCACCGTGCGTTCCGGCTTGATTCAGCGCATCCGCCGCGAGGAGGACGCCGCACGCGCCGGCAAGGAAGCGTGGATCAAGATCAAGGTCAATTCCATCGTCGACGAGAAGACCATCGACGCGCTGTACCGTGCAAGCCAGGCCGGCGTGAAGATCGACATCGTGGAACGTGGCATCTGCGCGCTCAAGCCGGGCGTTCCGGGACTTTCCGAGAACATCCGCGTGCGTTCGATCCTGGGCCGTTTCCTTGAGCACAGCCGTATTTACGCGTTCGCCAACTCCGATGGCCCGCAGATCGGCGAAGGCCCTGCGGCCGGTCCGGAAGTGTGGATTGGTTCCGCCGATCTGATGCACCGCAACCTCGACCGTCGCGTCGAAGCGCTGGTCCGCATCGTGGCTCCGGAGCAGATCGACGAGCTCATCAAGTACGTCGATCTGCAGATGGCCGATTCCACCGCGTCTTGGCATATGCAGGCCGATGGCACCTATGTGCGCCATTGCAAGGATGAGGAAGGTCGACCGCTGGTCGACAGCCAGGAATACCTCATCAAGAAACACACGCGTCGACCGGTAAGGCACTGATCGATCGAGGCGAATGGCCGGTTCCGCACCTTGCGGGCCCGGCCATTTTCTGTATGTTCGGACGTCACGCGCCGCCGCCAGCCCGGCCCAGCCTAGAATAGGACAATATGAGCGAAAAGATGAGACGCATCGTGGAAGCCGCCGGCGGCATCGTATGGCGATGGAAGGCGGGCAGCGATATCGCGAACGATCCTGCGATCGCCAGTAGCAAATCTGCGCAGGAACAGCTCGACAGCATTGAAGTATGTATCGTGCACCGTCCGAAGTATGACGATTGGAGCTGGCCGAAAGGCAAGCTCGAGCAGAACGAGACGCATCGGCATGCGGCGGTGCGTGAAATCGGCGAAGAGACGGGGTCGCCGGTCAAACTCGGACCGTATCTGTGCGAAGTCGAATACCCGTTGTCCGAAGAGGGCAAGAAGACCCGGCATTCGCACGATTGCACGGCCGACACCAAGCACACGTTGTATTGGATGGCGCAGCCGATTTCCGCCGACGACGCCGAACATCTGCTGGACGCGTTCGGCCCGGTGCACCGCGCGGACGTGGGCGAGATCAACGATATCGTCTGGGTTTCCGTGCGTGAGGCGCGCAAAATACTGTCTCATTCGACCGATAAGGACACGTTGGCAGTGTTCGTGGACCGCGTGCAGGAGGGTGCCGCGACCGCGCAGAATCTGCTGATCGTACGCCATGCGAAGGCTGAATCGCGCAAGTCGTGGAAGGCACCGACGCGAACCGTCCGATCACGCCGAAAGGCGCGGCGATGGCGTTTGCCTCAACCGCGAGCTCGCCTGTTTCAACCCGACGCGACTGGCCACCTCGCCGTGGCTGCGCTGCAGGAGACGTTGCAGGTGCTGAGCTGGCAGACCGAACGGCCGATGGAACACATCAACGCGTTGACGGAGGACGCGTTCGCCGAGCATCCGGCGGTCTCATGGCTGGCGTTCCGCGAGCAGATCACGCAGACGCTCAACAGCCGCGAAACCACGGCCATCTGCATGCACCGGCCGGTCATCGGCGGCATGTACGACCATTTGCGCGGCCTGTGCGCGCGTAAGCAGCTTGCCAAGCAGCTCATCGCAAAATCGCCATACATGCTACCGGCACCGCCATGTCGCTGTTCATCATCGACACACCGCAAGGCCCCAGCATCATCGACATTCAGAAGGTCTCCCCCATTGTCTACTAACATGCACTACGGTTCCGGTTCAGTCGTTCCCAGCCGTTCCGCCGGTTTCACGAACACCGGTTCGCCGCGTCCGGCACGCCCCGGCCAGCTCGACCAGATGATGGCCGACAATATCGCCGGCGGCGCCGATCCGGCGGAAATCAACGAAATGTGCCATGCGTCGGCCGCGGCGCTGCTTGACCGCGTGCACCACACGCAGGACGCCGAACTGGTGGAACGTGTGCTGACGCTGGTGGACCGCGAAGGCGTGGACGTGATCGCCGAACTGTGGAGCCATGCCGACCCCGACTCGCTGCCGGGCATTCTGTGGCGACTGTATCTGCTGCGTACGTGGATGCGGAAGAACCGCGAATCGATCGCGCGACTGTGGCGCGTCGCGAGCCGTCGCCACCACCGCTTCCGCGATTGCCGGCGTGGACCAGGCACCGACGGAAGACGACATCGCACGTACCGCCGATTCGATTTTGGCCGGCGCGTTTACAGGCGATTTCGCCGTGGCACTTGAGCGGGCCGCCGCCTTCACCGACGTGGTTGCGTTGGGATTGCGTATCGAAGCGCGCAAACTGGCTTCGCTGGGCGGTTCCAGCGAGGCCGGATCATCTGATGTTTCCGACGGTTCCGCTGCGTCTGCTGCGGCCGGCAGCCACCCGTCGGCCGTTGAGAAGCGGGCGCGCGCGAAGGCTGCGAAACTGATGCACACAGCCGGCAACCTGTTCGCCACGGCCAAGGATTTCCGCCACGGGGCGAATCTGTGGCGGCGCGGACGATTGGAATAGGCCGTTCCACTGTCGTTTTCCACTACTGCTTTCCACCGCCGCTTTCCGTAATTTTCCCCCGTTTCATACCCCACGCGACACGGCGCTGCGAAGCGTCGAGCGCGACTGTACAATAGGAATTCGCGCCGGGCCATGCATAGCCCCGGGCTCCATTTTTTGCCGCTGCGAGCGGCCTTTGCGCCGACAGGCGCTTTCGTGGTTCGGCGCTTTTCTCCTCTTTTGATGTTTTCCTGATTTTCTCTGGCTTTCTTGCGATTTTCGATTGCCATCCGATCGGCGCTCATCTGGGTTTCATCTGCCCGACCTACCGGCGCGTTGCCGAACAGCCGATACATGGACTACGCTTAGAAACCATGGATATTCATGTTTTGAACCACCCGCTGGTGGACCACAAGCTCACCGTTCTTCGCGACAAGAACACTCCGTCCTCCACGTTCCGCGAGCTCGTTTCCGAACTCGTGATGCTCGAGGCCTACGAAGCCACCCGCGACATCGAAGTCGTGGACAAGCCTATCGAAACCCCGGTGGCTCCGATGATCGGCAAGCACATCGCCGCCCCGGCTCCGATTATCGTGCCGGTGCTGCGCGCAGGTCTGGGCATGCTCGACGGCATGACCAAGATGATTCCGTCCGCTGAAGTCGGTTTCCTCGGCATGAAGCGCGACGAGGAGAACCCGACCCAGCAGATCACGTACGCGAACCGTCTGCCGGAGGATCTCACCGGCCGTCAGTGCTTCCTGATCGACCCGATGCTCGCCACCGGCGGCACGCTCGTTGCGGCCACCCACTATCTGGCCGAGCGCGGTGCGAAGGACATCACCGCAGTGTGCATTCTGGGCGCTCCGGAAGGTCTGAAGTTCGTTGAGGAAAACCTCGACCCGTCCATCAAGTTCAAGCTGGTGCTGTGCGCCGTCGATGAGAAGCTCAACGACAAGTGCTACATCGTGCCGGGCTTGGGTGACGCCGGCGACCGTCTGTACGGCGTGATCGACTGAGCTGCCAATCGGAATAAATCAATCGAATAAAAATTCGGCCTGCCACCGCACCAATCATGCGATGGCAGGCCGAAACCATATAAAACCGGCTGTCGCCTGTCGACCATAGTCCGTCGACTAGCGCCCGGCTGCTGTCGCTCGCCGGACAACTATCAGTCGGCTACTGCTCGTCGGGCACGAACGCTTCGAAGATGTGGCGATCGAACTGGTCGCAGCACTGCGCGTATTCGTCGCGGCTGCGCACGGTCCACGACACCGGCACCGCGCCCATGAACCGGGCCAGCTTCACCTGCGGGCTGTTGCCGCCCTTCCAATCGTAGGCAACGAAATCAGGACGGGAAATCCAGTCGAATACCAGCGCGCCGGCCGCGTATTCCTTGCCGAGCGCCACCGGATCGGTGGGCTTGTCCTCGCCGTACGGCCACCAAGACAGCTGGCCGCGGCACACTTCCGGACGGTTCTCCTTGTACCAGTTCACGGCCGCCGGATTGAACGATTCGATCACATACTTGCCGGAGTATGCCTGCAGCAACGCGTCGCCCTTCTCCATAAGCTCCACGTCGCGCGGATCCCACTTCGAATTATCGTCGAACTTATATTCCACGATCAGCGGCACGCGGCCGGCGACCACTTTGAGCACGTCGGCGAATAGCGGCACATGCTGGTAGTAGCTTCCGGCGCGTTGTCCGGCGTGGTGACCAGCGGCGGATTCTCCAATGCCAACGGCAGCGGCGCGGCCTTGCATGCGCCCGGAGCGTCGGTCGGGAACAGCGGAATACGAGTCAGCTCGTCATACGTGAGATCGGCGATACGGCGCGGATCTCCGGCAACACGCATCAGGTCGCCGTCATGCACCACCACGACCTCGCCATCGCGCGTCATCTGCAGGTCCAGTTCGATACCGTACCCGGCTTCACAGGCGGCTGCGAACGCGGCAAGCGAGTTTTCAGGGGCAATCACGCCGGGTGTATCAGGGCTGCCGTACCCGGCTTTCATGGCCATGCGGCGGGCGAGCGCCACGTATTCGCCGCTTTCGTTGGCGTATTGCGCGGTCAGGCCGGAACCGGCGTCATGCAGACCGCGGTGCGCGTACCACACGTCCGGAACGGCCGGCACATAATGACGGCGCTTGTCGGAGAAGGAACGCGGGGCGATCGCCCACACCGCGGCTCCCGCTGCCACCGCGCCGCCGAGCAGCGCTTTCTTGAGAAACGACTTTGACATGGGCATCCTCCCTTGCGATTGACCCTGCTCACCGCATTTGCGCGCGCAATGAGCCACTTGTTACGAGCGTAGCCCAGTTTGCCGGTTTTCGCTCACGATTTCACCGATTATTCAGTTTCGCCGTTGCATATGGCGATTCCCACGCTCTAACGGCACCCACGTCGGCCTCGAAAGGCTTTCGCGGGACAAAATATGGAAGGGCGATTACCGAGCCGGTAAGACTGGCTAATCGCCTTTTATTAGCGGACTGAGACGGTGAGGCTATGCGGCCAATCGGCGGCGTGATGCGGGGTGCGGGCCGCTGCGTTGCGGCGTTGGCTGGAGCGTTGGCGGAGCCGTTTCGCCGTCTTGGTAAGCGATGGCGATTCGAAACCGCCGTTGGTCACGAGGTTGCCGCCGTCGCCGCCTTCCGCGGCAACGGACACGTCGTCCACGAGATTGCCGTATGCGAGGTTGCCGTTGAGCGTGTTGTAGGACGCCAGCGCGAATACGGTGTCGTCGCCGTCCGCCGCGAATTCTCCTTCGTATTCGTTCCATCCGTTGCGCGTGTACTGGTTGAAGACGCTGCTGACGAATGTGATCGTCCAGGTGATGGGGAAATGCTCGGTGTCGGAGCAGTCATTGCCGGCGCGGTACCAGTGGCTCTGGTAGCCGTTGACCGTTCCGTTGCCCAAGGTGGCGGAGCAGAGCTTGAACGTGCCTTCGCCGCTGTCGGGGAAGGCCCAGCCGGGGCTGTCCCAACCGTTGCCGAACATCCACTCGAACATGTTGTGGAACAGGTCGGTGCCGCCACCCCATGAGAACGATGGCGGTTCGGCGCCATGCGTGTCCGCGGTGATGACCGCGAGTGTATCGAAACCGCTCTTCGAACCGGACGGACGCGCCCTGTGTTTCAGGGACCATCGGTATTTCGCGCCTTGTGTGGTGGCGAGCCGCTGGTAGATCGAATAGTTGCCGTTCGACGTGGCCGGCTTGCCGAATTGGCTGCCTTCGGCCGCGGCCACTTTCTCGCCGGTGCGCATGTGCAGGGAGTCATTGTCTCCGTTGCCGTTTTTGAAGACACTGCCGATTTCGATGTTGCCTGAAGTCGTGGTGGATTTCCAATACGGAACATCGCTGGTTTCACGGTACTGGTACACGTCCGGCTGTTCGAAACTGCCGTTCTGCAGGCTGTTTTCGGCGGAGACGGTGGCAACGTCGGAAGCGGCGGAGACCTCCGTCCCTTCGGCGGAATCCACTCCGACAAGGGGAATAAGGGGGATACCAAATCCAAGAATCAGGGCACAGGTGATCACGAGCGCGAGCACGCTTCGCTGGGATTTCCCGGCCTGCATGTCTTCTCCTCCATGGGAACCGGGTGGTGATGTCATCGTCGACATTGAGCATTATGCACCAAAACAGTACCCGTCAATGGGTCCATATTAGGGGGAGTGAAATCATTGACAACTTGTCTGATTATTCAGCAAAAAGCCGTGTCCTATCAAATAATCCGGGAACGCAAATGCAATCGCAAACGCAGATATGAACGCAATCACCAACACGAATGCGAGCGCGCCACAACACAAGCCACCCGCAACGCAAGACGCCCGGCTACCGCTTCTTCGAATCGCGTCCTTTGAAGTAGATGTCGAACACAATCCAGACGGACAGGATGAACGCGATCACGTAGCCAAGGAAACCGACAATCGGAATGCCGAAAATCACCGGCTTGATGCCCGCGTAATACACAATCGACGAGCCGATGAACAGGCCGACCACGATAAGCGCCATCGTAAGCCTGTTCACCATGTTGGCGAGCAGGTGGATCGGCTCCTGCGAACCGACCATCTCCATATTGACGCGCAGCTGGCCGCGCGTGAGCATGCGGGACGCCACTTTCAGCTCGTTGGCGGCGGCAAGCAGACTGTGCAGCGCCTGATGGCTTTCGAGAGCCAGCGATTTCGTCTCGTTCTTGGCGAAATCCTTCTTCGACGTGCTCGACGCGATGTGGTCGGAGATGATCTGGATCATGTTCACGTCGGGAATGAATTCGTCAAGCAATCCCTCCAACGTGACCAGCGCGCGGCCGACCGTGGTGACGGTGCTCGGCACTTCGATGCCGTGGCGTTGCGCCATCTGCGTCAGGGCCGTCAGCATGGCGGCGATGTCCAGTTCGGCCAGGTCCACTGTGCCGAATTCCTTGACGATCACGTCCAGATCGGCCAGCAATGCCGGATAATCCTCCGGATCGGCCTCAGCTCCGGCGAAACGCAGCAGACCGTCGGCAAGCTTGGGGGAATCCTGCTCGGCCACGGCGAAGATCATGTCCTTCAGCACGGAACGGGTTTTGGCGTTGAGCCGGCCAGTCATGCCCAGGTCGAGCAGCACGATCTGCCCACCGCGCACCATGATGTTGCCGGGGTGCGGGTCCGCGTGGAAGAAGCCTTCGTCGAGTACCTGCGTGGCGTAGTTGTCCACGAGTTTGGTGCCGATTTCCTTCAGGTCGTAGCCGGCTGCAAGCAGCTCGTCCGGATGGGAGACGGAGATGCCTTCCACGTAGTCCATGACCACCACGTGTTCGGTGCATAGTTCCGGGTACGGCTTCGGGCAGTCCATGTATTTGTAGCGTTCGCAGAATCGTTTGAATTCCGCCAGATTGCGCGTTTCGATGAGGAAGTCGGTTTCCGATTCGAAGGTGTCCCACAGTTCCTCGACCACGCCGGACAGGTCCACCACCTGCGCGCTGCGCATGGTTTTGGTGGCGATTCCCGCGATGGTGCGCATGATGGACACGTCCTGCGCCATGGTTTCGCGCACGCCCGGACGTTGCACTTTGATGGCCACGTCCTCGCCGGTGAGCAGTTTCGCACGATGCACCTGCGCAAGGCTGGCCGAGCCGAGCGGGGTGGGGTCGATATGGTCGAAGATCTCGTCCACGGGCCGGCCGTATTCGTCCTCAAGCACCTGCAGCACCGTGCTGTATGGCATGGGGTCGGCGTCGGCGCGCAGTTTGGACAGTTCGTCGCAGAACGATTGCGGCAGGATTTCGGAGCGCATGGACAGGATCTGTCCGACCTTGACGAACGTGGGGCCGAGCGCTTCGAGCATGAGACGCATTTTGACGGGCGTGAGTCCGTGAATCACGTCGAATTTGTTGGCGATCTGCGCGATTTGCGCAAGACGCCGGAATTTGCCGCGGCGGGTCAGATGGTAGCGCGCGGAGAACGTGTCTTTGCGCGCTCCGAAGATGCCGATGGTTTCGGACGATTGCGCGTTGGCACCGGCCGCTTTGCCGGTATCGTCCGTTTCGCCGGCATCGTCCGCGGATTCGTGGGCAAGCTCATCCGTCAGTCCGTTTGCTTGGGAGGCGGCGTCCGGCGAAGGGTCGGCCGTGGGGTTGATGACCGCGTTGACCCTGTCGGACAGCGTGACGGGCTCCACGCTTTCGGGGCGTGCCGCGTCCGGCTTGTCGGATGGGTGTTTCAAAGACATGTCACTGCTCGCAAACGGTTGGGAAATCGGCTGGAAAGCCCGCGATGCCAGACGAACGTTTCGCCGGCGTCGCGCGGGCATAGCAAATCGCCGTCCGGGCGCTCACATGCGCGGCAGACGGCGATACGAAAGACTGGAGCTACTCGGCCTTGTCTTCGGTTTCGGCCGGGGCTGCATCCTTGGCCTCAGGGGCTTCCTTAGCCTCTTCGACCTTGTGCTTGAGTTCGGCGTTGAGGGCCTTGCCCTGCTCGACGGTCAGCTCGCCCTTCTTGACGAGATCGTCAACGATTTCCTGGCTCTTCTCAACAGTGGTCGCCAAGCACCGACGCCGGCGAGAAAGACCTTGCGCAGGCCGTCACCAAAATTAAAATCAGCCATGATGTCCTCCTTTAGGTGATGGTGGTACCACTCTATCGCATTTTCTTCACATCTGCGCCGAGCGAAACCGGTCAATCGCATAAAAAGTGGCGGATATACGGCGTTCAGCGCAGGCGGTGCGATTGCGGCGAACCGGCCATGCAGCCGTCAGCGCGGACGGGACATGGCCACGCGGCGAGCACGGTCGGCCGATTTCGTCGATGCGATGCAGGGCGGCCCGTTGCGC
>ENA-OQIR01000430-OQIR01000430.1-human-gut-metagenome-genome-assembly--contig:-NODE-430-length-18603-cov-2.527658_pt1 | contig 18603 bp, 23 predicted proteins | sample MGYA00242580_ERZ504745 | MGnify/ENA primary metagenome ERZ504745 (study PRJEB26092, sample SAMD00036214) | human gut metagenome | host: Homo sapiens | study: EMG produced TPA metagenomics assembly of... | reverse complement strand
CTGTGGGCGTGAATCCACAGGACCTGCTCAAGGTCTTGAACGCCGTTGCCGCACCAATCGGCACGTGGTGACCGTTCTTGGCTCCCCTCACGGAGGGGAGCAAGAATGACTACTTCTTCCTGCGCAACTCCGCCGGCAGCACAAAGTGCATGTTTTCTTTGATGGTTTCGACGGACTTCATACCGGTGAAGCCCAAGTTTTGCAGAGCGTCAATCACACCGGACACCAGTTCGTCCGGTACGGAGGCACCCGAGGAGATACCTACGGATTCCAGACCCTCGAACCATGCCGGGTCAAGCTCGCTGGCATCATCCACGCGATACGCTTTGCCGCGCTCCCCCAAGCCCTCCTGCGCCACCTCCATCAGTCGCACGGAATTCGAGGAGTTGGCCGATCCGACAATCACCACGCAATCGGACTGCTGGGCCACCAGTTTGACCGCAGCCTGACGATTCGACGTGGCATAGCAGATATCCGAACTCGGCGGCTCTTGAATCCAAGGGAATTTGCCTTCAGCGCGGCAATGGTATCGGCGGTCTCGTCCACGCTCAACGTGGTCTGCGAGAGCAGCACCAGCTTGGTGTCGGGCGCAAAATCCAGCGAATCGACATCCGATTCATGCTCGATCAAGTGCACGTGTTCGGGCTCTCCCCCACTACACCGACCGCTTCATCGTGACCTTTATGCCCGATATAGACGATTTCATACCCCTCGCGCACGAAACGCAGCACCTCACGGTGCACCTTACCCACCAGAGGGCAGGTGGCATCCACACATGCATGCCACGACTTCGGCTTCCGCCTTCACTACCGGAGATACGCCATGGGCGGAAAACACCACCGGAATACCCGCTTGGGCAGCAGCATCCGGAATCTCCGCCAATTCCTGGACGAACACCGCGCCTTGCCCGGCCAAGTCCTCGACCACATGCTTGTTGTGCACGATCTGCCGGCGCACATATACCGGGGGCAGCCCATCCTCGCGCGTCCGCTTTCCGGAAGCCTCCGCGGCTTTGAGAATGGTCTGTACGGTAAGAATCGCACGGTCCACACCCGCGCAGAAGCCTCGCGGATCAGCGAGCACAACGCTTTTGGTCATCGGAACCTCCTGAACGTCAATAGTGTTTTCCAGTGTAAGGCAGGGATTACAGGAATCTGCCGTCACAACTTTTCCGCGTCTCCCACAAATCACCGGTTTCCAAGGAATCCACGTGCTTCTCGCATGATGGTGTGAGACTCGTCACTCCACGTATTGCTACCGTGTTTATACGAATTGTTTATTATATGCCGCATATCGCCAATCCCCGCCTCGATAGAGGAGACGCGCTAGACTGGGGCCAGCGATAGCAGGAGCTACCGGCCCACCAACCTCACTACGGGAGTGATTCCATGACGAGTAAAACACCACGCACCGGAAATCAGTATTCGATTCACTATGGCGATTATTCCGCCGTCATCTGCGAACTCGGCGCCAAGATTCGCCGATTCGATTATCAAGGCAAGGAAATTTTCTGCCCGTTCGGCGTCAACGACCTGACCCCCACCTGTAACGGTTATGTGCTGGCCCCGTGGCCAAACCGCATCGAAAACGGCGAATACGATTTCAATGGCAAGCATTACTGCGTGCCGGTTAACGAATATCATCCCGCACCGCGCAACAATGCGAACCACGGATACGCCTACCACTACATGTGGAAGCTTGAATCGTTGACCGATAGCGCCGTGACGCTTTCGCTGCGCTTCCCCAACTTGGACGGATACCCGTTCGATGTGACCGTGACCGTCACCTACGAACTCGGCGACAACGGCATGACCGCGACCGTCAATGCCCGCAATGATGGCGACGAACCGGCACCGTGGGCTCTCGGCCTGCATCCGTGGCTGGCCAACGGCAAGCGGGGCGCAACTGCCGCCGAACGCGATGCCGACTCCGCCGCCTGCCACCTGCAGATTAAGGCCGCCAGTCATGTGACGGTGAACGAGGCGCTGATTCCCACCGGCACCGAACCGGTTACCGGTATCTACGACCTGAACGATGGCCCGACGCTCGAAGGCCGCGCCTTTGATGATGCCTGGGTTGACGTGGAGCGTGCCGCCGATGGTACGACCACCACCACATTCACCCGCCCGGACGGTATCGAAGTGAAAATCATTGGCGATGAGACGATTAATGCTTGGCAGTGCTACACCGCCACTGGCGCACCGTTCGCCGAGCATCCGTATGGCATCGCCGTCGAGCCGATGACCGCCCCGGCCAATGCCTTCCGCACTGGTGACCACTTGGTGACGCTCGCCCCCAACGGCGACTACACCACTGTGGTCCGCTACGAAGTAGTCCAGAAGTAGTTCTGTTACGCTGCTCCCCTCCAGAGGGGAGCCAATTTTTTATCCTTATGTGCCGCCGCGTCTTGGGACTTATGCGATACGATTGTGAGCGATAACAATTTGTTCCACAAAGGAGTGTGCACTATGGCTTTGAAGCCTCGCACTGGTAACCAATATGTCATCTCGTCCGGCGAATGGAGTGCCGTCGTCACCGAACTGGGTGCCAGCCTGCGCGAGCTGAAGTGGCGCGGCGAAGACCTCATCGTCCCCTTCGACCCGAACAAGGTCATTCCCTGCTGCAACGGCTGGGTGCTGGCACCGTACCCGAACCGAGTGACCAATGGTCAGTATTCTTTCGATGGCGAAGACTACCAGATGCCGATCGACGAGTTCGACCGCCAATCCTCCCTGCACGGCTATGCCTACCGCTACATGTGGGAGCTCGTTGATTTGCAGGAATCACACGTGACGCTCTCCTGGCGCTCCCCCGACATCGCCGGCTACCCGTTTGATATCACCATCACCGCCACTTATGCACTTGACGAGAACGGTCTCACGGAAACCTTCACCGTGCACAACAACGACAGCGTGAAGGCACCGTGGGCATTTGGCATCCACCCGTGGCTGGCCAACGGCAAGCACGCCACCGGTCAGGCCATTACCGCCGACAACGAGCCCTGCCGTCTTGAGCTGCACTGCGACACCCACGTGACCGTAGACGAACACTTGCTGCCCACCGGTGAAGAGCCGGTTTCCGGCATCTTCGACCTGCGCGATAACCCCACGCTGGAGGGACGTGGCTTCGACGATGCCTGGACCGATATCACCAACCGCGGTGAAGACGGCAGCACTTCCGCCGTGTTCACCCGCCCCGACGGCATCAAGGTCACGCTGACTGGCGACAAGACCATCAACTCCTGGCAGGTGTGCACCGGCAACGAAATCGGCGAGAAGGCTCGTCAGGCCGGCGTGGCCGTCGAACCGATGACCGCCTACGCCGACGCCTTCCGCACCGGCAAGGATCTGGTTGTGCTCGAGCCGGGCGATGACTACACCACCGTGGTCACCTTCCACGCCGAACAAATCTGAAAAACCGAATAGCCAAGCCTGACGCTCATCGCCACATGGACACCCGTGTTGCATCACGTCGTGCTCATGTGGCATAATTCCGAAGGCTTATTTTTTACTGCAGCAAAGGAGTCCATCATGGGCATGCGCGGACGTAAGCGCAAGAATCGTCGTAAGAAGCCGCCAACCACGGCAAGCGTCCTAACGCCTGATTCTTCGCGTTTCTTATGGAACGCTCAAGCCCGTCTGATGATACATCAGACGGGCCTTGTTGTATATGTCGTTACTTATCTTCGCCGCAGCAGTGATCAAGCGTGGCCTTGAGCCGGGCTATCAGACATTCGGGTGCCACATCCGGGCGCAAGTAGGCACGCAACGCGGCAATCAACGCCTGTTCACGCTCGTCGCAGCAGGTACGGGGGTCAAAACAGTCGCCCTCCGTAACGATATGCACGTCCGCCTGGACCGACGCAGAGGCCGAGCCGGTATCCACTGAACGATGATGCACCGCCGTGATATGCACTTCGGTCTGGCTGACCATGCCATCGGCCCCCGTACGGGTTATGGAGATATGGCGAGTACGCTCTACCGGCTGATCGTTCATCAGATCTCCTTTCCCGAAAGCTTGCTTGACTGTTGTGGCGTGCGGGCGCCAGTCGCATGACTATGTCTCACTGCGGCTTGCGTGTCGCCATTGCTACCAACAGTTTGTTCACTACTTCCATTATGGCCGGAATCGGCGATTCGACCAACGTTTTCGCCCAACTTCGCGGATGGTGAACCAGCCGACGAACCAGTCACGTACCCGCGCTCTTTCGCATACGAGGCGAGCTCACGCTTGAGTTGCGTGCGGGCGCGATTCAGGCGGCTCATCACCGTGCCGATTTTCACGCCCTGCTCATCGGCCACCTGCTGGTAGGACTTGCCGTCGATGGCGGCGTCGATGAACACCTGCCGGCGTTCCGGCGAGAGTTTGGCGAGCGCGGCCATGATTTCCTCGGGCGCGAAGGCGTCCAAATATTCCTCTTCAGCGGACTTGAGCCCGTCCGACGTATGTTCGGCGGCATCGTAAATGTCCCAGTCGTCGTATTCACCGGTGGAGTCGTTGGCACGCTGCGGGCGCCGCTTGGCCTTGGCATACTGGTTGAAGTAGGCATTGCGCTCGATGGTGGTCATCCACGCCTCGAAGTTGGAGCCCGGCTGGAATGAGTCGAAGGCCTTGAACCGCGTTCGAAGGTGTCCTGGACCAGATCCTGCGCGTCATCGGGATCGTTGGTCAGCCTCATTGCCTGCCGGTACAGTGCATTGACGGCGGGCATGGCGAGCTGTTCAAATCTGGCGCGCTTGGCTGCCATGGACTCGCCCGATCCGGCTGACTGCCCGGATTGCATAGTTGCTTCGCTTGTCGTCACGTTTCACCATTCTAATCAAATCATGTGCCCATATCGTGGTCGATGACGTGTGAGCCACAACACGCTGCACCCCACCTGTAGAATGGCGTATCGGCTAGATAATAGGGAGTAACAATTATGGCTTTGACTTTGGCTTCGGCCGCTGACCTGCTCAAGGAACACCATCTGCTGCGTGAAATCATCCAAGGGGATGTCTGGACCGACGACCCGGCCCGTATCGCTTCGGCGGATGAGCCGTTCGCCGGCATCACCTACGACACCCGCAAGGTCACGCCGGGCACCTGCTGTGCTGCAAGGGCCAGTTCAAGGCCGAATATCTGAACGGCATCGACGAAGCCGGCCTGGCCGCATACGTGGCCGAAACCGAGTACTCAGCCGCAACCGCCACCCCCGGCTGATCGTCAACGACGCACGTAAGGCGATGAGCCTGCTGTCCGCCGCGTTCTACGGATATCCGCAGAACGAGCTCACGGTCATCGGCGTCACCGGCACCAAGGGCAAGACGACCACCTCGTACTTCACGCAGGCGCTTATCAACGCCGTCTCCGGCGGCAAGGCCGCATTGTTCTCCTCGGTCGATAATTGCCTTGACGGCCACACCTACGTCGAATCCGATCTGACCACACCCGAATCGATGGACGCCTTCCGCATGATGCGCGAGGCGGCCGATAACGGTATGAAGTATCTGGTGATGGAGGTCTCCTCCCAGGCGTACAAGGTGGACCGCGTCTATGGCCTGACTTTCGATGTGGCCGCGTTCCTCAACATCTCCCCCGACCACATCAGCCCGATCGAACACCCCACGTTCGAGGATTACCTGTATTGCAAGCGCCAGATCATCGTCAACGCGAAGTCGCTGGTACTCGGCGCGGACAGTCTGCACGCCGATCTGTTGCGGGAGGACGCGGAGGCAGCCGGCATCGGCGTGACCACCTTCGCCCTGCATGACGCGGATAATGCCGGCACCAGTGCGGACGTCGTCGCCTGGCCCGCCGACCCGGCGCACGCCTCCTTCCACATCGCCCGACGGAGACTCAGGCCCTTGGCGACTACCATCTGTCCATCGATGGCGACTTCAACTACCTCAATGCGGCGGCAGCCATCGCCATCGCCCATGCGGTTGGCGTATCGCTCGATGACGCCGACGCACTGCACGCCATCGAATCCGTACGTATCGCCGGCCGTATGGAACAGTTCCGCGACCCGCAGTCAAACACGCTCGCCATCGTCGATTATGCGCACAACTACGCATCCGTCACCGCGCTGCTTGACTTCGTCTACGAGCGTTGGGGCGAGGAAAACCCGCGTATCACGCTGGTGACCGGATCGGCCGGCAACAAGGCCTACGATCGTCGTAAGGAAATCGTCGAGGCTGCCGAGAACCGTATCGCGAACTTCATTTTCACCGCCGAAGATACGGACACCGAGCCGATCATCGACATCTGCATGGAAATGCAAGGCTACATCACGAACAAGGATGTGGTCTCCACGGTGATTTCCGACCGTCTGACGGCCATCACCAACGCCATTTACGATGCCCGTGCGCACGCCGACCGATTCAACATCCTGCTGATCATCGGCAAGGGCAACGAGCGTTGGATCAAGGACCATCGCAAGCATGTGCCGTTCGACGGCGACGATCACGTCGTCGAACGCATGTTTGGCTTGTGACGGGATTCCGGCCAATCAAATCCTGATCGGATCCCGATTAGCCCACATCAGATCACGCGCAATACGACCAAACCAGAAACACGACATACGGATACAAACGAAAAAGGATAGCTGAATCGTAATGATCACGTTGGAGAAAGTTGACGGAGCCACACTGGAAGCCGAAGCCGAGAAGGCCGGCATCACGTTGCCTATCGAACAGACCAAGGTTTGGTCTGGTTTTCAGGCGGATATCGACGGACGCACACCATGGGGCAATTATCTGATCAAGCGTGATGGTGAATTGGTCGCCGTGATCTCCTTTATCGATTTTGAGACGCACGGTTATCATTATCTGCGCTCGATGCATGGGCCGGCGTGGGTCGCCAAGCCACCGAGGCTGAGGAGCGCGAGGTCGTCGACGCCATCGTGGACACCGTCAAGAAGGCCGACAAGAGCATCGCGTTCCTGCGTATCGACACCTGGTTCGCCGATGGTACGGAGAAGGTGCTGTCCACAGTGCCGTACGACCAGACCGTGGTCATCGACATCACCGGTGGCGATGATGAGATTCTGGCTCGGATGAAGCGTCGTGGACGCCGTGACGTGCGCAAGTCTCTACGTGAATGCCCGGCCGAGGTTGCCGATGAGACGGATAAGGCCCTGACCGATTTCTCCGAATATTACGATGTGATGGTCGAAACCGGCCAGCGCGATGGATTCACGCCTGCTCCGATGAGCGACTACTCCGATATGATCGGCGCGTTGGGTGCCGATCATTGCCGTGTGTTCGCCGCACGTATTGAAGACCGTGTGGTGGCATGGTCGATTGTCACCGTGAACGGCACGCATGCGGTGCGCTACTATGCCGGCATGCGCAACGAGGTTATGCGTCTGCATGTGACCGACAAGCTGCTGTATTCCGAATGCTGCATCCTGGGCTCGCAGGGTATTACGGAATACGATCTGATGGGCATCGGCTCCGATTTCGCGCCGTCGCTCAAGGGGCTTAACGAGTTCAAGTGCAAGTTCACCGAGGAAATCACCCCGGTGGCCCCCGCCCGCGACGTACCCATCAAGAAGGTCTTCTACAAGACGCTGCAGACTGTGCAGGGCGTGCGCAAGGCATTACGCTAATACCACCCCGCTCCCGCTGGTGGGAGCTGTCGAGCGAAGCGAAACTGAGGGTGGTCTTTCGAGATGGACCACCCTCTGTCACCTGTGGCGCCAGTTCCTACCAGCAGGAACCATTCATTTATCGTTCGAGTTTTTGGCTCACCACGGCTGTTACGCCGTCGGCTCGCATGGTTACGCCGTAGAGCGCGTCGGCAATCGACATGGTGCGTTGCTGGTGAGTAATAATGATGAGCTGCGCATGGGCGCGTAGCTCATTGAACGCATTAATCAAACGGGTCAGGTTCACGTCGTCCAACGCGGCCTCGACCTCGTCCATCACATAGAACGGGCTGGGGCGGGCGGTGAAAATCGCGAACAGCAACGCCAGCGCGGTCAGTGAACGTTCGCCGCCGGACAGGAGGCTCAGCTGTTTGACACGCTTGCCGGCCGGGCTGGCCTCGACCAGTACGCCGGTGGTGAGCATGTCTTCCGGGTTTTCCAGGCGCAGTCGCCCGGTGCCGCCTGGGAACAGCGTGGCGAACATCTGCTCGAATGCCTCGGCGGTATCGTCGAACGCGGATTTGAATACCTGGACCATCGTGGAATCGAGATCCTTGATGAGCTGCATCAAATCGTCACGTGATTTGACCACATCGTTGCGCTGATCATTGAGATACTTGTTCCGCTCCTCAAGCGCTTCGAATTCCTCGGTGGCCAAAGGGTTGATCTTGCCGAGTGCGGCCAGATCGCGGCGAGCCTTATCGAGACGCTTCTTCTGCTCCTGACGGTTATACGGCACGGTCTTAAAGCGGTCGGAATCGCCGTTGGTGCCGGTCTCTCCCCCGGTTTCTCCCTCTTCGGTCCCAGCCTCAGCTTCCGTCTCATCCAACGGCACAGGGTTGCCCTCATCATCCAGCACGGGCACCGGCTGTTCGGGGCCGTAATCACTAACCAATTCCTCCAAAGTGAGACCGAGTTCGTCGGACACTTTCTGCATGAGCTGCCCGGATTCGGCGGCCAACCGTTCGCGGTTTACATCCAAGGCATGTTCGCGCCCGGTCAGATCGGTGACCTTGGGCTCGATCTGGTTGCGCTGCGCGCGCAGGGCCTTGAGTTCCTCGTCATGGCTGGAGGCGGCGGCCTGCAGCTCGTCTCGTTTGGCGGCCACGTCATGCAGCGTATGCTCTACCATGGCGGCCACTGCTCGCGCGTCATCGGCCACGCCTTGCAGGTGTGCGGCCTGCTCGCGTCTGCGATCGTTCAACGCTCGATGCGGGCGCGGCGTTCGGCGGTTTCTTTGGCGTTGTCCCGCAGCAGCCCGGCCTGTCGGCTCAGTGACTCCCCTTTGCGGCTTGCTTCGGTCCACGCGATTTTTGCGGCGACCTCATGCTCGCGAGTCAGGTTCAGTTCGCGCTCCAGCGTGCGTTCGCGTTCATCGAGTTCGTCGAAATCGGCATGTTCCGCTGTGGATTGCTGGGCCGATGCCAAAGCGCGATTGAGGTCGTCAAGCTTGAGCTGATGCTCGTTGCAATTCTCTTGGGTCTCGGTGATTTTCCTATCCAGCTGCTCGAGCTGACGGGTGAACGATGCGACGCGATCTGTGGCGGATTTCAGAGATTTCTCCGCCTGCTGGGCTTTGAGCCGGGCTTCGGTGCGTTTGGCGGATTCCTGGTCGACGAGTCGAGCCGCTTCATCGCGCTTGGTTTTGGCCTCGGCCACTTGCTCAGCCATTCCGCCGTCTTGGGCGGTCAACTGTTTGACCTGTGCCAATGCTTTGTCTCGGCGTGCGGCCAAAGACAGGTCCGATTGAGAGATGGAAGAGCCGCCGACCGCCGCCACGCCGTGTGTGAAGGTCTCGCCGTTCTTGGTGACGGCCCGCATGGCTTCGCCGAATGCCACAATCTGTTGGGCTTCGTCGGCGGTGCCGGCCATGGCTACATCAGCCAGCAGGAGACGCACGGTGCGCACGACCGCTTCGGCCTGTGCCGGGTTCTCGGCATCCGGGTTCGCGGTGACGAGTGCTGCCAGCGCGTTGCCCGATTGCGGGCGGCCCCGCGTTCTCGGCGCTACTCTCCTCCGACTCCGTGCCCGGCTCTGTGGCGGGATCGCCGGCAATGCTCGCGGTCAGCACCACGGCTTTGCCGAGCTTATCTTCCCGAGCGCGTCGAGGGCGTGCAACATGTTGCCTGCCGCGGGTACCACGATGGCGCTGGCATACTGGTCGAGCGCGTGGGCCACGGCATCTTCCCACCTTCGGCCACATGGATGAAGTCGGTGAGTCGGCCAAGCGAGGCCACATCCGTATCACGCTCCAACGATCCGGAAGCATTGCGGCTGCCTAGCGTGTCGGCAAGCGCATCGGCTTGGCTTGAGCGAGATGATCTTGGACTGTATCTCGCGCTGCTTATCGGCGCGTTCATTCAGTCGTTCGCGGCATTCGGCGAGCGTTGCACGTGCGGCGTCCAATGCGGCACCGTCATCGTCGGCAATGGAGTCCGCTTCGCTGCGCAATGCGTCCAGCTGTTGCTGGGCATCGTCGCGCTGGGAAGTCAGCGAGTCGCGTTGGGAGGCGTAATCCTTGGCGCGGCTGGTCGCCAGTTGTACGGCGGATTCCTCGCGGGCGATGAGTTCGCGCAGTCGGGCGATTTGCGCATCGCGTTCCTGTGCGGTTTTGCGCAGTTCCGTCAAGGTCTGGCGGACTGAGGCAAGCTTTTCTCGTCGTCGGCGCGTTCCTCGGTAGCTTGTCGAGTGCGATGCGCGCATCGGCCACGGCCTTGGTTTGTGTCGCGGCTGAGACTCCAGTTCCTCGGCTCGTTTGACGAGCATGCCGGGATCCTCACCGAAATTGGTGACGATCTGGCCGGTGAGTGACCGGCTGCGCTCTTCGGCCAACTGGGCGAGCGCGTTCAGTCGTTCACGGGTCTGCGAGAATTCATGCCAGTATTGGTTGGCCTTGGCGATGGCCGGACTGGATTCGGAGCTCAACGCCTCGACCTGTTCGATGCGTACTTTGACTTGGGCGAGTTCACGCTGGGCGACGGCCAGCTGGTTACGCACAGCGCCAAGTTCTTGACGTACCGTGTCGCGACGGCTCATCGAGCGTTGAGCGTCTTCGGCGTACAGGCGGGCTTGGGCGTCGCGTACGGATATCTGAATCGCGTCGGCGCGCCGGGAGATGCGTGCCTGGCGTCCGAGGGGGCCGAGCTGACGGTGAATCTCCCCCAGCAAATCGTCGAGTCGGCTCAGGTTCGTTTCGGTATTGGCCAGCTTGCGCAACGCGCGTTCCTTGCGCTTGCGGTGCTTCAGGATGCCGGCGGCCTCTTCGATGAACGCACGGTGGCCGGACGGGTCGGCTTCAGAATCGCATCCAATCGTCCCTGGCCTACGATCACGTGCATCTGCTGGCCAAGACCGGTATCGGAGAGGAGTTCCTGAATGTCGAGCAGGCGGCATTGCGAGCCGTTGATCGCGTATTCGGAGCCTCCGTTGCGGAAGATGGTGCGGGAGATGGTGACTTCCGTGTAATCGATATCGAGCGTGTGATCGGAATTATCGATGGTCAGGCTCACCTGTGCACGGCCTAATGGCGGGCGGGAGGACGTGCCTGCGAAAATCACGTCCTCCATCGAGTGCCGCGCAGGTTTTTGGCGCCCTGCTCACCCATCACCCAGATCAGGCGTCGACGATGTTCGACTTGCCCGAACCGTTGGGGCCGACGACCGCCGTGATGCCGGGCTCGAAGCGCAGCGTGGTGGCGGAGGCGAAGGATTTGAATCCGCGGAGGGTGAGTTCCTTGAGATACGTGGCGTGAGATTGTTTTCCGTATGCCGGGTGTCCGGGTATCCGATATGCCTTGGATGCGGGTTACCGGGCGTCGGCGGAATCGTCGGTGTCGGTGTCGGCACTGCCGTGCCGGTGCCGGCGTACCGGCGTCACTGGCCTGTTCCTTGCCGAGGCCGAGGACGTCGAACACGTCGAAGTCGTCCGGGCTTACCGAATCCTCGAGGTTGTCGCGGCCTCATCCTCGGCCTTGTCTGCCGGCTGATCCGAATCGTCCGGGTCAACTGCCGGCTGATGAACGGCCATAGCCTGCCTCATCGTGGGGCTGGCGTGTTCCTCAAGCATCAGGCGTGCGTCGCCGGCGGTGACGAAGCTGCCGCAGATAAGCACGCCGTGGCCGTAGCCCACGCCCAGCTCGTCCTCGGCATCGACCATATTGACGGCGGTCTGAATCGCGTCAGGCAGGTTCGCTTCCTTGATCACACGGTCACGACCGAACACGTCCACGGCAATCTTCTCAAGCTCGTCGGCCGGCATCACGCGCTCGCGCCACGAATTCTCGGTGACCACCACGGAGCTCAGGATCGGCTCCAGAACACCCAGATATTCCTCGACCTGCTTGTCGCGCATCATGGCGACCACACCGACCAGCTGCTTGAAGTCGTAGCTTTCCTCGATGGCCTTGCGCAGGGCTTCGGCGGCATTCACGTTGTGTCCGCCATCCAGAATGATGGTCGGTGAGGTGCGGATCTGTTCGATGCGTCCGGGAATCTTGACCGAGCTCAACGCCTCGGCCACCAAGTCGCCGTCCAGCGGACCGTTGACCGGAATCACCACTTCGGAGGCGGCGAGCGCGGCAAGCGCGTTGTGGGCCTGATGCTCGCCGAACTTGGCGATCGGCACGCCCTCGTAAGTGCCGTTGGGCGTGGTCAGGGTGGCGACTTGGCCGCCGACTGCGGCCATACGGTCGGACGCGGTCATTTCGTAGCCGTCGCGCACGAGCATGGCGTGGTTGCGTTCGGCGGCTTCGGCGAGAATCGGCATGACGGCTTCCTCATGCGGCTGCGGCCGATGATGGCGGTGCAGTTCGGCTTGATGATGCCGGCCTTCTCGGTGGCGATCTGTTCGACGGTGTCGCCCAGCCACTGCATGTGGTCCATGTCGACCGGGCCGATGATGGCCGCATCCGCGTTGAGCACGTTGGTGGCGTCCCACAGGCCTCCCATGCCGACCTCGACGATGGCCACGTCCACGGGCGTGTCGGCGAACTTCCAGATGGCCATGGCGGTGAGCACCTCGAAGAAGCTCATCTTCGGCTTGCCTTGCTCCTCCATCTTGGCGTCCACCAGGGCCACGAGATCCTTGGTCTGGTCCCAGATGTCGATGAAATCGTCATCGGACAGCTGCTGGCCGTCGATGGCGATACGCTCGTTGATCTTCTCCAGATGCGGCGACGTGTACAGGCCGGTGCGCATACCGTAGGCGCGGCAGATGGCCTCGGCCATGCGTGCGGTGGAGCCTTTGCCGTTGGTACCGGTGATATGAATCACGCGGAACGACTGCTCCGGGTGGCCCAGGATGTCGAGCATCAGGTTCATCCGGTCGAGATCCAGATTGGTGGTGTTATGCTCCGGCGGGCGGCTCATGATGTCCAGTTCGACGTCCCGCATGCTCTCATTGTTCCGATTCGGATGCTCGAATGACATATCCTCTTCTAACCTCTGCTCGTGTTGCTGTTGCGCCGTTCGGAGTGCGTATGCCACTTACGTGTTCGCGCCATTCTCGTCATGTCTACGCATGCCCGCATATATTCCGCTTCCGCATGCGCAGGAAGCTCCCCTTGCACAGGTTTGCTCTGCATGATTCGGGATTCTTGCCTTCACGCGTGGAGCCGCACTCCCTCAATTCCCTCTATCCTAGCCGCCGGGGTGGTTTATCGTGCGCGCACAGTGAAACCGTCTCATATGTCGCCGCCGCGCGGGCAGTCTCTACCTGCAGCCACGCACAGTGAAGCCGTCTCATATAGTTGCAATGCGGCTCTTGCCGTCGGCATCTCATTCTTAGTCGGCTGCAATCCAAAACTTGTATGTCCGGCGACGCTGATGCTATTCAGCGTCGGTACAGTGCCAGCTTCTGGCGGTACACCGACGCTATGATGCTCTTGCGAGTCGGTGGCTGGCCAAAACCTGGATTAATCCCGACTCCATCGCCTCTCAGTGTCGTCTCCTCGCCAAGGCATGCCATTCTGCCGTCGTTGAGAAATTTCAACGTCGTCAATCGACCATGTCTTGCCCCGGAAACGACTCTCACAAACGTCCTCTACATCATCTTTTGAACTCGCAGAGGCTCATTCACTGTTATGACTGCTCTCACCGTCGGCAGCCGTCCAAGCCCTGGATCTATGCCGCCAATAAATTGCAGCAAATCGTCGGCCCCGATACAACCATTGGACTCACGCCGACGCTAGATTCCACACTCAGACAGAAGCCAGCCAATATCTGAACCAGCACCGACGGCGTACAAAGCATAAGCACCGTTAACCGTCAATTCGCCGCCCTCTACCAGCTACATCCGCCTTCGCCGATGATATCTTGTTCGAATCCCCAAAGCACGTTGTTCGAATGACATTACTGATGGTGGATAAGTTTTGTATGTTATCCACTATTCCGAATTAGCGGCCTAATACCTTGAAATTATCGGGAGCATCTCGCTCCAAGACAGCCAAGCTCCGAGGCTAGAACCACAATGGCTGAAATTCATACTTACGCTGCTTCGTTCCGGCTACGCTCGACGTCATGAAGACACACAAAGCAGTGGCCTCGCTCATATCAGCCGCGCAGAATGAGCTGAGATGCGTCTATTCAAGAAATGAAGCGGAACAGACCGCTCTACGCCGCCGTGCCCAGAGTGGTGAGTTGTTGAAAGTGTATGACGGCATTCCCAGTCTTTATGCAAATACTGCATACTGGGATGGTTTGACGCCGCCGGAGCGAACGTTGCATATAGCCCGCGCTCTTGCGCAAGAGCATCCTCAGTGGGTTTTTGGCGGCTTGGTGGCAGTAAGTGCCTATGGATTCGAACATCAATGGCATTTGCATGATGACTGCATAACCATCGTGACTTCCGATCATGGATCTCGTCAATGCCATCAGCGCTTACGACATGTCTATATGCCCGATATGAACAATCCGAAGACACATTACGAGGCCTCCGGCCTATCCCTGATATCACCGGCTAGAACCTTGGTCGAGGCCGCTATAGACCTTGATTTTCGGTTTGCGTTACCGATCTTTGACTCGGCCCTTGCCAAGGGAATAACCAAGGAAGAGATAGCCGCCGACTGCGTTCAATGGAGAATCGATTATGCCCGAGTATTCCGCCTGCTGCGCTATGCAAACGAAAGGAGCGAGAATGGTGGAGAATCCCTCGCGCGAGGCACCATCATCGAAGATCGCTTCCTCACGCCGCGTATTCAGGTAACGGTGACCGACCCACAGACGAATACCGAGTACCGCGTTGATTTCGTATGGAAGCTCGATGACGGGCGCGTGATAGTGGCCGAATACGACGGCACACAAAAATACGTGGACCCAGCCATGACCGATAACCGCAGCATTCAGGAGGTGGTGGCCAAGGAACGCGCACGCGACGAGGGACTGAAACGAGCCGGTGCCACCGAAATCGTCCATTTCACATACGCCGACGTCATCGAACGTACTCCGCTGCGGGTAAAACTGATCAAAGCCGGGGTGCCTCAGGTGGAGACCTCCGCATAGCAGTGAGTCCCGCGACGCGATAAACCTTCATCGCGTGGGTTCACATGGATTCAGCCCACAGAATATGTCAATATCAATCGGCAAGCTCCAGCCCAAGCCCATGCCCCTCTCCTTCCCTACCGAGAACAATAAACGGGCCCGCATTCCAGCCCGCCGCACTCGCCATATGGGCATGTCCGGAAGACCGTCCAAATTCCGTACTTGGTTTTACCGTCAGCCGTCAATCGTGGCACATCGCATAAAGCCGACTAATATGAGGTGGGAATCGATGATTCGACAACAACTACATACAGGAGAGTGGCAATGGGTGAAGTGATCACCGCCAAGGACAAGGAATATGAGGCCGAAGAGCGCGCTACGGCACCGGGCGCGAACCAGTCGATGAGCGACCGCGTGAACAACCGCTCGCTGCGCCCGCAGTCGGCCGCATTCAAGGAGTTCATGAAGTCCGGCTGGGCCGACGATGATCCGGAGATTAATCCTCTCGAATCCTCCAAGTTCACGCCAGCCCGCCTTGAGGCGCTGGGCAAGGCCTTCCCGGGCGAGCGTCTGGTCATTCCGGCCGGCCAGCCGAAGGTGCGCAACAATGATTGCGATTACATGTTCCGCCCGGACACCACGTTCGCCTACTACACCGGTCTGGGTTCCGATTACGAGCCGGCGCCGTGCTGGTCCTGAACCCGGTCGACCCCGACTCCCCCGAAGCCGCCGCCGGCAAGACGCACACTCCGGAACTGTTCGTGGCACCTCGCGCCGACAATTCCACCGAGGACTTCTTCATGTCCGCCCACTACGGCGAATACTGGGTTGGCCCGCGTGCTGGCCTCGAGGAGATGCAGGCGATGACCGGCATCGAGACCCACGACATCGCCCAGCTGGCCGACGCCCTGTCCAAGGACGTGGGTGCCGAGGCCGGCGCCGTGCGTGTGCGCGTGGTCAGCGAAACCGACCCGCAAATCACCTCGATGGTCGAGTCCATCCGCGAGGCCAACGGTTTCGCCGATCCGGACAAGAACTCCGCATCCGACGACAAGCTGCACGAGTTCGCCGCCGAGGCACGCATGGTCAAGGACGGCTACGAAATCAACGAAATGCGCAAGGCCGTGGACGCCACCAAGCATGGCTTCGACCGTCTGCTCTCCGCACTGCCGGCCGCGCTCGACAAGCCGCGTTCCGAGCGTATCCTCGAAGGCGCGTTCAACGCCGTGTCCCGTGAGCTGGGCAACGCCGTCGGTTACGACTCCATCGTGGCTTCCGGCCCCCACGCCCCGATTCTGCACTGGATGCGCAATACCGGTGTGGTGAAGACCGGCGACATGCTGCTGGTGGATGCCGGCGTTGAGGTCGATTCCCTGTACACGGCCGACATCACCCGCACCTTCCCGACCAACGGCAAGTTCACCGACTTCCAGAAGCGTCTGTACCAGCCGTGCTCGACTCGCAGCAGGCCGGTTTCGAAGCCGCCAAGCCGGGTGCCACCTACTCCGACATCCACCACGCCTGCATGCGTGTGATCGCCGAGCGTCTGCACGATTGGGGTCTGCTGCCGGTGAGCGTCGAGGAGTCGCTGTCCCCGCAAGGCCAGCAGCACCGCCGTTGGCTCGCCTGCGGCGTGGCCCACCACCTAGGTCTTGATGTGCATGATTGCGCGCAGGCCCGTTTCGAGTCCTATCAGGCGCGAAGATCACGCCCGGCATGATCTTCACCATCGAGCCCGGTCTGTACTTCCGCGAAGACGACCTGCTGATTCCGCCGGAATACCGCGGCATCGGCATCCGCATCGAGGACGACGTGCTCATGACCGAGAACGGCCCCGAATGGATTTCCGCCGGCATCCCGAAGCAGATCGACGACGTCGAAGCGTGGATGCGGAGCCGTAAAGCAATCAGTCCGGTGGACTGATTGTAGCGACGCCGAACGCTGACAAGCGCGAGGAAAATGAAATCATGCGCGAAGCGCACCATATTAAGCAGGCTGCCCAAGCGAAGTAACCTAAGCTCCCTCTGATGAGGGAGCTTCTTTTCTACTAAGGAGGCAATGTGTCCACTCCGGAATTTGTGTTGGAATTGCGTAAGAAGATCGGCCATGATCTGTTGTGGCTCAATGGCGTGACCGGTTGTGTACTGAACGAACATGGTCAACTGCTGTTGGGCCGTCGTTCGGACACGGGCGAATGGGCGATGGTCTACGGCATCAACGAGCCGGGCGAACAGCCGGCGGACACGGTGGTGCGCGAAATCAAGGAGGAGACGGGCATCGATGCCATCGTCACCGATTTGGTGGCCGTCACCTCGTCAAACAAGGTACTGACCTACGCCAATGGCGACAACACCATGTACATGGATCATTCGTTCCTGTGCGCCCTGAAGCCCGGCGGCAATGCCGAGCCGTTCGTAGGCGACGAGGAAAGCCTGAGCGTCGGCTGGTTCGATCTGGATGACCTGCCCACTCCCCTGGCGGCCAGCACGAGCGAGCGGCTGGAGCTGTTCCATACTTACATCGAGAACAAAAAGCACGGCGACGCCACGCCCTGTTCCAGTTCGATGGGCAGCAGTACTAGCGGATATAAAGTTAGCTCCCTCTGACGAGGGAGCTCCAATGCTATGCGATTACGCCTCTTGGGCTAGGAGCTCGTGGAGGTGGGCGCGGTGTTGCTGCTGTTCGCGCGGGTCGGGCACGGGCAGGGAGGCCAGCAGCTTCTTGGTGTACGGGTTCTCCGGGTGCTGCATAATCTGGCCGGCATCGCCGTGCTCCACGATCTGGCCCTTATGCATCACCATGATGCGGTCGGCAAGCATGTCGACCACCGCCAAATCATGGGTGATGAACAGGCACGCGAAGCCGATTTCCGCCTGCAGTCGCTTGAACAGCTCCAACACCTTGGCCTGCACCGACACGTCCAATGCAGAAGTCGGCTCATCGGCGATCAGCAGCGACGGCTTCAACGCCAAACCACGCGCCAAAGACGCCCTCTGGCGCTGGCCGCCGGACAGCTCATGCGGGAAACGGTTCATGTAGCGCGCGGCAGCTGGACCATCTCCAGCAGGTCGCCCACATAGTTCTTGGCATCGGCCACGGAACCGTACTTGTGGTGCACGAGCAGCGGCTCGGCCACATTCTCCGCGATGGTCATCAGCGGGTTGAACGAGGAGCCCGGATCCTGGAACACGAAACCAATGTCCGCGCGCTTGGGCTTGAAGTCACGCTCCTTGACGCCGTTCATCTCGATGCCGAGCACGTTCAGGGAGCCGCCGGACACCTTCTGCAGGCCGGCGATGGCACGGCCGGTGGTGGACTTGCCGGAACCGGACTCGCCCACCAGGCCCAGCACTTCGGAGCGGTGGATGGTGAAGTTCGCGCCGTCCACGGCCTTGAAGTCGGGCTGCATGAGATGGCCCGGGTACGTGATGGTCAGGTTCTTGGCCTCGACGGCGATTCGGCTGTTCGCGCCAATCGGCCTTGCGCTCGATCGGTTTG
>ENA-OQIR01000428-OQIR01000428.1-human-gut-metagenome-genome-assembly--contig:-NODE-428-length-18657-cov-2.385753_pt1 | contig 18657 bp, 28 predicted proteins | sample MGYA00242580_ERZ504745 | MGnify/ENA primary metagenome ERZ504745 (study PRJEB26092, sample SAMD00036214) | human gut metagenome | host: Homo sapiens | study: EMG produced TPA metagenomics assembly of... | reverse complement strand
ACATGTTGAATTGGGATACAAATTCTGTAAAAAGCATGGTGAAAAAGAAAATTGATATTGAATGCGATTCACTCACACCATGGTGATGTAGAGCCAAAATTCTTAACAAGTCATTTGGTTATTGCGGCTGATACAATTAGTGCTGCAAGACCTGGAGCTCGTAAAGAAAGTGCTCAAGCTTACATCAACCGTCTTGAAAACTTAGAAAAGATTGCGAATGGATTTGATGGTGTTGCGAATGCATTTGCGATTCAGGCAGGTCGTGAAATTCGTGTACTTGTAAATCCAGAACACGTTGATGACTTGACTTGTGTAAAATTAGCTCGTGATATTCGAGATAAGATTGAATCTGAATTGACATATCCAGGTCAAATCAAAGTAAATGTTATTCGTGAGACACGTGCCCAGGAATACGCAAAATAAAAATGTCGGGCTTTAGTCCCGACTTCAATTTTTTAGTTTGGTAAATGAATTACGGTAAGCCTGCACTTACTAAACTGCCTTGATTCACTTCTAGGATATAGTATAATTTGAGTATAAATTATTAAACAAGGAGGAAATGACAATGGCAGTAAATATCGATAAAGATGCTTGCATCGGATGTGGTGCTTGTGTAGGAGGATGTCCTGTTGGAGCTCTTTCATTAGATGATGAAGGAAAATCAGTTTGTGACGAAGGAACTTGCATCGATTGCGGTTCATGCGTAGGAACTTGCCCAGTTGGAGCAATCAACCAGTAATTCAAATTAAAAACATTTGCCAAGCATAATGCTTGGCATTTTTTTTCGAAAGGAGAACATATGAAACAAAAACCAGGATGGGTTTTACCCGATTTAAAAGAAGCACAAAAACGAACTACAAATACAATTGATCGTATTGATACTTTCACGATTCCTGAAGTAGCTCGTATGATGGGAAGAGGAAAAACATATTTTATTTCAACATATGGTTGTCAAGCTAATGAACGGGATAGCGAAACATTGGCTGGAATTTTAGATGAGCTAGGATTTACACCGAATGAAACGGCTGAAGGCAGTGATGTCATTATCATCAATACGTGTGCGATTCGTCAAAATGCCGAAGAGAAAGTCTTAGGTGAGATTGGTAACTTTAAGCGTTTATATCGCGAAAATAAAGATTTGATCATTGGCGTATGTGGTTGTATGGCGCAAGAAGAAGGCTTGGTTGAAACTTTACTTACAAAATATCCTCAGGTACGCTTGTTGTTTGGAACACACAATATTCAAGAACTTCCAAGTATGCTTTATAGTTGTATGTTTGAAGGTAAAAAGGTCGTAAAAATCTATTCGAAAGAAGGAGAAGTTTACGAAAATCTACCAGTACATCGTTTTGGAACATTCAAGGCTTGGGTCAATATTATGTATGGTTGTGACAAATTCTGTACATATTGTATTGTTCCTTATACTCGTGGAAAACAGCGTTCTAGAAAGATGTCTGAAATCTTAAAAGAAGTTCAAGAATTGAAAGATGAGGGATATAAAGAAATTACATTGCTTGGGCAAAATGTAAATGCATATGGTAAAGATATGGATAATGAGCAAGATTTTGCGACTTTATTAGAGGAAGTGGCTAAGATTGGAATTCCTCGTGTTCGTTTTACAACAAGTCATCCTTGGGATTTTTCTGAACAAATGATTGATATTATCGCAAAGTATGATAATATCATGCCGTTTATTCACTTGCCTTTACAATCTGGAGATGATGATGTACTTAAATTAATGGGTCGTCGTTATACGAAAGAATCTTATTTAGCTTTATATGATAAGATCATCAATACAATTCCAAATGTTGCTGTTTCAACAGATATCATTGTTGGTTTCCCAAATGAAACAGATGAACAATTTGAACATACATTAGATGTCGTTCGTTATTGTAAATATGATAATGCCTTTACGTTTATTTTCTCTGCAAGACCTGGTACACCAGCCAGTCGTATGCATGATTCGATTGATATGGAGACAAAGAGAAAACGTTTGGCTACGTTAAATAAAACATGGAATGATTTGGCTTTAGAAAAAACAAAGCTTATATTGGTCGTACAGTGACAGTACTTGTGGATGGTCCTAGTAAGAAAGATGAAAATGTGTATTCGGGATACACAGATACGCAAAAACTAGTGAACTTTAAAGGAGAAAATCTTCAAGCAGGAGATTTTGTTGAAGTTAAGATCTTAGATGCGAAAACTTTCTCTTTAGATGGCGTAGCTGTGTGATATAATTTAGAAAAATAATACTATTTAAAAGGAGATAATATGAAAGAAGAAAAAATGCCTTCATTGACAGAAAAAATTCGTATCTTCGCCCTTGGTGGTTTAGATGAGGATGGAAAGAACTTATTCTGTGTGGAGGTGGATCAATCCATCTACGTAATTGAAGCTGGAATCAAATTTCCAGACAATAAAGAATCGTTAGGTATTGAATTTATAATTCAAGACTTTACATATTTAGTGGAAAATAAAAATCGTGTCGCAGGTATTTTTATTACGCATGGTCACGATGATGTTATGGGAGCTTTACCATATTTATTAAAACAAGTTCCTTGTGATGTGTATACGGCGCCTCTAGCTGTAAAAGAAGTACAAAAAATGATTCGACAGGAACACATTACGGGTGTGCGTGTTCATGGTGTTAAGCGTAATGAAAAGAAGCGCATTGGAAAAAGAAGAGTTGTCTTTTTCCCAATTACCCATGCATATCCTGGAACGTTTGGTCTTGCGATTGGTACTGAACAAGGATATATCGTATATTCAGGTGAGTTCATTGAGGATTATGATGATTTAGAAGATGCTTATAGAGCTGATTTTACAACAATATCGGAACTTGGTAATGAAGGTGTATTGGTATTGTTGCAGGAAAGTAAGGGCGCTGAAAGAAGTGGTCATACTTCTCCAAGTCATCGTATTTCGCCAAAGCTTTTACAGGTTTTAGAAACACATGAAAATAAGCGTGTTTTTGTCAGTGTATATACACAAAGTGTGTATCGCATTCAGGAAATCATTGATTGTTGTGTGGCAAATCATCGTAAGATGGTTTTCTATACGAAGGAATTACGTGATTTAGTGGATCGCTTAAAGGAAATTGGCTATGAAGTAGATCCATCTTTAGTTATTGATCTAGCTGATTTTGATAATTCCATGAAAGATGTTGTGGTTATCATTTCTGGACAAGGTAAGTCTTTGTTTAAAACAATCAATAACATTGCCAACAACGAATTAGAATCGATTGTATTTGATCAGGATGATGTGATCGTGGTCGCAAGTCCAGTTGTTCCTGGTGTTGAAAATGAATTCAAGAGCATGGAAAATGATATGTATAAAAAAGAGGGTGAAATCATTGTTCTAGACAAGAATGTTTTGAGTATGCACCCTAGTAAAGAAGATTTGAAGATGATGATCTTCCTTACAAAACCAAAATACTACATTCCAATAAAAGGGGAATATCGTTTGTTGCATATGAATTCACAGATTGCGGTTGAAATGGGATATGATCCAAGTCGTATCATTATTTTAGATAATGGTCAGGTTGCTACTTTTGAAAATCGTAAATTGGTTTCTTGTGCTATGGAATTAGAACTTCATGAAACAATGATCGATGGAAAAGAAAACTGGGATATGGCTGGTGTTGTCTTGAAAGATCGTGAAACATTAAGTACGGATGGTGTTATGATTTTGGCAATTGGTATTAATGCGAAAACGAAAAAGATCATCAATGGTCCAGATGTACAGAGCCGTGGATTGATCTATTTGCGCGATGCCGAATATATCACTGGGGATGTTGCCAAAATTATGGAAGACACAATCAATGAGGCGGTTGAAAATAAAACGTATGATAATTTAGAGACACGAAATTTGATTCGTGATAAAGTTTCTAAATATCTTTATAAACAAACCGCAAAAAGACCGATGATTTTACCGGTTATTTTAGAAATTAACTTAAATAAGTAGAAAGTGGGGTAAGTATGGCAAAAGCCAGAAAAAAACAACACGAAAAAATCTACGAAGAAGAAAACACAAACGTCTTGGTTGCACTCAAACTTATTTCGTTTGTGTTTCCTTATTTGTATGATATGTATTAGTATTATTGCCGTTTTAGAATTTGGCATTGTAGGCGCTTTTTTAAAACATTTCTTTGAATTCTTATTTGGAGCTTTGACAAATGGATTGTTTATTTTGAATGCTACCTTGTGTGCAGTTCTTATTTTCCATAAGGAACAGCCTGTGATTCGTAAGCGTTATATGTTTGGAATCTTATTTTTGGCACTTGGCTTAAGTTTGATTTCTTCGATTATGGAGTTTAAACCACATCCAGGTAGTTATGGTTTAGAATATGTTATGAAAAATGCCGGTAATATTATTATGGGTCATTTGAAAACATATTCTGGATTAGCAGGAGCTTTGTTGCTATGTCTTTTTCAGTCATTATTCGATTATTCTGGAACCTATGTCATGGTACTATTATTTTTTGTGCTTGCGATATTGATGTTTGGTTATGAAAAGATTGGGGGATATGAAAGAAAGCCTAGAAAGGTTTTGAAAAGTGAACCAGTCAAGGAAACTCCGGTATCGATTGATCGTAAGAATTTCATATTTGAAGACGAAGATACAAATGAATCGAGTTTTCAAATCATCAATGCCGATCCAGTAAAACCTGTACAACCAGATCCTGTCGTTGAAGAAACAAAGGATGATGAACCTTTGATTATTGGAGATCTCGAGCCTAGAAAACCTAGCTTTATGGTGGATGTGGATGATGAGCCAAAAGAAAAAGTCGTTGAAAAAAATGAAGTGCCTGTCGTTAATGAAGGAGTTGTAGAAAAAACGGAGCCTAAGCATTATATTCGGGATGAAAATTCGGATTTTAAGAACTATAAGCTTCCAAAATTGAATGTTTTAGAGGATATGGAAAGAAAATCAAGATCCAATGCGAATACAATTACGGCTAAGGAAAAAGGGGAAAAACTGATTGAAATCCTACATGAATTTGGTGTCGAAGCCAATCTTGTTCAGATTCATATTGGGCCAAGTGTAACAAAGTTTGAAATCAAGCCAGAACTTGGTGTTCGTGTTAATAAAATCAGTAACTTACAAAATGACATCAAGATGGGTCTTGCAGCTAAAGATATTCGTATTGAAGCTCCAATTCCTGGTAAGGCAAGTGTTGGAATTGAGATTCCAAATGTTGAAAAGACAAGTGTTCAGATGAAGGATTTGATGCGTACAATTCCGGATTCGATGAAAGATAAAAAGTTACTTTTCTGTTTGGGAAAAGATTTAATGGGAAATAATGTCTATGGTGAATTAAATCGTATGCCGCACTTATTGATTGCAGGAGCTACAGGTAGTGGTAAATCGGTCTGTGTAAATGCGATCATTTCTTCGATATTAATGCGTACAAAACCGGATGAAGTGAAATTGGTTTTGATTGATCCTAAAAAGTAGAGTTTACACCCTATAATGATGTACCACATTTATTATCTCCAGTAATTACAGATGGAGATCTTGCCAATAAGGCGTTGAAGGTCATTGTAGAAATGATGGATCGTCGTTATGATTTATTTGGTGAATTAGGTGTTCGTAATATTACGGCATATAATGAATATGTTTTAACGCATAATGATGAACACTTAAAGGTTTTACCTCGTATTGTCATTATTATTGATGAGCTTGCTGATTTGATGTTGGTGGCAGCTAAAGAGGTGGAAGCAAGCATTCAAAGAATTACGCAGCTTGCACGTGCTGCAGGAATTCATTTGATTGTTGCCACACAAAGACCAAGCGTGGATGTTATTACGGGTGTAATTAAGGCAAATATTCCAAGTCGTATTGCCTTTGCGGTATCACAAGCTGTGGATTCAAGAACGATTTTGGATCAAGCTGGAGCAGAGCGATTACTTGGAAATGGTGATATGTTGTATTTGCCAAATGGAGAAACGAGTCCTAGACGTATTCAGGGTGTCTTTATTAAGGATGAAGAAGTTAATAATATTTGTGCATTTGTGAAATCGCATGCAATGCCAAAATATGATGATGCCTTTATTCAATTAAAAGATCTACAGAATCAAGGTAATGAGGCACAAAATGTTACGGCAGATCCTTTATATGAGGAAGTGAAACGTTTTGTGATCGCATCAAGAAAGGCGAGCACGTCTTTGATTCAAAGAAAATTTTCAGTAGGATACTCTAGAGCTGCAAGATTAATGGATGTTTTAGAGGCAAATGGTATCATTGGTCCTTCAAGAGGTAGTAAGCCTAGAGAAATTTTAGTGCAAAATACTTTAGAAGATGATATAGATTCTATATAATAGAAGAAGAAAGGAATTTTAACTATGAATATATTTTTAAAATCAGCAGGAAAACAAGAAAGGAACACCATGTGTTTCAAATATGGTTCAATTGGGAGACTTCTTTTATTTAAGTGGTCAAACAGGCCTTGGAGAAACAATTCAGGAACAAACAATTACAGCTATTAATAAAGTAATTGATGTTTTATCAAACTATGGTTACAACTTCATCATGTTGTGAAGTTCACAGTGTATTTAAAGAATATCGAGGATAAAGATGCATTCTTGAATACATTTAAAAACTTTGTAGATGAACCATTCCCTGCATGTACAATCGTAGAAGTATCGAATTTAGCAGATAATGCTACTGTATGCATTGAGGGACTTGGCGTAAATACACTTCGTCATGAAGAACAAATGCAACAATCAAGTTGCTCACATGATTGTTCATCATGTGGCGGAGGATGTCACTAATACACCGATTAAAACGGTGTATTTTTATTTAAAAAGCGAAATATAAGGTGCATTGAATTGCGAATTCTTTTGGGATGGTCGCAATCTAAGAAGGTACCATCCTTAAAAGAAATTCTACAATAGGAATGATAGTACATGACATTTTGGATATTGGCATAATTGATCCATATACAGTCATGTGCTTTTTTTGATTTGGTCGGAAAGTATACTTCTTGTTTTGAAATATTCACAACAACGGGAATGAATTTTTTGGTCTTCATTTGATAGATAAAGGCTTCTTGCCTTCCTTTTAGGCTAGATCCATTCATAAGACACATTTCATTTAAGTAATTATGTGTGCTTAAACAAGTGTGATACATTCTTTCATCTTCTTTTACCATGCAGACTTGGCTTGATTTATGTTCATAGTATAAATAGTTCATATTACCTATAATACGGGTCCAATGTGAAAAAGACATAAAAAAAAGAAGTTTATTAAAAAACTTTCTATAACCACGAGATTGTATTTTCTATACCCTTTTTGATTTTTTCAATATTTGTACGATGCCTATAAATAACGAGTACAGTCATAAGCCAGCTTGCGATAATAACAGAAATGCTTTCAACATTGAATCCTAGCATTAAGGCTGTAATGTATAAGCTACTTGAAATGGCTGCACACATACTTGCTAGAGAAACATATTTAAATAAGTATAGGATAATTATAAACATGCCAAATGGTACAAGTAAGTAGCTTGCATCTTGAAATAAGAAAATGCTTGTAGAAAATAAGAAGCCAAACATTGTACTGACGCTTTGCCTCCATGGAATTCGCGAAAATAGGATAACAATGTCCGATGCAGCATGCAAGTCCAGTCCAGATCCCTGCAACCTTAGATACTTGTGTCGCAATCGCAATCGCAAGTACTACTTTTAAAACATCAAATACAATAACAGAAATGCCGGCTTTCTTACCTAGAACTCTTCCGGCGTTTGTTCCGCCTAAATTGCCTGAGCCATATTGGCGTATGTCTGTATGATAGAAAACTTTACCAATAATCAATGCGAAGGGTAAAGATCCTAATAAGTAACCTAATAAAATACATAGAATAGTTTTCATTTCTTCCACCTCGAAATTTATTTTAGCAGTTTTGATCTACTTAGTCGAGAATTGGATGAAAAAAATAATTATTTGATGCAATGAGTGTGGATAAAAAAACGTATACGAATAAGGGTAGAATTCTTAGGTGCAAAGTCTAAAACGAATCACAAACAAAATCGAATCAACGTGGATAATGTTTTTTAAAAGGTATTGAGTTACAAAAAATGAACAATGGATTAAATCATATGATGAATGTATTTTTAATCAAATATTTGGATGTGTTAAAGATTTTAGCTGTATCTAAGCGTATTTCTAAATTATTGAAAGCAGGGATTATGGAATTTGTCAAAAGATATGGAAAAGGTAAATGTAAGTTTAAGCATAAGATAAGCATAAGGTGTGAAAGCACCTTTTTAATTTGACATGAATAGTGTATATATAGCGTGTATAATCAAATGGAATTGACGGAATTTATGTGCACTTTTTTTTGATTTGTTGATATAATAAAAATTACGTTGGAAAGTAGGGATAGTATGCCAAAACAACAATATGATGAAAGTAGTATCGTTATTTTAGAAGGCTTGGATGCCGTAAGAAAGCGTCCAGGTATGTATATTGGATCTACGGATTCAAAAGGTTTGCATCATCTTGTATGGGAAATTGTTGATAATGCGATTGACGAGGCTTTAAATGGCTATGGAAATGAAATTGCGATTACCCTAGAAAAAGATGGTAGTGTAACAGTTGAAGATCACGGGCGCGGAATGCCTGTTGGAAAACATAAATCAGGAGTAAGTACACTTCAAGTTATTTTTACTATTTTACATGCAGGTGGTAAATTTACAAGTCATGGAGGATATACAAGTGCTGGAGGATTACATGGTGTAGGTGCAAGTGTTGTAAATGCTCTATGTACATGGTGTAAAGTTACAGTACATGATGGAAAAGATATTTGGAGCATGACATTTGAGGATGGGGGAAGTAAGATTGGAAAACTTGAAAAAGTAGGAAAAACCAATCGTACTGGAAGTACGGTAACCTTTAAACCGGATTCGACTATCTTTAAGACGGTTCATTTTTCATATTCTACCATTTGTGAAAGAGCTCAAGAAGATGCCTTTTTATTAAAAGGATTAAAAATGATTGTTCGTGATAAGCGCAAAGAAGAAAAAGAAGTTATCTATCAATATGAAGATGGATTGAAAGCATTTATTGACGAAGTAAACCAAGATCATACACCAATGCATGATTCAATTAGCTTTAGAGGTGAAAGTAATCAAATCGTCGTTGAAGGATGTTTCCAATATACAGATGAGTATCAAGAAAACATTTTCTCATTTACGAATATGGTTCGTACTCGTGATGGGGGCTCTCATGAAACGGGTGCTAAACAAGCTTTTACGAAAGTATTTAATGAATATGCACGTAAAAATGGTTTCTTAAAAGAAAAAGATAAAGGCTTTGATGGAAATGATGTTAGGGAAGGATTAACATTAGTCATTAATTTAACCATTCCAGAAGATTATTTACAATTTGAAGGACAGACCAAAGAGAAATTGGGGAGTCCAGAAGCTAAACCTGCAACCGAAACAGTTGTATCAGAAAATCTTCGTTATTTCTTAGAAGAAAATAAAGAGATTGCCAATGCTCTAGTACGTAAGATCATCAAGGCTGCACAAGCTCGAAATGCTGCAAGAAAAGCGCGTGCAGATATTCGTAATGGAAAAGGGAAAATCGTTCGGAAAGAGTTTTATCTGGAAAGTTGGCATCGGCTCAAAGTAAAGATGCAAGAAGAAAAGAATTATATCTAGTCGAAGGTGATTCTGCGGGGGGTTCTGCAAAACAGGGTCGTGATTCAAAATATCAAGCAATTTTACCTTTACGTGGGAAGGTTTTAAATACAGAAAAGGCAAGTCTTGAAGCCATTGAAAAAAATGAAGAATTGAATACGATCATTCATGCCTTAGGGGCAGGTGTAGGTGCTAATTTTACGGCTGAAGATTCAAACTACTATAAAGTTATTATTATGACCGATGCGGATGATGATGGAGCACATATTCAAAACTTATTATTGACATTCTTCTATCGCTATATGCGTGAATTGATCACGCATGAAATGTTGTATATTGCGCTTCCACCACTATATCGTATTGCCAAGGGTGGAAAAGAATATTATTTATATACAAATGAAGAGTTGGATGAGAAAAAAGCGGAATTGAAAAATGGCTATACCATTACACGATATAAAGGTCTTGGTGAAATGAATGCTACTCAGCTTTGGGATACGACAATGAATCCAGAATCTAGAACTCTTCTTTGTGTGACCATTGAAAATGCGATGATGGCCGAAAAAAGAGTGACTGAACTAATGGGAGATAAGGCAGAACTTCGTCGTAATTGGATCGAAGACAATGTTGTATTCACATTAGAAGATGATTATAGGGAGGTAAGTGCGTGAAAGAAAAAGAAGTAAAACATAATGTTTTAAAGAATTCTTTAGAAGATATCATGGCGGATCGCTTTGCCAGATATTCAAAATATATTATTCAGGAACGTGCTTTACCTGATGCTAGAGATGGACTAAAGCCAGTTCAAAGACGTATTTTATATGCGATGTATGAAGATGGAAATACATACAATAAGCCATACCATAAATCTGCAAAAACAGTAGGTAATGTAATTGGTAATTATCACCCTCATGGAGATAGTTCTGTTTATAATGCGATGGTTCGTATGTCACAAAATTGGAAAATTACCAATCCTTTAATTGATATGCAAGGAAATAATGGATCTATCGATGATGATCCAGCTGCTGCAATGCGTTATACAGAAGCGCGCTTAGCTAGAATTAGTGATTTTTTACTACAAGATATTGATAAAGATACAGTGGAATGGGCACCCAACTTTTCAGATGAAAAATGGAACCAACCGTACTTCCTGCACGTTTTCCAAATTTATTAGTCAATGGAATTACAGGTATTGCGGCAGGATACGCCACAAATATTCCTCCACACAATTTGAATGAAGTCATTCAAGCAAGTATTTATCGTATTTCGCATCCAGATTGTTCATTAGAAGAATTGATGCAGTTTGTGAAAGGTCCAGACTTTCCAACTGGCGGAATTGTGATGGGGCTTGATGGTATCAAACAAGCTTTTCAGACAGGTCGTGGACGTGTTTTGATTCGTTCAAAAGTAGAAGTAGTACCTTTGCGAACAATTAAACAAATTATTATTCATGAGATTCCTTATGAAGTGATCAAATCGAATCTTGTAAAGAAAATTGATGAGATTCGTTTAAATAAAAAAATCGATGGTATTTTAGATGTTCGTGATGAAAGTGATCGTACTGGACTTCGTATTGTGGTGGATCTTAAAAAAGATAGTAATGATGAACAGATTTTAAATTATCTATATAAAAATACAGATTTACAAATTTCATATAACTACAACGTCATCGCCATTGTAAATAAAGCGCCTGTACAAATGTCTTTAGCTATGATGTTAGATGCCTTTATTAGTCATCGTGAAGATGTGGTGATTCGAAGAAGTAAATTTGATTTGAAAACAAAGAAAGAGCGTGCTCATATTTTAGAAGGTTTGATCAAAGCGGTAAGTGTAATGGATGAAATTATTCATATCATTCGTAAATCGAAAGATAAGTCACATGCCAAAAAGAATTTGATTGAGCGTTTTGATTTTACTGAAAGACAAGCAGAAGCTATTGTTGTTATGCGTCTATATCGTTTGACGAATACAGATGTAAAAGAATTAAAGGCAGAATTTAAACAACTTCAATGTGATATTGCAGAATTAGAAAAGATTATTCGTGATAAATCTGAATTGCACAAAGTGATGGTTGAAGAACTTGAGAAGGTGAATGCAGAATTTAATACACCTAGACTTTCTAAAATCGTTCATGAAGTTAAGGAAATCGTTATTGATGAAAAGGCGATGATCTCAAAAGAAGAATGTATGATACTGTAACTCGTGATGGATATATTAAACGTGTTTCTATGCGTAGCTTCAATGCATCAAGTGATTCAATGACACAAAGAAAAGATACAGATTCTTTGGTTTGTTATGGGGCGAGTCATACATTACAGACTTTGATTTTCTTTACAAATCGTGGAACATATGGATATATTCCTGTTTATCAAATTGAAGAGGCAAAATGGAAAGATTTAGGAAATCATATCTCAAATTATATTAAGATGGATTCAAGTGAAAAAATCATTGCGGCCTATGTATTAGATGCTTTTAAAACAGGGTACATGTTGTGAGTGCAAGTCGTCATGGCATGATCAAACGTACAGAATTAAAAGAGTTTGAGGTTTCTCGTTCAAATAAAACGATGACTTGTATGAAAATTGGTGGTATGGATGAAATGATGTCTGTATCTCTATCTTATAAACCAGATGATCAAGTGATTTTAGTAAGTGAACAAGGATATGGTTTAATGTATCCGGTTGAACAGATTCCATTGGTTTCTAATAAATCAAAAGGTGTTAAGGCAATGAATCTTGCAAAGGATGATTGTGTTGCTTCTATTTGTATTCGTAAAAATAGAGATGAACAAGTATTGATTTCTACAACCACACTTTCTTTAAAGCGTATGAAACAACTTGAAATTGCACCATTAAATCGTCCGGCTAAGGGAAATCGTATTTGTAAGTTGGTAAAATCGAATCCAAATGTTATTTTCAATTTACAAATGGTGGATCTAAATACGAAAATTGAAATATATACAGATGAAATCCTTACATTTGAAGCGAAAGAAATTAGTTTGATGAATGCACAGTCAACTTTCTCAACGCCATATGGAAAAGTTGAGTCATTTGAATGGATCTGCCCTCTTGAAAATGTATTGGATGGATCTTGGGTAAAACAAGAAGATTTTAAACAACCTTCTTTATTTGAAGAGGATAACGCATGAGTAAAAAACAAGCAAATTTAGTTTGCTTAATTGTTGCGGCCATTTGGGGTGGTGGATTCATTGCCACAGATGCTGCTTTACAAACGTTTGATCCTTTTACCGTTTTAATGATTCGTTTTATAGGTGCAAGCCTAGTTAGTATTGTGGTTTGTCTTTGTAGTCATGTTAAAGTTTCAAAACAAGCACTATTTCGAGGAAGTATTTCAGGGGTGTTAATATATTTGGCATTCGCATTTCAAACTTTTGGCTTGGCCATGACAAACACGGGTCAAATGCATTTTGACAGCTGTCAATGTTGTTCTTGTTCCATATATTGTATGGCTTTTATGGAAAAAGAAGCCAAGCAAAAGACAACTTGGCGCTAGTGTAATATGCTTAGTAGGCATTGCTTGCTTAAGTTTATCAAAAGGCTATTTCCAATTTAGTTTTGGAGATTGTTTATCTTTGATATGTGCTTTGTTTTTTGCGTGTCACATTATTTCTTTGGAATATGCGACTGAAAATAGTAATTCCATTGCGATCAATGCCGTACAGATGAGTGTTGCAGCTTTACTTTCAATTCCTTTCGCATTGTCTTTGGAAACAATTCCACAAAATATTTCAATGCATGCTTACATGAGTTGTGGCTATATGATTGTAGTGGCAACATTCTTGGCATTTCAATTACAGACCTTGGCACAAAAGTATACAGATGCATCGAGTGCAAGTGTACTTTTATGCACAGAATCTTTATTTGCGAATGTATTTGGCTTTGTTCTGCTTCATGAAGCAAAGAGTCCAATTATGATTTTAGGTGGACTTTTGATCTTCTTTTCAGTGATTTTAACTGAATATAGTGGTCAATTCGTATTGTCAAAAGCTTAAAAAGATAGTAAAATAGATGAGTAGATAGTGAGGTTGACTAAAATATGGGTATATCAATTTTTTATACGATAGTGGGAGCCGTCATTGGTGGCCTGGTTACTTTCTACTTCACTCGTAAGAAGTTTGAAAAAGAAATTAAAGAAAATCCACCTATTAATGAAAAGATGATTCGTGCAATGTTCTTACAAATGGGACGTAAACCTAGTGAAGCACAAATTCGTCAAATCATGAAATCGGTAAACGCAAACCGTAAATAATGATAAAGTGTCGCAAGACACTTTTTTTGGTTCGTTGCCTAAATTTAAATTTTGGTTATATAATATTGTTGGTTAGTTATATATTTTTAGAAGAGGGTTATTATGAGAGATTTTGATTCAAATCGCATCTATGAAATACTAGGCGAAGAATTTAAAAACATCTATATTGTTGATTGCAAAACTCAACAGATTCATGCTTTTAAGGAAACAGATGTGTTGCCTGGCTTTTCTGCACATATGCTTTATAATGACGCGATGAATCAATATATTGATCATTGTGTATACGAAAAGAATCGTGATATGTTACGTATTGCGCTTTCGTTTAATTCCCTTTATACTCGTTTAGAAAATGCGGAACATTTTAATATTCATTATCAATCTAAAACGGATTCCGAAATTCATTTTATGTACACACACTTTGGCTGTATTAAAGATCATGATAAAATTACTCAAATTGTCATTGGTTTTGCGAATGAAGATTTGGATATTCGAAGAAATAATTTGGATATGATCAACAATGTGATTACACCAAGTGGTTTGAGAAGAAAATTTTGATTGTTGAAGATAATGATTTAAATCGAGAAATGTTAAAGGCTACTTTAGAAGATGAATATGATGTATTAGAAGCTGTAAATGGGGAAGATGGTTTACAAATTCTATCTCAGAATTATAAAGATATTTCAATTGTTTTATTAGATGTTGTAATGCCTGTGTGTGATGGATTTGAATTCTTAACTCGTCAAAAATCAGATTCTTTGTTAGCTAGTGTTCCAGTCATTGTGACAACGGGAAATAATTCGCAGGAAGATGAGTTGAAATGTTTAGGTCTAGGTGCTGTTGATTTCATCACAAAGCCCTATAATACAAGAATTGTAATGAGTCGAATTGATAGTGTTATTAAGTTATGAGAATCAAGTATGACTTTGGCAGCCATTGAAAAAGATGAGTTGACAGGTTTATATACAAGACAGGCTTTTTATCATCATGCTCGTACATTGACTAATTTTATGACAGATGAAATTTTTAATATCGTTGTTTTAGATGTGGCTGATTTTAAATTGATCAATGGAACTTACGGAACAAAAAAGGGGAATGAGGTTTTGATTTACCTTGCGAATGCGTTTAAATACTACATCAAAAATGGATTGTTGACACGCTATGAGGGAGATCAATTATTGGCTTTATTCCATAGTAAAGAAAAAATTGATGTGGATTGTATCGAAAACAATTTAAATAAGATTATGGAAGAAGCTCCTATTCCAAATATTCGTGTGAAACTAGGAATTTATGAAAATGTAGATACAAGTCTTCAGATACCAATCATGTGTGATCGTGCATTAATGGCTGTGAAGAGTATTTCAAAAGATTTTAAACAGAATATCGCCTTCTTTACGCAGGAAATGAATCAAAAATTACTTGCGCAAAGACAAATGGAAAATGATTTTAAAGATGCTATTAAAAATAGAGAGTTTGTAGTCTATTTTCAACCAAAATATGATGTTTCATCTGAACAAATTGTTGGTGCAGAAGCACTTGTTCGTTGGCAAAAAGAAGATGGAACATTGATTTCACCAGGTTTATTTATTCCATTATTTGAAAGTGATGGTTTAGTTGTTCAACTTGATGAATATGTATTTGAAACAGTATGTCGATTCCAGAAAGATCGAATGAAACAAGGCTTACCAATCCTTCCTATTTCTGTCAATCTATCTCGTGCAAGTATTCACTTTAGTGATGTGGTACAAAGATATATCAATATCATAAAAGAGAATGAAATTCCTTTTAGTTGTGTTCCGATTGAATTGACGGAATCTGCAGCTTTATATTCGCAACAAATTCTTGAAATCACAAATCAAATGGTCAATGCAGGCTTTAAATTACATATGGATGATTTTGGATCTGGATATTCTTCATTAACAACTTTAAATGAATTGAAATTCACAACGGTTAAATTGGATAAGAGTTTAATTGACTATATTGCCAAACCGCGTGGAATGAAAATTGTGCAACAAACGATTGATTTGGGGCATGGCTTAGATATGAAAGTGGTTGCGGAAGGTGTTGAAACCAAAGAACAAAGGGATTGTTTGATCGAAATGAATTGTGATGAAATTCAGGGCTTCTATTATTCAAAGCCTTTAAAACAAGATGATTTTATCGAAAAACTGAGAGCTTAATAAAGCTCTTTTGTTGTATAGGAGAATATATGCCAGTAAAAATCATACGTCAGGATATCACAAAATTAAAAGTGGATGCGATTGTGAATACAACAAATTCAAATTTGGATGCGTCAGGTGGCTTAGATCATTACATTCATCAACTTGCGGGTAAAGAATTAGATGTAGAGTGTAGAAGAATAGGAAAATTGAAAGTGGGACAAGCTTGTCTTACAAGTGGATATAAATTGTGTAAGTATATTATTCATACGGCAAGTCCTATATGGAGTGAAGATAATTATTTGATAAAAGCCTTGTTAGAATCTTGTTATAATTAAGTGGCGAAAACTCCATAGCTTGCTGTGGAGATGAAAGCCACTTTTTGTATTGTATAATGCGTATAAAAAATATATAATATATGTATAAATAGTTCGGAGTTGATATCATGCCTAGACCTAGAACGAGCAATGTTCAGATCAATATTGCATTCCTGGTGAATGGAAAAAAGAACTGGAAAACCTTGCCAGAATCTATTCGGTTGAAGAAGGTAAAACGATCACTTTTTCTGGATTTGATGCGTAGAGGTATCCAGGAAAAGTATCAGTTAAAAGATGTGAATGATCATGAAGAATGAGAATTATCATCGTGCTTCTCATTGTAAGTATTTAGTTCAGTATCATATTATATGGTGTCCAAAGTTCAGATGTGATGGTATGGATGAAACGTTGAAGAAGATTCTTTCTGAAGTTTGTGATGCGTATGGATATATTATAAAAGCTTTAGAGGTCATGCCTGACCATATACATATTTTTGTAGACTGTCCTGCAACAGTTGCACCTTGTGATGTTGTTCGAACGTTGAAATCTATGAGTGCAATCCAATTGTTCAAGGCGTATCCGGAATTGAAGAGATTCTATGCGAGATGTGGAAAATTATGGTCAAATGGATATTTTATATCTTCTGTAGGGCATATCAGTGAAGCTGCAATCAGGAAATATATCGAGGAGCAGAAAAATGATACAACTCGAATTGAAAGCCTATCGTAGATGTTCAGATAGACATGTATTAGTATTGGAAACGAATCTGACTTATGTAGAAAAGTGTCAGATTTTTCATTATGCCGATTTGATTCGTAAAGCCGGTAATGAACTGACTGGAATCATGAAAAAAAGATATGATCAGCTTGTTCGTACGAAAAGGTATCGCAAGTTAAAAAGCTTTATAAGAATAATGAGGATGCCGATAATAAAAGGCATTAAAAGATGTATGTGATCAGATGAAGGAAATGCAGAAACAGTATGATGTGACATGGGATTACTGCAGAACTTCAATGATTCCCATTAAAAAGAAATATGGAATCGATGCCGTATTTGCACTAACGAAAGCGGAGGATGTATTTCGTGGAATCGAAAAATGTCTTTATTCGGATGGAGAAACAGTTCATTTTAAAAAGCGTGGAGATCTTCCATGTATTCGTGCTAAACAGATCAATCGTGGAATCATAATGAAACAAATGAATTTCAAATTCAAGAATATGGAGTTTGGTGCAAGAATCAAAGACCGCTATGAACAAGAGGAAGTGGATGCCATACTGTATTATTTGAAGAATGCAGATTCATGGATTCTATAGCGGCAAATACATATAAAGAAACCAACATTTGTATTTCGACATACAGACCTTGTTACGTGAGTCTTGTATGTAAAAAGATTCGTGGTAAATTAAGAGTCTATGTACATATCACTATTGAAGGTGTATCTAAACCTAAACAGGATCGTTTCGGCAATTTTAAACATAACAAAGGAAAAGGCATTGTTGGATGTGATATTGGAACACAGACAATTGCGTATACAACAGAAACGAAAGCAGGTTTAAAAAATCTTGCAGAAAGAGGAAGTTCAATTGAAGTCAATGAACGAAAAGAAAGACGGATCTATCGTGCAATGGATAGGAGCCGTAGAGCAATGAATCCAGACAACTACAATGAGGATGGAACTATCAAAAAGGAAAGAAGAAGTGGACTTACTCGAATCGCTATAAGAAATTGAGAACAAAACATACAGAGCTATGCAGAATCAATGCGACCAATCGACATTTAGCTATCAATGAAGATGTAAATGAATTAAGAAGCTTAGGGGATGTTTTTGTGACAGAGCCAAAGAATGCCAAGAAACTGCAGAAGAAAGCTAAAACTGGAAAGCGTAAGAAAAGATTTGGTAGATCTATAAAAAATAGATGTCCAGGCTATTTTCAAAGTCAGGCTAAAAGAAAGTTCGGAATCTATGTTGAAGTGACAAATGACTATAAGGCAAGTCAATATGATCATACGAGTGATGAATACATTAAGAAATCGTTGTCACAAAGAATGTATAAACTAAGTGATGGAACAATGGTACAAAGAGATCTATATTCATCCTTCTTTTGTACTGCATTGATCTAAATACAAACAAAATCGATAAGAACAAGTGCATGCAATGAATTTGAGAAACAGTATAAAAATCAAAATGAAACGATTGAATATATCCAAGATGAATCAGAATCAAAGTCATGAACAGTGGAATAAAGAGTAAATTAAGTAAATGTTAAAATGGGG
>ENA-OQIR01000426-OQIR01000426.1-human-gut-metagenome-genome-assembly--contig:-NODE-426-length-18686-cov-3.719220_pt1 | contig 18686 bp, 24 predicted proteins | sample MGYA00242580_ERZ504745 | MGnify/ENA primary metagenome ERZ504745 (study PRJEB26092, sample SAMD00036214) | human gut metagenome | host: Homo sapiens | study: EMG produced TPA metagenomics assembly of... | reverse complement strand
CTTCTCCTTGATGGCTTCATGCTGTCCGTGTGGATGTGCTTGACGGCGTCCATACGGAAGCCACGTACGCAAGATTCCACAGCTTGACGAGATAGTCGGACTGGATGTCCTGCACCTTCTCGTTTTCGGAGTTGAAGTCCCACATGGAGCTCAGGCGGCATTCCTGCACTTCCTGCTGATTGGTGTAGTTGGAGATGTTCTTGTCGCAGCTGTGGAAGTCTGCTGCGGTGATGCCGTCCGGATACTGCTTGGTGGCGAATCCCGGGTAGTCGCCGGTGGAACCGTTGTATTTGCTTCCAGCAACGCCGGCCTGTTCGCCTTTGGCACATCGGATCCGGTGGTTTGGTTCAGAACCACATCGGCGATGACGTTAACGCCGGCGGCGCTGCACTGCTTGATCATGCTTGCGAATTCCGCTTCGGTGCCGAGTTTGGAGTCAAGCTTGTAGCTCACCGGCTGGTAGCTCGTCCACCATTGGGTGCCTTGGATGGATTCCTGCGGCGGCGATACTTCGACGTAGCCCACGCCTTCGGGACCATATGTTTCGGTGCATTCCTTGGCGATCGTGTTCCATGTCTGTTGGAACGCGATGACCTGCACATCCTTTTTGGCGCTGACCTGCGCGTTGGATTGCGCTTGGGCCATAATCGGCGCCGCGACCAGCGAGGCGCACGCCATGGCTGCGGTGGCTCCTATTGCCACCACACGGCCAAACGGCCGGTTCGTCTGAACGACCATTGTTCTCCGTTCTCATCTGTGAGGCCGGTTCAAGCGCCCATGGCAGGCTCCGCAACCGGCAACGTATGCGCCATGGACATCCGCATCCACGCGGATGATTCAGAATCCACTCGACGATGAATATGCATACGTTTACACTCTGAATCAGAGTTAACTGTATGCCAATGGCTGCGCGTGGCAATGAAACAGCGTGACCCTCTGCTGCACATGCACTTCATATATGCCGAAGTGCAACCTGTTGCTGCAATCAAAATTTTTTTCTTCAAGTCAAGCAGAAAACATTCAGAAATAGCTGCAAAAAACAGCAAACGATTGCAATCATTGTCTCACGGTATACGGTGTCGCGGCGATATGGAAGGCCACTGCACTACCGGCAGGAACCGTCAGTGTGGCATCCCCGTCGAAACGCACATGCACGCTGCCGGAACAGTCGGCGGAAGCGTAGACATCGCAATACTCCCCTGCCGGCAAAGCCGTGTGGTACGTCACAGTACGTGTGCGCACGGAATTGTTGATGGCGATGAAGGCACGTCCCCCTCGACCGAAGGCGATCATGTTGTCGCCGTCATCCTGCCAATCGGAGAGCGGCGCGTCGCCTGCGACATTATGCCAGCCGACCATACCGTGCACGTCAGGCCAGCGTTCGGTGCAGCTCCAGCCGGAGTCTTTGGAGCAGTCAATATCGGGCACGCTGGTCGCAGTGGCGCCTGAAGCTCCCGAGTCGGTGTCATGGAATTCGTATCCGGAGAACACGTTGGGGGCGCCATACGGGTAGGCCAGCATGAACGCGTTCGCTAGCCGGTAGGCGTCGCCGTCCTTGTAGGTGAGCGTCATGTTGTTGCGTTCGGTATCCCAATTCGTCACGAATACGCTGGCCTTGCCACTGTCGGTGATGTTCTGCGGAATGTCTTTGATCGACAGGCTTCCGCCTGCCAGCGAGTTGGAGAACAGGGACTTAAGCCGATATGCGTACTGGAATTCGTTCACCTGGCCGGTTTTGAGATAGTTCCTCGGTTGGATTTCGGCGGCTTCCGCATTGTCGCCAATCACTTCCTGCGTCCACCAGATGTCGTTCATGGAACGTCCGGATTTCTTCGCAACGAGTTTCTTGATGGCCAGTACGTCTTCCGGAGGCATGTGTTTGACGGCATCCACGCGGAATCCGGCGACGCCGTAGTCGAGAAGCTTCACAAAATAGTCAGACAGCACGTCGCGCACGTGCGGGCTTGATGTATCAAGGTCCTGCAAACCCGATACCTGGCAGTTCCACACGCTTTCGGCGTCGCGGTACGTCCAGATAGAACAGGGGGCATGGAAGTCCGATGGCGTGTATCCGGCTTCAGGGAAATCGCCTTTATTGTCGTAGGGGCTTCCGGCGGTGCCGGTCCCTTGTGTTTTGTCGACGCCGGTGGTGTGGTTGATGACCGTATCCGCGATCACGCCGACGCCCGCGGCCTTGCATTGCCGGACCATGTTCTTAAATTCAGCTTCGGTGCCTTCTTTGGAGTCAAGTTTGTAGCTTACCGGCTGATAGCTCGTCCACCACTGCGCGCCTTGGATGCTTTCCTGCGGCGGCGAGACCTGTACGTAGCCGACGCCTTCGGGTCCCAACACTTCGCCGCATTCGCGGGCGACGGATTTCCAATTGGCTTGGAACATGGTCACGATCACGTCGCTGCGGTATCGCGCGGGATTGAAACGTTCCCCGCCGCCTTCACGTGTCGGCACGTGAAGCGTGGCGACTGAGACACCGACCGATACCGCGACGCATACGACCGCCGTAATGACACGTGTGATTCTTCTTGCGATTGCGCCCATAGTCATCGACCTCTTCGTCACTTCGCCATGCTCCCGGTTTGCATACGTTTGCAATATCACTGTATACCAATCCGGGGAGACCGGGATATGCGTCGTCCTCATTGGCACGAAAAAGCCGGATGCCTTAAAGACAGGCATCCGGCTGAATCCATGACGGAATGTCGATGTCAGCGTTCTTCCAACAAGTGCGCAACCGCTTCGATTGCCAGCTTGTAGCCATAGAATCCCATGCCGGTGATGGTGCCGGTGGCCACCGGAGAGATCACGGAACGCTTGCGGAACTCGTCGCGTGCGGACGGGTTGGAGATATGCACCTCCATAAGCGGCAGTCCCTCGTCGATCACCATGTGCGCGGCGTCCGCCAAACCATAGGAGTAATGCGTGAAAGCCGCCGGATTCATCACGATCGGCGTTTTCTCGTCCGCGGCCTGATGCATCCAATGAATCATCTCGGCCTCGTCGTCGCTTTGACGCACCTCCACGTCAAGCCCCAGTTCATGACCCCATTCGGTGCACAGTTTGCGCAGGGTCTCAAGATCCTGCTTGCCGTATACGTCAGGCTGGCGCACTCCGAGACGGCCGAGGTTCGGTCCGTTGACAACCACTACTTTGGTCATATTGCTTCCTTTTGTGTTCGTTCTTGCGATTGCGTCCTACCGCTGGATGCGTCGGAACGCCTCCTCGACGGCGTCCGCCGGCGGATCCTCGAGGTGGATGGGATGGCCGAGCGAGCCGAGTATGACGAAACGCAGTTTGTTGCCGCGGGCCTTCTTGTCTCGGTGCATGAGCGCCAGCACATCATCCCAGCTGCCATTGTTCCATGATGTCGGCAGGCCGAGCGAGCCGAGCAGCGAACGATGGTAGTCGACCAGATCCTGGTCGATGTAGCCGAGCAGATGGGACAGTTCGGCCGCATAGACGCAACCGACCGCAACGGCGTTGCCGTGCCTCCAGCGGAAGTGTTCGAGTTTTTCGATGGCATGGCCAAGCGTATGTCCGTAGTTGAGGAATTCACGCAATCCGGCTTCTTTGAGGTCGGCGGACACATGGTACGCCTTCACCGTCACGGTACGTTCGATGAGTTCGGCGACCACATCCTTCAGATCGGAGTCAAGGAACGTCGAACCGTCGAACGAGCGCAGCTCGTCGGCATGGTCTTCAAGCATGCGCAGAATCTCCGGATCCATGATGAAACCGGATTTCGCCACTTCGCCCAGACCTTCGATGAAGATGTCGTTCGGCAACGAGGCAAGTGCTCCCATGTCGCGAGCACGCCGGCCGGCGTATAGAACGAGCCGACGAGGTTCTTGCCTTGTGGAGTGTTGATGCCGGTTTTGCCGCCGGTGGAGGCGTCGACCATGGCCAGCAGCGAGGTCGGGCAGTTGACGTAGCGGATGCCACGCATCCATGTGGCGGCCACGAAACCGGCCAGATCGGTGCTGCGCCACCGCCGAGACCGACAATCGCATCAGAACGGGTGAAGCCTTCCTCCCCCAGACGCTGCCAGATGCCGTTGGCCACTTCGATGGTCTTGCCGGCTTCAGCATCGGGAATGACGATGTCGTGCACGTCATAACCGGACTGGCGCAACAGCGTGCGCGCGCGGTCGGAATGCCGTTGCACCGCCTGGGTGTGAATCAATGCCACTTTGGCAGGCTTGTCCCCCAGCACCTGCGCAAGCTGGCTCATCACACCTTCGCCTATGCACACATCGTATGGTTCGATGGTGGATCCGGTGACGTGGACGATACGTTGATCGATCATTTCCATCAGCTTTCTCGCGGCCACTTGCGGGGTTTGTCCGTGGGTGCGCACCTGCACATTGGCCACGCGTCTGAACACCGGGTCGCGTTCCTTGTACAACTTCTTCCAACGCTCGTTGCGTCGCCGTTGAGCATCGGACGGCCGCCGCCGCGGTTGGCGCGTTCCATGGCTTCCTTCGGATCGGCCATCAAATACACGACCTTGCCGCCGTCGGCGATGTATTCGGCGAGCCCCTGCTGGATGGACGGGGTCATTGGAGCGCCCCCGCCCAAGGAGAAGATGCCGTCGAAATCCTCCAGCATGTCAAGCACAACGTCGCTTTCCAGCTTACGGAACTCCGGTTCGCCGTACCTTTCGAAATATTCGGGAATCTTCATTCCCGCATCATGTTCGATCTCGTTGTCGGCGTCGGCGAACGGCAGTTGCATCATCTGCGCCGCTTCCTTGCCGACGCGGGTCTTGCCCGCGCCCATCATGCCGATGATGACGGCGACGGGTCTACGCATTCCAGCCATCGAATCGGTCACCTCATGTGCTCCGGCCAGGACGCCACATAGGATTCGGCGTTGCGCTTGGTTTCGGCCACGCTGTCGCCGCCGAACTTCTCCAGCACGTATTGAGCGATGGTGAGGCGCACCATCGCCTCGGCCACGACGGCCGCCGCGGGAACGGCGGTGTTGTCGGAACGCTGGTTGATGGCCTGGGCCGCCTCGCCGGTGGTGACGTCGACGGTGCGAAGCGCCTTTGGAATGGATGGAATCGGCTTCATCGCGGCACGCACCACAATCGGCTGGCCGTTGGACATGCCGCCTTCGATTCCGCCCGCACGATTGCTCAGACGTGTGATGCGGCCATCGTCGCCAACCACCATTTCGTCGTGCGCCTGGGAGCCGGGACGCATCGCCTCAAGGAAACCGTCCCCGATCTCCACGCCCTTGATGGCCTGGACGCCCATGACGGCACTGGCCAATGCCGCGTCCAGCCTGCGGTCCGATTCAACGTACGTGCCGATTCCAGCCGGAACGCCGTATACCACGACCTCGATCACGCCGCCTAAGGTATCGGCGTTCTCCTTGGCCTCGTCGATGCGTGCGATCATCTGCTGTTCGGCCGTCTTATCCAATGTGCGCACCGGCGAAGCGTCCAATGCTTCGAGGTCCTCAGGCTTCGGCAGCACCGCATTCTGCGGGTCGTGATGCCAGCACCACCGATTGACAGCACATGGGAGACGGTACGTATGCCCAACGTCTGTTCAAGGAACTGCTTGGCGACCTCACCTAAGGCCACACGCGACGCGGTCTCACGTGCGCTGGAACGTTCCAGCACTGGACGGCGTCGTCGAAACCGTACTTGCGCATGCCAGTCAGATCGGCATGCCCCGGACGGGGACGGGATAGCGGCGCGTTGCGGCCTTCGCGCGGAATGTCATGGTCAAGCGGATCGGCGCTCATCACCTCGGTCCATTTCGGCCATTCGGTATTGGCGATCTCGATGGCGACGGGAGAGCCGATGGTCTCGCCGAAACGCACACCGGTGAGCATGCGGACCTTGTCCTGTTCGAATTTCATGCGCGCACCACGGCCATATCCGAGACGTCGGCGTGCCAATGCGCCGACGATATCCTCAGTAGTGACGTGGATGCCCGCAGGCAGCCCCTCGATCATGGCGACAAGCGCTTCGCCGTGCGATTCACCTGCTGTCTGCCAGCGCAACATGCCAACACTCCTTTTCTGCCAAATACGATTCGTGGACTATCTTAACGGTATGTGGTACATGATTTGCCTGCCGAGTCTGCTCTGTGGAATGGCCGTCAGCGTTGAGGATATCCGGGCACGACGCATTCCACGCATGTGGATCGCCGTAGGGTGTTTGGCGCAGGTCATTGTGGACATCACGTATGCGTTGTCCGTTAATTCACTGTTTCTGGCATTGCAGGCTCTGTTGTTCGCCGCGTTATCCGCCGTGCTGCAATGTGCGCTTGCGCTCATCAAGCCAGGGGCTTTGGGATTCGGCGACGTCACCACGACGTTGCGTTATCGGCTTGGCCGTAGGCATGTTCGGCCTGTTTCCAGTGGTGTTCTGGTGGTTTGCGATTAGTGTGCTGGGGCTGCTGTGGCTTGCGATTTGGACACGGTTCGACCCGCAGAAGCATACGCGATTCGCCGGTAAGACGCCGTTCGCCCCGACCATTGTCGTGGCCGGGGCGATAAGCATCGCGATGCACGCGTTGTGTTAATGCGTGATACCGTCAGTTGGCATTCGCGTTGTTGCTTTTGTATTCGTCGCGAATCTTCCAGAATTCGTCTTCGGTTTCCACGAACTTCGTCTCGCCGGTCTTGAGGTTGGTGGTGACGAAGTACAGCCATTTGCCTTCCGGAGGATTCATCGCGGCTTGGATAGCGGAATCGCCGGGATTGCTGATCGGCGTCGGAGGAAGTCCTTTGTTCACGCGAGTGTTGTACGGGTTGCTTCCATCCTCAAGCTGCTCGTCTGTCAGCTTGCTGCCTGTGGTGTTGAACCCGTAGGCAACGGTGCTGTCCATGCCCAACGGCATGTCCTGGTCGATTCTGTTCAGGATGACCCTCGCCACCTTACCGTAATCGTCAGGATTGCATGCCTCGGATTCGGCGATGGACGCGATGTTCATGATACGTTCGCGTTCGCTTCCATCTGGCACGCCCAATGTGTCCAGTTTGTTGACGCGTGCCGTGACCATTTCCTTGAGGATGTCCTTGGCGGACTTGTCCTGGACGCTGTAGGATCCGGCTCAAGCCATCCTTCGAATTTGCCACCCGCTTCATCTGGCAGAATGCCCGCGCCGCCACCGTCGATGACCGCTTGGAATTCGGACACGTCCTTGCCTGACATCTTGGCCGCGTTGGCGATGACATCGGACACCCGTTCGCCGGCCTTGACTTCAGCGAAACCGCCGGCCTTGCTTTGGTCGGACAGGATCTTGACGACATCGGCCGCTTTCATATGCGTCTTCAACGCGTACGAACCCGGGTAAAGCGTCGCGCCGGCGGCCGCGACTGCGGAGGTGAACGCCGATTCGGATTTGACGATGTCCGCCTTGACCAGATTTCGTGCGATTTCGGCTGCGCCTTGTCCGGTTTCCACGGTGAACGTCGTGTCTTTGTCTCCCGAACCGGTGTAATCCTCAATCTGGATTTGCGAGCCGTTGGCGTTCATTTGCCTGAGATGTTTAACCATGCGCACACCGAAAAAGCCGCCGACGACGACAAGAATGACAACGACGGCAGCCGCGATGATTGTGACATAGCGACGACGACGTTGTTGCTCACGTCGTTTACGCATGTCGCGTCGCGATTTCGGCGGTTGCGGCGGCAACGCGGCATCGAATGACGAGCCCGCTGACGTATCATCGACCCACTGCGCGTTATCGGAGAAAAAATCGTTCAGATTATCGGTCAAAGGTCTCTCTCCCTTACTCTCTGCTTCGGTCGAGCGCCGTCTGCAAAATCACCACCGCAGATTGCTGGTCGACCATCGGACGGTGCTTGCGTCCGCCGATGCGCGCATCGAACAACTGATGATGTGCGGTCACTGTCGTCAGACGCTCATCCACCAATTCAATGGTGGGAACCCGCGTCACCGAATATGATTCATCCTCCACGGCCGCATGCAGTCGTTTTTCAAGATTGACGGACCAGCGTCTCGCTTTTTTGGCGCTTTTCCCCTCTTCGCCGTTCAGCAGCAACGGCAGGCCAATCACCACATGGTCCACCGACTCGTCCCCAATGACGTCGATGACTTCATCCAACGCGCGGAAAGAATCCCCATACACTTGAATATTGCCTATGGGATGTGCGAGGGTGAGCTCGGGATCGGACAACGCAAGTCCGACCCGAGCATCACCCAGATCGATACCAAGCCAAACCATGCTTGGAGAATCAGCCCTTCAGAGCCTGGCCGGCCAATGCCTCAAGTGCCTCGTCGATCTTGGTGGCGTCCGCGCCGCACCCTGTGCGAAGTCCGGCTTGCCGCCGCCACCACCGCCAAGAACCTTGGAAGCGCCACGGACCAGATCACCAGCTTGATGCCTTGCTTGCGTGCCGCTTCGTTGGTTGCCACGGCGACCATGGGCTTGCCGTCCTCGTTCATGCCGGCAAGAGCCACCACGACCGGAGCATCTTCGCCGAGCTGGCCGCGCACGTCGAGCACGGTCTTGCGAAGCGCGTCGAAGGAGCCGAAATGTCCAACGTTCTTCTTGGCGACCTTGACCGGAGCGAGGAAGCTTTGGCCTCAGCCACCAGCGTTGGCACAGAGGCCGCAAGCTGGGACTCGTACATTGCGGCAAGACGACGGTCGGATTCCTTGAGCTTGGCAAGCAGCATGTTCACACGCTCGGCGAGTTCGTCGGGACGGGCGTTGACCATGTCGGAAAGCTGGGAAACCAGCGCGTGCTCGCGGGCGTTGACTCATACGCGCCCTGGCCGACGACCGCGTCCACGCGTCGCACGCCGGAACCGATAGACGCCTCGGACATGATGTTGATGGCGCCGATCTTGCCGACGTGGTCGATATGGGTGCCACCGCAGAGCTCGCGGCTCCAGCCGTCCTCGCCGATGGACACCACACGCACGATGTCGCCGTACTTCTCGCCGAACAGATGCATGGCGCCAAGAGCGATGGCGTCATCGAACTTCATTTCCTGAGTGGTGACGGCAAGGTTCTCACGAAGCTTCTCGTTGACGCGGGCTTCGACGGCGTTCATGGCGTCCTTGCTGGGGGCGCTGGACCATTGGAAATCGAAGCGCAGACGGTTCGGAGCGTCTTCGGAGCCACGCTGGGTGGCCTGCGGACCAAGTTCCTCACGCAGCGCCTTGTGCACCATGTGGGTGGCGGTGTGGAACGTGCAATGGCTCCACGGCGCTCGAGATCGATGTTCGCGTTGACTTCGGCGCCCACAACCAGCGTGCCTTCGGTCAGACGGCACTGGTGGACGATAAGGTCCTTGATCGGCTTCTGCACGTCGTCGACCTCAAGCACCGCGCCATCGTCGGACAGAATCTCGCCCTGATCGGCGAGCTGGCCGCCGGCCTGCGCGTAGAACGCGTGCGGTCGAGGATGACCTCGATGTTGGCCGGGCCGGTGACGGCGGGAACGGAACCCTTGCCCTCCTGCATGATGCCCAGAACCTTGGCACGTGCGGACATGTCGGTGTAGCCAAGGAAGTCGATCGGCTGGAGCAGGGTCTTCTTGAAGTCGTCATAGACGGACAAATCCACGTTGTGGCGCTTCTTCAGCGCGTCCGCACGGGCACGGCTCTTCTGTTCGGCCATCAGCTCGCGGAACTTGGCTTCATCCACCTTCACGCCCTGGTCGGCGGCCATTTCGAGCGTGATTTCAATCGGGAAGCCGTAAGTGTCATGCAGCTTGAAGGCATCCTCGCCGGACACGAGATCCGAGCCGCCCTGCTTGGCCTTCGTCACGGCCATGTCGAAGATCTCGGTGCCGGATTCGAGCGTGCGGCGGAACGCGTCCTCCTCACCGTAGGCGGCTTCGGACACGTCGTGGAAGGTGTCGTTAAGCTCCGGATAGCTCGGTTCCATCGCGGCCTTGGAGGTCGGCAGCAAGGTCGGCATGACCGGCTCTGTCACGCCGAGCTCGCGCATGGCCTTGACGGTTCGACGCAGCAGGCGGCGCAGCACATAGCCACGGCCGTTGTTGGACGGACGGACGCCGTCGGACATGATCATCAGCGCGGAACGCACGTGGTCGGCCACGATACGGAAACGCACGTCCATGGCCTCGTCATCGCCGTAGGTGCGGCCGGAAAGCTTCTGCGCGGCTTCGATGACCGGGAAGACCTCGTCGGTCTCATAGATGTTCTGCTTGCCCTGCATCAGATAGGCGAGACGTTCCAGACCGGCGCCGGTATCGATGTTCTTGTTCTCAAGCTCGCCGACGATATGCAGGTCGGTCTTGGACTTGACGTTGTCGACCTCGTAGTTTTCGAACACGAGATCCCAAATCTCAATGTAACGGTTCTCGTCGCGATCGGGCCGCCTTCGACACCGTACTTTGGACCACGGTCTACATAGATTTCGGAGCACGGACCGCCAGGGCCAGGGCCACCGGTGGTCCAGAAGTTATCTTCCATACCCATGATCTGGATATGTTCAGGATCGACGCCTTCGTTCTTCCACATCGAGCGGGCTTCCTCGTCGTCGGTGAAAGTGGTCATCCACAGTTTCTCCGGATCGAAGCCGTAGCCGCCCTTATCCTGCGGGGTGGTCAGCAGCTCATACGCATAGTGGATGGCCTCCTCCTTGAAGTAATCACCGAAGGAGAAGTTGCCAAGCATCTGGAAGAACGTGCCGTGACGGGTGGTCTTGCCGACCTCGTCGATGTCCAGAGTACGCACGCACTTCTGGTTGGAAGCCATGCGGTGCTTCGGCGGGGTCTGCTCACCCATGAGGTACGGGATGAACGGAACCATGCCAGCGATGGTGAACAGAGTGGTCGGATTCGGAGAAATCAACGATGCCGAAGGAACGACAAGATGATCGTGCTGTTCGAAATAGTCAAGAAAGCGCTTCGCGATTTCAGAAGTGCGCATGTGGATTTGAGCTCCTTTGTTGTTGGAGGCCTGATGCCTTCCAAACGTGTGATTGGTTGCTTGAGCGTATCTGTCGGGCGGAAAACGACTACTCGTTCCGCGCCGCATATTTGCTGTTAAGTTCAGCCTCGCGGGCTCGACGCGTGGCATTGAACTCATTGACCAGACCTTCAAGCGTGCGCATGGTCACATGGTCCTGGTCGGGACCAAGCAGGAATTGGCGGGCGGTGTCCGGTGTGTTGGCTTTAACGTATGCCTGCGCTTTTGTGACAGCGACGACACCGATGCCCACGCCGATGGAGACCCAGAAAAGACGCTTGAACATCACTCCCCCTTATTGCCTGCCGCGTGATTGACGTCTCTCTTAGCCAAGAAAGACTGCACAGTGGACTTCAACGCATAGGTGGCGGACGCAACCTTGATGACGGGCTTGCCCAAGAACGATCCATATAGATCAGTCAGCGCGCCGACATTATTGGCCGTGGTGGACGCCGCGGCGGAGATCTTGTTGACATCCTCCAGGGACTTGTTCACCTGCTGCACCGTGGTCACGCTCTCGTCAAGCGCCGGAATCGCATGGTCTCCGGTGTCTTTGACGGTCTGCGCGATCTGGTCGAACAATTTGCCGAGACGGATCAGCGGGTAGATCATGAAACCGGCAAGCACCGCGAATGCAATTGCCGCAATCAGACCGGCGATCTCTCCAACACCCATCTTGTACCTCTTTTCAGCTCCACGGTTGCCCGCGAACACAATACCCGCATAAGACTAGTAAAAAGCCACGACTGTGGCAAATACGTTCACTGGTTGTACGAGACCACACTCACCGCGCGGTCCATGGGTTCGTTCGTGTCAAAATCAAGGCAGGTCACCGAACCGTTGGCCGGACGTTCGCTCAAATCGTATCCTTCCGGGGCGAATCGGTGCATAAGGCTCAACAATGTATTGCCGTGGGAGATCTGCAGCACGTGGTCGCCGTCCTTAAGCCGAGGGTTGTCCGCAATCAAAGCGAAGCCGTCCTCCACACGATGCCAATACTCGTTATCGGATTCGGCGTCATGGAACGGATCGGCTTCTTTGAGAAAGTCGCGGGTGGCGGCAAGCCCGTATTTGCGGACGATGTCGTTGTAGTTCTTCGCACCATGGGGACCACCGGCAGCGGTCCATGCGACGGACATGTCCTGTCCCTCGAAATAACCGTAGAACTGCTCACGGAAATGCATGTCGCTGACCAGTGACGGACGAACGTGTCCTGCGGCTTCGTTCGCATCGAGGATCCGTTGTGCCGTCACCTGGGCGCGTGTGGTGTCGGAGCAGTATGCCGCGGCGAACTCAATGTCCCGGAGTTTGGCGGCGGCCTTGTCCGCATCGGCAAGTCCCGCATCGGTCAACGGGGAATTCGACCATCCCTGGAGTCTGTTATATCGGTTGAAGAACGTCTGTCCGTGACGGACCAGATGAAGATGAAGCAACATGGTTTCCATGGTACCTGTGGAATCAGCCAAACGACATGCCGCCGGAAACGCCATAAAAAAACGAGAAGCCTCGCAACCGTAACGGCTGCGAGGCTTTCGCTGTATGTCCTTAAACTGTATGTTCTTACAGTATGGTGATCCAGATCAGCGGGCGTAGAATTCGACCACGTACTGGATGTTGACCTGCACCGGGATCTCCTCGGCTTCAGGCTTGCGGGTCAGGGTGGCCTTCAGGGAAGGCAGGTTGACGTCCAGGTAGCCCGGAACCGCCGGCAGCACATCGCGGTGCACACCTTCGGCAGCGGCCTGGAACGGAACCATGGTCTGGCTCTTGGCCTTGACCTGGATGTCTGGCCCGGCTTGACGCGGTAGGACGGACGATCGACGATGTTGCCATCGACGAGGATGTGGCGATGGACCACGAACTGGCGAGCCTGGGCGGTGGTGCGGGCGAAGCCTGCACGCAGGACCAGAGCGTCGAGACGGGTCTCAAGATCGGTCAGCATGGCGTTGCGGTCTGGCCGGCGGTGTGGGTGCCTTCTCGTAAGCGGCGCGGAGCTGCTTCTCGGAGATGCCGTACTGGGCGCGAAGACGCTGCTTCTCGCGCAGACGCACTGCGTAATCGGATTCAGTGCGGCGACGGGTGCGGCCGTGCTCGCCAGGAGCATACGGACGCTTTTCGAAGATGCGCTGAGCCTTAGGGGTCAGAGCGATGCCGAGGGCGCGGGAAAGACGCACCTGACGGCGGGAACGCTGAACGTTCGTCATTGGTTTAATCCTTTGTTTGTTCTGTCGTTGTCTGAACGGAACGTATGCCGAAGTCCGGCATACGCTGAGCCAGCCTCTCCAGTGCTTCTTCGCGCAATGCGCGAACGGCTTGACCCGCAATGCAGAACACCACGGATGGCCGCCGACCCACTGATGGGCTAAGACTCCAGACGGCATACGTCCTTCCGGGCGCACACCAATCGCTAATCATACACATGGGGGACGGACGAGATGCTCCGATTCACCTATATCGGCATGTCTTAAAAACGTCAGGCCCGAGTAAGCACTCCCCTATCCATACGATAGGTATGGTCCACATAAGCAAGCGCGTCCGGATCATGGGTAACCATAAGCACCGAGGTACCGTCATCCGCTACTTGCCGCAGCAGCCGCATGACGATTGCGGTGCTTTCGGCATCCAGATCTCCTGTCGGTTCATCGGCGATCAGCAGTTTCGGCTTGTTCATCAACGCTCGGGCGATGGAGACGCGGCGCATCTCGCCACCAGAGAGCTCCTTCGGATAGCATGTCGCAAGCTCGCCTACAAGCAGTTGATCCAACAGATGTTGCGCGCGTTGCGTCAAATGGTCGGGCTGAGATGAAGAAGCGTCTGCGTCGAAGCTGGTTGGACGACGTCGGGAAGGCCATCGACCACGACGGAAGACGCCGTCTGTTCCTGTGATTGTGCGTCATTCGTCCGTTCATCGATTTCGGTTTCATACCGAGACGGATTGCGATGCAGCACTGCGGGAAGGACCACATTGTCGATTGCGGTGAGGTTCGGCAATAGTGTCTGGATCTGCGTGACGAAGCCGATGGTGCGGTTGCGCAAAATCGACATCTGTTTGTCGTTTAACGTGGTCACCTCGTTACCGGCCAGCAGAATCGAACCGGATGTAGGTTTCAGCAATCCCGTGACGAGATTGAGCAAAGTGCTTTTGCCGTTTCCGGATCTGCGACGATCGCATGAATTCGCCTGGATCGAGCGTGAGATTCACGTCATCCACCGCGGGGAAAGGTTTGCCTCGGCGTACGAATTCACGGGTAAGGCCACGAACCTCCAATATGGGCTGTTCCGGCATCACTCCCCCTCCCTCAGCGTCAGGTATGCCTGTGGGGCGGAAAGACGCACCGCTGTGGCGAGGGATGCGACCAGGCCCGTAAGCACTGCGAACAGGAGAGCGACGACTATCAGTACCGCCACTTTACCGACGCCAATCTGCAGATACGGCAATTGAAGTTCCTTGGCGATCAGACCGCTGAACGGAAACACGACCAACGAGGTACAGGTCACACCGATCACACCTCCAATAGCTCCGATGGTCGCCGATTCCTTGACGATAATGCCCACCAGGGTCGCACGATCGGCGCCGAGAATACGGTACGCGGCGAATTCACGCTTGCGTTCGTTCATAGCCGACGAAAACACCGCCAACATCACGACCAATCCCATAGTCCAGAACACCGTGATGAACACCGCCACATAGCGGATGATCACCTTGAGATTCGTTTTCGTCGTAGCCGTGATACCGCCCGGATACACATATCCCAGACTTTTGATCCCCGTGGCTTTTGCGATATTCGAGGCGACCTGTTGTGCGGAATATCCGTCCTTGACTTTGACGAGCACGGCGGACACCGCTTTGCCGGCGTATTCTTCAGGAATCGCGGCATGTCCGACCTGCGCGGAATAGGAAACGACATCCGGCACCGTGTCCAGGTTCACGAATACGGAATTGTCCAGTGACGTTCCGGTATCGGCCAGTTGCGCGGCCACGGGGAATTCATGACCGTACAGTTTGACCGTATTGTTGTCCGACACGTTGATGCTGGCGCCTGCTATGATTTGGCCGCGACGGAGTGTGCCGTCGAATTGCGAAGCCACCCAAGGAGTGATGACGAAGTCGGTGTCGGGGTTGAAGCCGATGATCTGCACCTTTTCGTCGCAGCAGGCTGCCGCAAGCGAGGAGATGTACGTCTGCACCGTGCTTTCGCCCACACCGTCCGCTTCGGCGATTTGGCTTCCAATGTCATTGGTGAAGTAGAACGTGCTCGAAGAGTTTCCCGTGAGCAACGCCTCAGCCTGGTTTTTCGTGTTCTGCGGCGTGACCATCAGATCGGCGCCCATACGTTCCCGCATGCTGTTCAGCCCGTTGTTCAGGTTCATGGAAAGCAGCGCGCCTCCATAGAACGCCACAGTGAGCATGACGACCACAATGACAAGCGCCGAAGTGCGGAATGGTTTGCGACGCAGATTGGCCAGCGGTAGTTTCGCAAGGGTGATATGCGGCACGTCAGCCACGCTTTGCCGGCTTGAGATCGAGATATACGGCGACTGCTGCGAGCACCGCCAGCAGCACGCCCAATACGATAAGCGTCGGCATCGTCACCATATGGCAATGCATCATGGAGCCTCTGCATACGCCTACCAGCATGGTCGGCACCAGAACGACAAGCACGCCCAGCACGGCATTGGCGATATCCAATCCGGCCCTGACCCGGCTTGGCGCGAAAAATCCGATTATTGCCAGCAATGCGATGACGACACCCAGTCCCAGAGCGACCCGAGCGGTGTAGCGGCATGCCATGGGCATGTCTTTGACGGCACACACATGCGCGAAGGTCTGCGGGGCGATGGCGATCAGCGCGCCCAGAACAATCTGCGATATCGCGGCGAACAGTTTTCTTGGCATGGTTCTTCCTCTCGAAAAGCAAACATCGCCGATTATCGCAACAAATGCTCCGAAAGAAAAGACTTGTTTTTTCACTCAATCCGTGTTATGAGCCCACAACGGCGCCGCCACGAGGGGCGCCTATTGGAAAAGCCGTCAGAGCTTTTCAATAGGCGCCACACGAAGCAGCAATCGTTTGACGCCATCCGTGCCGAAATCGACGGTGATCACCGAATTCGCGCCCTTGTCCTGCGTTTCGATGACCTTTCCCAAACCGTAATGGTCATGGGTGATTCTGTCGCCTATCTGGAAATCCGAGATGCTCAATCCGTTGTTGCCGTCCAACGAACTTGCCGGAGCCGATTTCGTCAGATCCTTTGGCTTGGCGCGGCGCGTGGTGACCTTACCGGATTTGCCGGAGGCTTGCCGGAACCGTATGACGACCGGGATGAGCCATACGAACCGTATGAGGACGAGCCAGAGTGCGATCCGCCAGAGAAACGGCGGCTTCCCGAGCCGTAGGAGGACCGTCCGGAACCATACGAGCTGTGCGATCCATGAGACGACCCATAAGTGGAATGCGATCCGCGAGAACCAGAACCATACGATGAGGAACCGTATGTCGACGATCCGTACATCGATTCGCCGAAGGAAGTGGATCCGAAATCGTCATCATCGTCCCACCCGCCGAACTCGTCGTCATCTCCCCAGCTGGCGCGCATGCGCTCCACACCGGCCTCACGACGTTTCCAATCGATGAGTTCATCCGGAATCTCATCCAGGAACTGGCTGGGCATCATGTCATTGGCCTGCCCCCATTGGGCACGCACCGCCGCACGGGTCACATACAGCCGACGCTTCGCACGGGTGATGCCCACGTATGCCAGACGACGCTCCTCGGACAGCTCGCTGGTGTCCTCCATGGCACGCTGGTGCGGGAACGTACCCTGTTCCATACCCGTAAGAAACACATACGGATATTCCAAACCTTTGGCCGTATGCAAGGTCATCATCGTGACCTTGCCGGAATCCTCGCCCTCTCCCGGCAACTGATCCGAGTCGGCGACCAATGCCGTGGTCTCCAGAAAACCGGCCAACGTGGCATCCGGCGTGTTCTGTTCGAATTCGGCGGCCACGGACTGCAACTGGGAAAGATTGTCCACACGCGAAGCATCCTGCGGATCCTCGGAACGTTGCAATTCCTCCAGAAGACCGCTTTTATCCAATACTTCGGCCACCACTTCGGATGGTTTCGAATCATGTTCCTTGGCGAAATCGGCCAGCTCGTGCATCAGATCACGGAATGCGCCCAACGGTTTGGTGGTACGGCCTGTCATGCTTCAATCTGGTCCATATGTTCAATGGATTCGAAGAACGTGAGGCCATGCGCGTCCGCGTAGCCGGCCACCAATCCCTCCGCGCGTGCGCCGAGTCCTCGTTTAGGCACATTGAGGATACGCCGCACGTTCACATTATCCGCGGGATTCACGATGGCCTGCAAATACGCGATGGCGTCCTTGACTTCCCTACGTTCATAGAATTTGGTGCCGCCGACCAGCTGATACGGCAGATTGGCGTTGATCATGGCCTCTTCCAGCGAACGTGACTGCGCGTTGGCTCGGTACATGATGGCGATGTCACGGTAAGCGACGTCTTCCTCGGTGTGGATTCGTGCGATTTCGTTCGCTATCCATCCGGCTTCCTGCTGTGCGTTGTCGGCGGCATAGCCGACGATTTTGTCGCCTTGACCAAGCGCCGTCCACAGTTTCTTCGGCTTGCGGTTTTCGTTTTTCGCGATCACCGCGTTCGCCGCGTCGAGGATGGTCTGCGTCGAACGGTAGTTCTGTTCGAGCATGATGGTTTTGGCGTTCGGGAAATCCTGTTCGAAGTCTTGGATGTTACGGATGTCCGCACCTCGGAACGCGTAGATGGATTGGTCGGAATCACCCACCACGGTAATCCAGCTCGGTCCCACACGGCCCGCTCCCCTCGCCTGCGGGTCGGGCTGTTCGTCCGAATCGATGCCGGACAATTCACGTACGAGCACATATTGGGCATGGTTGGTGTCTTGATACTCGTCCACGAAGATGTAACGGAACCTGTGCCGATAGTATTCGCTCACCTGCGGGCAGGTTTGGAGCAATTCCACGGTGCGCATGATCAAATCGTCGAAGTCGACTGCGTTGGCGAGCGCCAGACGATGCTGGTATTCGGCGTAGACGACGGCGACCAGTTCGTCGACGTCGCCGGCGCTCACCTGGTATCCGCGCTGTCCCGGGATGTAATCGCAGTTCGCTTTTTTCAGCTGGTCTTTCCAGGAAACCAACGCGTTCTTGCAGTCGGATATCTTGCCCAGCAGCATGCGTGGCGTATACCGCTTCGTATCGATGTTCAGGTCGGCTGCGATCAGTTTGACCAGTCGCTCGCTGTCCGCGGTGTCGTAAATCGAGAAGCCCGATTTAAGGCCGATTTCCTTGCCGTCGCGGCGTAGGATGCGTACGCAGGCGGAGTGGAAGGTGGAGATCCACATATGTTCGGCTTCCGGCCCGACCAAAGTCACGAGACGTTCACGCATTTCCGCGGCCGCCTTGTTGGTGAAGGTGATGGCGAGGATGCTGCTTGCCCAGAAGCCATGCGCCAGCAGCCATGCGATGCGACGTGTCAGCACACGGGTCTTGCCTGAGCCTGCGCCGGCGCCGATGAGCAATGCCTGGCCGTAGTATTTCACCGTCTTCTTCCTGTTGGGGGTTGAGTCCCTCTATCAGGCTCCGCGGATCGCACATCACAGGTCCCATGCTCTGTTCCACCGATTCCTCTTTTCTTCGCGCACGCTCATATTCAAACATTTGTTCGCAGCTTCATGTT
>ENA-OQIR01000425-OQIR01000425.1-human-gut-metagenome-genome-assembly--contig:-NODE-425-length-18710-cov-2.115105_pt1 | contig 18710 bp, 21 predicted proteins | sample MGYA00242580_ERZ504745 | MGnify/ENA primary metagenome ERZ504745 (study PRJEB26092, sample SAMD00036214) | human gut metagenome | host: Homo sapiens | study: EMG produced TPA metagenomics assembly of... | reverse complement strand
TCACGTCTGACCGTTATCCGGGCCAAGGCTTCTACCATAGCTTCGCCGAATCTTTCTCCTTGGTGTTAACACACACATCGATTCCGCACTCTTTCGCTTTCTCAAGACGAAGGTCACTGACATCGGTAATCATAACCTTCGCAGCGCCCATTCCTTTGGCACTCTGTGCCACCAGGTTTCCGATGGGGCCAGCGCCAAGAACGGCAATGTTCATTCCCTTCACATCACCCATCTGTTTCACTGCGTGAACAGCAACTGCCAGAGGCTCGATCATCGCACCTTCCTCATAAGACATTTCCTCCGGGATCGGTGTGACCTTGGAAGCGTCTACCGCAAAATACTCGGAAGCTGTTCCTGTTGTCTGGAAGCCCATAACCTTCAGCTCTTCGCAGAGATTATATTTGCCGTGGCGGCATGGATAACAATGTCCGCAGTATACCTGTGGCTCGATCGTTACCTTCTGTCCTACCTGAAAGCCTGTGACATTCTTTCCCAGCTCTGTAATCTCACCGGACACCTCATGTCCCTGTGTCACCGGATACTTGGTAAAAGGATGCTTGCCGTGATATACATGAATATCGGAACCGCAGATACCAATGTTCATGATCTTAACGAGAACCTGGTCATCTCCCACCTCCGGAACCGGAACCTCTCTGAAAATAATCTCTCCTGGATTTGTCATTACCTGCTGGATCATAATGTTTTTCCTCCTTGTTTATTATGTATTATCTTTTATTAATTGTTTTATTAAAGTAATTACATTATTGTTCTTTTGAGAGGATTTGTCAATAGGGTTTCCGGTGATTCTCCCTGTTGAACAAATTCGATCCGTTTTTTTATGCACATTTCACTATCCACCACATAAAAAAGAACCCGCAGCTCCGGCAAGGTTCTTCCATTCCGGAGCTGCAGATTCTTTTCTCTGCATGATTCGTATTCTCTATGCATTTGGTCAATCGGATATTCACACCCCCGCAGGTGACTTACTTGATTCGGTTAAATATTTTTGATTAGCTCATGAAAAAGTGCTTCGCCGCGCCAACTGCAGATGCTTCCTTCCGGTAGCTGCAGTTCTTAAGATATCTGGTATCACGGTCAAAACCATTGTACTCCATCACTTTTTCTCCGAGAGGCAGCATATGATCCAGCAGATATCCGCCAACCTCGCCGCCCAGGATAATATCCATATCATAAGCCATCCGGAGATTGGAGATCAGTACGGCAAGATGGTCCAGATACTCTCCCCATTTTTCAGAGGCATCTGCTTCTCCTGCGGAAAGACTGTCCATAAACTGTTCCAAAGACTCATAGCGCTCACCGGTCAGCGCGCTGGATGCACAGTAAGCGTCTGCGCATCCCTTCTTGCCGCAGTAACACGGTCTGCCACCCGGAACCAGGATCATATGGCCAAACTCACCGGCCTTCTGATTTTGCCCGGCAAACAGTTTCCCGTCAATACAGAAAGCACCGCCAAGCGTATTATTAAGAGACAGATAGATCGCGTCCTGATACAGATGAAGATCTTCCGCCAGCATAGCTGCATTCGCGTCATTTTCAAAATAAACAGGACAGGAAAAAGCCTGCTCCAGAAAACTGAGGCTGTAATTTTCGATCTTAAGCGCATGCGATTTCACAACAAGATGCTGCTCCCGACTGATGATCCCGGGAATTGAGATTCCGATTCCAAGCAGCTTCTCAGGAGCTTCCATATCTCCCAGAAAATCTTTGACCAGGGAAGACAACTCCAGGCAGTAAGAAGTCTCCGGAGAAAACTTCATTCTTACACGCTCTGTCTTCTCAACCTCTGACCGCATATTTACCAGGACCATCCCGACATGATTCGCCGTGATCATAATTCCTGCTGCATAACGGTAAGAAGGATTAATGCCGATACTTTTCGCCTTTCTGCCTCCTGTGGATGCATACTCCCCTGTCTCTACAAGCACACCGCTCTCCATCAGTTCATTTACGTTGGACAGCACAGTCGGCATACTCATATTCAGGTTTTTGGAAAGCTCCACCTTTGAGGCGCTCCGGTTATTCATCACATAGGTGATGATCCTGGATCTTGTATTGTTTTTTTTCTCTGCTTTTCCTGCCATATCAAACCTCTTGATTGCTTTATTAATTCTTTTATAAAGTATGATATTCCTTTCCGGCAGATTTGTAAAGAGAAAATCAATACCAGCGGGTCATTGGCAGAGCATTATTCACACCCTTGGTCATAAGGATCTGATGAAGATCGATAATTCCGTTGTGGAAGGTTGCCGCACATGCTGACAGGTACAGATCCCACATACGCAGGAACTCTTCGTCAAACATAGTCTTTTCTTTTTCAATATTGTCCTGGAAATTCTTTTCCCAGTGAAGCAATGTCTTATTGTAATGCAGACGGAGATTTTCGATATCCAGGGTATGGAAATTGTCCTCTGCCATATGGTTCAGGATCTCACGTAAGCTCGGAACAGTTCCGCCCGGAAAAATATATTTCTTGACCCACGGGTCACCCGGATGCTCCTTCAGAGCACTGATAAAATGAAGCAGGAACAGTCCGCCCGGCTTCAGAACCTTTTCTACGCAGTCAAGAAACAGCTGATAATTATCACGTCCAACATGCTCCAGCATACCGACACTGACAACACGGTCAAACTGATACTCTTTCTTTGGCAGATCACGGTAATCCATCAGCTCTACCGTAAGATAATCTTCCAGACCCTGATCCTTGATCCGTCTCTGAAATTCTGCATACTGTTCATGACTTAAGGTGATACCGGTACCATGAACCTTGTATTTCTTAGCTGCCTCGATCAGCAGAAAGCCCCAGCCGCAGCCGATATCCAGAAGACTCATACCCTCTTCCAGATGTAATTTTTTAAGAATATAATCAACTTTATTTACCTGTGCCTGATACAACGTATCATCCTCATGGATAAAATACCCGCAGGAATAACTCATCGTCTCATCCAGCCATAATTTATAGAAATCATTTCCAATGTCATAATGGCTGGTTACTTCCTTTTCCTGGTTCTTCTTTGATGTTGAACTGAACATGATCTTTTTCAGAGCAGATTCATTGGTAGAAAATTTTCCCATCTGACCCAGAAAATGATCCAGCGCTTCATAAAGATTTCCCTCGATATCCAGATCTCCACGCATATACGCCTCACCCAGTGCAAGGGATGTGCTCTTCATCAGATCTGCCAGAGGAATCGCTTTCTTAAAATTCACCGTAAATGTAGGTTCACCCTCTCCGATGTGATACTCGGAATTCTTGAACTTTACCAGAAATGGATAATCTGTAAAGCGTTCAAGGAACTGCACCATTGCTTTCTCTTCAGTCTTCTCCTGTAATGTCTCAAACATAATAGTCTACCTCCTTTAACACTGCATATGATACACCCGGAGGAAGGCTTTATGTCAAGGTGCGTATTTCACAAAATATCCCCAAAAAAGCGGCCTAATTTCAGACCGCTTAAAAATTTATTCTATCATTCCTTTTTCTTTCAGAAATTCCACAGCTGTTTCTTTCGGGGTTTTTCCCTCTACATCTACCTGGTAATTCATATCCATCATCTCTTCTGTGGTGATGGCTCCTTCCATCATATCCATAACTTCCTGAAGCTGCGGATATTTTTTCAGGGTTTCATTCCTGGTAATGGACACAGCCTGATACGGCGGGAAAAACGCGATATCATCTTCCAGTTTCACAAGATTCATCTTTTTCAGTATGGCATCGGTCTCAAAAGCATCGGTCACATCCACTTTTCCGGATGTGAGTGCCTGATAACGGATATTACCTTCCAGACCGTTCACTTCTTTAAAGGATACCTGAAATTCTTTTTTTAGCTTGGGCAGAAGATCCTCACGCTGGGTAAATGCTGTCGTGCAGCCCAGTTTCAGGCTGCCCGCCTGAGCCAGAAGTTCGGAAAGCTTTGTGAGATGATACTGCGCTGCTGTCTCCGGAGTAACTGCAAACACATAGGTATTACTGAATCCCGGAGAATCGGATACCTGCATGCTGTAGTTTTCTTCCATGCCTGTTTTTACTCTGTCATAGACTTCCTTCGGATCTGAAGACATTTCTTCTTTCAGGACGTTGGAAATCAGCACGCCTGTGTAATCGGTAAATGTGTCGATATCTCCCCGCTCCATGGCGGACATAGTGATCATGGTTCCGTTAAGATTAAATTTCTCTTCAACCTTGATATCTGTCTGATCCTGGATCAGCTGGCTGTAAATATTTCCCAGGATCAGTGCTTCTGTAAAGTTCTCACTGCCAATTACGATTTTCTCTTCTTTTCTCTGGAACACACTGTATACAGAAGCGAAACATGGAACTACCAGGATCAGGACAAGAAGACAGGCCGCCATAACTGTACGTCTTTTCCGTTCTGCTTTTGTACGGTTTGTGATCTGGTCTACCGGTTTCAGGCCTTCCGGAGTCAGTGCATTCTCCACTTTTCCGAGAACAAAATCCACCACCAGGGCCAGAAGACAGGCAGGCAGTGCACCAAGAAGTACCAGATCCGCATCATTGGCATTTAAGCCCAGATTGATCAGCCATCCCAGACCTCCCGCACCTGCAAAAGCAGCAATGGTAACGGTTCCAACAGCTGTTACTGCTGAAATACGCACACCTGCCATAATATAAGGCATTGCGATGGGAATCTGTATTTTGTACAAAATCCTCCATTTTGTCAGGCCGATGCTGCTGGCTGATTCAATGGCCGACTGCTGGATACCGGTGATGCCGATATATGTATTTTTTATGATCGGAAGCAGGGCATAAATGATAACCATGATAATGGCCGGCTTCTGTCCGATTCCCACCACAGGAACCAGAAAAGCCAGAAGGCCGATACTTGGGATAGACTGCATGATATTTGCAATTCCGATCACAATGGACGAAACCTTTTTGTTTTTTGTTACAAAAATTCCAAGAGGAATACCGATGCATATGGAAATCAGTACTGCTGCCGAAGTCATCTGAATATGTTCCAGAAGAAGCTGGACCAGCTCTTCTCTTCTCTGCATAAAACTTCAAGAAAAGCATTCACCTGTCACCCCTCCTGTTCTTTTTTGTAACGTTTGCTGAGTGTCGAAAGAAGGATACTCTTGGTCAGTGCCCCCTTCAGTTCCCTGCGCTCGTTCAGTACCGGAATGATTCCGGATTTATAGTAATCGATCTCGTCGATGATCTCCTGAAGAGAGCTTTCTTCATAAACAGATACATAATCGGATGAGATCATATCCCCGATACTTGCGGACATATGCTGCACATCCAGTTTGCTTAAGTCTTCCAGCCAGACGATTCCCAGAAATCCCCTGGATTTTCCCTCTGTAATAAAAATACTGTTGATCGCATTCTGGCGCATAACCTGAAGCGCCTGTATCACAGTTCTGTCTTTGGAAAGTGTGTACGGTTCTTTGCACATAATGTCAGATGCATGTATATATTTCGGATTTCCCCACAAACGGTTCTTTCCTACGAATTTTTCCACATAATCATTGGCCGGATGCCTCAGGATTTCTTCTGTCTTATCGAACTGTATGACAGTTCCGTTCTGTATAAAGCAGATCTTGTCTGCACATTTGATAGCCTCATCCATATCATGGGTGACAAATACAATAGTTTTCTGGTATTCCTTCTGCAGCTTGACGATCTCGTCCTGCAGTTCTTCTCTTGTAAGCGGGTCCAACGCTGAAAAAGGCTCATCCATCAGGATCAGATCAGAATCTGTGGCAAATGCCTGGGCAACTCCCACTCTCTGGCGCTGTCCGCCGGAAAGCTGACATGGATAGCTGTTGCTGTACAGCTTGGGATCAAGATTTACCATATCCAGGAGTTCATTGATCCTCTGTTCCCGTTTTTCCGGTTCCAGTCCCTCAAGCTGGGGGACAATTTCAAGATTCTCTTTTACTGTAAAATGCGGAAACAGTCCGCCTTCCTGTACCACATACCCGATTTCTCTTCTTAATTTGATATCGGGGATCTCGCGGATGGATTTTCCGTCAATGATAATATCTCCCCGGTCCATGGGAGAAGTTTGTTTATCATTTTCAAAAGGGTTGTTTTTCCACATCCACTGGAACCAATGATGGCAACAAATTCCCCGGAAGAAAATGTCATATTGATATCCCGCAGGATCAGTTTATCTTTATAGGATTTCGAAACATTTGTAAATTCTATCATAGGCTTCACCTTTCCAATTCTACCTCATTATCCAGGTTGTCTCTCGATAGCTTCTTCTGATACATATCCAGAGTGAAGAAGGGCATTGACTGTGAATGCCCCTCTTCCTGTTCCATAATTATTTTACATGTTTTACGATCAGTGCATCGGCAACGCCTACACCTTCGCCTTCCGGATATACAAACAGTGGATTGATATCCAGCTCTTTCAGAGTATCTTTATTTGCGTTGGCGTATCTGCTGATTCCCGCGATGGTTTTGCACAATGCCGGAATATCGCATTTTGCGTTTCCTCTGTAGCCGTTGAGGAGTTTGTAGGATTTCAGTGATTTCAGCATATCCAGAGCTTCCGCTTCACACAGTGGAGCCGGATATAAAGCCACATCTTTAAATACCTCTACAAACACACCGCCCATTCCTACCATGATCATAGGACCAAACTGTGGATCGTTGTTTACTCCGATGATCATTTCCACGCCAGGTTTCAGCATGGGAACCATAAGGATTCCGTTGATCTTCGCATCCGGTCTCGCACCCGTTACATTACTCATGATCTCCTCATAAGCTTTTACAGCTGCTTCTTTTCCACGGATATTGAGTTTTACACCGCCAACATCACTCTTATGCAGGATGTCTGCGGATTCTACTTTCATAGCCAGCGGGCAATCAGCACTTTCTGCAAACGCAGCTGCTTCTTCCACTGTCTTTGCAATGACTTCTTTTGGAATATCTACGCCAAAATCTGCAAGTTCCATCTTGCTGTCATGCTCAGACAGTGCAAAGGTCTCCTTGCCAACCGGTGCTCCGGCAGAAAGTTCCAGTGTTTTTCCTTCGGAAGTATAGGAAATAAAATCAGCCAGATGACGGAGAATCTTAAATGCATATACCGGCGGAGGGAGGATCGGCACTCCGATCTTGAAGAGTTTTTCCTGGTATTCCGGGTTTCTGGTATTTTCTGCAAACGGTATCATGCAATCGGTTTGCAGTTCTTGCCTTTTTCCCGTACAACTTTTTCAATTCCCTGATACATATAGTGAATCGCAGGATCTGCCACTTCAAGAAGCAGAGTATAGCCGATCAGTACCATCTCAATATTTGGATCATCCATGACTGTACGCAATGCTTCTGCATACAGATCTGCATCGTAGGAAAGACTGGCTGTCATATCCAGCGGATTATTCGGAGATGCATAGGATGGAAGCTGTTCTTTCAGTTTTGCAAGAGTTTCCGGTGCAAAATCCGGATATTCGATTCCGTTAAGACTTCCTACATCCGCACAGATTCCGGTCTCGCCTCCGGAAAGGTTCATGGATGCAAAAACAGCCTTCTTCGGATAACGATTCAGTGTGGCAAGCATCAGTGAAGTGGCAATCAGTTCTTCCAGATCATCCACACGGATCGCTCCGAATTTTTTCAGAACTGCATCAAAGGATGCATCGGAACCTGAGAGACTTCCTGTATGGGAAGCTGCGATTGCTCCGCCTTTGGCACTTCTTCCTGCCTTGAGAATGACTACAGGTTTCTTTTTCGCAGCTGCTTTTTCAGAACATCTGCAAATTTTGCCGCATTTTTTACACCCTCGATATAAACACTGACAACTTTTGTATCTTCATCTTCTACAAGGAAGTCCATATAGTCTTCCATCTGGACGATCTTTCCGTTTCCGGCTGAAATACTGTAGGAAAAACGCATTCCGGGATCATCCATCATGGAAAGGCACAGCTGGCCGCTCTGTGAAACAACGCCAACACTTCCTTTTCGGTCTCTCTTCGCAGAAATAAAAGCGAAAGCCTGCACATTATCAATGTAATTTACAAATCCGGCACAATTTGGTCCCATGACTGCAATGTCCAGTTCTTTTGCTGCTGCGATCAGTTCCGCCTCATTTTTCCTGCCTTCATCTGTTCCGATCTCGCCATATCCGCTGGCAAAAACAACGGCTCCGCCAACACCCTTGGCTACTCCTTCTTTCAGAAGCGGAATGACTGTTTTCTGTGAAGTACAGATCACCATCATATCAATGGTATCCGGTATATCGGAAATACTCTTATAGCAGGGAACTCCAAATACACTTTCTCTTTTCGGATGTACAAAGTATACTCTGCTCATGTCTTCTACATAGCTGAGAGTATTACGGCATACATCTCCACCAAAACCTTCTTTTTCACTTGCGCCGATAACAGCAACTGATTTTGGTTTTAACAACTTGGTAAGATTCATATATCAGTCACCTCCTGATCTTATTTACCGGCTACTCCTCTTCGATAGCAAGCTACATTTTTCTCATTGTATTTGCCTTTTCCTTTTTTTTCAAAGAAAGAAACGATAGCGGATTCCATATATTCTACTGAGAACAGGTCGCTGTTGGCAGCCAGTGCTCCAAGCATGACAAGGTTCGCACCTTTTGGATTTCTGACTTCTGCCGCAATGTCTGTTGCAGGAATTTTTATAATTTTAATATCGTCTCTGTATTTACGGTCTTCCGGAACAATAGAGGAATTTACCAGAAGGAGTCCGCCTGGTTTTAATCTCTCTTCAAATTTGTCAATGGCAGGGGTATTCATGGTAAAAAGAATATCCGGATGTTTGGAGATCGGGCTGGCGATCAGCTTTTCGCTGACTTTTACTGTACAGTTTGCGGTACCGCCACGCATCTCGGAACCATAGGAAGGATAAAACAGTACGTTTTTGTCCTGTTCCATTCCTGCATTTATCAGAAGCATACCGGCAGTGAGGACACCCTGTCCGCCGAATCCCGCGCAAATAATTTCTTTTCCCATAATCTATGCCTCCTCTTTCTTATCCTTGAACTCTCCCAGCGGGAAGTATTTGATCATCTCGTTTTTGATACGTTCCACACTCTTTACCGGAGTCATATTCAGGTTTGTCGGACATGGAGAAAGAAGTTCCACAAGGCAGAAGCCTTCTCCTTTCATGTGCTTTTCAAAAGCTTTTCTGATGTATTTCTTGGATTGCATCATTCCTTTGGCATCTGCATGGAGCCTCTTGCGAGGTATGCAATATCAAATCCTGTAAATGCCTGTTCTACACGGAATGGCATTCCGGCTTTTTTCGGATCTTTTCCTCTCGGAGTGGAGGTTGTGATCTGCCCTGGCAGAGAGGTCGGTGCGCACTGTCCACCTGTCATACCGTAGAGGCTGTTATTGATAACAATGGTTACCAAATTGTCATTTCGGATTGCAGTGTGCATGGTCTCAGCCATTCCGATGGAATACGCCGCACCATCACCGATATATGCCATGACCGGATTTTCCGGACGGATCTTTTTTACACCGACAGCCGTTGCGATGGGACGTCCATGTGCTGCCATAATGGTATCAAATCTCCAGGAATCAATATTTAAAGAACCACAGGCAACGTCAACGATTGCCAGGAGTTTTTCACTTAAACCCATCTCTTCCATAACTTCTGCGATCAGGCGGACAGCCAGTCCATGCCCACAGCCCGGACAGAAACCGCTCTGTGTAAATGTAATTGTTTCAGGAGCTACTAATCTCATGTTATGCTTCCCCCTTTTTCAACATTTCTTTTGCTTTTGCAATGATTCCGTCAGATTCCGGAATTTCGAAGATCGATCCATAATGATCTACCGGATATCTACCGCCTGTTGCAAGTTTTACATCGTCTACCATCTGTCCGAGGATATTCATCTCTACGGTAAGAAATGCCTTTGCTTCTTTTGCCTGTTCAAAAGCTTTCACAGGGAACGGCCACAGTGTGATCGGACGGATCAGGCCCAGTTTAAAGCCTTCTTCTCTTGCGATCTCAACCGCCTCTCTGCAGACTCTGGAACTGATTCCATATGCTACCAGAACAACTTCTGCATCCTCAACCTGAATGCATTCGTATCTCTGTTCTCTCTGTTCCATCTCTGCATATTTATTGGAAAGGTAAGTTTCATAATCTGGATGTGTATAGTAAACATTCTGGATCTTTCTCTGCTCATCGCCTTTTTTGCAGCCTTTTGATTGTCCAGTCATATTTATTGATATCGTGCTCAATAAATTTCGGAATCTCCACTGCTTCGATCATCTGTCCGATCGCAGCGTCAGAAGCGATCAGTACCGGATGACGGTATTTCTCAGCAAGATCAAATGCTTCTGCCATCATATCTGCATTTTCCTGAACGGATGCCGGCGCAAGAACCAGTGTGTGGTAATCGCCGTGGCCGCCGCCTCTGGTAAGCTGCCAGTAGTCTCCCTGACCCTGTGCGATATCGCCAAGACCGGTTCCGATTCTCATTACATCAACGATAACTGCCGGAAGGTCTGCTGCTACAAGGTATGAAATTCCTTCCTGTTTCAGGGAAAATCCAGGGCCTGATGAAGTTGTCAGTGCACGTGCCCCGGCTGCCGCTGCTCCAAGAACCATGTTGATACCTGCAAGCTCGGATTCAGCCTGAATAAAAGTTCCGCCTACATCTTCCATTCTCCAGGATAAATACTCCAGAATCTCTGTCTGCGGGGTGATCGGATATCCACTGTAAAAACGGCATCCTGCTGCCAGTGCAGCTTCGGCCAGTGCTTCATTTCCTTTTAACAATACCTTAGCCATAACTGACCTCCTTCATCTTATTTCGAATACATAATCCGGACATACACGGTAACACATACCACATGCCACACATTTCGTTTCATCTACCTGAACTGTATTGTAACCTTTTTCATTTACAAAATCGGATACACTGAGTGCATCCTGTGGACATGCGTTGATACAATATCCGCAGCCCTTGCATCTCTTTGGATTCATATATAATTTTTCTTTATTTTCTTTTCCCATAATCGAACCCTCTCTATATAGCCTGTTCTCTGTTTTTCTTTCCAAGACGGTAAATAGTGAAAGCCAGTACCGCACCGATAATACCTGTTATCATCAGGAATGTAAAAATATAGTTATATCCCGCTGCTCCGTGCTGATCCATCCATTTTCCAAAGATAACGGAATAAATGGAATCTGGCAGGTAACCAATGATTGAAGCAATTCCTATTGTAGTTCCCGTCATCATTCTCGGGATTCCCGCCTCACTGACTGTGGAGAATACAACGCCGTACATCATCATTGCAAATGCACCCGGGATCAGTGTGTAAAGGCTTGCTGCCATTGGACTGATATCTGATGGAAGGATCATTACAATGCCAAACAGCGCTGCCAGGATCAAAAATGCTGTCATCAGCATTTACAGGTTGATTTGAACACTTTATCCGCAAGGATTCCACCTACCGGTGCAAGCAGAAGCAGAAGATAATTTCTGATAATGGAAATCAGGCCGGAACTTTCCGGGGATACTCCGATCACTTCTGTAAGGAACGGATTAAAATAAGAAGTACTTGTGTAATATCCATATCCACAGAAAATCGTAAGGCAACCACCCATACAACCGGCATCTTTAAAAGTTTACCCAGATCTGAGAGCTGGAACTTCGGTTCTCCGTCATCTGCTGCGGATGCGTCTTTTTTGTCCTCTTTCATAAGGAAAATAAGAAGGATACCTGCAACTGCCGCAACACTTCCACCGCTTATTACGGCGCGTACAAAACCAGATGACATATCATTGCCTGCTGTTTTGTATACATTTAATGCGAGAGTATTGGTCAGGGCACCTGTGATACCATTACATGCATAATACAGTCCGTACATAAATCCCTGTTCTTTTTCTGTTCCGATAATACGGATTGCTTTCATCAGAGAGGACCAGAATACAAATGCAGTACTGAAGGACAGTCCCAGCCAGATCACCATGGCTATTGCAAATTCATAGAAAACGCATAAATATATGCCAGCGCCGTTGTACTGAGAAGTGAGATTACCAGTGCCTTCTTCGGTGATACCTTATCCGCAATGATACCTCCTGGAATATACAAGATCATATTTCCGATTGTATACATTGTCAGCATAAGTCCTGACTGTGTATTGGTGATTCCCATAGTTGAAATCTGCGCATCATAAAATACATACTTTATATATGGTAAAAAGTAGATCGAGCCGCCTGCAAGCCCCAGCGCAATAATGGTAAGATACTTTCTTAATTTCGAATTCATACAAACCCCCTGACCCTGTCTTCTTTGAAAAAAGGATGCCCCATCACGGGGCATCCCCTTAATCGGTTCTCAATACTGGTACTTATCAGTTATTCATCCATCACATATCCGGTGTGTCGGATTTGTCAGGAGTAAACAGTCTTCTTGCTACATCTCTTGTGAACTCGCCTGTCTTCGCGGATTCTTCAAATACAACTTTTGTCTGTTTGCGGATCAGATCTACGGTATCTTTTACGATCGCTGCAGCTGCATCTTCATCGCTCATATTCTCAATCTTAACAATACGGAAGATAACTGCCTCGTAAATACGGATTCCACCAAGGTTGGAGATGAAGTCTACGGCTACGTCGATGCCTTTCCTGCGAAGGATCTCATCTGCTTCCGGTGTTGTCGGAATATTGGCTGCCTCTACGATAAGAGATGCTTTGATCTTATCTGCGTTATCTTTATTGATAACATCTTCCAGAGCTGCCGGAATGAGGATATCACATTCCTGCTGAGCCATTCGGAGTTCGGAAGTACTTCATAATTATCTTCAAAAGCTTCTTTATTTAATTCACCCTTCGGAAGTCTGGTTGCTACCAGTTTCGGAATATCAAGGCCATCTTTGCAATAAACAAGTCCATTTACATCTGCGATACCAACAACTTTATATCCCATCTTATTCAGAGAGTTTACACAGCTGGCACCAACACATCCAAATCCCTGGATAACAACGGAGGCGCCTTCCTTTCCGCCTTTAAGCTTCCAGGCTTCATCTGCTGCTGCCGCAACACCGTAACCGGTGATCATGTCATACATCTTGAATCCATCGTAGGTAAGCTCTTTCTCTGCTCTGTCATGGTTTAAGATACCCTGATGAATATCCGGATCTTCTTTCATAGCCTTTGTCTGAGGAATTCCGATTCCCAGATCATCAAGAATACGAAGAACTACAGAATAATCAACACCAAGGTCGCCGCCAATGGAAACACCAGCTTTAATATAAGGAGCTGTAGCTGTGAGGAATCTGCGAAGAACATCCTCAGCGTCCGGAGCCTTGTAATCATAAGCGATACCGGCTTTACATCCGCCAGTTGTCAGAGATTCACAGGCTTTATATTTATATCCCATGGTTGTTGCAAGACGGATAACTTCTTCCTTGGTTACTGTAGGATGCATTCTTGTACCGCCGCCACAGTAATGTCCTACAAAGTTATATGCACACATCCATCCTTTTGCATCTGTCTCTGTGTCGTTCCATTCCACTACTACATAAGGTTTGTTTGCCATTTGAAAATCCTCCTTTAGCTTTACGTTCGTTCTTTATTACAGAACGTTGTTCTCAATATATTTTATTTTTTAACCCGGTCTGAGTACCGGGTTTCATTTCTATTGTTCTTTATTGGAGAACTACGTTCTTTATTTCGTGATTTAACTATTAGCACTGTTGGTATATTTTTCAATAACAAACTTTCATTTTTTATTTTTGTGCAATTTCATATATCTTACAAAAGTTTTTGTATCTTTCGCGCACTGGTCTTCAGAATTTCCGCATATTTCTGAATATTTTCTTTATTCATCCTCAGAGACGGAGCGCTGATACTTAAAGCACCCTCCGCTTCCCCTTCATGATTAAGAAGAGCCACGCCTACACATTTCACACCAAACATAACTTCCATATCATCCACTGCATATCCACGCTCCCGAACCAGCCGGATCTCCTCATCCAGTTCTCTCCGGTCTGTGATCGTGTACTCTGTAAAAGCTTCCAGTTCCTCCGGAATATGCTTCTCCCTGTCCTCTTCGGACATAGTCGCCAGAACTGCTTTTCCAACACTTGTACAGTACATCTTTGAGCACTCACCGGTTACAGATTTTGTTACAAGCCTCTGGTTCTCCGGAGAAACCGCCTCCAGATACAGCATATCCTCACCCTTCGGCACAGCCAGATAAACCAGTTCCTGCACCTCATTTGCGATCTCACGCATAACCGGCACAGCAATCTTCGTAATATCAAGATTTTCACGAAATGCCCGGCTCAGCATCATAACCTCCGGACCCAGCCGGAATTTCCCAGACTCCGGATCCTGCACCAGATACTCCATAGCAGTAAACGTAACCAAGATATTATGAACATTACTCTTATACAGACCCAGCTTCTCACTGATCTCCGTTACACCCAGGGGCTGCTTCACAGCAAAACAGTTCAGGATTTCCAATGCCTTCTGTAAGCTCTTAACTTTAATCTCTCCATTGTTCTCCATTTATCAATTCCCCATTTCTCTGCCCGACAGCCAAGCCCGGACCCAACCGGAATCCGGTTCCGCGCACTCCTGGCCGCTGCAGTTTTTATAATAAAATTATCTCTTAAATTCATAAAACCTGTCAATAGATTTCATAAAAAAAGAACATAAATATCCTAAAATGACGTGAAAAACGTAAAAAAACACCTGATATTTTCTGCACATATTCGTTAATCATATATCTTTTTCCATAAATTATCTTTGTATTTTACGGTTTTTTATTGATTTATGCACAATTCAGACTTATAATAAAAGATACAAAAAAGAGCGAAAACAATATAAAAATACAATTCTGGAGGGAACCTTATGAACGAAGAACTTTTTAATGAAGCATCAAAATCCAACATTCTGTCAAAACAGCTGGTCGACAAGCTTCAGGAAAGCATGACCTACAGCAGCATCTCCTTCATCAATTGGACCATCGAAGTCCTCAGACTCCTGAAAGCCCGCATCGAACGCGGCGACAAGATCAAAGATGAGACCACCGGCGTGATCTACGATCTCTACACCTTCCGCCAATTTGTAGAAACCAACTTCTCCACCTACATCACCGGCCAGGTTTTCAACACCTCCATCCGGTCCCAGAAAGTCTACTTCACCCTGGAATCCTGCCCAGCGGCTACAACCTTCTCATGGCAGACTCCGGCAACGAAAAAACCTACCGCTGGATCTCAAGCTTAAGCAAACGCTTCTCCCTGGTAGAAATGATCGCCACCGGAATCGTCTACGTCAAAGACACCCGCACCGACACCTACCAGCCATTTATCTCCGAAAACGGCAAATACTGCAAATACAACAAAGACCTTGGAAAACTCATAGAACTCTGATCAAAACGGGGAATCCGCAGCCGCAGATTCCCCGTTTTCCCCAGCCGTCCAGCGCAGCGCTGACGCTCATCCAACTCCCGTCATGCCACCACACTATCAACACTCCCCACGAGATTTAACACGTCTCACGGCCAACGCACAGCCAGTGAGGGGCTTCTTTCCAGACTGACTCTGCAGGAGGGGAGCTGATTCTTAGGTGGCGGAAATCTGCGTTGCTTCAAAAAATCTCGCTGTTTGAGCGGCTTCAGACGCGAGTTCGAGATTATTTGAAGCGCTTTTAGCAGAATTCCGGCACCTTAGAAGCCAGCCCCCGACGAAGCCCCAGTCTGGAAAGAAGCCCCTCGCTGGCGTCCCCTTCCATCATTTAAATCTCCCCAAGGAACCCAAACGGCTCCTCATCCTTCAAAAAGTGCATCAACATATAAGCACACATAATAGCAACCCTCTCCTCCTTCAAAATTCTTCGCACTTCATCTCTGTCCGCAATCACAACCTCGATCTCCTCACTATCCTCCTGAGCAGCCGCACTAACCTCACCACTGGCATACCCATAAACCGTAGCACAAGATTCATCCGTCATCCCAATCGTCGTAAAATAAGGCTTCTCAAAAGCCTCCGCAACCTTGATCGGCTCCAGCTTCAACCCGGTCTCCTCAAACATCTCCCGCACGGCACCCTCATGGAAATCCTCCCCAGCTCCACAAGCCCCGCCGGAAACTCATAAATATACCCGCCGATCGTATACCGATACTGACGGATCAGCACAACCTTATCCCTCTGCTCTCCATAAATACTGTAAATGATCACCCCGTCCGGATGATTCTCCCCCCGTAGAAAGCTTCAAATCCTCCACACACTTCGCCCTGGAGGCCACAAAATAAGAAACCGGCGTATCATGTACACTGGTCGCATCCACCCCATAAAGATTCACGAACTTATTATCTGTAAGTTTTTTCACACTGTTGATCTTACCCATCTGAAAAGCTCCTTCCCGAAAATTTTTTCTAAAAACATTTTATCCCATCCAAAACCAAAGGTCAATTTTTTATACTTACACTCACTTCACAATAGTGCTATAATAAATACCCTACTATAAAAATTACTTATTACATTACCAAACAGCTACTGTAGACAAGAAAGAAGGAAAAAACATTGAAAAACCAGACCACCTCTGCCCAAACCGAAAACCCTCTGGGAACCGCCCCTGTAGGCAGCCTGATCACCAAATTCGCCATTCCCGCCATCATCAGCATGCTGGTCAGCGCTCTGTACAATATCGTTGACCAGATCTTTATCGGCCAGGGCGTAGGAATGCTTGGAAACGCCGCCACAAATATCGCATTTCCCGTAACCATTATCTCTACTGCTGCTGCACTGCTCCTGGGAATCGGAAGCGCCTCCAATTACAACCTGGAAATGGGCGCAGGAAACGAAAAAAAAGCCAGCTCCATCGCAGGAACCGGACTTTCCTCGCTGATAATCTCCGGTACGATACTCTCTGTCATCGTCCTTCTGTTCCTGAAGCCACTGCTTCATTTTTTCGGCGGAACACCGGACGTCATGCCCTATGCCATTGATTACATGGGGATCACCGCCATTGGACTTCCTTTTTACGTTTTAAGCACAGGCGGCAATCACCTGGTCCGTGCAGACAGGAGTCCCACCTATTCCATGACCTGTATCCTGGCTGGTGCTGTCATCAACACCATCCTGGACCCACTTTTCATCTTTGGATTCGGCTGGGGCATCAAAGGTGCTGCCTGGGCAACCGTGATCGGTCAGGTCGTATCCGGACTTCTGATCATTTTTTATTTTTCCAGACTTCGGAAAATGTACCTGGACCGCTCCATGCTGATTCCTAAGGCACGCAATCTGTCTGCCATTTTTTCTCTGGGAATGGCATCCTGTATCAATCAGGTTGCCATTGCTGCAGTGCAGATCGTCATGAACAATACACTTCGCCATTACGGAGCACTCTCAGCCTACGGGAGTGATATTCCGATCGCCTGTGCAGGAATCATTTCCAAAGTCAACCAGGTATTTATGGCCATCTGCATCGGAATCTCCCAGGGCTCCCAGCCCATCTGGGGCTTTAATTACGGTGCCGAAAAATACAGCCGCGTGCGCCAGACATACCGCTATTCCGTAACCTTATGTACTGTGATCGCAACCATATTTTTTATCTGCTTCCAGTTCTTCCCACATCAGATCGTAGGCATCTTCGGAAACGGCAGCGACCTGTACTTTCATTTTGCAGAAAAATATCTCCGCATCTTCATGCTGATGACCTTTGCCAACGGAATCCAGCCTATGTCCGCCGGCTTTTTTACCTCCATTGGAAAAGCCAGGCTTGGTGTGATCATGTCCCTTACAAGACAGGTGCTCTTCCTGCTGCCACTGATCGTCATTTTCCCGATTTGCTTCGGAATCGATGGCGTCATGTACGCAGGACCAATTGCAGATACCTCTGCATTTATACTGGCGTTGTTTTTGCCAGACGTGAGCTCGGAGTATGAAAGCTGCTGAACAGAACGCCTGACATAAAAAGTGCCATGTAATTTACTGCCCATCGGCAATATATTACATGGCATTTCTCACATTCTCAGATATTTATCTGAAACCACCAATTTCTGATCTTTTCTTCATCCTCCGGCAACTGCTTATGATCAGTCACCCTTCAGTACAACACGGATCTTCTTATAAATCACAAACACGATCAGAGATGTCAGTGCATATTTAAAGATATTAAACGGTACAATGATCAGCAGTGCAAAGGTAAGCAGTCCGTTTACGGAACTGTGTACTGCGCTTCCCATCTGGATAAAGGTCTCGATCGGCATTCCAAAAGCCTTACCGTAAGCCGGAAGCAGCACAAAAGCATTGATGAAACATGCAAGGATTGCTGTCAGAACAGTTCCCACTGCCATACCTGCAACTGCATGTACTCTGCTCTTTTTATGACGGAAACGATAGATCAGGCCGGCCGGTACCACATAGGCACATCCAAACAGGAAGTTGGCAACATCACCAACACCGGCAGTCATAGTTCCCTTAGTCACAAGATGTACGAGAATCTTCACAAGCTCGATCAGGATACCTGCCACAGGTCCCATGGCAAAAGTTCCTACCATAACCGGTACCTCGGAAAAATCAAGCTGATAAAAAGACGGTGCAAGAAAAGGGATCGGAAACTCAAGATTCATCAATACTCCTGCCACAGCACCCAGCATGGCTACCTGCGCGATGGTTCTTGTTCTGCTTCTTTCCACGGCATTTCCTCTCTGTAATATCTGTTCACTCATAACTCTCTCTCCTTCTTCAGAAATATTCAAAGAAAATTTCTACAAG
>ENA-OQIR01000424-OQIR01000424.1-human-gut-metagenome-genome-assembly--contig:-NODE-424-length-18745-cov-1.997314_pt1 | contig 18745 bp, 28 predicted proteins | sample MGYA00242580_ERZ504745 | MGnify/ENA primary metagenome ERZ504745 (study PRJEB26092, sample SAMD00036214) | human gut metagenome | host: Homo sapiens | study: EMG produced TPA metagenomics assembly of... | reverse complement strand
CCTCATCAACAACGGCAAGGCCACCTTCTATATTGGCTTTGACTGCACCGCGGACAGCCTGACCGCAGGCCATTTTATGGCCCTGACCCTGATGAAGCGCTTGCAGATGGCTGGCAACAAGCCCATCGCCCTGATCGGCGGCGGTACCACCATGATCGGTGACCCCTCTGGCCGTACCGACATGCGCAAGATGCTGACCAAAGAGGATATTGCTCACAATGCAGCCTGCTTCAAGAAGCAGATGGAGAAGTTCATCGATTTCTCTGAGGGCAAGGCTCTGATGCTGAACAATGCCGACTGGCTGCTGAACCTGAATTATGTTGAGCTGCTGCGTGATGTGGGTGCCTGCTTCTCCGTCAACAACATGCTCCGCGCCAAGTGCTATGAGCAGCGCATGGAGAAGGGCCTGTCCTTCCTCGAGTTCAACTACATGATCATGCAGAGCTACGACTTCTACTACATGTTCCAGCACTACGGCTGCAACATGCAGTTTGGCGGCGATGACCAGTGGAGCAATATGCTGGGCGGCACCGAGCTGATCCGCCGCAAGCTGGGTAAGGATGCCTACGCGATGACTATTACCCTGCTGACCGATTCTCAGGGCAAGAAGATGGGCAAGACTGCAGGCAATGCGGTCTGGCTCGACCCCAACAAGACCAGTCCTTTTGAGTTCTACCAGTACTGGCGCAATGTTGGCGATGCTGATGTGATGAAGTGCATCCGGATGCTGACCTTCCTCCCGCTGGAGCAGATCGATGAGATGAGCACCTGGAAGGACCAGCGCCTGAACGAGGCTAAGGAGATCCTGGCCTACGAGCTGACCAAGATGGTGCACGGCGAGGAAGAAGCTGAGAAGGCCCAGAACGCTGCCCGCGCCCTGTTCAGCGGTGCTGCTGACACTGAGCACATGCCCTCCACTCAGCTGACCGAAGCGGATCTGACCGATGGCTCCATCGGCATCCTGACCCTCATGGTCAAGGCCGGTCTGGCCGCTTCCAACGGCGAAGCCCGCCGTCTGGTCGTGCAGGGCGGTGTCCTGGTGGATGGTGAAAAGGTGGCTGCTCCCACTGTCAGCTTTACCGCTGATCAGCTGAAGAACGGTATCGTCATCAAGAAGGGCAAGAAGGTCTACCACAAGGTGAGCCTGTAAATCTTCTGATAAAATAAAAAGACCCGGCTGGTTCCTCTCCGCAGAGGGGAGACCCGCCGGGTCTTTTGCTGCAACAGCACCCATGCCTGTTTTATCAGACACGGGTGCTGTTTAATATCGTTGTTACAGCTCGTAAGCCTTTTTCAGGGCTCATAGGCTGCGTCCTCGTTCTCCGAACGGACCAGAAGGGAAATGTCCAAATCGCTGGTGGTGATGAGCAGAACCTCGATGTCAGCCATAGCCAATGCGTTCAGGGCCCGGGCAGCTACACCGCAGCTGGTGACCATGTCCTCACCGAAGAGGTTCAGCTGGAGTAACCAACGCTGATCAGCGGGGAAGCCTTAGCATCCTTGTCGAGATTGGCGGCAGAGATGGCCTTCATCACCAGTGTCAGATCGCTGGCAGATGCGGTAAAGCTGAAATCGATGTTGGTACCGTGAGGGGCGCTCTGACTGATCATATCCACCACAACGCCGGTATCGGCAAAGATCTGCAGGTAGCGGGCCAGGCTGTTGCCCTTGAACTCCACATCCTGCACACTGATCATCATCAGGCTGGGCTCAATGTTGATTTTGGAAACACCATACATAATGAACACTCCAATCTGCCCCAAAGGGCTGCAAATTCAGGCGAGCGCCAAAAACGCGCTGTTAATATTGGCTTGTAATACGTTCTGGATGTACTCTATCCCAAAGCTAGGGTAGGCGGCCCGGACACCGTGCGCCTGCGCCAGTTCCGACGTGTAATCCTGGAAGAGGTAGGTGCGGACATTGGATTTTCCTGCATCATAGTGGGTCACGGTGGGATGTAATTGCGGGGAAGCGACAGCACAGTGAACGCTGCCATCCGGGTCCGTCGTCTTGTTCAGCTCCAGTGTCAGGATGGCACCGATGAGCTGATCCGGTTTGCTTTGGGTGCTGAGGAAATTTCCCAGGGAATAGGCCACAAAGGTCTGACGGCCATCCACAGAGGTTTTCCACTCGGCATCCTGCACCACATGAGGGTGCGTGCCCAGAATAACATCTGCACCCCAGTCGGAAAGCTGCTGGGCGAGGTCCCGCTGGGTCTGGGTGATCTTGTGGCTGTCCTCCACGCCCCAGTGAACTCCCACCACCACGAAATCGGCCAGCTCACGCGCCCTGCGCACCTGCTGTTCCATCACATCCCGCTGACTGGTGTAGATAACATTGGCCGTCATGGCACTGCTCTGCGGGATGCCATTGGTGTGGTCGGTGTAGGAGAGGTAGGCGATCGTCACACCGTTTACTGTCTGCAGGGGGATGGTACCATAATCGCTCTCTCCGTACCACAGGCCGGTCGTGACCACATCTTCCGGCATCTCGTCCCAGAACCGCAGCGTTGCTGCGATACCTTTGGCACCTTTATCGTAGGTGTGGTTGTTGGAAAGACTGAACACCCGGATGCCTGCCCGGTAAAGAGCCTCTGCGCATTCGCCGGGGGTAGAAAAGCAGGGATAGGTGGAAGGCTCCAGTTCCTTGCTGCAGAGTGTTTCCTGGTTAATCCAGTTTACATCCTGCGCGGCATAAAAATCCAGCAGGTGCTCGTAGCAGTAGTCAAAATCATATCGCTGGCCTTCCGCTGCCCGGCGGGCTGCCTGTTTGTAGATGGGAGCATGGATCAGATTGTCCCCGGTGGCCGAAAAACGCAGTGTGGTAGTAACAGGCTGCGGTTCCGGTTCAGGCGGTGGAACGGTTTCAGCAGTCGAAGGCTCGTCCTCAAAGGGGCCAAGCACGATGCCGGGAGTCTGGAAGCGCCAGAAGCCAAAGCAGGCCAATGCCGCACCAGCCACCAGCAGCACGCCCATCATCCTCAGAAAAACGGGTTTTCGTTTCGCCGGTTCTGCAGTTCGTGCCGCGAATGTCGTTTCGTGGATGCCGCGTGTCTTGCCTGTTCCATTCCGTCAGCCCTCCTGCCGCTCAAAATGGTGGAAGACGCAGAGACCTTACAGCTCTGCGATCATGTTACCCATATTGTACAGGCCCGGCTCCTTTTTTGCAAGATAGACAGCAGCATTTATTGCGCCATTTGCAAAAACACTGCGGGAATATGCAGTATGCTTGAGGGTGATGACCTCGTCCGGACCGCAGAACAGCACCTCATGGTCGCCCACGATGCTGCCTCCGCGCACGGAGCTGATGCCGATCTCCTTGGGGTCGCGCTTCTGGCGCACAGAGGAACGGTCGTAAACATAATGATATGCGCCGTTGTTCTCTTCGTTGATGGCATCGGCCAGCATCAGGGCAGTGCCGCTGGGGGCATCCAGCTTGTTGTGGTGGTGCTGCTCCACGATCTCCACATCATAGTCTGCACCCAGAATGGCCGATGCACGCTTGCACAGCTCCGACAGCAGGTTGATGCCGATGGACATGTTGGCGCTCTTGAACACGGGCACAATGCGGGACAGCTGCACCACCTTCAGCTGCAGCTCTTCGGAAAGGCCAGTGGTGCAGACCACGATGGGCATCTTGTGTGCTTCGCAATAGGTCAGTGCCTTTTCCACAGCAGCAGGAGCGCTGAAATCAAATGATGACATCGCCCTTGCCGTCCAGCTTATCCAGACTGTCGTATACGGGGATGCCGTTCTGCTCACCGTCCTGCTGGTCGATCCCGGCGACCACGCGGCAGTCACTCCGGTTTGCAATCATCTCGCAGAGGGCGTGGCCCATCCGGCCGCCAATGCCCTGAATGATAATATCCGTCATTTTTGTTTCCTCGTTTTCTGTTGTAACGGCAAATGCCCGGGAGAAACTATTTCCACCGGGCATTGTGCGTTGTTTCGTTTATTCCTGAATCAGACCTTCGGCCTCCAGTGCCTGCTCGATCTTCTCCTTGTGGGCATCACTGGGCTCGACCAGCGGCAGACGGCAGGAACCGGCTCCCAGCCCAGCACATTCATGGCGTACTTGACAGGGATGGGATTTACTTCGCAGAAGAGTGCATCCGCCAAGGGCAGGATCTCCAGCTGCAGCTTGCAGGCAGTTTTGGTGTCGCCCTCAAACCATGCCTTGCAGCAGTTGTGCACCAGCTCAGGTTTGACATTGGAGACCACACTGATGACACCCTTGCCGCCCAGAGACAGCAGGGGGACCACCTGATCATCGTTGCCAGAGTAGATGTTCAGCTCGTCACCGCACAGCTGAGCGATCTTGGCCACCTGAGAGATGTTGCCCGAGGCCTCCTTGATGCCGTTGATGAGCGGATTCCGGCTCAGCTCCAGCGCTGTCTCGGGGGTGATGTTCAGGCCGGTACGGGAAGGCACATTATACAGGATAACAGGGATGCCGCCCGCCTCAGCCATAGCGGTAAAGTGAGCCACCAGACCTGCCTGCGTGGTCTTGTTGTAATAGGGGTCACCAGCAGCAGGGCATCGGCACCGCAGGCAGCAGACTTTGCTGCCAGTGCACAGCCGTGATCGGTATCATTGGAACCAGCACCCGCAATAACAGGCACCCGGTGGTTGACCGTCTCGACCGTAAACTTGATGGCGGCCAGCTGCTCCTCATCGGTCATGGTAGAGCATTCGCCGGTAGTGCCGCAGATCACAATAGCATCGGTGCCCCGTGCGATCTGATCTTCAATGATGCGGCCCAGCTCATCAAAGTTGATGCTGCCATCTTCGTACATGGGGGTGATGATCGCCACCGCCGCGCCGGTAAAGACAGGATTCTTCATAGTATAAAACTCCTTTGTACGCTCCGTCAGGAACGTGTTGTTCAGTCAAAATAGCCCTTTGCTGCCAGCAGCTCAGCCAGCAGCACGGCACCGCCTGCAGCGCCGCGCAGGGTGTTGTGGCTCATGCAGGCGAACTTGTAGTCAAACAGGGTGTCCTCGCGCAGGCGGCCGATGCAGACAGCCATGCCGTTCTCGGTGTTGCGATCCAGCTTGGGCTGAGGACGATCGGGCTCAGTGAAGTAGTGCAGGAACTGCTTGGGTGCGCTGGGCAGGTTCAGCTCCTGTGCAGGGCCGCGGAAGTTAGCCCATGCCTCGAGCATCTGCTCCTGGGTGGGCTTTTTGTCAAAGCTTACAAACACGGCAGCGGTGTGGCCGTCAGAAACGGGAACACGGAAGCACTGCGCAGTGATCGTGGGCTTCTCGGCGTTGACAATCTGATCGCCCTCGATGTGGCCCCACAGCTTCAGCGGCTCGCGCTCGCTCTTCTCTTCCTCACCGCCGATGTAGGGGATGACGTTATCTACGATCTCGGGCATCCGGTCAAAGGTCTTGCCTGCACCGGAAATGGCCTGATAGGTGCAGACCAGAGCCTTGTTGACACCAACTCCTTCATCAGAGGATGCAGGGCAGGCACATAGCTTTGCAGGCTGCAGTTGGACTTGACCGCGATGAAGCCGCGTTTGGTGCCCAGACGCTTGCGCTGGGCAGGGATGATCTCAATGTGGTCTGCGTTGATCTCAGGCACGACCATGGGAACATCGGGGTAAAGCGGTTTGCGCTGTTGTTGGAGACCACAGGACACTCGGCCTTTGCGTAAGCCTCTTCCAGTGCCTTGATCTCGGCCTTGGGCATATTGACTGCGCAGAAGATGAAATCGACCTGAGAAGCGACTTCTTCCACCTTGGCGGCGTCCAGCACGACCATCTTCTTGACGCTCTCGGGCATGGGGGTGGTCATTGCCCAGCGGCTGCCAACGGCATCCTCATAGGTCTTGCCTGCGCTGCGGCCGGATGCGGCCAGCGTGGTCAGCTTGAACCAGGGATGATTCTCAAGCAGGGTCACAAAACGCTGCCCCACCATACCCGTTGCACCAACGATACCAACTTATACTGTTTTTCCATTTCCAGCACCTTTCCTTTCAATAAAAGCAAATTTACATCGAACACGGCTTGCAAACCAGCCGACCTTGCAATATAATAGATACTGTTTATACAGATTTTATGATAACATTGATACGGCACTCGTGTCAATCATCGGAAAGGCAAATGCAAAGCATGTTAAAAAAAGATTTTTGGTACGATTTACCCAAAGAACTCATTGCACAGGAGCCTGCAGACCCCAGAGATTCGGCCCGGCTCATGGTTCTGAGCCAGAAGGACGACAGCATCCAGCACCGGATCTTCCGCGATCTGCCGGAATATCTTGAGCCGGGTGACCTGCTGGTGGTCAACAACTCCAAGGTGCTGCCCGCCCGCATCGTGGGTGTCAAACAGCCCACCGGTGCTGTGTGTGAGCTGCTGCTTCTGCGGCAGGTCAAGGGAGATCAGTGGGAGTGCCTGGCAAAGCCCGGCAAGCGGATGCAGCCCGGCACCAAGGTTAGTTTTGGTGACGGCACCCTGACCGCTGTGGTGGACGAAACGCTGGAGGATGGCAACAAGTTTGTTACATTCTATTATGACACCGAGACCCTTTATGAAAAACTGGATGAATTTGGCAAGATGCCGCTGCCGCCCTACATCACCAAGCAGTTGGAAGATCAGAGCCAGTATCAGACGGTCTATGCCAAGGAGCTGGGCAGCGCTGCTGCACCCACGGCAGGCCTGCACTTCACCCCGGAGCTGATGGATACCATCCGTTCCAAGGTGTCGGCATTGCGAGGTTACCCTGCATGTGGGTCTGGGAACCTTCCGCCCCGTGCAGGAGGACGAGATCACGGATCACAAGATGCACAGTGAGTGGTATTCCATCAGCGAGGAGACTGCTCAGCGCATCCGGGAAACCAAGCCGCCGGGCACCGTGTGATCGCCGTTGGTACCACCAGCTGCCGCACGCTGGAAGCCGCCGCCGCAAAATATGGCGAGATCAAGGCCTGCAGCGGCAATACTTCTATTTTTCTCTACCCAGGTGTCAAGTTCAACTGCATCGATGGCCTGATCACCAACTTCCACCTGCCGGAAAGCACCCTCATCATGCTGGTCTCTGCCCTCTACGGCTACGAAAAGACCATGGCTGCCTATAAAGTTGCCGTAGAGGAAAAGTACCGCTTCTTTTCCTTCGGCGATGCGATGCTGATCCTGTGATCCCTCAGCACCCGCTCTCCCAAAAGCCAAAACACTGCCGGAACCGTTTCGGCAGCTCGGTATCCACCACTTCTGAACCTGCCGCCTGCCCGGCGGCACAAGGCTGTACGGCTGTTTTCCGTACACAGAAAGGAAAAAACTTATGCCTTCTTTGACCACTTTTAAGCTGCTCAAGCAGGAGCACAACGCCCGGCGGGGTGAGTTCAAGACCGTGCACGGCACGGTGCAGACCCCTGCCTTCCAGAATGTTGCCACCGCCGGTGCCATCAAGGGCGGCCTGTCCGCGCAGGATCTGCAGCAGATCGGCACCCAGGTGATGCTCTGCAACACCTACCACCTGCATCTGCGCCCCGGTGATCAGCTGGTAGCCGATATGGGCGGCCTGCACAAGTTTACCCGCTGGAACGGCCCCATCCTGACCGACAGCGGCGGATTCCAGGTGTTCAGCCTTTCCAAGCTGCGTAAGATCACGGAGGAAGGCGTGACCTTTGCCTCCCATCTGGATGGCCACCGCATCTTTATGGGTCCTGAGGAGAGTATGCAGATCCAGGCAAACCTGGGTTCCACCATTGCAATGGCCTTTGATGAGTGTGTGGAGAATCCTGCCCAGCACGCATACTCCAAAGCCAGCTGTGAGCGCACCACCCGCTGGCTCAAGCGCTGCAAGGCTGAGATGGCCCGCCTGAAGCAGGAGGGCAAGGCCACCAACCCCGACCAGCTGCTGTTTGGCATCAATCAGGGATGCACCTTTGCTGACCTGCGTGTAGAGCACATGAAGCAGATCGCGGAGCTTGAGCTGGACGGCTACGCCATCGGTGGCCTGGCCGTGGGTGAGCCTGCTGAGGTGATGTACGAGATGATCAGTGAGGTGGAGCCTTATATGCCCAAGGATAAGATCCGCTATCTGATGGGTGTCGGTACCCCCGGCAACATGATTGAGGCTGTTTCCCGCGGCGTTGATCTGTTTGACTGCGTCATGCCCAGCCGCAATGCCCGCCATGGACACCTGAACACCTGGGGCGGCATCATTAACATCAAAAACGCAAAGTATGAGCGTGACGAGCGCCCCATTGACCCTACCTGCGGCTGCCCGGCCTGCCGGAACTACTCTCGTGCCTATATCCGCCACCTGTTCAAGGCAGAGGAGCTGCTGGGCATGCGTCTGGCCGTTATGCACAACCTGTGGTTCTACAACCACCTGATGGAGCGCATCCGCGATGAACTGGATGCAGGCACCTTTACCGCCTTCCATGACCGTTATGTCAAGCTGCTGGATACAAGAATTTGAGCTTTTTCATGCTTTTCCCTTGCAAGAGGGCGCAGAAGCGGTTATAATGAGCTTATCTGAATTTTGAGAGGAGACTTTGTCCCATGCAATTTCTGACTACTACCACTGAAAGCTATATCAGCCTGTTCTTCACCCTGGCGCTGATGCTGGTCCTGCTCTATTTTATGATCTATCGTCCCCAGAAGAAGCAGGAGAAGAAGGATGCTGCCATGCGTGCAGCTCTGGAGATCGGTGATCAGGTCGTGACCATCGGCGGTATTGTTGGCCGTGTGGTCGCCATCAAGGAGGACACTTTTTGTTCTGGAGACCGGTTCCGACCGTGTGAAGATCCGCTTCACCAAGAATGCGATCAGCTCTGTTGAGAAGCTGAACATGGACAATGCTCCTGCTAACGCAAAGAAGTAATCTCTAAAAGCAAGGTCTTTTTTACCCGCCCCTCTGCATACAGTAGTGCAGGGAGGCGGGTTTTTATGTTGGAACAGAAGAAGTTACCCATCCTGGAAGCACTGGCTGCATTCGGCATTGGTGGGATATTAACCGCCGCCTGCATGGCCGGGCTTGCCTATCTGATGGCTAACCAGAGCCTTGCACAGAGCACTGCCTGGCCCATGGTCAGTGCCATTGTCTGTGCCGGGAGCTTTTGCAGCGGCTGGCTCATGGCTTTTTTCTATCACAGCAGAGGTCTTATCTGCGGTGCTATACAGGGCGGGCTGTTTGTTCTGCTTCTGCTGGGGTTCGGCCTTTCGGAGGGCATTGAACCAACGGAAATGCAGCTGGCCCGCTTTGCACTGGTGTTTGTCTTTGGCTGTCTGGGCGGGGTGTTCAGCATCCTGCGTACAGAACGGCACCGGCATTGATCATTTACAGCAGAAAAATCAGGAGGACAGGGAAGTATGTGGGTCTATCAGGAAACACCGGAAGCCGCAGCGGGAAAGGCACTGCCCGAAGCGATCCTGCCGACAGCACAGGAAGAGCCGTTAAAACAGAAGAACCGTGGAGTTCTTCCTGAGACAGCGCAGGAAGAAAGACGATCCATCCCGGCGGCGTTCTCTGAGAGTCGCGGAAATACACCGGAGAGAGCCGCTGCACGCCGCAGCAAGCCGAGTGAGGGGATTGCCCTTCTGGCGGCGGCGTACCTTCTGGGGACCTTTCTGGCGGGTGTGGCGGCAGCGCGTTGCGTGGCAGGCGATGCCGAAACGCTTTCTTATTACCTGAACTGCTGGCAGAACCTGTTTTCCGTGCAGGATGCCGCCGGAGCAGTGCGCCTGTTCCGAACGGAATTTCTCACTGTGGCAGGTGCGCTGACGGCAGTGCTGTTCCTGGGGCTTTCTGCCCTGGGGCCGCTGCCCATCTTCCTTTTTACGATGCTGTATGGGACAGGCTCCGGATTGCTTTCCTCCAGGCTGCTTGTGGATTTGAACCCACGGACAGCATTTGTGCTGCTCTGCGTCTGCGGTATCCCTGCATCCCTTGCGGCCGGAACGCTGTGCACGTTCGGCGCATCCGCACTGCAGGTAAGCGGAAGGCTCTGTTCAGCCGCCTTCGGGCGTGGAGGACAGGCCCCCAGCACAGGCGCGCTTTTGGGTCAGTTTGCCCGGATGTTGTTTCTGCTCCTGCCGCTTTGCGGTGCGGCAGTGGGGATGCTGTATCTGGCAGGGCAGGCAAAACTTATATGAGCTGAAAAGAGAAATGTCTGGACAAAAAAACTCCCGAAAACCAGCCTCATAAGCTGATTCTCGGGAGTTTTTATTTTGGAGCTACTGGCCGGACTTGAACCGGCGGCCTGTTCATTACGAGTGAACTGCTCTACCAACTGAGCCACAGTAGCAAATGTTTTGCAACGATAGATAGTTTAGCATAAAAGAAAATAACTGTCAAGATTTCTTTTTGAAAAAACGCTTTCAGTGAAATCAAATTGCTTTTTCCAGAGAATATGGTACAATAAAGCCAATCGTCTTGAGAAAGGAGCTGAACACAGCGCACAATGTACACGAACCATATCAACCCCGTTGCGCAGAAAAATCAGGATGCATTTTGCACGGCACTGTTTCAGCTTTTAATGAAAAAGCCGCTGGAAAAGATCTCCGTCACAGAGCTGTGTCACATGGCAGACCTTGACCGGACAACCTTTTACCGCAGCTTTGAATCCAAGGACGACGTGCTGGATTATTATATCGACCGGCAGATGACCCTGCTTGCGGGGCAGTTGCCTGCATACAGTACCCTGGAAAAAAACCTGACTGCGCTGTTCCGCTGGACGTATGCGGAGCGAAAGAATCTTTGTGTCCTGATGGATTGCCATCTGACCAGTTTTTTCAGTGATGCGTTGAGCGAGAAGATCATCCTTGTTCTGATCTCCAATATCGAAGTCGGGGATGCAAGACAGTTTGTGCCATGGCCCGTTTCATTGCCGGGCGAAAATCGATACTTCCGCAACTCGTTCATCGGGGCCTATATGGGTTTTTTCAACAGCTGGCGCTATGGCAATTTTGCAGAACGACCAGAGGATCTGCCAAATGTATGGCTTCGTTCTATCTTCACTGAGGAGGGTGAGACGGGATGGCGGACTCGCTGACCATAGACCAATTGGCAGAGCAGTTCTTCGTCAGCAAATATCACCTGATGCACGAATTCAGTCAAAAGACTGGTACGAGCGTTTATCGTTACCTGATGCAGCAGCGGCTCCACGCAGTGTGTGAACTGCTGGAACAGGGAACCGTGCCGAACGAGGCTTATCTGCTGTGCGACTTCAAAGATTATGCAAATTTCTACAGAGCGTTCCGCAGCGCATACGGTAGAGCCCCCGGGAATATGCCCGGGCCCACCGGATAGCGGTGGAAGAGCCCGCGTCACCAGATGCATAAAAATCCCCTCAGAGATTTCTGACAGCACTGTCAGAGCTCTGAGGGGATTTTGCGTGTCAAGAAACGGAGATCAGATCTCGATCATTCCGTTTTCGTCCTTCGGAATAGGGAGTGCGATCAGGAGGTCAACCAGAGCAAATGCAAGGCCGAGACCGGTCCAGCCGACAAGCAGGTAGAAGATGCCCAGTTTCCAGCGGTGCTCCAGAAAGCGGTGCGCACCACACCAGCCCAGAAAAACAGTAAGCAGGACATAGATCCGCTTATCTACCTTGTGGCGGGGCCGATTCTCCTTCCAGTCGGCATATTTCTGCAAAGCATGTACGATGATGTTCTGCTTCTGATGGGGAACACCGGCTTCCTCTTCGGCCTGGTACAGCTCGTCCTCCAGATGTGCCATCTCGCTCAGGCGGGCTTCGTTTTCATCGCTGCTCTTGAGGCGGGGAACAACAGGCCGGATATAAAAGGCGGGAATGCCCACTTCCTTCTGCTGGAGCGGGGTCAGGCGGCAGAGCACTTCGTTGTTGTATTCATCCACCGGGTGGCCGTCTGCGATCTCTTTCTTTCCGATTTTTAAAAAGTCTGCCACGGCCCTTAAGAATCAAAGGAGCCGATCTCCAAGACCTAATATATCAGTTTGTTCGATGTTTGTCGTGTGTAAATCCTGTGCCGTTTACATTGTAAATCCTGCTGTTCTGCTTTTCGCTGCCAAGAAATCGAAGTCAAGGATGGATATTTTGCACAATTTTTCTCCCTTTTTCACCCCACAAGATTGGTTTGATGCACCTTGTTTTATGATATGCAACAAAACGACGAAATCTGTTGCACAACGTGCTAAAAAAACCGAAAAAGATTTGTGCGGCATTTTTTAACAATTGTGATATATTACTTACAGTAAGGCTTGTATCCTACACAAAAAAGGAGATTTTTATGAAGGATATTTATATTTCCGGCTTTGCGACGAGATCAGCTCTTCTTTTGATGAGCAGCTCAAGACAGTCCGTGAGCTTGGAATGCAGTACATCAGCCTGCGCAGTGCAGATAAGAAGGGAATCGCCGACTTTACCGTTGAGGAAGTCAAGAACGATCTGCTGCCCCGCCTGCAGGCCGCTGGTGTTGGCGTTTCCAGCCTGGGCAGTCCCATTGGCAAGGCCAAGATCGATGATGAAGAGGGCTTTGAAAAGCAGTGTGCTCAGTTGGAAACGCTGTGCGAGATCGCTAAGGTCCTGAATTGCAAGTACATCCGCATGTTCAGCTTCTTTATGCCGGAAGCAAGGATCCTGCCGACTATCGTGACGCTGTCATCGAGAAGCTGCGCAAGTTCATGCTATCGCTGAGAAGCACGACGTGATCCTGATGCACGAAAACGAGAAGGATATCTATGGTGATGTTCTTTCCCGCTGTGTTGACCTGATGCAGACGCTGAACAGCGCACACTTCAAGTCCGCATTCGACTTTGCAAACTTTGTACAGTGCGGCGAGGATACCGCCAAATGCTGGGATGCTCTCCGCCCGTACATTGTATATATCCACATCAAGGATGCCGTTTCTACCGACAAGGAGAATGTGCTCTGCGGTACCGGCGAGGGAAAGATCCCCGAGCTGCTGCACAAGGCCATCGTGAAGAGGGCTATACCGGCTTCCTGACCCTGGAGCCGCATCTGGTGCTGTTTGACAGCCTGCAGAGCCTTGAGACCACGGATGCAAAGAACATCATCCGTGAGAACAAGTACAAAAACGGTGCTGAAGGTTACGCCGCACAGTATCACGCACTGTGCGATATTCTGGCAAAATTCTAACGTAACAGAAAAAAAGGAGAAGATTCAAATGGAAAAGACTGAAGGAAAGATTCGTTATGGCCTGATCGGTATCGGTGCTCAGGGCGGCAGCTATGCTCGCTTCCTGACCAACGCTCCCGCTCCGTTCCCCGGCATGGTCTGCGCACCGTGCCCGGACAACTGCGCACTGGGCGCTCTGTGTGATATCGACCCCGAGAAGGAGAAGATGTGCAAGGAGCAGTACCCCGATGTGCCCTTCTTCAAGGATTGGAAGGATATGATCGCCAGCGGCACTGTTGATGCCATCATCACCACCGTTCCTCACTACCTGCACCACGAGATCTCCATCTACGCTATGGAGCATGGCATGAACGTTCTGTGCGAGAAGCCCGCTGGTGTCCGCAGCAAGGATGTTCAGAAGATGATCGCCTGCGCTAAGGCTCATCCGAGGTTTCCTTCGGCATCATGTTCAACCAGCGTACCAACAAGCTGTATCAGAAGATCAAGGAGATCGTTGCCAGCGGTGAGCTGGGCGAGATCCGCCGCTCTCAGTGGATGATCAACTCCTGGTGGCGTCCTGACAGCTACTACCAGCAGAGCGCATGGCGTGCTACCTGGGGCGGCGAGGGCGGCGGTGTCCTGGTCAACCAGGCTCCCCATCAGCTCGACCTGTGGCAGTGGATCTGCGGTATCCCCGTGAAGGTCTTCTCCAAGAATATCAACGGCTGCCATCGTGACATCGGCGTTGAGAACGACGTGACCATGCTGGTCGAGTTCGCTAACGGCGCTACCGGCACCTTTACCACCTGCACCCACGATGCCATCGGCACCGATCGTCTGGAGATCGACCTGGACGGCGGCAAGATCGTTGTTGACAACAGCAAGACCGCTCACGTCTACCACTACATCGATAAGGAAGGCAACCCCTGCACTGAGGATTACCTGAACGAGCACATGAGCATGATGGAAGTTGCCATGCTGACCAGCGGCAACGGTGCAGGCTCCAAGCTGTACACCGAAGAGACCTTTGAGAACAACGATGGCTGGGGCTTCCAGCACACCACCGTTATGCAGAACTTTGCTGCTCACATCCTGACCGGCAGCCCGCTGCTGGCTCCCGGCGAGGACGGCATCAACGGTGTCAACCTGGCAAACAGCAGCCAGCTGTCTGCATGGACCGGCCGCGAGGTCTCCAACCCCTGCGATCCCGAGGAGTATGCTGCTGAGCTGAATAAGCTGATCGAGGCTGAGGGCAAGTTCCCCGTCCGCGAGTAATCAGTATCCCTGAAAAAAGCAATGCCTGTTCCAGGCTTACAAGGAGTTGCGTTTCCATGAAAAGAGCTGCGATCATTGGCTGCGGCACCATCTTTCAGGTTCATCTGCCCATCATTGTGGCAAATCCTGAGATCGAACTGTGTGCCGTGTGCGATAACAATCCCGCTGTGCAGGAAAAGCTGCCTGCTGCAGCAAAGGCCGTGCCGTTCTATACGGACTATGAGGAGCTTCTGGAAAAGGAGCATCCCGATGTGGTACATCTCTGCCTGCCGCATTACCTGCATGTGCCCGTGTCGGAGTATTTTGCTTCCCACGGTGTGAATGTCTTCTGCGAAAAGCCGGTGGGTCTGAACACCGCACAGGCCAAGGAGTTCGTGGAATTTGAGGCTGCGCACCCTGAGGTCAAGATCGGCATCTGCCTGCAGAATCGTCTGAACCGCACCACCGTTGAACTGAAAAAGATCATCGATGGCGGCGAATATGGCAAGGTCATCGGCTGCCGCGGCTTTGTGCCCTGGTTCCGCGGCAAGGCTTACTATGACGAACAGCCCTGGCGCGGCCAGCTGGAAACTGCTGGCGGCGGCTGCATGATCAACCAGAGTGTTCACACGCTGGATCTGCTGTATTATCTGTGCGGCGACATCGATGCCATCCATGGCTCGGTGAATCAGCTGGCAGATTACGGCATTGAGGTCGAGGACACCGTAGCTGCCCGCCTGCACTTTGCCAATGGTGCAAACGGTGTTTTCTTTGCCACCAACTGTGATTACACCAACGAGAGCGTCCAGATCAAGGTTGCCTGTGAAAAGGCTTCCTTCCTGATCGAGGATGATGCCCTGTTCCGGATCGATGCAGATGGTGTGCGCACCAAGCTGTGCGAGAATGAGAAGCTGCCCGGTGCCAAGTTCTATTTTGGTGCTTCTCATGGCATCCTGATCAACAAGTTTTACCGCGCCATCGAGAATAACACAGACGATTACATCCATGTAAGAGATGCGGAAATGAGCATCCGGCTGATCGATGCCATCCATGCAAGCAGCAAGGCTGGCCATCCCGTTGCTCCGTGACCGCAAAACACAGATAGAAGGAGAAATGAACCATGGCAAACAAAGGTTTGATCGGTGTTCAGATGAGCACCATTGCCCCCGCTAAGATGCCTCACTTCGATGCATACGAGAGCATGGGCAAGCTGGCTGATATCGGCTATCACTGCGTTGAGATCTCTCAGGTCCCCATGACCGCTGAGAACGTTGCAGGCTTCCGCAAGGCTATCGATGAGCTGGGCCTGAATGTCTCTTCCTGCACCGCATCCACTTCTCCCATGCTGCCCGGTATGCCCGGCGAGTTTCTGTGCAATCCCGACGACTATAAGAAGATCGTTGAGGACTGCCGTAAGCTGGACTGCGATATGCTGCGCATCGGCATGCTGCCCATGACCTGCATGGGCAACTACCAGAAGCTGTGGATTTCGCCAAGGAAGCAAATGAGTATGCTCTGAAGCTGAAGGAAGACGGCATTGACCTGTACTACCACAACCATCACGTGGAGTTCGTTCGTTACGACGGCGAGTTCCTGCTGGACATCATCCGCGCAAATGCTCCTGCTCTGGGCTTTGAGCTGGACAGCCACTGGATCCACCGCGGTGGCCAGGACCCTGTTAAGTTCATCAAGAAGTATGCCGGCAGCATCCGTCTGGTCCACCTGAAGGATTACCGCATCGGTGAGATGCCCATCCCCGAGGGTGGCGTGGACTTCACCAGCAAGGAAGGCATGATGAAGTTCATGAGCAACTTCACCAACATTGTGCAGTTTGCTGAGGTTGGCGAAGGCACTCTGGATATGCCCGCTATCATCCAGGCTGGCCTGGAGGGCGGCGGCGAGTACTTCCTGGTGGAGCAGGATGACTGCTATGGCCGTGATCCGTTCGATAGCCTGAAGATCAGCCACGACAATCTGGTCAAGATGGGCTTCGGTGACTGGTTCTAATTGAAAAGTTTCTGAGGAGTCGTTTTTTACGATCCAATAAATGAAATCGATGCTGTTTTGCAGAAATGCAGAGCAGCATCGATTTTTTATGTTTCAGGGTTCTGCTTTGTAACACGCTCCAAAATGTTGAAAATATTTTGTGCAAGTTTCACAGTTTTCTATTTGAGCCTTTGGTGGTACAATAGATGTGGAAATTCATAAACTGCTGGAGGAGCTACATGGCAGAAAAAAGTATTGAGTTGGATAGTGTGGAGATCGCCGCTGCCATCTTTGGCAACTGTGACCGCAACATTCGTCTATTGGAAAAGGAGTTCTCTGTCACGGCAGTCTGCCGGGGTACGGTGCTTCGCCTCTCTGGCGAGGAGGCCAATGTGGCTGCTGCTGTGCGCGCCGTGGAGGGGATGCTGCTCCTGATCGAAAACCACACACCGCTGGAGGATCAGACGGTGCGCTACTGCCTGAGCCTTGCTCACGACGGAAAGGAGCAGCGTGTCCGGGAGCTGACTGAGGATTTGTCACGGTCACAGTCAAGGGCCGCCCCATCCGCCCCAAGACACTGGGCCAAAAGGAATATCTGAATGCTATCCGCAAGAATGCTGTGACCTTTGGCGTAGGTCCCGCCGGTACCGGCAAGACCTACCTGGCCGTTGCAATGGCGGTCAAAGCGTTCAAGGCCAAGGATGTTTCCCGCATTGTGCTGACTCGCCCCGCCGTGGAAGCAGGCGAGAAGCTGGGTTTTCTGCCGGTGATCTGCAGCAGAAGGTAGACCCTTACCTGCGCCCTCTCTACGATGGCCTGTTCGATATGCTGGGTGCCGAGACCTATGAGCGCCTGGTGGAAAAGCAGATCATTGAGGTTGCTCCGCTGGCATATATGCGCGGCCGCACGCTGGATGATTCCTTTATCATCCTGGATGAGGCGCAGAATACCACACCGGAGCAGATGAAGATGTTTCTGACCCGTATGGGTGTAGGTTCCAAGGTGGTTGTGACCGGCGATGTGACCCAGATCGATCTGCCGGACCGTACCCGCAGCGGCCTTGTGGATGCGCTGCATATTCTCAAGAACGTGGATGGCATTGCACAGTGCTATTTTACGGAGAAGGATGTTGTCCGCCATCGTCTGGTGCAGGAGATCATCAAGCCTACGAAGCGGCTGCGCACCCGGCCAAGCGTTGAAACCGACGCGGAAAGCTGCAATTGCAGCATAAAATGAAGGGAGAGGAATGTTATGTCCAATAAAGTTTTGATCACCAATTCACAGAAAGCCGTAAAAGTACCTTCGGGCCTGCGGATCCTGATCCGCCGCGCCTGCAATGCTGTGCTGGAATATGAGCACTTCGATGAGCCTGCTGAGATCAGCGTGACTTTTGTGGATAACGCTGCCATTGCAGAGCTGAACAACCAATACCGCAACAAGCCGATGCCCACCGATGTGTTGAGCTTTCCTCTGGGAGAAAACGGCGTTTACGATGTGGATGAGAACAACGGCTGCAAGATGCTGGGGGATATCGTCATCAGCATGGAACGTGCTCAGGAGCAGGCAACGCTCTACGGCCATCCGCTGCAGCGTGAGGTCGCTTTCCTGACCGTTCACTCCATGCTGCATCTGCTGGGCTACGACCATGAGAACGGTGGTCTGGAAGCCATGCGGATGCGCGAAAAGGAAGAGGCTGTGCTGACCCAGCTTGGCCTGCCCCGCACCGTCAGCTATACGGAATGATCAAAGATATCGGCAAAGGATAGGAGTTCTATTTTGAAAAACGCAGCACCCATGCAGCAGCATTACGATACCTCATCTGTGTTCGTGGCGGTCATCGGCCGCCCGAACGTGGGCAAATCCAGCCTGACCAATCGTCTGGTGGGGGAGAAGGTGGCCATTGTTACCTCCAAACCCCAGACGACCCGCACCCGTATCACCGGCGTTGTGACCCGCGGCCCCCTGCAGTATGTTTTGCTGGACACCCCGGGCGTGCATAAGGCCCACAATAAGCTTGGTAAGCGGATGGACAAGACGGCCAGCGATTCCATCGCGGATGTGGATGTTTCCATGATGCTGTTTGAGCCATACGGTGCCTGAATGAGCCGGAAATGGTTCTGGTGGACGCTCTGCGCAGCAGCGGCGGCCCGGCCATTGCAGTCATCAATAAGACCGATCTTGTCAAGGAGCCTGCTGATCTGGAAGCCCGCAAGGCTGAGCTCAAGGAGCTGGGTGTGTTTGATGCCATCTACACCGTAAGCGTCCGGGCAGACGACCACTGTGAGGAACTGTTCGATGCCCTGAGCCAGTATGCTGTGGAGGGCCCACACTACTTTGACGATGATGCCTACACCGATATGCCGGAAAAGGAACTGGTGGCGGAGGTCATCCGTGAAAAGGCACTGCTGTATATGCGGGATGAGATCCCGCACGGC
>ENA-OQIR01000423-OQIR01000423.1-human-gut-metagenome-genome-assembly--contig:-NODE-423-length-18764-cov-2.144605_pt1 | contig 18764 bp, 27 predicted proteins | sample MGYA00242580_ERZ504745 | MGnify/ENA primary metagenome ERZ504745 (study PRJEB26092, sample SAMD00036214) | human gut metagenome | host: Homo sapiens | study: EMG produced TPA metagenomics assembly of... | reverse complement strand
CTTGATTCTTTAGAAAAGAAAATTTCGCATATCCAAGAATTAAAAGATACGTATGGTAAAGAAGTACCTCTTGCGTGTTGTTTATTCATTAAATATGGTCATGAAATCGTATATCTTGTTGGTTCTAGCAATTATGAACAAAGAGATTTTAGAGGGCCTTATGCGATTCATTGGCATATGATTCAAGAAGCGATTAAAGAGGGCTATGACTTCTATAATTTCTATGGTATCAGTGGTTATTTTGAACCGGGTAAAGAAGGTTATGGTGTTTTTGATTTCAAACGTGGATTTAATGCGATCGTACACGAGTATATCGGAAACTTCATCCTTCCATGTAAACCATTCATTTTTAAAATTTATAACAATTTAAAACATATTTGTTGAGTTTAGTTTCTAGATTCGATATAATAAATTCGCTATGATAAGAAAGAGTACACAGATTATCTATTTCTTAGAGAGAAACTGGCTGGTGTAAAGTTTCAAATAGACCTGTGGAATACACCTTGGAGCTTCAATTTTGACGTATACCTGCGTTAAAGGTTTAAGTGCATACAAAAAATATTTTGTATGAAGTAAGGTGGTACCGCGATAAAATCGTCCTTATTGGGCGATTTTTTATTTTCAGGGAGGACAAAATGGAATTATTTGAAGAATTGAAATGGCGTGGTCTAGTAGACAATGTTACAAGTGAAGAAGTGGAAGATGTAATTAATAATGGGGAAGTCACATTTTATATTGGTACAGATCCAACAGCGGATAGTTTACATATTGGGCACTATTCATCATTGTTGATGGCCAAACGTTTAGAAAAACATGGACACCACCCAATTATGTTGGTTGGTGGAGCAACTGGATTTATCGGTGATCCAAAGGCTACTGGAGAAAGAAGTATGTTGACTAGTGAAGTATTAAAGTCAAATTATGATGCATTGCATGCACAAATCTCTAAATTATGGGGCTTTGACATGGTAAATAACCTAGATTGGACAAAAGACATTACAATCATTGATTTCTTGCGTGATTATGGAAAATTATTCAATGTGAATTATATGTTGAATAAAGAAACAGTAAAAAAAACGTTTAGATTCAGGAATTAGTTATACAGAATTTTCATATATGATTCTTCAATCTTTAGACTTCTTAAATCTTTACCAAACAAGAGGTTGTACAATGCAGATTGGTGGACAGGATCAATGGGGAAATATCACTTCTGGTTTGGAATTGATTCGTAAAAAATGTGGTGCCGATGTAAAATGTTATGGCTTAACAATGCCACTCATCACAAAGGCAGATGGAACTAAATTTGGTAAGAGTGAAACGGGAACTGTTTGGTTGGATCCTAAAAAGACATCTCCTTATGAACTATACCAATTCTTGTTTAATACAGATGATTCAAAGGTTATTGAATATTTAAAGAAATTAACATTCTTAACAAAAGAAGAAATTGATGCTTTAGAAGTATCTTTAAAGGAAGATGCTGGAAGACGTGAAGCACAAAAGAAATTGGCAGAAGAAGTGGTTCGTGATTTACATGGTGAAGAAGGTTTAGAATCGGCTTTAAAAATCACAAATGCCTTATTTAGAGGTCAATTAAATGATTTGGATGAACAACAAACGTTGGATGCGGGTTTAAAAAATTATTAAAAATATGGATAAAGTTGATCAAGAAGCTGGAAAATCTTTAATTGATGTTTTAGTGGAGGCTAAGATTGCTTCGAGTCGTCGTGAAGCTAGAGAATGGATCAAAGGAAATTCCATTAGCTTAAATGGTGTCAAAGTCAATGATGAAACATTAGTTATTGATTCTGCGCAAGCCTATGTATCAAACTATGTAATCATTCGTCGTGGTAAGAAAAGATATTATTGTTTAAATTTGAATAAAATAAAAATACGTGGTTAGACATTTTTGCCTTGCCACGTATTTCTTTTTACCATTAACTTATCAATTTCATTTGTCACAATCGTTTTTTGATTGTCCATTTTGGTTCAATCAAATCTTTCGCAATACCATCCCCTGTTAATCGTTCAATGATAATTTCTTGTGGTAATAATTCCAATTGATCGACTACAATATCGACATACTCTTCTAAAGTTAGAATATGAAATGGATGTTCTTTATATTCTTTTGCCATTTGTGTGCCCTCTATTAAATGCAGCATATGGATCTTAATCGCATCTATAGGATGTTTAGAAATCTGTTTAACCGTTTCTAACATGTCGGATTTTGTTTCATTTGGTAAACCATTAATAATATGTACACATGTTTTTATATTTGTCGATTTTAATTTATCTAACCAATCAAACACAATTTGTGTACTATGTTTACGATTACATCTTTCCATTGTCTTTTCATGTATACTTTGAAGGCCGAGTTCTAGCCAGACTTCTTTGTTTTGACTATTTAAATAGTCTATGATTTCATCACTTAAACAATCGGCACGAGTCGCAATCGCAACTCCACAAATGTCTGGATTTTTAAAGAATGGATCATATACTTTTTTTAAGGTTTCAAGTGGGGCATATGTATTGGAATAGCTTTGAAAGTAGGCAAAGCCAATACAATCCGGCCACTTATTTTGCATGCGCTTTAAGCCTTCTTGATATTGTTTCTGCAACGAATCATCAAAACATAGAATACTATCGCCTGAACCCATACTGGAACAGAAAGTACATCCACCGCTTCCTTTTGTTCCATCGCGATTTGGACAGGTAAAACCTGCATTCAATGGAATCTTAGCCACTTTTTGATGGTATGTATTACGAAAATAGTAATTGATTGTTTGGTATCTTTTATTGTCATTTGAATAAGGATAAGGATTATTCATTGTATCACCCAAAGCATTGTAACATAAAAAGAAACTGCGTGTGCAGTTTCTTATAGTTCTCTACCAACTACTTTGGCAATGGCTTTACCTTTTTTAACAAGTTTGGCATAGCGTTTAGGTTTTAAGCTTTGGGCTCCATCACTCCATGCATTTTCTGGATCATCATGCACTTCAATGATCAATCCATCTGCTCCAGCTGCAATAGCGGCTAAAGATAAAGATTCAATTAATTTATAATCTCCAGCTGCATGACTTGGATCAATGATAATAGGTAAGTGTGTTCTTTCTTTAATAATGGGTACAACACTTAAATCTAATGTATTACGTGTATAGGTTTCAAAAGTACGAATACCACGTTCACAGAAGATGACATTTGGATTTCCTTCGGACATAATATATTCAGCTGCCATGATCCATTCTTGAATCGTAGCACTCATACCTCGTTTTAATAAGATTGGTTTTTTTGTTTTTCCTACAGCTTTTAATAAGTCAAAGTTTTGCATATTGCGAGCACCAATCTGAATGATATCTACATTTTCAACGAATTCATCCAAATGTTCTGCGCTCATAAGTTCAGATACAATAGGAAGTTTTGTTTCTTGTCTAGCCTTTACCATGGCCATAATTCCAGCTGTTCCCATACCTTGGAAAGCGTATGGACTTGTTCTTGGTTTATAAGCGCCACCTCTTAACATATCAGCGCCTGCTGCTTTTACTTCTTTGGCAATACGACAGATTTGTTCTTCTCCTTCAACAGAACATGGGCCTGCAATCATGACAATTTTTTTGCCGCCGATTTTAATACCATTTACATCCACAATGGTATCTTCTGGATGGAACATACGATTGGCCAATTTATAAGGTTGGGCAACACGTTGTACGTTATATACAATGGGGTTTGCCATAACGCTTTTTTCATCTACGATACTTGTATCTCCAACTAAACCAAAGACATTGTAGTTATCGCCTTGGATCATTGTGACTTGAAGATCCATTCCTTCGAATTTGTGAATTAATTTGTCGACATCGTGTTTTGGTGCATTCTTCTTTAAAGTAATAATCATAGTAATATCCTTCTTTCCATTTGTGAGTAACAAAAAAGCATTAACCGTTCGAATTGTTAATGCTTAAAAGCCTAATAAAAATACCATTCTGTTTTGATTGGTTCTATTAGGGCTATCTAAAGTAAAAGTAAAAATATGTAGATTGAATGTTCATGTTAATCACCTGTGTATACTATAGCTTAATCCTTGAAATGTGCAAGTTATTTTCTGAAAATAGTTACATTTTACTTGTCAACCTTCTTGGCAAAGTTGGTTATATTTTTGTCATTTCTTGTCGAAAAGTGTAAAACAAAATAAAAGTGTTATAATCTAAGTAGCAATAGAAATCATATAGGAGGTACATAATATGAAAGTCAATATTGTAGGAAAAAACATCACAGTCACTGAAGGAATCTCAGATAAGATCCATAAAAAATTAGATGTTTTAACAAAGTACTTCATTATTAGTGAGGATGATGTAGCTAACGTTTTAGTTCGTACATATCCTACAAAACAAAAAATTGAAGTTACAATCCCAACGCGTTATGCGATTCTTCGTGCGGAGGTTGTAGACGATGATTTATATGCAGCTATCGATCTTGCTGTAGATAAATTGGAAGATCAAATTCGTAGAACAAAAACACGTTTAACACGTAAAAATAAAGAATCACTTGCCGAAGCTTTCTTAGATCATGAATTATTCAATGATGAAGAAGTAGATGATGATGAAGTTGTTCGTACTAAATCAATCGTTCCAAAAGAAATGAGCTTGGATGAAGCTATTATGAAGATGGAATTATTAGGACATGATTTCTTCATTTATACAGATGATGAAACAAACAAAATTGCCGTTTGCTACAAACGTCATGATGGTGGATACGGATTAATTGAAACTGAATAATATGTAAAAAGGCATGTCAAATTGGCATGTCTTTTAATTGGAAATAAAAAAAAGAATATAAGTTTGAATAAGTTATTCTTTGTGCTATAATTATGTTCGTTAAGGAGGTTTTTCCCATGGGATTTATGGATAAAGTAAAAGACTTCGTTGCTCCAATCGAAGAAGAAGACGATTATCAAGAAGCACCACAAGCTGAAAAGGTAGAAGAAGTAGAACCTCAAAGTCGTTATGAGAGACCAAAAGCTCGTACGAACGCAACTTCTTTGAATTCGAATACAAAAATGGTATTGTTTGAACCAAGAAGCTTTGGAGAAGCTGAAGAAGTAGGACAACGTTTAAAAGAAGGTCGTGCTGTTGTAGTTAACTTACATAAGCTAGATCGTGACTATGCACAACGTACTATTGATTTTTTAACAGGTGTTGTTTATGCACTTGATGGTAAAATTCAGAAAATTGGTCAGAACGTAATTTTATGTTCTCCAGCTGAAATTGGTGTACAAGGAACTATTTCATTAGGAAGTCCTGATGACTTCGAAGATGAAGATTAATAATTACTTTTAATGAGCTCATTTATGGTAGGTCATGAGGTGTTTATTTCGCAGATGAAAGATCAAATTCGTATCTTTCAAAAACAAAATAGGCGGATCATGACCTATTTTTTATCGATTTCTGAACAAGCCATTCTTCAAAACATGGTCCCTAAAAATATATGTCTCTTTTTTGATGGTGGGTACGAGAATGCAGAAAGAAAGATCGCATGTTTTATACCGGAAGGCTATGAAGGTTTTAGTGATTGTTTCTGTCTTCATGCCATCATACAATTCAAAATTCAAAACATTGACACATTCCGAATTTATTAGGTTGTTTAATGCATTCGGGTATTGAAAGAAGTGTCATTGGAGATTTGATTGTACAAGAAGATGATCTGTATATATTTTGTAAGGAAAAGATTTCAAATATATTAATCGATAATTGTACGCAGATTGGTAAGTGTACAGTTCATTTGAAGTGTGTTTGGATTATGAAATCACAAAAGTAATAAAAAGAAATACGTATCATGTGCAGCAGTCTACGTTTAGATAGTATTGTTGCGCAATTGTCACATTGTTCTAGAAGTGAAGCATTAAAAAAAATTCATGCAGGATTTGTGAAAGTTAATGATGTGGTACTTGAACAAAATTTACAATTGTGCAATAATGATTTCGTGTCAATCAGAAAAACGGGTCGATTCCAGTTTAAAGAGGTTGTTTCAACAACAAAAAAGGGAAGACTTGTTTTGAACTTTGATCAATATATTTAGCTAAGATAAAGACACGCCTTTATTCGTTATGATTGTAGAGAGCAATGAAGTTTTTGGTGAAACATTGTATGAATAAGAATTTAGGTATCCCTTTTGAGCTGATCTTACGAAATTACAGTAGTTTGATCCGGGTGAACCGTTATCTCATCAAAGTGCATAGTGTAAACTATGAAGTAAGGTGGTACCGCGTGTTTATTACGTCCTTTTATTAGGGCTTTTTTTTATTTTGAAAAGGAGATAAAGTATGGACTACAAAGAAACTCTTCATATGCCTAAAACGGCATTTGAAATGCGTGGAAATTTGACTAAAAAAGAGCCTGGTTTCCAAAAACGCTGGCAAGATGAAAAATTGTATGAAAAGATGTTAGAAAGAAGAGAAGGAGCAGAATCATTTGTATTACATGATGGTCCTCCTTATGCCAATGGGGATATCCACTTAGGACATGCCTTAAATAAAGTGTTAAAAGATGTAATTGTAAAATCTCACTTTATGGAAGGATACAAAACACCATATATTCCAGGATGGGATACGCATGGTTTACCAATTGAAACTGCGGTTACTAAATTGGGGTATGACCGTAAGAAAATGGGAATTGCTGAATTTAGAAAAATCTGTTATGACTATGCTTTAAAGCAAGTAGCTAATCAAAAAGCAGGATTCTTAAGCTTAGGATCAATTGGAGATTATGATCATCCTTATATCACTCTTCAAAAGGGTTTTGAAAACACCAAATCGAAATCTTTGGAAAGATGGCTATGAAAGGTTTGATCTACAAAGGATTAAAACCAGTGTATTGGTCACCAAGTAGTGAATCCGCTTTAGCGGAGGCAGAAGTTGAATATAAAGATGTTAAGAGTCCAACGATTTATGTTAAATTTGCCGTTAAAGACGGAAAAGGTGTATTGGATACAGATTGCAACTTCGTCATTTGGACAACAACACCTTGGACAATTCCTGCAAACTTAGGAATCAGTGTAAACCCTGATTTTGATTATTCATTAGTGGATACAGAAAAGGGTAAATTGATTATGCTTTCAAGCATGGTTGAAGAATTGTGTGATAAGTTTGAAGTTGAAAAACGTGATGTTTTAAAGACTTTCAAAGGTAAAGAATTCGAATATATTACTTGTACTCACCCATTATATCCAGAAAGAGAAAGTTTATTGATGTGTGGAGATCACGTAACAGCCGATGCTGGTACTGGATGTGTTCATACAGCACCTGGATTTGGTGTAGATGACTTTAATATTGGTATGAAATATGGTTTACCAGTATATTGTAACGTAGATGCACAAGGATGCATGATGGATGATGTAGGCGAATGGCTTGCAGGTCAATATGTGGAAGATGCCAATAAGACAGTTACTCAAAAATTAGATGAATTGGGTGTATTATTAAAACTTCAATTCATCACGCACTCATACCCACATGACTGGCGTACTAAAAAGCAATTATTTTCCGTGCTACAACACAATGGTTTGCGTCAATTGATCAAATCCGTGATGAATTATTAGAACAAATTCACTCTGTATCTTGGGTACCTGCCTGGGGTGAACAACGTATGCACAATATGATTGCCGATCGTAATGACTGGTGTATTTCACGTCAACGTGCTTGGGGTGTTCCAATTCCAATTGTTTATGGTGAAGATGATACTCCAATCATGGATCAAGCAATCTTCGATCATGTTGCCAAATTAGTTGGTGAATATGGATCCAATGTTTGGTTTGAAAGAGATGTTAAAGATTTATTACCAGAAGGATATACAAATGAACATTCACCAAATGGTATCTTCCGTAAAGAAACGGGATACTATGGATGTTTGGTTTGACTCAGGATCAAGTCATACTGGAGCTATGATGGATCGTGGCTTAGGTTATCCTGCAGATTTATATTTTGAAGGTAGTGACCAATATCGTGGATGGTTCAACTCAAGTTTGATCGTAGGTACTGCTGTTCATGGTAAAGCTCCATACAAACAAGTATTATCACATGGTTTCGTTATGGATGAAAAGGGCGTTAAGATGTCTAAATCACAATGGAATGCCGTTGCACCTAGTGAAATCACTAAGAAATATGGTGCAGATATCTTACGTTTTATGGGCATGTAGTGTAGATTATCAAGCGGATGTTTCAATGGGTCAAAAAATCTTGAAACAGGTGAGTGAAAACTATCGTAAAGTACGTAATACATTGCGTTTCTTAATGGCAAACTTAGATGATCAACAATTTACTGCAAAAGATTGTGTAAACTTCAATGAATTAAGTGAATTGGATCAATATATTTTAACCGAATTAAAGGATGCTGTAGATTTCTGTAGAAAAGCTTATAATGAATATCGTTTCTCTGATGTTGTTACATATTTGACAAACTTAATGACGAATGAATTATCAGCTTATTACTTAGATTACACGAAGGATATTCTTTATATTGAAAAAGAAGATGCACCAGTTCGTCGTCAAGTTCAAACTGTACTTTATAATGCCGTTGAAGTGATGACTAAATTGTGGGCTCCAATCTTGGCTCATACTTGTGAAGAAGTTAATGACTATATGCACTTTGATGAAGAAAGTATTCACTTAACTACATTTAAAGATCTTGAATTAGATTTTGATGTTGAAAAGATCAAAGCGGATATGGAAGAATTATTCAAAGTTCGTAAGGATGTCTTCAAAGCATTAGAAAATGCACGTGCTCAAGGTTTAATCGGTAAATCATTAGAAGCACATGTCGTATTACATGTAAGTGATGCACAAAAGAAATCATGGATCGTGTATTAAGTAATGCAGCACAATGGTTTATTGTATCTAAAGTAACATTCACAACGGATGAATTAGAACAATTTGAAGTTTGTCAGGTTAAAGTAGAAAAGGCTACAGGCCATGTATGTCCTCGTTGCTGGAACTACACAGAATCTGAAAATGAAGATGGATTGTGTGATCGTTGTAACCACGTATTACATGACTAATATGTAAATGAAAAGAGTAACTCTAATCAACAAGAGTTACTCTATTTTTAATTTTGTCTGTTGTGATTATTTTATAATCTTTCGTTTCAAGATCTGCTTTAATATCTGTATCTTTATCTACGATCCATATCGCTTGTACATCATAATCAAGAGTCGATAGATATTTTTTTCCATCTTCTACACTCATACAGAATAATGTTGTACTTAAGGCATCGGCTTTGCCTGAATCGTTTGTGATGACGGTTACACTTCGAACATAGTTTGCAGGATAACCGGTTTGTGGATCAATAATATGAGAATACTTTTTATTTTTGTAGGTAAAATATCTTTGGTAATCTCCACTTGTAACTAAACAAGTGGCTTTTTTTGTTTCATATTGAACTAGAGCATCACTGGAATCTGGAGATTGAATACCAATCTTCCAATTGGATCCATCTTCTTTTTCACCAAGTAAGACAACGTTACCTCCGGCATTGATATAGCCATTTTTTAATCCGGCTTTATTTAATGCTTCTTTGGCAAGTTGAGCTGTATACCTTTGGCAATCGCACCTAGATCAATGGATAATTCAGAATCCAAATAGGATACTTCATTTTTATTAATTTGAATATTATTTAGATCAATATGTTTTAAGGCTTCTTGAATCTTGTCATCACTTGGTGGCACTTGTGTATTTTCTCTAGCATCATGCCACAAATTTAATAGGGCTCCTTGACTGATGTCAAATTGTGAGTTTTTCGATTGCATCTTCATGGCTAGTTTTAAACAATCTATAAAGGTTTCATCCATTTGAATCGGATGATCATAAGCTTCATGATTCAAAGTATATAGGTTATTCATATTTTTATAGGCATGGTATTGGTCGAATCGTTTGTTGTTTTCTTTAAATGTCTTTCGTAAGATTTTGGTATATTTGGCAAAATCTGATTGTGAACATGAGCAATTTAGAGTGATGGGCGTGTCAAAGCAACATCTGTTAATGTAACATTGAGGTTTTCTGTTGTTTCATTCCCTCTATTTTGTACAAAAAACACAACGGAACTTATAAAGATTAGAAAACAAATCGATAGGATAAGCCATGATAATATAGACTTATTTTTTGCATAGAAGTATTATATGATGAATTGAGTTTAATGTAAATGTAAGTACTTACCTAAATTATGGGAAATTGTCAAAAAATTCTTGAACTTGTGAAAAAAAAGGCCTATGATTAGAAAGTATAAATGGGAGGTAGGATTTATATGTCACTATTTTTAGGACCGATGAGACAGCATATCCCTGGTAAAAAAAGAATTGACAGAAAAGTCTGAATTATTACATCTTATGCCTAAAAAGGAAGTTTATATTCCTTTAGTAGCAGGACGTACTTTAGATTTTGATATTCTTGTTCAAGAGGGAGATACTGTATCCGTTGGAACAAAACTGGCTGAAACAAAGTCAGGTTTTTATGTGCCAATTTATTCAAGTGTTTCTGGAACTTACAAAGGAATTGTTAAACGTATGCACAATTCTTTGCGTCCACAAAATCACATGGTGATTGAATGCGACTTTAAACAAACCAAAGTTCAATCATTTGCACCATTAGACTGGCAAAGTGCTACAAGAGAAGAGTGTGTTGATTTTGTAAAAAATGCAGGTATTGTTGGTTTAGGTGGAGCTGGTTTCCCAACCTATGTAAAATATATGAAACCAGATGGAGTTGATTATGTATTGATCAATGCCGTAGAATGTGAACCTTATATCACAGCCGATTACCGCTCTGTTATGGATGATGCCCAAGATTTGGTTACGGGTGCTAAAATCATGAAGAAGATGGCTGAAGCTAAAACGGTTTACATTTGTATCAAAGAATCTCACCCGGATTTAATTGAAAAAGTGAAATCGGCATTGCAAGATGCTGCTGGTGTTGAGGTATATCCAGTCCCTGATGTTTACCCAATGGGTTGGGAACGTGTTTTAGTACGTGAAGTATTACATAAAGAATATGGTGGATTACCTGCTGAAGCTGGCGCCATCATTGGAAATGCTTCAAGTGCTATTGCGGTTGCGAAAGCCTTTGAAAAAGGGGAAGCCATCACACAAAAGAATTTAACAGTGAGTGGTGAATGTGTAAAAGATCCACACAATGTATGTGTACCTGTAGGTATGCCTGTAAGTGAGATCATTGAAGCTTGTGGTGGATATACACAAGATACAGTTCGCTTGATTTCTGGTGGACCTATGATGGGTAAAACCATTGTCAATGATATGTTTGTCGTTGATCGTGCTATGAATGCATTAACTGTACTTCCAGCTGCAAATGATGATGCGATCGCCTGTTTACGTTGTGGTAAATGTAGTGATCATTGTCCAAGTGGTTTACAGCCTGTAAGAATTACAGCTGCATTGAAGGCAAATGACGTGGACGAAATGTCAAAACGTGGTGTTATGAGTTGTATCGAATGTGGAATGTGTACTTATATTTGTCCTTCTCATATCGATGTAACTGAAAATGTTCGTAAGGCAAAACGTATTGTTATGCTTAAGAAAAAGTAGGGAGGATTCAAATGAAATTTACTTTTCATGTAAGTCCAAGCATTAAGAATAACTTGTCAACACAACGTATCATGAAAGAATTATCTTTAAGTTTATTAGTTGTGTTTGTAGCAGCCGTAATTTACTATGCATCTGCATGGGGTACTGATGCTGCTTTACATTGTGTTCTTTTATTAGCTTGTTCTTTAATTACTACATTTGTTTGCGAATCCATCTTCGCAAAGATTATGAAGAAAGATATTAAAACTTTCTTAAAGAGCTCATTTGGATGGGTAACAGCTATCATTTTAACTTTGATGGTACCTGTTAACATGTCTTGTTATGCAGTTATTATTGCGACAGTATTCGCAATCGTACTTGCAAAATTATTATTTGGTGGTTTTGGACAAAATATCTTTAACCCTGCAGCTGTAGGTCGTGCTGTTATTTTACAGGCATTTACAGGTGTGAGTGTAGGACTTATTTCACAAGCAACACCAACTACAGTGATTGCGAGTTCTTATCATTGGCTACCAGCAAATGCTACTGTATTAGATTCATTTTTATCACAATATGGAGGATTTGCAGGTCTAGCTTTAGGAACATATCCTGGTTCTATTGGTGAAACATTCTCTATCTTAATTTTGATTATTGGTGTTGTACTTGCCCTTCGTCAAATCATTGACTGGAGAGTTCCAGTTGTCTATTTAGGAACGATTTTTGTACTAACGGCTGTTGTAGCTTTAATCACAGGAATTGATTCATACAATGGTATTCCAGCCTTTATTTGGTATCCATTATTACACTTGTTAACGGGTGGTGTTATTTTTGGTGCTGTATTTATGTTAACAGATCCAGTAACAAGTCCAACAAGTGCAAGTGGACGTGTTGTATTCGCAATGGGTGCAGCTATTATAACTACATTGATTCGTTTAAAAGCCAATCTTCCAGAAGGATGTTTATATTCCATCTTATTGATGAATATGTTTACTCCATGGATCGAGTCATGTTTCGATGGTAAACAATTAGAATTGGTTAAGAAATCTAGAATTGTTTGTGTTTGTTTAGCATTGATTGGTTTAGCTATTAGTTTCTATGCAGCTAGCTCTATTCAAAAGGTAGATACTATCCCTGAAACAGCAGCTGTTGTTGAAACTATGGAGGTAACTCTATGAACAAGATCGTACATTTAGGTTTATTCTTGGCTATTGTAAGTGCAGTTGCTGGTGGTGCTTTAGCATTCGCAAATCAAATGACAGCTCCAGTTATTGCTGAAAATGAACGAAAGACAAGAAAAAGAATCATTATTAGCTATGTATCCAGATGCAAATTCAAATGATTTTAAATTAGTGAATAAAACTTTGGATTCAAAAACCGTTCAAAAAGGTTTATGAATATAAAAATGTATATTTTTAACATGAGTGTTAGTGGGATATAAAGATGGAACTGTATTCTTAGTATCTATTGATAAAGATTCAAAGAAAATTGATAAATACAATGCCATTAGTAATGGAGATACAAAAGGTCTAGGATCTCAAGTAACCGAAGCTCCATTTAAGAAATCTTTAGAAGGAAAAGATGCAACTGGACAATTGGATACAATTTCTGGTGCAACTGTTTCTTCTGGTCCTGTTGTCAGTGGTATTCATGAAGCGGCAAAACTTGTCGATCAATTAAAGTAAGGAGGTTATCTAGATGAATCGTTTTGAAAACTTTAAAGCGGGTTTAATTAAAGATAACCCAGTATTCTCATTATTCTTAGGAATTTGTTCGACACTAGCCATTACTACAACTGTAAATAATGCGATTGGTATGGGTGTTAGTGTTATTATCGTTTTGATCATGTCAAACGTAATCATTTCATGTGTTCGTAAAATTACGCCAGATGAAATTCGTATTCCAGTTTATATTGTTATTATCGCAACTTTGGTTAAGATCATTCAAATGTTGATTCAAGCCTATGCGCCTAGTTTAAATACAAGCTTAGGTGTATTTATTCCATTGATCGTAGTTAACTGTATCATCTTGGGTCGTGCGGAAGCTTTCGCTAGTAAAACGGAATTTTGGATTCAGCTCTTGATGGTTTAGGCATGGGTCTAGGATATACTTTAGCAGTGCTTTCGATGTCATTTATTCGTGAATTGATTTCGACAGGTGGAATTAAAGTGGTAAACCCATTCAATGAAGCGCAAGTTTGGTTGAACTTACACATTATTCCTGAAAACTTCACAATTAGTATCTTTGGATCTAGTGTTGGAGCTTTCATTACATTTGCGGTTTTAGCAGCAGCTGTTGGTGCTTATAAACAACATGTAACAGCAAAGGAAGAAGCTGCGGCAAAGGAGGAAAAGTAAGATGGGTGAATTAATGGCACTTTTAGTAACGAGTGTATTAGTAAATAACGTTATCTTAACTCAATTCTTAGGTATGTGTCCATTCATGGGTGTTTCTAAAAAGAAAAGCTCTGCGATTGGTATGGGTGTAGCCGTTGTCTTCGTTATCGTTGTTGCTGCATTGGTTACATATGCACTTTATTATTTAGTACTTGTACCTTTACAACTTGAATTTATGGATTTGATTACATTTATCTTAGTAATCGCATCTTTGGTTCAGTTGACAGAAATGTTTATTAAAAAGACAAGTCCTGCGCTTTATAAATCTTTAGGTGTTTATTTACCTTTGATCACAACAAACTGTGTTGTATTAAATGTATGTTTAGTAATATCTCTAATAGTTATAATTTTGCACAAATGTTAGTATACTCAATTGGTACTCCATTAGGATTTGCCCTTGTATTATTCATTTTCTCAACAATTCGTGAAAGATTAGAACAAAGTGAAGTTCCAAATGCCTTCGTTGGTAATCCAATCGCCTTGATTGTAGCTGCCATCATGCTATGGCATTCTCTTGTTTTACAGGAATTGTATAATGAGATATTTATTGGCAATATTGTTTTTGGCGCATTAGTCGCTATCTATATTGTTTTGTATTTAATGAATAAAAAACACCCAACCAGAGGGGTGTGAAGATTTAAAAGCGGATTGTGATGGATGCAAAGATTTTGCGTGCACTAACAATCCAGCTCACAATCAAGTGAAGGGAGAATAAATATGGTAATCGTAGCCGTAATTATGATGCTTGTACTTGGTGCAGTGCTTGGCTTAGGTCTAGGTGTTGCCGACAAATATTTAAAAGTAGAAGCAGATGTACGTGTTGAAAAAGTAACATCATTACTACCTGGTTATAACTGTGGTGGTTGTGGATTCCCTGGATGTAGCGGTATGGCTGAAGCCTTGGTTTCAGGTGATATGGATCATATTGCTTGTAAACCTTGTAAAGCGGATAAGCGTGAGGAAATCATTGATTACTTGAAAAACACACCAGGACCGGATGGTTCTACTATTGAAGTAAAAGGATAAAAGAAAGAGATGGAATTTTCCATCTCTTTTACTTTACTTGATGATTTTTAATGATTTCTAATAAATAAGTTTCATCAGGATCTATATAGATTGTTTTATTGGATTTCATGGTCACAAAACCAATTTTAGAGCCAGGTACTTCTTGATTTGCGAAATCAAACAATAGTCAACCGGTACAGAACTTGAATTTTTACCTTTGGAGTAGTAGGCTGCTAACATTGCACATAGTCGAATTTGTGTTTCTGTAAAGTCAGCACTCTTTAATAGAACGTGAGATCCATGATAGTCTTTTACATGAAACCATAAATCATTTTTTCTTGAGACTTGGTGTGTTACATAATTATTTTGAATGTTGTTTTTACCGACATAGATTTCACAATCATCAAAAACAAGATGAAGAACGTTGGGTTTATTGTTCTTCTTTTTTCTTTTATTTTCTTTTTTAGGCATTAAAACATGTTGTTTGATCAATTCCTCACGGATTTCTCCGGCATCATATACGCTACAATGCTGTAATTGCTCTTCAAGTTGTGTATAGTATTCAATATCTTCTTTACATTGGTTGATTTGTTCTTCTAAGATCACTAAACTTCGTTTCATCTTATGATATTTTTGATAGTATTTATTCGCATTTGTTTTTAGATCATAACGCATATCAATTGGAATTGTTACATCTTCATTGGTTTCAAAGGAAGGTAAGATGATTGTCTTTTCTTTTTTGATTTTGGTACATGTACGCAAAAATCAAATCACCATATTCTTGATATTTATGATAGTCTTTACCATCTTCTAAGGCTTGTTCAAGCTTTGGAAGTTTTTTTATTTGTTTATTTTTTTCTTTATCAACAGTACGAATTATATCACCATATTGTTCTTTAATACGTTTCTTTTGTTCATCTTCTTCATATAAATGATTTAAGCCTTCCATGATTGTATATGTTTTAGCTTGTTCATTTAAATGTTTTAATTCAATGCAATGAAAATCTTTTTTATAGATGTATAAAGTATTTGAATTCACCACTTCATTTAATATGTCGATATATTTTTCGTTATTGTTCATACGATACAAAAATTCATTTGAAAGCAATGGAGAAAAGCCATAGATTTGCTTGACTAGACTTTGGTCTAGATCAAGATCTTGAATCTCAAATGGATTTTTCTTTTCTGGTTGGGTAGGAGCTACATATTTTGCGCCAGGATGAATGAATCGTTTTGCATTTTCATATACAGGAATACGCTTTAATGCATCTACAATTACACCCTCTTTGACTAAAATAAGATTGGCATATTTACCCATGAGTTCGATATTTAAATCGTATTTTACTAAATCTTGAAATTCATTACGACAAGATAAATGTAAACATAAAAATACGATCATAGCCAACTTGTTCAAAGGATTCGACAATGGCTTGGGAACATAATTTTCTTAATACCATCACAAAGTTGGATGGTTCGGGTTGAATGCCTGGAATAAAGTTTGCGATATATACACGATTTGTATTGGAATGTACGTTGATGACAAGTTTTTGATTTCCATCATTACGCGTGTGAAGATGAATCAAGATTTCTTCATCGCTGATATTTTGTATTTTACCAATTTTACATGGGGTATATGCGTTTAATTTTTCTTGAATATTGTATAAAAATAATCCGTCGATTGCCATAAAAACCTCCTTGGTCTGATAAAAATTATAACATAGTTAAATAAAATTTGACACACATGGTTTGGACTTGTAAAATGGATGGAAAAGAGGGAGAGCAAGATTCACATGGAAAGAGGTCTATTAATTATTTTGAGTGGTCCTAGTGGTGTAGGTAAAGGGACAATTCGTAAATATTTTGAAAAAGATGAACGTCTAAATTTAGCTTATTCAACTTCAATGACTACACGTAAACCGCGTGCTGGAGAGGTCGATGGAAAAGATTATTTTTTCACAACACGAGAAGACTTTGAGAAAGCCATTCAAGAAGGTGGTCTTTTGGAGTGGGCCGAGTTTGTTGGAAATTACTATGGAACACCTTTAAAAGAAGTTAATCGTTTACGTGATGAAGGAAAGAATGTTTTATTAGAAATTGAAGTGCAAGGTGCTATTCAGGTACAGGAAAAATGTCCGGATGCCGTTTCAATCTTTATTATTCCACCTTCAATGGAGGAATTAGAAAGACGTATTCGTGGTCGTAGTACAGAACCGGAAGAAATCATTCAGCAAAGACTTGCGAAAGCTAGCAATGAAATGAAGATGGTATCTCAATATAAATATATTGTCTGTAATGATGATCCAAAACTTGCGGCTGAATTGATTAAGACGATTATTCTTCGCCATGTTGAGCTTGAAGAAAACAAATAGTTGCAAATAAAGTCAATTTGTGCTATAAATTATGTGTATAGAAATTAAAGGAGTGGGGAACCACTCCTTATGTTTTGCTACTAAGGAGAAATGTATGGACAATCTTAAAGAATGGATTGAAGAAGTTCTTAATGAAAATGGATGTCATTTATATGATCTTGAATGGATCACAAATCAGGACACACCATTATTAAGAGTTTCGGTTGAAAAAGAAGACGGTACAATGGATTTGGATACTTGTGCATCTTGCTCAGATGTAATTGGACAAATGCTTGACGAAAAAGACTGGTATTCTCATGAATACATGCTTGAAGTTTGTTCGCCAGGAGCAGAAAGAGAACTTAGAACGGATGAAGAAGTTCAAAGAGCTGTTGGCAAATATGTATTTGTGAAGATGAAAGATCCAAAACAAGGTTTAGATCAAGTTATTGGTGATCTTGTTGAAGCAACAAAGAACGATGTGACAATTTCATATCGTGATAAGACAAGAACAAAAAAAATCACTATTGAAAAGAGTAACATTCAGCTGATTATGACAGCTGTAAAGGTATAGGAGAATAAAGATGAAACCAAAAATTAAAGTTGAAGATTTAGCAAAGGCTCTACAGGGTATTGAATCGGATCGTCAATTATCTAAGGATATTGTTGAAGATGCTTTAAAAGAAGCTTTAACAAAGGCTTACCGCAGACACATCGATATTCCTGAAGTTCAAGTGCGTGTAGATATCGTGGATGGAACTATTCATATCTATCATGAGCGTGTGGTTGTTGAAGAAGTTGAAGATGATGAATTAGAAGTTCAATTGGATGAAATTCAAAATGAAAATCCAAATATCAAAATTGGAGATATTGTGGATGAAGAAGTCGATTTTAAGGATTTTGATCGTGCGGCTGTAGTACTTGCGAAAAATGTAATGAAACAAAAGATTCGTGAAGCTGAAAAAGCTCAAGTTTATGAAGAGTATTGTGATAAAGTCGATGAAATGGTTTTAGGAACTATTGAAACGGTTGAAGAAAAATTTGTGATCGTAAATATTGGTAAAACACTTGCGGTTATGAAAAAGTCAGCTCAAATTCCTACAGAACACTATAAAGAAGGCGACAACATTTTAGTTGTGATTACAGAAGTGAACAAAGAGACAAAGGGTGCGCAAGTCTTAGTATCTCGTGCAACTCCGGTATTTGTTCGTCGTTTGTTCGAACGTGAAGTTCCTGAAATCTATAATGGAATTATTGAAATTAAAGCGATTGCTCGTGAAGCGGGTGAAAGATGTAAGATTGCGGTTTATTCTCACAATGAAAACATCGATCCAATTGGGGCTTGTATTGGTCCTAGAGGAAGTCGTGTACAAACAATCATTGAAGAATTAAATGGTGAAAAAATTGATATTTTTGAATGGTCTGACAACATTAGTGAATTGATAGCCAATGCATTAAGTCCAAG
>ENA-OQIR01000422-OQIR01000422.1-human-gut-metagenome-genome-assembly--contig:-NODE-422-length-18781-cov-2.266484_pt1 | contig 18781 bp, 22 predicted proteins | sample MGYA00242580_ERZ504745 | MGnify/ENA primary metagenome ERZ504745 (study PRJEB26092, sample SAMD00036214) | human gut metagenome | host: Homo sapiens | study: EMG produced TPA metagenomics assembly of... | reverse complement strand
GATCTGATCCGTAACAATAATACTATCAACTGGATTCCGGAGAGCATCGGTAAGGGACGTTTCGGTGACTGGCTTGAGAACGTTCAGGACTGGGGTATTTCCAGAAACCGTTACTGGGGAACACCACTGAACATCTGGCAGTGTGAGTGCGGACATATGGAATCCGTGGGAAGCCGCCAGGATCTCTATGAGAAGAGTGGTGACGAACGTGCGAAGACCATCGAGCTTCACCGCCCATACATTGACGACATCACTATGAAGTGTCCGGATTGCGGCAAGACCATGCATCGTGTACCGGAGGTAATTGACTGCTGGTTTGATTCCGGAGCAATGCCTTTTGCACAGCATCATTATCCATTTGAAAATAAAGACCTGTTTGAGCAGCAGTTCCCGGCAGACTTCATCTCCGAGGCTGTTGACCAGACAAGAGGATGGTTCTACTCCCTTCTTGCTGAGTCCACACTGCTTTTCAATAAGGCTCCGTATAAGAATGTAATCGTTCTGGGACATGTACAGGATGAGAACGGACAGAAGATGAGTAAGTCCAAGGGAAATGCCGTTGATCCGTTTGACGCACTGAACAAATACGGCGCAGATGCTATCCGCTGGTACTTCTACATCAACAGTGCTCCATGGCTTCCGAACCGTTTCCACGGCAAGGCAGTTGTAGAGGGACAGAGAAAGTTCATGAGACTCTGTGGAACACCTAGCATTCTTCGTATTGTATGCGAACATTGACAATTTTGATGCGAACTAAATATACTTAAATTACGATAAGCTTCCGGTTATGGATAAATGGCTGCTCAGCAAGCTGAATACCATGGTGAAGACTGTCGATGCAGATCTTGATTCCTACAAGATTCCGGAGGCTGCAAGAGCACTTCAGGAATTTGTTGACGATATGAGTAACTGGTATGTAAGAAGAAGCCGTGAACGTTTCTGGGCTAAGGGCATGGAGCAGGATAAGATCAATGCTTACATGACACTCTATACAGCACTGGTAACTGTTGCCAAGGCTGCAGCTCCGATGATCCCGTTCATGACTGAGGATATTTACCAGAACCTTGTTCGCAGCATTGATGCAAATGCTCCGGAGAGTATCCATCTCTGCGATTACCCGGAGGTAAACGAGGCATGGATCGACAAGGATCTTGAGGCAAACATGGAAGAGCTTCTTGAGATCGTTGTTCTCGGACGTGCATGCAGAAATACCGCAAACATCAAGAACCGTCAGCCGATCGGAACCATGTATGTAAAAGCTGAGAAAGCTATGGATAAATTCTACACAGATATCATCGCAGATGAGCTTAACGTAAAAGAAGTGAAATTCGCAGATGATGTAGAGTCCTTCATTTCCTACAGCTTCAAGCCGCAGCTCCGTACCGTAGGACCGAAATACGGCAAGCTTCTGAACGGCATCCGTACCGCACTCTCCGAGATCGACGGAACCGCAGCAATGAAAGAGCTGAGAGATAATGGTGTTCTCGTTCTTGACATTGACGGAAACAGAGTCGAGCTTGCAGAGGAAGACTTATTGATCGAAACAGCCCAGAGCGAGGGCTATGTGACAGAGACAGACGGTGAAACATCCGTTGTCCTTGATACAAACCTTACACCTGAACTGATCCAGGAGGGCTTTGTCCGCGAGATCATCAGCAAGGTTCAGACCATGCGTAAAGAGGCTGGTTTCGAAGTCATGGACAAGATCATTGTCTATGCAAAAGATAACGATAAGATCATGGATATCATGAAAGCAAACCAGGATGAGATCAAACGTGAAGTACTGGCAGAAAACATTGTTCTGGGAGAAGCAGAGGGTTACACCAAAGAATGGAACATCAACAAAGAGGCTGTAACACTGGGAGTATCCAAAGTACAGGAGGAAAACTAATGATTGACAAGCAGTTTGAGAAAGAGGAGTTCAAAAAAAGCGTAAAAGAAAACGTAAAATTCCTTTATCGAAAAACACTGGAAGAGGCTACACAGGAGCAGATTTTTCAGGCTGTAAGCTACACTGTGAAAGACGTGATCATTGACAACTGGCTTAAGAGCCAGAAGGCGTATGAAAAACAGGACCCGAAGATCGTATATTATATGTCCATGGAGTTCCTTATGGGCCGTGCCCTTGGAAACAACCTGATCAACCTTGGCGCATACGGCGAGGTTAAGGAGGCTCTTGAGGAGCTTGGACTTGACATTAACTGCATCGAAGACCAGGAGCCGGATCCGGCTCTTGGAAACGGTGGACTCGGAAGACTGGCAGCGTGCTTCCTGGATTCCCTTGCAACTCTGAATTACTGTGCATACGGATGCGGAATCCGTTACCGTTACGGTATGTTCAAGCAGGAAGTACGCGATGGTTATCAGGTAGAGGTACCGGATAACTGGCTGAAGAACGGATATCCTTTCGAACTCCGTCGTCCGGAGTATGCAAAAGAGGTTCATTTCGGCGGATATGTACGCGTTGAGTGGGATCCGGTGAAGAACGAGAATAAATTCATCCATGAAGGATATCAGGCAGTTAAGGCTGTTCCTTACGATATGCCGATCACAGGTTATAACAACGATGTTGTAAACACACTTCGTATCTGGGATGCAGAGCCGATCGTAGACTTCAACCTTGACTCTTTCGACAAGGGTGATTATCACAACGCAGTAGAGCAGGAGAACCTTGCACGTACTATCGTAGAGGTGCTTTATCCGAATGATAACCATATGGCAGGTAAAGAGCTTCGTCTGAAACAGCAGTACTTCTTCGTATCTGCCAGCCTTCAGGCAGCCATTGCCAAATATAAGAAAACTCATGATGATATCACAAAACTTCATGAGAAGGTTGTATTCCAGATGAACGATACTCATCCGACTGTTGCAGTAGCAGAGCTGATGCGTATCCTCATTGATGAGGAAGGTCTTGGCTGGGATCAGGCATGGGATATCACAACAAAATGCTGTGCTTACACTAACCACACTATCATGTCCGAGGCACTTGAGAAATGGCCAATCGAGCTGTTCTCCAGACTGCTTCCGCGTGTATACCAGATCATCGAGGAGATCAACCGTCGTTTCATTCTTGAGATCCAGCAGAAATATCCTGGAAACTTCGAGAAGATCAAGAAGATGGCGATCATCTATGACGGACAGGTTAAGATGGCTCACCTCGCGATCGTTGCAGGCTACTCTGTAAACGGTGTTGCACGCCTTCATACTGAGATTCTCAAGAATCAGGAGCTGAAGGATTTCTATGAGATGATGCCTGAGAAGTTCAACAACAAAACAAACGGTATCACACAGAGACGTTTCCTTGCTCATGGAAACCCGCTTCTGGCTGACTGGGTAACGGACAAGATCGGACCGGACTGGATCACAGATCTTTCCCAGCTTTCCAAGCTTAAGGTTTACGCAGACGATGAGAAGGCTCTTCAGGAGTTCATGACCATCAAGTTCAAGAACAAAGAGCGTCTTGCAAAATATATCCTGGAGCACAATGGTGTTGAGGTTGATCCGCACTCCATCTTCGATATCCAGGTTAAGAGACTTCATGAGTACAAACGTCAGCTCCTCAACATCCTGCATGTGATCTATCTGTACAACCAGATCAAGGCACATCCGGAGATGGATTTCTATCCGAGAACATTTATCTTTGGTGCAAAAGCTTCCGCAGCTTATGCACGTGCAAAGAAGATCATCAAGCTGATCAACTGTGTGGCAGATGTTGTAAACAATGATGCTTCCATCAACGGTAAGCTGAAGGTTGTATTCATCGAGAACTACCGTGTATCCAACGCCGAGATCATTTTTGCGGCAGCAGATGTTTCCGAGCAGATCTCCACAGCAAGTAAAGAGGCTTCCGGTACAGGTAACATGAAATTCATGCTGAACGGTGCTCCGACACTTGGAACCATGGATGGTGCCAACGTCGAGATCGTACAGGAGGTTGGCGAGGAGAACGCATTTATCTTCGGTATGAGCTCTGACCAGATCATCAACTATGAGAATAACGGCGGTTACGATCCGGACTTCATCTACAACACAGATCCGGAGATCCGTCAGGTACTGATGCAGCTGATCAACGGAACCTTCTCCAGCGATACAGAGATGTTCCGTGACATCTACAATTCACTTCTCGACAAACGCAACATGCCGAGACCTGACCAGTACTTTATCCTTGGCGACTTCCGTTCCTATGCAGAAGCACAGAAACGTGTTGAGGAAGCATACAAAGATGAGAAACGCTGGGCTAAGATGGCACTTCTGAACACAGCATGCAGCGGTAAGTTCACATCCGACAGAACTATCCAGGAGTATGTAGATGATATCTGGCACCTGGATAAGGTTGTTGTGAAAGAGAACTAAGATATATAAAGTAATCTGCAAAGTATTACCATAAAATAAATTTCCACACAAAAACAGGGCTCGTCAGAATTGGCGACAGCCCTGTTTTTTGTGTGGAAATTATGCCGGATTGATGACGATCCGGTTCCGCCTGGCCAGTGCAATGGCGATATGGCAGCCTTCCGCGATGGCGCAGGCTTTATCGGCAAAGCTGATGATCCAGGCTTCCTTATTGCGTGGAAGAGGTCCCAGAGGGAACATATGTGAGAGTATCGCATCCAGCTCTCTGTCTGTGACATCAAAGTGTGCGGCACTGTTGTCTGCGGCAGCCTTCGGGTGATAAAACGCCTGATGCTCACCGGTCGGTGTCTCCGCCCTGAAGTCATAGGGACAGAAATCGTGGAGAAGCCCTGCCTTGCGGCGGCTTTCTCGTCACATCCCAGCTTCCTGGCAATGAACCAGGAGAGGTAAGAAACATTGATACTGTGCATGAGCGTGTGGTCCACTGGTGGTGGGTGTACAGGCTCAGCTTCAGGAACTCTCTGTTACAGAGGATGTTCTTCACAAGCTCATGATATTCCTGTGAGACCTCATCCGACACCGTGATATCCATCGGCAATCACCTTCTTTCTTTTGTTTATAATTTCATTATGACGATTATGGAGAAAAATGCAATATGGTTTATAGTTTTTTTAGAAATTAGCTTGGACAAATTTATTTGGGATGGGAAATGTCAGCGCGCAGAAGTAAGGAGAATGTTTTTTGGGGGTCTGTTCTTTGGAAAATTATGGTATAGTAAAGTGAAAACGCTATAACGGTTTTATGGACAGCTATATAAGATAGGCTGAAAATAGCTGATTTAGATGGTTGACATAATAAAAAGAAGAGGAGCGTAATATATATGAAACCAGAAAAACTGATCGAAGTACTTTCCGTTGCAGAGCGGTTAAAGGATGCAGTGCGTCATAGTTATACTTCCGGTGGCAGGCGGGAGAGCGTTGCAGAGCATTCCTGGAGGATCACGTTGATGGCATATTTTGTCAGTGATGAGTTTCCTGAGGCAGATCTTCTGAAAATTATGAAAATGTGCCTGATCCATGATCTGGGAGAAGCTTTTACCGGTGATATCCCGGCCTTTGAAAAAACGGATAAGGATTCGGAGAAAGAAGCCGATGTGCTGGGAGAATGGGTGAAGACTCTGCCGGAGCCGTTCAATAAAGAAATGTCAGAACTCTATCAGGAAATGGAAGAGCAGCAGACTCTGGAGGCCAGGATCTATAAAGCTCTGGACAAGCTGGAAGCCCTGATCCAGCACAATGAATCTGATATTAAAACCTGGATTCCGCTGGAGTATGATCTGCAGATGACTTACGGAAATGAGCAGGTGAAATTCTCAGAATATCTGACAGAGCTTCGCGCAAAGGTTCGGAAGATAGTGTACAGAAAATTCAGAAAAAACATTGATGAAGATGAAAAACTCCTGTATACTAATATGTATAGAATAAGTCCAAAAGGCTTATAAAAGGGGGAAAAAGTAATGAAAAAAGCAGTAAAGAGATTATTGGTGTTATTTCTGGCACTTACATTTATCGTGACAGATCTTGCAGTAGCACCGGTCACAGCACAGGCGGCGGGTACGCTCAAATTTCATAAGACTATTGCTCTTATGAAAGGTGAGGAAATCGGATATGGAATCATAAACTCCGTCAGATCCGACAAAGTTCTGGGACTGAAATCCAGTAATACCAATGTGGTATCAGTAAGAAAGATGCCGTTTCTGGGTGATTATACCATTACGCTGAAGGCAAAAAAAACAGGAACTTCTATTGTATCCTTCAAAGTAAAAAGAAAGAATGGAAAAACATATTCTTTCAAATCTAAAGTTACGGTACATAATTATACAAATCCGTTAAACGTGTGCAAATTCGGAAGAAAAGATTATAAAAAATCCTTTGATAAAAAGACCATGGTCCCAGTTGCAAAAGGTTATCCCAGAAAGGCAAAAGTATGTATCACTGCAAAGAAGGGCTACAAGATAGTTGCAATATATTACAGTGAACACGGAACCGGAAGACAGAGAAAGATCAAAAACGGAAGTACAGTCACTATGGATGGATCACATTATCTGCAGATATTGTATAAGAATACTAGCAAAAATTATGTATCATCGGTATATCTGGATGGATATAGTATGTAGAGATGATGAAAAAAAGGAATCGGGGAGGCCGGTTCCTTTTTTGGTTGATTTCAGAACATCTCTGAAGTGCTGGTATTTCAAGGCTTTTTTGGAATGTTTTTTATTTGCTTTATATTAGCACACTGGGTAATTTTTTACGAGTATATTTTTTAAACCAGTAGAAGGAAGAATATGATAGCCAGTACTTCAATGAATATAGTATAATTATGGCAGAAAAACGAAAATGGGGGAATCATATGAAGAAAAAGAGGATTGCAATGCTTTTGGCCGCAACACTTACGTTTTCACAGAGTATGGGCGCGGTCATACCGGTAGCAGCTGAGGAACTGACAGCAGATACCGGACAGGAAACTGCAGAGACAGAAGAATCAGTTCAGGAGAACGATGACTCGGAAACAACAGGGGAAGCAGCTTCAGTGCCTGATTTGGAAGACGATGAGGAATTAAGTATTCAGGATGATGCAGAGAATGCGGAAGAAGAAATTGCAGAAGAAGAAAACACATCAGAAATTACGGAGCTATTCGGGGATAACACCGAAAATCAGGAGGTTTTCAATGACGGTTCAGAAGGTGGAGAGTCTGCTGAAGCAAATGAACAATATCAGCTTAATCTGATATTTGAAGGTGCCAGTGGAGGTCAGGATTTACTGCCAAACAGCCATGTCAGAATTAAATCCCGTCTGGTTGATACAATTGGATGTATGTGATGTTTCTGCATATGAACTGAAAGTTGCTCCGGTAACTGGTGGAAATGGTGTCAAAATGGCAGACGTATCATTAGACGGCCAGGATATTGTGCTGGATGTTTACAATAAAACCGGAGACGCCAGAATTTCCGCAACGGCATTCATAAATGGAACTGAAGTGGCAAAAAGGGAATTTGGGGTTAACATCAGTGAGTATGTGATCCTACCGGAAAAATCACAGATACAAGTGGTAATGAAATCAACCTTGAAGTAGGCCAGCAGCTGGATATAGCAAAAGACATGAAACCACAGCTTGTCCGTTACAAAGATGGAAAAGGAGACCCGATTCCGGTAACAGGGGACAATTACAAGATCGTCATGTCACAGACAGGTCCTGGAGGTGAAGAACTTCGTGATTATGATGCAGATGGCCTGAAATGGATAGAGGTTCCGGGACAGGATCTTCCAATCCTGGAGAGAACAACAGAGAATTCTACATGGTTTGCACTTTTGGCTATGGAGAGATTAGAAAATGGAGACTGGCATTATATTACCCGACATCATTATGAGCTTAATCCTTTGAACAACAGCGATTATGACAATGGTCATAACGATGACAGCGAAGAGAAAAGCTCCTACAGACTGATATATGATTATCAGGATACAACAAGAAATGAAGCCATGCTGCCGAACAGTCAGATGACAGCTACCACTTATCTGGAGGACAAAACAAAGGATTATCAGAGAGTAGATGATTATAAACTGGAAATTTTGGAACAGTCAAAGCTGGCAGATATTTCAGTTTCTGCAGATGGAAAAAAACTTGTTATTAAATCTGGCAATAAAACCGGTCAGGGCTGCTGTTACATATCTGTACAGATACCGGATGGAAAAGACGGATACAGAGAAGCCTTCAGAAAAGATATGTGGTTCAGCGTCAGTGAGTATGTGATCCTGCCGGAAAAAATCACAGATGCAAATGGAAATGTAATTATTCCTGAAGTAGGCCAGCAGGTAGACATTGTAAATAACATGAAGCCGCAGCTTGTCCGTTACAAAGATGGAAAAGGAGATCCGATTCCGGTAACAGGAGATAATTATAAAATCGTAATATCTTCATGGACAGATGAAAGTACAGGCACAGTGTACCATGATTATGATACAGACGGCTGGAAATGGATCGATGTTCCAGGTCAGGAGCTCCCAATCCTTGAGAGAACATCAGGATATGGTACATATTTTGGGCTTACTGCAATGGAAAAAAGTGTAGATGGAAACTGGTACCAGATTGCAAGACGGATGTATGAGCTGGATACTTTGCCCGGTTATAATGGCGATGACAGTGGAAACTTCGGTGACAGTGGTCATGACAGTGATGATAGTGAGGAAAAAAGCTTTTATAATCTGACATACGATTTGGAAGGCACAGCAGGAAATGAAGCCATGCTGCCGAACAATGAAACGACCATTGTGACAGACATACTGGATAAAACCAGTGGCCAGCATCCGGTAAAAGATTATAAGCTGGAAATCATAGAACAATCAAAACTGGCAGAAGCTACAGTTTCTCCGGATAGAAAGAAGCTTATAATTAAATCCAACGATAAAACCGGTGTTGGCTGCTGTTATGTAGCAGTAAAACTTCTGGATAAAACCGGTGAATATAAAGAAGCCTTCAGAAAAGATATATGGTTTGAAGTCAGCGAATTTATGCTGATACCGGATAATCTGACAGATAAGAATGGAAAGCTGCTTAATCCGGCTGTTGGAGAATCCATTAATCTCGCTAATTTAAAAGTAAAACTGGTTCAGTATATAAACGGAAAAGGCGATCCCGTTGAGATTACAGGAAATGATATAAAAATCGTAGTGATGAGCTGGAAGGATACAGAATCCGGTAAACTGCAATATGATTACGATGATGAAGCATGGAATATGCAGAAAGTTTCCGGCCAGGAGCTTCCGATCATACGAGAAAGTCCGATGATAATACAAGGCTTGCACTGTCTGCCATGCGAAAAAACAAAAACGGGGAGTGGGAGCGGCTTGTAAGGAAACATTTTGAGATTGGAGAAAACAGTTCAAAACACAGTCACAGCTGGAAAGCAGTAAAAACTGTTCAGGCAACCTGTACGTCAAAAGGAAGCAGAACCGATAAATGTACTTCCTGTGATGGTATAAGAACCGTAACACTTCCGGTAAAACATACCGCTGTAAAAGATGCAGCAATTGCAGCGACAGTATTTAAGGCAGGAAAGAAGGAGGAAGTCATTGTAAAGTATGTGGCAAAGTGCTCAGGAAACAAATTACAGTTGCCAAACTGAAACCGACGATTTCCCTGACTGCATCTTCCCTGAAAATGAAAGCAGGTCAGTCTACCACTGCATTTAAAGCAGCCGGACTGGCGAAAGGTGATTATGTTACAAAAGTGACATCCGGAAATACAGGAATCGTAAAAGTATCTTCTGTGACAAAGAAGGGAACTTTCAGACTGACAGCAGGTAAAAAGGCAGGAAGTACTACAGTTAAGGTTATTCTTGCAAGCAAAAAGTCAGCATCTTTTAAAGTTACCGTACAGAGAGGAGCAGTAAAAACTTCGAAAATTACTGTAAGCACTAAATCTGTGACACTCAAAAAAGGAACTACTTATCGTAAAATGGCATCTTCAGTTAAAGTCACTCCTGTAACCAGCCAGGAAAAAGTTACATACACATCATCCAACAAAAAAATCGCGACAGTAACATCCGGTGGTGTGATCAAAGGTCTGAAAAAAGGAACCGCAACAATCACAATCCGAAGCGGCTCAAAGAGGACAACCTGTAAAGTTACAGTTAAATAAAAATTGTACGAAAAAGGGGAATCACTTCTGTGATTCCCCTTAAAAATCCTTATTTTATGCGGATTTCTTATTTGCCGAAGTATCTTTTAAGCAGACAGCGAATGCTTTTCCGTGTCTTGCCTCATCCTTAGCCATCTCATGTACTGTGTCATGGATTGCGTCAAGGTCAGCTGCTTTTGCACGTTTTGCAAGGTCGAATTTACCTGCTGTAGCGCCGTTTTCAGCCTCTACACGCATCTGAAGGTTCTTCTCTGTGCTGTCTGTTACAACCTCACCAAGGAGCTCTGCGAATTTAGCTGCATGCTCTGCTTCCTCGTAAGCTGCTTTCTCATAGTACATACCAACTTCCGATATCCTTCTCTGTGAGCTACTCTAGCCATTGCAAGATACATACCAACCTCAGAGCACTCGCCCTCGAAGTTCGCTCTCAGTCTGCAAGGATGTCCTCGCTAACGCCTTTAGCTACACCTACAACGTGCTCAGCTGCCCATGAGAGCTCGCCTTCCTGTTTCTGGAATTTAGAAGCTGGTGCTTTACATACTGGACAGGCTTCCGGTGCCTGCTCGCCTTCATAAACATATCCACATACTGTACATACCCATTTAGCCATAGTAATGATTTCCTTTTCTTTTTTGAAATATATTGTTTGTTTTGTTTCTTTTGAATTAATAATAGTAATTATTACTATTTCATGATACCATGTGATCTTTATTTTGTCAAGCTTGTTTTTCTTCTTTTTTCAGGCATTCCTTGCAGATCCCATAGAAGCTTGCGTCTACGTCAAAGACTTTTCCGTGGATAAATTCTGCAGCTGCCTGTTCAAGAATTCCGTTAAGGCTGTCTGACTGCATATCGATCACCCGGTTGCATCTGGTACACATGAAATGTGAGTGTGGTGCGACCCTTCCATCGTAGCGATCCGCGCTTCCGAAATTGGTCAGCTTCCGGATCTCCGACCGATGTCACTGAGAAGAGAAAGATTACGGTAGACAGTTCCGAGACTGATGTTTGGTAGATCTGTCGAAGATTCTCGTATACTGTATCTGCCGTTGGATGATCTGTTCTGGATCTCAGAATTCCTTGATGGATTCTCGCTGACGGCTGTATTTTAGTGCTGCCATAATGTCCTCTCCTTTCGGTAATAGTAATTATTACTGATATTATAATACATGACAGAGGGAGGTTTGTCAAGAGGTTTTGATCTGATTATCCTGAAATATTTTCATTTTATGAGCTGGATGTAAATAAGTATTTTTACGTTGCAGGTGTAGTGGATATTTGCAACCATGCAGGGGACTTACCTGATTCGGTTAAATGGTGAGAACTGGCAGTCGGATGTCTGACAGAGTGTTTGTTATAAGGAATATTGTGCCTTTAATGATGGGATTTTATCAATAAAAATTCCTAATGAAAATTTTTAAAAAATAAGTTGACAGAGGCTAACTATGGTAGTATATTTACAATAGTTAGACAAATCTAACTAACGTGTAAAGGAGAATGCAAATGACTTGTGAAAAATTTGAATCTGTCATGGGTTATCATTGTTCCCCTGTATTAATGGGAATGAAACCGGCGAATCTTGTTTCCTTTTCCAAGGAAAAAATTCCGGAACTGCCGGAGATCATTTCGGATTATGAGGAGAGTCTTGAACGGGAAGGTATCCGTATGGAGATTATCTGTGGATGCAGGAAGCATTATCTTCTTCTGGTGTACCGGCCGGATATGCTGCAGGAATATCTTAAGCAGGATGAAGCCAGGAAACTTTTGCTCCAGGATGGGTATAATATAGATGGTTCTTTGGATGAGATGATCGCCCGTCTGAAGGAGAGATTTTTTTATAAGACGGAGTTTCCTCATGAGATCGGACTTTTCCTGGGGTATCCCATTGAAGACGTGAAGGGTTTCCGGAAATTTGGAGGCAGTGGCTGCAAGATGTGTGGTTACTGGAAGGTTTATGATGATGTGGAGCAGGCTCGCAGGATTTTTGACAGCTATGATAAGTGTCGGGAGTTTACTGCGGCGCAGATCCGTGCGGGGTATTCGATTTTGCAGGTTGTTGGTATGAAGCATCTCTGTACATCTCAGATGTGCGTATAATATAAAGTTTAAAAACAGGAGGTTTTTGAGATGAGCAAGGTAGGAATTATTTACTGGTCTTCTACAGGTAACACAGAGGCTATGGCGCAGGCTGTAGAGGAAGGTGCCAAGCTGCCGGTGCGGATGTTGAGATTATGGAAGTGGCTGATGCGGATGTGGATAAAGCGCTTTCTTTTGATGTTCTGGCTCTTGGTTGTCCGGCTATGGGGGATGAGGAGCTTGAGGAGGGTGAGTTTGAACCGTTCTTTTCTGATCTGGAAGGTAAACTTTCCGGTAAAAAAGTTGCACTTTTCGGTTCCTATGACTGGGGCGATGGTGAGTGGATGAGAACATGGTGCGGCAGAGCTAAGGATGCTGGTGCTGAGCTTGTTGAGGATGAGGGCTCATTGTAAACAACACACCTGATGATGAAGGACTTGCAGCTTGCCGTGAACTTGGCGGAAAACTTGCATAAGATATATTAGATTTCAAATAAATAAAAACTGAGCAGAGCATTGGATTCTCAAACACAAACACCATCCGGACAGAAGGGATAGATATCTTTTTTGTCCGGGTGGTGTTTTATTTTGAGCGAAAATATCTGCTTATTACTTTGAGGAAATATAGAAGAAATGAATATTAAGACAAAAAATCCTTGTTGATTTTAATATTTACGTGTCCTAAAATAGATAAAGATAAAATAAAGCAGGAAAGAGAGGGATGCCGGATGACGCGGGAGGAAGCGGAACAGTATTTGTATTATGCGATGACAATTGGTGAACAGCTTCTTTGCTGCGGAGCAGAGGTTGGACGTGTGGAAGATACCATACGGCGGATCTGCCTGGCATATGGAGCCACCCGGGCGGATGTTTTTTCTATCACATCCAGTATTGTGACGACTATTTACGGAGAGGATTTCGGAATCTGTACCCAGACGCGGCGTGTGCCGGGAATGTCCAATGATCTGGGTCGGCTGGATGACCTGAACCAGCTTTCAAGATATATCTGTGAGTATCGGCCGAAGCCGGAGGAGATCCAGAAGGGGCTGGAAAAGATCCGGGATAAACAAGGATATTCTTTTAAAACGCAGATTTTGATCTATGCTGTAATTTCAGGTTCTTTTTCCGTGTTTTTCGGAGGAGATGTCAACGATATGATTGCTTCTGCGCTGATTGGTATCGCCCTGAAGCTGTTTGAGGCTTTTGTAAAAAAGGGCGCATTAAACTCGCTGCTGACAGTGCTTCTTTGCTGCGGGGCCGGCGGAGTACTTTCCAATCTTACAGTTCTGATCGGGCTTGGACATCATGCGGATCTGATCAGCATCGGAAATATCATGCTTCTGATACCGGGAATTGCATTTACCAATTCATTGCGCGATATGTTTTCAGGAGATACCATTACAGGTTTGATCCGATGTATAGAGGCACTTTTGCTGGCATTGGTCGTGGGCCTTGGTTTTACGGTGGCGAATCTGTTGTTTTAACCGAATCAGGGAAGTTCTCTTGAAGGTTGCGAAAAGCAATAAGCAGTGAATGAGGAGTTTAGATACTGCATCAATTGCGGAGTAGCGAAATGCAGCAGATGATGGGAGTATTTGAGAGTAGTTATGATTTTATTCAGGAGGAAAACATGCGGGAAATCATACAGCTGGTCGTATCCTTCACAGGATCCCTCGGCTTTGCGGCATTATTTAATATCCATGGAAAAAACTCTGGTTTGCGGCATTGGGTGGATGTCTGTCCTGGGCTGTATATCTGGCAGTAGAGTTCATAACGCCAAGTCCGTATGTGTGCGGTTTCTGGTCAACAGTAGCTATTACTTTGTATGCAGAATGTATGGCAAGAATTCATAAAACGCCGGTAACTGTATTTCTGGTTTCTGCGACAATTCCGTTGATTCCGGGAGCAGCACTTTACCGGACAATGAACTGGATGTTGATGAAGGACTGGGCAAAATTCCAGAAAGACGGAATCTATACGATCCTTTTTGCGGTGAGCATGGCAGCAGGAATGACGCTGACAACCATTGCGTTCCGGATGGCGTGGCGGTGGATGTACAGGCAGAGGAGAATGTAATACAGTATCGAAATTCCCCGTTTACAAACCATCGGAAATGTGTTACGATTTTCCCATATGGAAAACTCATGGAAGAAGAGAGTACATGTGTACACCGTACTACAGGGAAATCCCCGGAGGACTTTTTAGATGCAGGCTGTGATGCAGTTGAGGTCATAGATCTGCAGCAGGGTGAATGGTGAAGGTTCACTTTATGCAGGAGTTCCGAGACTGAGAGGGATGTGCAGGCGCAGATGGAAGATGGCTTCGGAGAGGCATTGCTGAACCGGTTTTAACGCGATAAGCGAAGTGCGAATGTCCGATTTAACGGACACCGGCAGGCAGTGACAGGACCGCCTGTTATAGCGGAAGGGTATAGAGCTTGCTGTACCTGATGAGGTTTTTGCCGCGAGGCAGGAACGAAAAGAAGTGGTAACACGGGTAATAACTCGTCTTCTCATATCGTTATGGTATGAGAAGGCGTTTTTTTATGTCGCTGAGAATTACTTGGTAATCTTCCAATGTCCCCGGACAGGAATTTTCCTGTTCTGACGGAATATATTTTCAGTCCGTTATGAGTAAGTACACAATTTATTTTTATATTTATGGAGGAAAGAAAAGATGGAAAAGCAGAGATATTATATCAGCACTGCCATTGCGTACACATCCGGTAAACCGCATATCGGAAATACCTATGAGGTCGTTCTTGCGGATGCGATCGCACGTTTTAAAAGAACAGCAGGGTTATGACGTATATTTTCAGACAGGTACTGATGAGCATGGCCAGAAGATTGAGCTGAAGGCTGAGGAGGCTGGTGTTACACCAAAGGAATTCGTAGATAACGTTTCTGGCGAGATCAAACGTATCTGGGATCTGATGAACACATCCTATGATAAATTCATTCGTACAACAGATAAAGACCATGAAGAGCAGGTCAAAAAAATCTTCAAAAAAATGTATGCAAAGGGAGATATCTACAAGGGTCATTATGAAGGAATGTACTGTACACCATGTGAGTCCTTCTTCACAGAGTCCCAGCTTGTAGACGGCAAATGTCCGGACTGCGGACGCCCATGCGTACCTGCCAAGGAAGAGGCATATTTCTTCAAAATGAGTAAATATGCAGACAAGCTTATTGACTACATCAACACACATCCGGATTTCATCCAGCCGGAGTCTCGTAAAAATGAGATGATGAACAACTTCCTTCTTCCGGGACTTCAGGATCTCTGTGTATCCAGAACATCCTTTAAATGGGGAATCCCGGTAGATTTTGATCCGAAGCATGTTGTATATGTATGGCTGGATGCTCTGACAAACTATATCACAGGTATTGGTTATGACTGTGACGGAAACAGCAGCGATACATTCAACAAATACTGGCCGGCAGATCTTCATCTGATCGGAAAAGATATCATCCGTTTCCATACCATTTACTGGCCGATTTTCCTGATGTCTCTGGATCTTCCGCTTCCAAAACAGGTATTCGGACATCCATGGCTGCTTCAGGGTGATGGAAAAATGAGTAAATCAAAAGGAAATGTAATCTATGCAGATGAGCTTGTTGAGTTCTTCGGTGTAGATGCTGTCCGTTATTTCGTACTCCATGAGATGCCATTTGAGAATGACGGTGTGATCACATGGGAGCTGATGGTTGAGAGACTGAATTCCGACCTTGCAAACACACTTGGAAATCTTGTAAACCGTACAATTTCCATGTCCAACAAATATTTTAACGGAGTCGTTGAGAATAAGAATGTTACTGAGCCGGTTGATGAGGATCTTAAGAACTTCATCCTTCAGGTTCCGAAGAACGTTTCCGCAAAAATGGACAAGCTTCGTGTTGCAGATGCTATCACAGAGGTATTCTCTCTGTTCAAACGTTGCAACAAATATATCGACGAGACAATGCCATGGGCACTTGCAAAGGATGAGACAAAGCAGGATCGTCTTGCAACAGTTCTCTACAACCTGGTTGAGGGAATCTGCATCGGCGCATCTCTTCTGAAATCCTTTATGCCGCGTACAACAGAGCGTATTCTTGTACAGCTCAACGCAAACGAAAGAACTCTTGAGGAGATGGAGCAGTTCGGTCTTTATCCTTCAGGAAACCGCGTAACCGACAAACCGGAGATCCTTTTTGCGAGACTTGATCTGAAAGAGGTTCTTGAGAAGGTTGAGAAGCTTCATCCGAAGAAAGAAGAGCCGAAGGAAGAGGCAGAAGAGGAGAAAACAGAGAACGTGATCGATATCGAGCAAAGCCGGAGATTACTTTCGATGATTTTGAGAAGCTGCAGTTCCAGGTTGGTGAGATCATCGCCTGTGAGGAGGTTAAAAAATCCAGAAAACTTCTCTGCTCTCAGGTTAAGATCGGAAGTCAGGTTCGTCAGATCGTATCAGGAATCAAGGCTCATTACTCTGCAGAGGAAATGGTGGGCAAAAAGGTTATGGTCGTTACAAATCTGAAACCTGCCAAGCTTGCCGGAATCCTCAGCGAGGGTATGATCCTCTGTGCAGAGGATGCAGACGGAAATCTTTCCCTGATGGTACCGGAGAAAGAGATGCCTGCAGGCGCTGAGATCTGCTAAGTATAGACAGATATGGAATTAAATCATTTTGATAAAAATGGAAATGCTGTTATGGTGGATGTGTCCGACAAACCGGTCACTCACCGTACGGCAACAGCCACGGGTTCCATTCAGGTAGGCCCGGAGATCATGGCCGCGGTAAAAAGTGGAAATGTGAAAAAGGGTGATGTACTTGGTGTGGCCCGTGTGGCAGGTATCATGGGTGTGAAGCGTACTTCTGAGCTGATTCCCATGTGCCATCCACTTCCCATCCAGAAATGTTCCGTGGATTTTGAGACCGATGAGGATGCGGGAGTGATCTGTGTATTCTGCACGGTAAAAACAGAGGGAAAAACAGGCGTGGAGATGGAGGCCTGACAGGTGTTCAGGTGACGCTTCTGACTATTTATGATATGTGCAAGGCAATTGACAAGCACATGGTCATGTCTGATATCCATCTGGAAGAAAAAACAGGAGGCAAAAGCGGAGATTTCCGTTTTGAGGAAAAATAATGATAGACAGGTGCGGAAGAAATATTGATTATCTCAGGATTTCCGTAACTGACAGATGTAATTTGCGGTGTATTTATTGTATGCCGGAGGAGGGAGTGCAGCATGTGGAGCGCTCCCTCATTTTGCAGGAAGAGGAAATTTTGAGGATCTGCCGGGTGATGGCAGAGCTGGGTATCCGGAAGATCAAGCTGACCGGCGGGGAACCGCTTGTGCGGCCGCGGATGCCTCAGCTGGTGGAAAAATTGAAAAATATGCCGGGGATCGAGAAGGTGACTCTGACTACAAATGGTGTGCTTCTGAAAGATCAGATGAGTGATTTTGCCGGGCGGGGCTGGACGGATTGAATATCAGCCTGGATACGCTGGATGAGGTCTGCAGCAGGAGAATTACCCGGCGTGATGAATTGGATCGGACGCTTGAAGGGATCTCAGAGGCATTGAAGTATCCGGAGATTTCGCTGAAGATCAACTGCGTGCCACTGGGAATTCCGGAGCAGGATCTTTGCAGGGTGGCGTTTCTGGCCAGGGATTATAAGGTGCATGTGCGGTTTATTGAGATGATGCCCATTGGGATGGGAAAAGAATTTCATGGGGTGTCGGAAAAGGAACTGCTTGGGATCCTTGGAGAAAGCTTCCGCAGTTTTCGCCGTATGTTGGGGAGCCCTTGGGAATGGACCGTGTCATTATTATGATGTGGAGGGTTTTCCGGAAAGATCGGGTTTATCAGCGCGGTGAGCCATAAGTTCTGTGGGGAGTGTAACCGGATCCGGCTGACTTCACAGGGCTTTTTGAAGACCTGTCTGCAGTATGCGGCGGGAAGGGATCTTCGGGAGGTGATCCGTGGTGGTGGTTCGGATGAGGTGCTGAAGGCTGTGATCCTGGAGGCTCTGGCGGAGAAACCGGACGGGCATGCTTTTGGCGGAAGTCTGGAGAAACAGAAGGATGATAAGACGGAGAAGCTTTGTATGGCACAGATCGGAGGTTGAGTGATGAAGAGAGTTGCTGTGATCACTTCTAGTGATAAGGGTTACAGAGGGGAGCGTGAGGATCTTAGTGGTCCTGCTGTGAAGGAAATTATGGAGGCGGCCGGGTATGAGGTTGTTTCTGTGGATGTTTTGCCGGATGACCGTGGGATGCTTGGAAGCCGGATGGCTGAGATCGCAGATCTGGGGCTTGCGGAGCTGATCCTGACTACGGGTGGTACCGGGTTTTCTCAGAGGGATGTGACACCGGAGGCTACGGAGGATGTGATCGAGCGGCGTGTGCCGGGGATTCCGGAGGCGATGCGGGCGTTTAGTATGACGATCACGAAGAGGGCGATGCTGAGCAGGGCTACAGCTGGGATCCGGAAGGGGACGTTGATCGTTAATCTGCCGGGGAGTCCTAAGGCTGTCAGGGAATGCCTGGAGGTTATTATTGAGGCGTTGGGGCATGGGATTGAGACTTTGACTGGAGATGTGGGGAGTGTTGGTCGGTAGAACGGGGGTGTTAACGAACGGACGGTCCGCGCAGCCGGGG
>ENA-OQIR01000421-OQIR01000421.1-human-gut-metagenome-genome-assembly--contig:-NODE-421-length-18784-cov-4.101249_pt1 | contig 18784 bp, 23 predicted proteins | sample MGYA00242580_ERZ504745 | MGnify/ENA primary metagenome ERZ504745 (study PRJEB26092, sample SAMD00036214) | human gut metagenome | host: Homo sapiens | study: EMG produced TPA metagenomics assembly of... | reverse complement strand
TATTATGATGATTACGGAGGGTTAGATCATGAAAAAAATGAACATTGGTTTAGTAGGCGCTGGTTTTATGGGAAAAGCACACATGGTAGCATTTTCAAACATGCCAAAACTTTTTACAGATGCACCATTTATCCCTGTATTTAAAACAGTATGCGACATTGTTCCTGAATCGCAGAGGATTTCAAAGAAAGATATGGATTTGAAAAAGCATGTACAGACTGGATGGATATTATCAATGATCCTGAAATCGATATTGTAAGTGTTTGTACACCTAATAGTGAACATGCAGCAGTTTCCATTGCAGCATTAAAAGCCGGAAAACATGTAATCTGTGAAAAACCGATCGCATCCACAACCGAAGATGCGAAAGCAATGGCTGAAGCAGCAGCAGAGGCAGCGAAAAAAGGTATAGTTTCCATGAATGGTTACCAGTACCGTCGTGTACCTGCAATTGATGAAGCGAAAAAGATCATTGAATCCGGAAGACTTGGCGAGCTGACAAATATCAGAACTCAGTATCTTCAGAGCTGGTCTGCAGACCCATCTTCTCCATTATCCTGGAGATTTGAAAAAGCAACTGCCGGATCAGGAACACTTGGTGATATTGCTACACATGCACTGGATATTGCTCAGTATCTTGCAGGAAATATTTCTGAAGTTGTTTCTATTGTTAAAACATATATCACTGAACGTCCGGTACAGGAGGGCGGAGTTGACCTTCTTGGTACTGTAAAATTAGGACCGGATGCAAAGAGAAAACCGGTTGATGTTGACGACGAGGTAACAACACTTCTGAAATTTGAAAATGGAACTATCGGAAGCTGCGAAGCAACACGAATGGCATGGGGAAGAAACAACTATATTACATTAGAGGTTCATGGAACAAAGGGAAGCATTTCCTGGTGCTATGAACGTCTGAATGAGCTGAATGTATGCTATGGAATGGAAGATCAGGATGGAGAAAGAGGATTTAAAACAATCTACACAGGTCCTGCAAACCCACATGGCGATGTAACATGGAACATTCCGGGTATGAATATTGGATATGGTGAGTTAAAAGCAATTGAAATGTATGAATTTGGAAAAGCAATTGTGGAAGGATATCAGCCATCTACTAACTTTGGTGTTGGATACAGACTGGATCGAGTTTGTGATGCAATTCTTGAGTCCAATGAAACAGGTTCCTGGGTTAAAGTTAAATAAATGTGCGTAATTAAGTAGGAAAAACGCGATGATAAGAGTTGGAATAATCGGATATGGCTATATGGGCCAGTTCCATAAAAAAAAGATAGTTCAAAGTGGTCAGGCAAGTGTAGTTGCAATTCTTGATAAAGAACAAAGACGACGAGAAGAAGGTCTGTCTGATGGATATCATGTATATTCGGAAAGACAGCTGGAAACATTTTTCAAAGAAACTATGGATCTTGTCATCGTGGCAACTAAAATCGAAGAACGTGCATATTATGCCACTCAGGCAATGACTGCCGGTTTCCACGTTTTATGTGAGAAACCGGTGACCATGAATATGAAAGAACTTGAAGAGATAATTGCTATATCTGATAAAACAGGAAAAAATTCACAGTACATCAGCCGAGACGCTTTGACAGAGATTATCTGATGTTAAAAGAAGTAATCGACAGCCATGTGATCGGTGATGTGCATACCATAGAGTCACGTGTTCATGGAGAAAGAGGAATCCTTTTCGGATGGCGTGGCAGAGAAAAATCCGGTGGAGGCTTATTGAACGATTGGGGAACACATCTGATCGACCAATATTTACAGTTGTTTCCGGAGGAAAGGTGATTCGCATCGAATGCAGGCTGAGATCAATTCTTGTAGAAGATGTCGAAGATTATGTGGAATTAAATTTAACATTCTCAAATAATGTATATGCAAAAATCGTCTTGACAACATTTGCTTTATGTGAAATGCCGCGATGGTTTGCACTTGGCAACAGAGGAACTTTGCGTCTGGATGATATGACAGGAGAAAACGGAAGCATTGTTCGTCTGAAAACAGAAGTAGATGTTGAAGAGTTATCGAAAAGGGGAAGCGTTGCGCCCAGTCTGACGTTAGCACCTCTGGACAATCTTTATAAAGAGAAAATTCCTCTGCCAAATGAAGGCGATACGACTATGTGTTTCTGGAATAGTCTTATTGCTGCATTGAAGGGAGAAGGAGAGTTCCTGGTGAAAACGGAGGATACCATACGTCAAATGAAAATTCTGGAGGCAGCCAGGCTTTCAAGTGAGACAAATCAGAGTGTTGATGTAAATATTTGATGAAAGGAAATTGACTATGAAGTTTGGACTTTTAACAGCAATTCTTGAAGGTACAACATTTGAAGAAGCAGTTGACTTTGCAGCAGAGAATCAGCTGGAATGTCTTGAAGTTGCCTGCTGGCCAAATACAGGTGGGGCTAAGAGACGCTATGCTGGTGTATGTCATATTGATGCGGAAGCATTAACAGAAGAAAAAGCTAAAGAAATCATCCAGTACTGTAAAGAGAGAAATGTAGAGATTTCATCTCTGGGATACTATCCAAATACACTTGATCCGGATTTGGAAAAGAGAAAACAGTATATTGATCATATTTATGCATTGATAGATGCCAGCAGTATGTTAAATGTAAATATGGTTACAACATTTCTTGGAAGAGTACCGGACAAAAATGTTGAAGAAAACCTGGAAATTGTAAAAGAAGTATGGCCTCCGATCCTGGAATATGCGAAGGAAAAAGGCGTAAAAATCGCTATTGAAAACTGTCCTATGTGGTTTACTGCAGACGAATGGCCGGGAGGACAGAATCTGATGACTTCTCCGGAAAACTGGAGAAAAGTATTTGAAGTACTTCCGTACGATAATCTTGGCATAAATTATGATCCTTCTCATTTTGTATGGCAGCAGATTGATTACATTAAACCAATTTATGAGTTTAAAGATAAGATTTTCCATGTGCATTACAAAGATATCAAAATATACCAGGATAAATTAAATGATGTTGGTATTATGGCATATCCTTTGAAATACATGTCACCGAAATTATGTGGTCTTGGAGATGTTGACTGGGGCAAATATGTATCAGCATTAACAGACATTGGTTATCAGGGCTACAGTGTAATTGAAGTAGAAGATAAGGCTTTTGAAGGCAGTCTTGATAATGCTAAAAAAGCAGTGAAGCTGTCAGCAAAATATTTAAGAAATTTCGTTGGTTGATTTCGCAGCCGGACGGAAAGGAGAATAAAAATGGATCAGAATAATGCAAGTCCTAAAAAAATGAATGTCGGTTTGATTGGTGCAGGATTTATGGCTAAAGCTCATTCCATTGCATATGCTGGTATGCCTATGTTTTTCTGGCCGGCACCAATCATTCCGGTCAAAAAGATGATCGTTGATATGAATGAAGCAATTGCCAGAGAAGCTAAAGATAAGTTTGCTTTTGAATCTTATTCTACAGATTGGCATGATGTTGTAAATAATCCGGAGATTGATGTTGTGGATATCTGCACTCCGAATAATGTTCATGCTGAAATTGCAATTGCAGCTGCAAAGGCAGGAAAACATATTATCTGTGAAAAACCACTGGCATTAACTGTTGATCAGGCCAGAGAAATGTATCTTACTGCAAAAGAAAATAATATTAAAACATTAGTAGCTTTCAACTATCGAAAAACACCGGCTGTTCAGCTGGCTAAAAAATATATTGAAGAAGGCGCTATTGGTGAGATCCTTGATTTCAGAGGAACTTATTTACAGGATTGGTCAGCTGATCCGGAATCTCCGCTGTCCTGGAGATTCCAGAAAAATATTTGCGGAAGCGGAGCTCTTGGTGATATAGGAACTCATGTGGTAGATATGCTGAGATTTCTGGTAGGAGACTTTAAAAAGGTAAATGCAAGAACAGCAACCTATATTCCGGAACGTCCGGTTCAGAGCGGACTTACCGATAGTCTTGGAAATGCACGTCTCAACAAGGATACACCGAGAAAAGCAGTAGATGTAGATGATCAGTGTATGTTTATGATCGAATGTGAAAATGGAGCCTTTGGAAGCATTGAAGCAACAAGAAATGCATGGGGAAGAAATAATTATATTACATTTGAAATCCACGGAACATTAGGCTCTTTATATTTCAATTATGAACGTCGAGATGAGCTGCAGGTATGCTTTGCCAGTGATCCGGACGATCGTCGAGGATTCAGAACCATTTATACAGGACCAAATCATCCATATGGAAATGGACTGTGGCCGATTCCTGCTCTTGGTATTGGTTATACAGAAACTAAAATTGTAGAATGTTATGATTTCTTCAATGCTATTGCAAACGATACACAGGCAAGCCCGAATTTTGAAGATGGATATGAAATAGAACTGATTTCAGATGCAATCCTTAAATCAGCACAAACTCATACATGGGTAGATGTTCATTAATCGTTACTGTTCACTCCGTTCTCAGTAACATAGCCAAAATTCATTCCAGATTGCCTGCGGCAATGGAATTTTGGCTTGTATGTCTCGGGATAGTGGTGTGTAAACAGCAGCTTGACTGGTTTCAGTATTTCTGCGAAGACCGAAAAAAGAATTGTAAGACTTGTCTTTTAGTGTTAGTATAAGAATAGTCTTAGAGCGTGTTTGAAAAATCATTCCCACAAATTATGACGCGCATCTTGCGGAAAGCATTTTTCAAACACGCTCTAGGCTTGGAAAAAAGTTATAATAAGGTATAGTCTTTGAGGTCAAAAATCAGATAAAGGTTTCTGACCTTTTTTGTTTAATGAGGGATTATAAAATATGGAGACATTTTTTACAAAGGACAAAAATTTTTATAAGGTGTTTTTCAGGTTAATGTTGGTTGTGGCGCTGCAGAATCTGGTGGCATACAGTGTGAATATGCTGGATAATATGATGCTTGGAAGCTATGATCAGAATGCACTTTCCGGGGCAGCTACTGTGAATCAGATCTTCTTTGTTGTAAATCAGCTTGCCATTGCAATCGGAAATGCCCTGATCGTAATGAGTTCCAGTATTGGGGAAAAAAGAATACATATGCGATCAGGAAACTGACAGGAATTGTACTGATATTCAGTCTGCTGGCAGCGATGATCATCCTTGTCATATGCTCGGCATTTCCGGAACAATTGCTTGGCCTGTTCACAACATCACCGGATATTATTATGGAAGGTCAGACTTATCTTAAGATATTGAAATGGACGTTTGTCTTATTTCTGATCAGCAATCTTCTGATCTCCATGCTGAGAAGTGTGGAGACAGTACAGATTTCATTTGTTGTTTCTGTGATATCTCTGATCGTAAACGGCGGAATTAATTATACATTGATCTTCGGGCATTTTGGATTTCCGGAAATGGGGATTAAAGGTGCTGCAATAGGAACACTGACAGCCAGAAGCCTGGAGTTTTTGATTGTTCTGTTTTATGTGGCAAAGATTGATAAGAAAGTCCGGGTATTTGATGGTGGCTTCTTAAGAGGAACATTCACAGCTGAGAACAGAAAACTGTGCAGGGATTTTATTAAAGTATCCACTCCTGTCATCCTTTCCGGACTGGTCTGGGCAATTTCAATCCCTATGCAGACTGCAATACTGGGACATCTTTCATCAGATGCGATTGCAGCAAATTCCGTAGCAACAACGTTCTTTCAGTATTTAAAAGTAATAGTAGTAGCGATCGCTTCTGCTTCCTCTGTAGTGATCGGAAAGTCTATCGGTCAGGGTGACAGAAATGAAGTGAAGGCTGTTGGACGGACATTGTCAGTGATCGATATTTCCATAGGAATTATACTGGCAATAGTTTTACTTATGCTGAGAAAACCGTTGCTGTCTATGTATAATCTCACAGAGGAGGCAACAATCCTTGCAGACCATCTGATGATAGTCATGAGTGTGGTCATGGTGGGAATGTCTTATCAGATGCCGGTTTCTGTAGGTGTTATTCAGGGCGGCGGAGATACAAAATTCCAGATGTATATGAATCTGATCTCAACATGGGGAATTGTAATGCCCCTGTCTTTCCTGGCTGCGTTTGTATGGAAACTTCCGGTGGAATGGGTAGTTGTAGCTGTCCAGTCGGATCAGCTGTTTAAATGTGTGCCTGTGTTCCTGAGATTCAGAAGTTATAAATGGATCAGGAAGCTGACTTGATAAGAACTGATTAAAGAATCATCATTTATTTAACCGAATCAAGTAAGTCCCCTGCTTCAATTGCGAATATCCGCTTGACTTAAGTGCAAAATATCTAAGAAACTTTGTAGGTTAAGAAAACAGTTATCTATTTGACAGACCGTTTTACCGGTCATAACAGAGTTTGAAAGAAAAGGAGAAAAATAATCATGAAGAGAAAAACATTAGCGATTTTAACAGCAGCTGCAATGGCAGCAGGAAGTCTTAGCGCAGGCGTATGCGTATATGCAGCAGATGACGCCACACATATTTATGTACTGACAGCACCGGAAGACCACGGATGGACAGGTTCTGTTGCAACTTTCGCGAAAGAGAAAGTGGAAGAAGTAAACAACGACGGCAAATATACCGCAGAACTGATCACATCTGCAAATGCAGCAGAGCAGATTGTTAATATCGAAGATATCGTAGCTTCCGGAGAAGACAATATTGCAGTTGTTATCCAGCCAATCGATGACACAGTTCAGTCTGCAATCCAGCAGTTAGTAGACGCAGAAATCCCTTATGTTGCATTTGACCGTATCATTGACGGCGTTTCCTCAAGTGCAGTTTCCAATGTAAAAGGTGACAATGAGGGAATCGGAGCTGCCGCAGCAGCATACTTCGTATCCGAAGGAATGACACCGGGCGAAGCAGTTTATGTATATGAGGGAGACACTTCTTCTGTAACTTCTCTTCGTGACAGTGGTTTCACAGAATACCTGACAGGTGAACTGGAATACGACGGTGAAACAATCGCAGATGACAAGAAATGGACAGAGGATGATTTAAAATCCATCACCTATTCCGGAGCAATGAACTGGAGCCGTTCTGATACAAAGACTTCTTTTGAATCTCTTCTTGGTGACAGTGCAAATGCTGATATTAAATGGTTCTATGCAGAAGATGATGAACTTGCAATGGGAATCTTGGAAGCACTTCAGGGTGGCGGAATCGATGACGCTACGAAAGAAGCATTCCTTGGAAACAAACCATACATTACAGGATGCGGCGGACTTGACGAACTGTATGCAGTAATGAGAGGTGAAAGTTTCCAGGATATCGCAGAGCAGTGCGGTGGAATTGTTTCCGTAACTTACAGCCCTGCAATGATCCAGACTGCAATTCAGGATATGGTAGATCACCTTGACGGTGAAGAAGTAGAGCAGGATCATGTCATCGCATGCGAGATCGTAAATTCTGACAATGTAAAGGATTATCCATCATTCTAAAACAACAGATTGATGATATCATAAAACCCAAGTCATATTTTTTAACACAGTGGGGCCGTCCCTTAATCGCCCTTAATGGGACGGTCCCATATAGTCGTTTACAGTTGCTTATTATTCATTGAGGGGTGAAGGAGGAAAAAATGAGCCTATTGTGCATGAAGGATATCTGCAAATCATTTAACGGGATCCCCGTCCTGAAGCAGGTACAGCTGACGATAGAAAAAGGGGAAGTCCATGCGCTGCTGGGAGAAAATGGTGCCGGAAAATCAACGTTGATGAACATTCTTGCCGGTGTCTTTCCGGCAGACAGCGGCGAAGTTGAATTTAATGAAAAAAAGATAAGAAAAATGACGATCCAGCAGTCCGAAAAACTTGGGATCGCATTCGTTCACCAGGAACTGAACCTGTTCAATGACCTGAAAGTCTATGAGAATATTTTTCTTATGAAAGAATACAAAAAGAAAACAGGGATACTGGACAAGAAGCGGATGATCCGGGAAACACAGCAGCTCTTTACAGAACTCGGAGTGGAGATTGAACCGGAAGAAAAGGTTGAAAATCTGAAGACCAGCCAGAAACAGCTGCTGGAGATTTCCAAGGCACTGTTTTTCCAGGCAAAATTGCTGATCCTGGATGAGCCGACTACCTCACTGAATAATGATGAGGTAGAGCACCTGTTCCAGATTATTCGCCGTCTGAAAGAGAAAGGCACAGCATTTATATTTATTTCCCATAAGATGCCGGAAATTTTCCGGATTGCTGACCGATATACAGTATTGCGAAACGGTGAGTTTATAAAAAGCGGAAAGCTCTCAGAAATTACACAGGAAGAGGTAACTGGTCTGATGGTTGGAGAGAAATTTTCACATCAGGAGGTTACCAGAAAAGGGAGCTGGGAGAAAACGTTCTGGAGTTAAATGGGCTGTCCGGACATGGATTTTCCAATGTAAATCTTACAGTAAAAAAAGGCAGTATTGTAGGTCTGACAGGACTGCAAGGATCAGGAAGCAGCGAACTGCTTCAGGGACTTTTCGGAGCAGTACCGGTGACAGGCGGAACTTTGAAAGTTTCTGGAAAAGAATGCAGAATACATGGTATTCAGGGAGCGATGAAAGCAGGAATTGCCATGCTGGCTTCTAACCGAAAAGAGAATTCCGTAATCCCAGATATGAGCATTCTGGAAAATATGTATCTTTCAGAACAGGTTCTGTCTGCCCGACAACCACTAATCTCTGCCGGAAGAGAAAGAGAGCGTTATGAGAAATACAAAAAGCTGCTTTCCATAAAAGCCGCAGATCCCAAGGATCCGATCACGTCATTAAGCGGTGGAAACCAGCAAAAAGTTTTTCTTGCCCGCTGGTTAAATACAGAGGCAGGTATTCTCCTGTTGGACAATCCGACACAGGGAATCGACGTAGGAGCCAAAGCAGAAATCTATAAACTGATTCTGAAACTGGCAGATGCCGGAAAAACAATCCTGATCAACACACTGGAAATCCCGGAACTTGCCAAAGTGGCGGACTGCTGTGCTGTATTTTATGAAGGGACGATTATAAAGATGTTGCAGCACGAAGAAATTGATGAAAAAACAGTAATGCTGTATTCCACAAATGCAGCGCAGAAGGGAGAATCATAATGAACAAGAAAAAATCAGCTTCTGCAGGAATCATGAGCTTCTGCGGAGAATACAGTTATATTTTGGTATTTATTGCAATCTTTATCGTATATGCTTTTACATCCAGCGGACTTACCTGGAGCGGAGTTATGAATGTATTCCGCCATTCCGCAGTTATCGGAATTATCGGAATTGGTATGGGACTGGTCTGCCTGACAGGAGAGATTGATCTGTCTGTAGGCGCCATGCTGGCACTGGACGGTGGATTTTCTGTTATTATTTTTAACATGACAGACAGTATCCTGCTGACATTTTTATTCGCAATCGTGTTTGGTGCATTCTGCGGTCTGGTAAACGGAGTGATGGTAGGTCTGGTGGAAATGCCGGCATTTATCGTAACTCTGGCAACTATGCTGATGTACCGTTCTTTTGCACAGTATTTCTGCCAGCATATGGATAAAGTACTCATTGGAAATGGAAGTTCTGTGTATAAGATGGCATCTGACAAGAGCTCTTATCAGATGCTCTACAACATGGGAAATGGAAAAGCAGCCAGCATCCCGTATGTGGGAATCGTTCTGATCGTGCTGACTATCCTGTTTGTATTTGTTACTACAAGTACCAAATATGGCAAGAAAGTCTATGCAGTAGGAAGCAACCTCAAAGGTGCGAGAATGGCAGGCATCAATGTTGCGGCCATGAAGATCTCTGTATTTTCGATCTGTGGTGCACTGGTAGGTATAGCAGCATTTCTCTGGATTGCCATGAACGCATCCTGCGACCCGGCAACAACAGGAACCAGCTATGAGATGTACGCCATCGCAGCAGTTGTTCTCGGCGGCATCAGCATGTCCGGTGGAAAAGGAAGATGCCTGGGGATTCTGTTTGGAGCTATGTCCTATACAGTTATCGATAAGATTATTGTCAGCCTGAAGATGGACTCCCTGATCAATAATGCAATCAAAGGAATGATACTGCTGATCGTGATCATGATCCAGGTGGCAGGACCAAAGATCCGTGGGAAACTTAAATAAAATTATATCCAGAAAGAACATAGATAAATATAAATCAGAGAATGAAAGGAGAGGCTATGCACATCACACGTGTATAGCCTCAATCCATTCTTTCTCCCTGAATCCGGTAAGTACAAAGTCATCCCCGATTACCAGCGGCCGTTTCACTAGCATTCCGTCTGTGGCAAGAAGCTTCAGCTGTTCATCTTCAGACATATCCTTTAACTTATCTTTCAATCCCATTTCCTTATAGAGCATCCCACTTGTATTAAAGAATTTCTTCAGCGGAAGACCACTTTTGGTGTACCATTCTTTTAATTCTTTATAGGTAGGATTTTCTTCTTTAATAGCCCGTTCTTCATAACTGATATTGTGTTCATCCAGCCATTTCAAGGCTTTCATGCAGGTACTGCATTTGCGGTAAACTAAAACTTTCATAGACATTCTCCTCGTATAGATTTATCGTGACTATTTACAGGTAATTACTTCCTCCATTATTGTTCCAGATAGATATATCATAAATTGGAAAGGGCGATTTTGCAAGAGAATGTTATGGAAGAATTGTAAGGTTCAGGTTTTCATGTTAATATATTCATATACAAAAGAAAAAACAGTCCCAGTTCCCCGGAGAGGAGAAATCATGCGTGATGAGACGAAGATGGACGTATATACGTCTGGAGTGACTGGCGCAGAGTATGATGCAGGAATGAAACAGCTTATGAGTAATAAAGAGATTATTGTTCCTATCCTGCAGATGACAGTGTCGGAGTTTAAAACGTGCTCACAGGAAGAAATTCTACAGTGTTTAGATATTTCTTCTATTACAAAAGATGATTTCGTAAGTGATATACCAAATATAGAAAGGGATTTGAGATTAACAAAGGAAGACAGTGAATTGTCGTCTCTGGTGGAGAAGCTGGTACGATTTGATATTCGGTTTAAAATAATAAATCCTAAATTATCTACAGAGAAAATAAGAGTGAATTTACATATTGATATGGAAGCACAGAAAAGCTACCGTCCAAGTAATCCGTCATACCCTATATTAAAACGTGCAGTATATTATGTGGCCAGAGACCTTTCATCTCAGTTAAGTACTATTACGCAGACTACAGATTATTCAAAGTTGGAAAAATGTTATTCCATATGGATCTGTGCGGAGGATGTGCCAAAGAAACTGCAAAATACGTTGACGGAATATTCTTTTTCGAAGAAGGACATCATAGGGATAGCAGATGAACCAGAGGATGAATATGATCTCTTAACGGTAATTATGATCCGACAGGGAAAAGAACCAGAAGAAAACGGAATATTTGAGTATTTGAACGGAATATTTGACGGTGATATAAACAGGATACAAAAATATTCACATATAAAATGGTCAGAACCATTTCAGAAGGAGGCGAGCAAAATGACAGGATTTGGAGATAGGATTTATGAAAAAGGAATGCGTACAGGAGAACAAAAAGGAATACAACAAGGACGCCATGAGGGAATGATTCTTGGAGCTCTTATGAGTGGAAAAACTCCGGAAGAGGTTGCTGAGATGCTGAATTTGCCTCTGGAGGAAATAAAAAAAGTTCAGGAACAACAGATGACTGCGAACAGGTAGTAAAAGAAAATTACTGATATAAAGTTAATAGGGAACTGAGAAAATTTGAAATTGAGAGAGGCTATGCATGTTATGAGTGTATAGCCTCTTTTGCGTTGGTATTTATGTATTGTGAATATCTGCTGAAATCAATTTTCTGATTTTAATGCGTCTTCCAGGAATTTCACCGCATCTCTGACACAGTCATCACAGGAGCGGAGTACCTTTCCGGTTTCCACACCCTTTAAGTCTTTACATATTACAGTTCCGTTCTGCTGTTTAAACTGATTCATGACAGAGCGGACAGTCTGAGAGGTTCCGGCTTTGTCCTGGTTAATAAGCCCAGCTACAACTGCAGCACCGGAGATCGCTCCGCATGTACCGGCCATAGTGCCAAGACCTGCACCGAATCCCTGTGTGATCTTTTTGAGTGTATCCTCATCCATAGATGCCTCTTTACAGAAAGAACAGGCCACAGCCTGTGCACAGTTATAGCCGTTATGTTTCTTTTCTACTGCTTTTTCACATCTTAAGTTTTCCATATATAAAATCCTCCTGTGTATAAATTTTAACCGAATCAAGTAAGTCCCCTGCTTGACTTGCGAAAAGTAATAAGCAGTGGTGGGGACTTGAAGATATAGTTTATGATAGCACCTGACGCCTGTTTTTACAACCTTCACAAAAATTTTCAATTTACAAAGATTTTACTTTAGCGTGGTTTTACATTTAACTTTGGATTTCTATAATAGCACTTGTAAATGAGGTAACAAGTTATAAAACATAAAAATATAAAAAAGGAAATGAGCCTTTCACTTTATATTAAAAACATGGCTCATGGGAAGAGGAGAAAATTATCATGAAGAAAAAAATCGCAACAATCCTTACAGCAGCAGTTATCGGAACAACAGCTTCACAACAATCGTAAGTGCAGCAAGCGGAGACATCACAGTTGTATCCCGTGAGGATGGTTCCGGTACACGTGGAGCATTCGTAGAACTGTTTGGAATTGAAGAAGAAAAAGACGGTGAGAAAGTAGATATGACTACAGATGAAGCAAGTGTAACAAACAGCACATCTGTTATGATGACAACTGTTGCAGGTGATGAAAATGCAATCGGTTATATCTCACTTGGTTCTCTGGATGATACAGTAAAGGCAGTTAAGATCGACGGCGTAGAAGCTACTGTAGATAATGTTTCCAATGATTCTTACAAGATCGCACGTCCATTCAACATCCTTACATCTGATAAAGAAAGCGATGCAGCAAAGGATTTCGTAAACTACATTATGAGCTCTGACGGACAGAAGATCGTAGAGGACAACGGATATATCAAAGAAGCAGCAGATGCTAAGGCTTATGAAGCAGCAGACGGAGTTTCCGGTAAAGTAGTAGTTGCAGGTTCTTCTTCAGTAACACCGGTTATGGAGAAACTTGCAGAAGGCTATGAAGCAGTAAACAAAGACGTAACTGTAGAAGTTCAGCAGAGTGATTCCACAACAGGTGTAAACATGGCAGCAGAAGGAACAGCAGATATCGGTATGGCATCCCGTGACCTGAAAGATGAAGAGAAAGACCTTGGTCTTACAGCTACAGTTATCGCAAGAGATGGTATCGCAGTTATCGTAAACAAAGACAATGATGTTGATGAACTTACAAGCGATCAGGTAAAGGCTGTATACACAGGCGAGACTACTACATGGGAAGACCTTGCTAAATAATGTAACAGATTTAGTTTCAGAGCAGTTCGCCTGTGAATGAAATAATACAGCAGGCGGGCTGTTTGTATGTCGAAAATCATATTTTAAGAATTACTGTAGAAGTGACAGGTTATGATTTTTGATACAGGGAAAGAAAGGTGTAATGAATGAACCACTTTAAAGAAAAAGCAATGAAATGTGTATTTCTGATCGCAGCCTGTACTTCAGTGCTGGCAGTGTTTCTGATCTGTGCATTTCTGTTTGCAAATGGTGTCCCGGCTATCGGGAAAATCGGTCCGCTGAAGTTCCTGCTGGGAACAAAGTGGAAGCCGTCAAATGATATTTTTGGAATCCTTCCAATGATCGTAGCAAGTATTTATGTAACTGCAGGTGCCATTCTCCTGGGTGTGCCGATTGCACTCTTTACTTCTGTTTTTATGGCACGTTACTGCCCGAAGAAAATTTACAGACCATTGAAATCAGGAATTGAATTGATGGCAGGTGTACCTTCTATTGTATATGGTTTCTTTGGCCTGATTCTCATTGTTCCTCTGATCAGACAGATTTTCGGCGGAACAGGAACCAGTATGCTGGCAGCCTGTGTTCTGCTTGGAATGATGATCCTGCCGACTATCATCGGAGTTACGGAATCTGCGATTTGCAGTGTGCCTGAGAGTTATTACGAAGGTTCACTGGCACTGGGAGCAACCAAGGAGAGAAGCATCTTTTTTGTCATGCTTCCGGCAGCAAAGTCAGGTATTCTGGCAGCTGTAGTACTTGGATCGGTCGTGCGATTGGTGAGACAATGGCAGTTGTAATGGTTGCAGGTAACCAGCCGAGAATGCCACAGGGAATCCTGAAAGGTGTCCGTACTATGACTGCAAACATTGTTACTGAGATGGGTTATGCAACAGGTCTTCACAGGGAAGCACTGATTGCAACAGCAGTAGTGTTGTTTATCTTTATCCTTATCATTAACCTGAGTCTTTCTTTACTGAACAGGAGGGCAGAACATGCAAATTGATACAGCAGCGGCAATTGATTTGTCCAAAGAAAAAAAGCAGAATGAGTCTTCTTTCTCAGATCAGATGAAGGCATACATTAAGCATCCGGGCTCAGGTGTTCTTGCATTGCTTACCCTTTTAGGTGCAGTCCTGACATTTGCATTACTGTTCTTTCTGATCGGATATATTCTGGTCAAGGGTGTACCGTATCTGTCAACAGACTTGTTCAGTTTAACTTATAATTCAGAGAATCTTTCCTTACTTCCTTCTCTGATCAACACATTCATCCTGACGGTTGTTTCACTTGTAATCGCAGCACCGCTGGGAATCTTTGCAGCCATCTATCTGGTAGAATATGCGAAAAAAGGAAGTAAGCTTGTAAATGTGATCCGTATTACAGCAGAAACACTTTCAGGAATTCCTTCTATTGTATATGGTCTTTTCGGTATGCTGTTTTTCGTAACAGCACTGCATTGGGGACTTTCCCTTCTGTCCGGTGCTTTCACACTGGTGATCATGATTCTTCCTTTGATCATGCGTACTGCGGAAGAAGCCCTGAAGTCTGTCCCTGATTCTTATCGTGAAGCCAGCTTCGGACTTGGAGCAGGTAAACTTCGTACCATTTTCACCATTGTTCTGCCATCAGCAGTACCTGGTATTTTGGCAGGTGTGATCCTGGCCATCGGACGTGTGATCGGTGAGACAGCAGCCCTGATCTATACAGCAGGTACAGTTGCAGAGGTTCCGAAGAATCTGATGGGTTCCGGACGTACTCTGGCACTTCATATGTATGTGCTGTCAGGTGAAGGTCTTCATATGAATCAGGCATCTGCGACAGCAGTTGTTATTCTGGCATTTGTTCTTGTAATCAATTTCCTGTCCGGAGCAGTTGCCAAACGAATTGCGAAAGGATAAGAAAAATGAGTGGGAATGAAAAAATAACAGTTGAAAATATGAACTTGCATTACGGAAAATTCCATGCGCTAAAGAATATAACATGGCAATTCCGGAGAAAGAAATCACAGCTTTTATCGGACCGAGTGGCTGCGGTAAATCTACACTTCTGAAATCTTTAAACCGTATGAATGACCTTGTTGAGGGATGTGTGATCACCGGTAAGGTACAGCTTGACGGTGAAGATATTTACGGAGATATGGATGTGAATCTTCTGAGAAAAAGAGTGGGAATGGTATTCCAGAAGCCTAATCCTTTCCCTATGAGCATTTATGATAACATTGCATATGGACCGAGAACCCATGGAATCCGTTCCAAGTCTAAACTGGATGATATTGTAGAAAAATCTCTCCGTGATGCGGCAATCTGGGATGAAGTAAAAGACAGATTAAAGAAAAGCGCACTGGGTATGTCCGGTGGTCAGCAGCAGAGACTTTGCATTGCCAGAGCACTGGCAGTTCAGCCGGAGGTACTTCTGATGGATGAGCCTACATCCGCACTTGACCCTATCTCAACTTCCAAGATCGAGGAGCTGGCGATGGAGTTAAAGAAGGATTATACCATTATTATGGTAACTCATAATATGCAGCAGGCTACACGTATTTCTGATAAAACAGCTTTCTTCCTTCTGGGAGAAGTAGTTGAGTTTGATGATACTGATAAACTGTTCTCTATGCCTTCTGACAAGCGTACAGAGGATTACATTACAGGAAGGTTTGGTTGATTATGTCAAAGTATTTCGAAAGACAACTGGAGGAACTGCACGTTCAGCTTATCACACTGGGAAGCTATTGTGAGAAAGCAATTTCATTCTCTGCAAAAGCAATCCAGAAGGTACAGAATGAAGAGATTGCCCGCCAGGTTTTTGAGACGGACAGAGATATTGATGCCAAAGAAAGAGAGATTGAGAATCTGTGCCTGAGTCTTCTGCTTCATCAGCACCCGGTTGCAAGAGATTTAAGAGAGATATCTGCAGCATTGAAGATGGTTTCTGATATGGAACGTATCGGTGACCAGGCAGCAGATATTGCAGATCTGTCTTTATATGTTGCAAAGAATACCACTGCGATCCCGGAGACTATCACACAGATGGCGGAAGACACTGTGCGTATGGTAACTGAGAGCGTGGATGCTTTTGTAAAGAGTGATCTGGAGCTGTGCAGAAATGTCATTGACAGAGATGAGGTGGTGATGATGCGTTTAACGAGATCAAAGAGAAGCTTGTAGATATGATTTACGGGGGAAATCTGGATGCCAAGACAGGCTGGATCTTCTTATGACTGCAAAGTACTTTGAACGTATCGGTGATCACGCAGTGAATATTGCTGAATGGGTAGAATATTCCATCACAGGACAGCACAGAAATAATGAGCATCAGGATTATCTGAATAATTAATTGAACAGAGAAAGTTTCTGATTTTGAATATAATTATTGGGGAGCAGGGCTTTTTATATCCGCAGGCGGGAACCGTTTGCGGATATTTGAGTTATTATTTATGTTATAGGAAATTACTCCGTAATGTTCCTATAACATAACAAAGCCTTCGGGCAGGATCGCACTGCGGTGGAGTGGAATTATGTCGCTGAAGCGACCCGCCGCAGGCGGAGAATCCTGCAAGCAGGATTCTTAGTGATATTTGCCTGAGGTATTAAATAAAAAGGGGAAGTGAAGAGAAGTGACAAAAAAAATCTTTAAATCTATAATGTTTGTATGTGCATTGGTTCTGGCTGTGGGACTGGCTGCTGTAATGGGAATCCTTTACAGTAATTTTGACGGACAGATGCGGAAAGAGCTGTCTAAGGAAGCTGCTTATCTGACATATGGTGTGGAGCAGCAGGGCGTGGATTATCTTAAAAATATTAAGGATAAAAGTGCAAGAATTACTTATATTGATCAGGATGGAACAGTACTGTTTGATAATGAAGCAGATGTTTCTGAGATGAAGAATCACAGTGACAGAACTGAGTTTCAGAAGGCAGAGAAATATGGTGCAGGAGAATCTTCGAGATATTCGGATACACTTTCTGAGAAAACCATTTATTATGCACTGCGTCTGAAAGATGGTACGGTACTGAGAGTTTCCGGTACACAGGATTCGGTGCTGGCACTGGTTGAAAATCTTATATTTCCTTTATGTGGGCTTTTATGTCTGATGCTGATCTTATCAGGAATTATGGCATCTGCAATATCAAAACGAATTGTGAAACCAATCAATGAGCTGGATCTTGAAAGTCCGGAAGAAAATCGGATTTATGAGGAACTTTCTCCTCTCTTAAGTAAGATACACAGACAGAACCGGGAAATTCAGAATCAACTGGAACTGGCGAAACAGCAGCAGGAAGAGTTCGCTCTTATCACAGAGAATATGCAGGAAGGGTTGATCGTGATTGATAAATATACGATGATCCTTCTGCAAATTCCAGTGCATGGAATCTGTTTCATATGGACAGGGTGTGTCAGGGAGAAAGTGTTTATTGTCTGGATCGTGAGGAAGAATTCAGACATGCCATTGAGCAGGTGCTTAGTGGAGAACATACGGAACTGGTACTGAAATTAAATGGAAGTGATATTCAGCTGATCGCTAATCCTGTTATACGGGATAAGAAAACCGAAGGTGCGGTAGTGCTGCTTGTCAATGTAACGGAAAAGCTTGAGAGAGAAAGTCTGCGAAGAGAATTTTCCGCAAATGTCTCTCATGAGCTGAAGACACCGCTGACTTCTATTTCAGGATTTGCGGAGATTATGCAGGGTGGTCTGGTGAAGAATGAGGATATTCCAAAGTTTGCGGGGCGTATCTATAAAGAATCTCAGAGACTGCTTCAGTTGGTTGAGGATGTAATCCAGATTTCCCAGCTTGATGAGGAGAAGACTTCTTATGTATGGGAGCCTGTGGATGTTTATCAGGTTTGTAAAAATGCATTTGAGAGTCTGAAGGAGAAGGCGAAGAGGCTGAATGTGCATCTTTATATCTGTGGGGAACGTATGAAGATGGAGGCAGTTCGTACACTTCTGGAAGAGGCAATTTATAATGTCTGCGATAATGCGATTAAGTATAACCGGAATGACGGAAGTATGAGTGTTTTTCTAACACAAACTGCGCAGGAGATTCAGATTGTGGTAAAAGATACAGGTGTGGGTATTCCAAAGGAAGACCAGGACAGAGTGTTTGAGAGGTTTTACAGGTGGATAAGAGTCACTCTAAGGAAATTGGGGGTACAGGACTTGGGCTTTCGATTGTGAAACATGCAGTTGGGCTCTGAAGGGAAGTGTTATACTGAGAAGTGAAGAAGGAAATGGAACGGAGATTACTTTGAGATTTCCGAAGGTGCATATGGAATAGATTTATCTGATCGAGAAATGCTGTTTCGCGCTGTGTATTGGTAGATTGTAGAGATTTAATGTTTGCAGATGATGCTTTTTTTGATAATATGGAGAGGAGAAAATTGTGGTGATCTTCTCAGATACTTTTTAAGAGGATTGCTATAGGCAGACATCTTTGA
>ENA-OQIR01000420-OQIR01000420.1-human-gut-metagenome-genome-assembly--contig:-NODE-420-length-18791-cov-3.684848_pt1 | contig 18791 bp, 17 predicted proteins | sample MGYA00242580_ERZ504745 | MGnify/ENA primary metagenome ERZ504745 (study PRJEB26092, sample SAMD00036214) | human gut metagenome | host: Homo sapiens | study: EMG produced TPA metagenomics assembly of... | reverse complement strand
GCTACTTGCTCATAACCGAATAACGCTCCGCAGTTTATCAGAAGGATGCTTGCACTCCTCCTGATACAAGCAAGTCCCCACCAACCTGCTTATTGCTTTTTCGCAATTGAAGCAGTGGGTGGAGACTTATTTGATTCGGTTAAAAAGCCGCCAGAAATCTCTATGCTGATTTCTGACGGTCCATTATTTTATTTATCCTATGATTGGTAAACATCATATCCACAAATTACTCCGCTGTGAAGGAGCTCCTGCAATTCTCAATTAGATCTGGGTAATTACAAAGATATCATAAATTGCCTTTACCGCAGTCTCAAAATCTCTGTTCTCCACACCGATAATGATATTCAGCTCACTGGAGCCCTGATCGATCATCTTCACATTTACATTTGCATGAGCAAGTGCTGAGAAGATTCTTCCTGCTGTACCTCTGGTGGATTTCATACCACGTCCTACAACAGCGATCAGCGCAAGATCAGATTCCATTTCTACGAAATCCGGCTGTACTGCGCGATGGATTCCTGCGATTACCTGCTGCTCTTTCTCTTCGAATTCATCCTGATGTACATATACAGTCATTGTATCGATTCCTGATGGAACATGCTCAAAGCTGATTCCCTGATCTTCGAATACCTGAAGTACCTTACGTCCGAAACCAACCTCACTGTTCATCATGGATTTCTCAATATTGATAGAACAGAATCCCTTCTTACCTGCAATACCTGTGATTGTAAATTTCGGTTTCTTGCATGTGCTCTCAACAATAAAAGTACCCTTGTCTTCCGGTCTGTTTGTGTTTTTGATATTGATCGGAATTCCCTCTTTACGAACCGGGAAGATCGCATCTTCATGAAGAACAGTTGCACCCATATAAGAAAGCTCTCTGAGTTCTCTGTAGGTAATGCTCTCGATTACTTCCGGATTTTTAACAATACGTGGGTCTGTTACCAGGAAACCGGAAACATCTGTCCAGTTTTCATAGAGGTCTGCCTTAATAGCCTTTGCCACAAGAGAACCGGTTACATCAGAACCTCCTCTGGAGAAAGTTTTAACTTTTCCATCTTCACCAGCGCCATAAAATCCAGGGATAACGCATGTTCACATTTTGCCAGCTTTTTGGACAGAAGTCTGTCTGTCTTCTCGGCATCCAGATTTCCGTTCTTATCAAAACGGATCACATCTGCTGCATCAACAAATTCATAACCCAGATATGCTGCCATCACCTTACCATTGAGAAATTCTCCTCTGGATGCTGCATAGTCTGTGCCTGCCTGTGCCTTGAAATCAGCTTCGATCTGAGCAAATTCATCTTCCAGAGAAAGATCAAGGTTCAGTCCGCGGATGATCTCATAATATCTTCCCTTGATCTCCTGCAGAATCGGGATGAAATCTTCCCCTTCAACTGCAGTATTATAACATTTATAAAGTAAATCTGTAACCTTTGTATCTCCGTCAAATCTCTTTCCGGGAGCGGACGGAACCACATAACGTCTACTCTCATCACTTCTGATGATCTCCCCTACTTTCTGAAACTGTTCTGCATTTGCCAGAGAACTTCCTCCGAATTTAACAATTTTCTTCATTTTTCCTGCTCCTCATATGTCACTAAATATTTTCAGACCGATCTCCCATCAGTCTTTGTCACTCTACCAACATAAAGTCTGTTTAATATTGTATTGAATAAACGCCAATTTTGCAAGCCTTTCTTACAGAAATATCCGAAAATGGTTATTTTCCACAATCTGCCGAAGATTCCTGCTGTTTTTTTACAAATTCTGTCACATTATAAACACGAAGGATATCTCCATCCACCCGAAAATGAATATCCTTCTCTCCAAAAGGCATTCCGTAAGACCGTTCCGGATCATTCTGATAAGCAGGACGGGGATCATCTGCAAGCACTGCGATCAGAGCCTCTCTGCTTTCCTCGGGTATTCTTTCCAGAAGCTCCTGGGGAAATTCTACATTCAGATGATGATCTTTGGAATATTCGGTAAAACTTCCTGTTGCTTCCGGATGGCAATCCGCATAAGGAATATATGGTTTAATATCGAAAATCGGTGTTCCATTCATCAGATCTGCACCTTCTACATAAAGTACAGGGCTGTCCGGCTCATCCAGAGCTACTTTCTCAAGCTTCACACAGGATAATCCTATGGAATTGGGACGGAAGGGAGATCTTGTGGCAAAAACTCCTTTTCTCACATTTCCCCCAAGTCTGGGCGGGCGGACAGTCGGTGACCACTTTGTCCTCTTTGCCTCCGAAAACTCCCAGATCAGCCAGATATCACTAAACTCCTCCAGACCACGGCAGGCATCCACATTGCGATATTCCGGTTCGAATACGATTCTCGCTTTAAGCGCCCCTACACGGCCACTCTGCCTGGGAATACCGAATTTGGTTGGAAAATTATTTTCTATATGTGCGATTGGAACCATTGTATTATTCTCCTTTTGTAACTGTTCAGTACCTTCACAGTTACGAGTCAAAATCCACAAGAAAGAATCCTGCTTGCGGGATTTTGGCATGTTCATGCCAAAACACCTCGCGAGATAGTAGACTGCTGAATAGTTACGAAATATCTTTTATAATAGCAATTTTAGTATAATCAAGTCCTATCTATGTTTTTGCGAACGAGACGATTTGCGAAAGTGATATGCATATTTATGGGAAATCTCTGTTCTATATGGAATGCATATAAAATATCCATAATGACTTTGAATAAGTAAACAAGCATATCTTCTTTCCTTTTTCTTTAAAAGTTCTTTATATGGCGGATTCGGATATTTCTCGTAAAATTCATCTGAAAGGCTATAAACAGCATAGTCAATTTCCAATTTTCTTCTCCTTATATACATATAAACGAGAGGGAAAATGAACTCCCTCTCGTTATACTCTTCGCTCGGTCATATTTTATTTTACCGATGAGTCAGAACCGTCACTCATCTCATCTCTCGGTTATATTTATTTTACCGATGAGTCAGAACCGTCACTCATCTCATCATGCGAATAGAGAATTAACTCTCTATATATTGTATTATATAACATATTTTCTTAAATAGCACAATCCTATATTTTTAATTTTTCAAACACGCTCTAACATCGTTTCTGTTCACAGCAATATGCTTTCTAACACACTGGACTTGTGTGAATTTATATTATTTGATCTTAGCGCTCTTTGCTTTAGAATAGCTGCTGTATATTCTTTTACCGTTTTCGGTACGATATGCCCGCACCTTGTAATAGTATGTTTTCTTAGACGTAAGCTTCTTATTTATATAAGAAACAGTGCTTCCCTTTTTAATCGTTGATACTGCCTTATATTTACCGGATTTGGATGTGGCACGGTATACTACATACCCTTTGGCACCGCTTACCTTTTTCCATTTCAGTGTAGCCTGTTTCTTACCGGCAGTTACTGTGACAGCCGGGGTTTTCGGTTTTACTGTCTGTGCCGGAGTTGGTGTCGGTGCAATTCCATTGGTTGTTACAGAGAAGTTTTTGTCATAACTGCTTTTAATAGCACCGCCCCATTTGGTGGAAACAGCCTGTACACTGTAATAATAAGGAGTTGACGGAGAAAACGCTGTATCTGTATAGGAGAGGTCTTTGACCGTAGCAATCTTTGCGAATTTGCTTTCACCCATCTTACGTCTTAAAATAATATAAGAATCTGCATTTTCATATTTATTCCAAGTAAGAAGAACTGTATTTCCTGCCGCCTTGCAGGTTGTGATCTCTGGCATTCCTGCTGCAAAGAGGTCTTTCGCAGTACCCTTTACAACTACATGGCACACTGCGGTTACATTCTGATCTGTTTTTACACGGATATCGGTTTCTCCTACAGAAACAGGTGTGATAACACCCTTCTGGTCTACTTTGGCACGCTGCATTATCAGAGGTCCATACCAGTTCCCCGCCGCTTCCCTTCGGACTGAATGTCCAGGTCAGGTATAGGTCCCTGATCAATTGCCAGAGTCAGCGTTTTGTCACTCAAAGCAATGCTCTGTGCCGGTGCTGTAACAGTCACGTGGCAGGTGCCTTTCGTTCCATTGTCCGTAGTCAGTGTAATATCTGCAGAACCGGCACCCACAGGAGTTACCTTGCCGGAGCCATCTACGGTTACTACAGAAGAGTTGGAAGATTCCCAGTACAAAGAGGACGGTTTTGCGCCGTTTGGCGTGATCGTGTAATCCAGTGTCCTGGAACCGCTTTTCGTTGAGAGATTCAGGCTGGACGGAGAAATACTCACCCCTGTCACACTGACCGGTCTGGAAGAAACGGAAATATTGCAGGTCGCATAGACACTTCCGGAAACTCTCGCAGTAATCACCGCAGAACCTTCTCCCACTGCTGTTACCACACCACCGTTTACACTTGCAACAGAATTGTTGGAAGAAGTCCAGCTTACAGTTCCCACCGCATCAGACGGAACAATCGTATAAGTCAGTGTATAGCTGTCTCCCTTTGTAAGAGTCAGATCAGAAGCATTTAAGCTGATCAGCTTCGGTGCTACCGGAAGCTTTGACTCAATACTTTTAAGCAGCTGAACCGCTTCATAAACTCTGTTTGCAGACGCATCCAGCGTAGTCAGCGCACTGTCCGCTTCGGCATATGCACCGGAGAATCCGCTGACCTGGGACCATCTGGAACGCTCTGCATTTGCCTTTCCCATCATGCGGATAAGCTCGCTCTTATCTGCCGCCTCAAAAATCTGCCTGTTATTATTATACGGGTCACATCCTGTAATGTCCGTACCACCGCAAAGGGCAAACATAACACGCAGGACACTTCCGTCTGACGGATGACTCGCACCCATTCCGACACCCATAAATACATTATCCAGAGTATACGTCCATCCGGATGCGGAGCAGTAGGAAAATTCTGTCAGATCCGGTGCATATTTGTTATCAGTAAGCTTATAGGCATCACCGGTCCAGGTGGAAGTCTCGGAGAGAACCTTCTGGATACATGCCGGTGGATTCAGGCTTCCACTGTCACAGTTGGCAATTCCCCTTAAGTAGAAACCATAACTTGTATTTGTGTCATAAAGCGGCGTAATCCCGTTCTCACTTAACCCGCGGAGCAGAACATCTGCACAGGTTTCTCCTTTCGCAAATTCCACCTGTACAGGATCCAGGATCATACCCTGGCCGATCGTGTTCTTCTCCACAGTCAGCGTCAGGGTATCTGCCAGAACATCGGTCTGTCCCAGCGCAAAAATCCCCACTGCCATTCCGGCTGCAAGAGTCAGCCCCTTAATGGCCTGCCATAGCTTATTCTTTGTCATATTCATTTTCCTCCTTATTTTCGGGCCGCTGCAGCAGCCCGTATTTTCTTTTTACTCTCTCCAGTTTCTCCAGCAGAGGCCTGCTTAGGATCCACAGGAAGATTACCGTAGAAGTTGCCTGCACCAGATCTACCGGTGCACCTGAGATATAAAACGCGATCAGGCTCTTCTTTGTGATGTATCCGTATGCCATCAGAATAGATGCCGGATTCATGATCCCGCCGAAGATCAGAAACACACTTAAGAATCCGTAAATACACAGATCCACCTTCCTGGCTTTGAGAATCCCTTTCTGAAAAAGGATTCCTGCCAGATATCCGATCATTCCATAGGAAAACATCTGCCAGGGTGTCCACGGTCCCTGCCCGAAAAACATATTTGAGATCATCATGATCAGACAGGCACACAGAAACCCCGCCTCACCACCTAAGGAAACCCCGGTAATGATCACGATGGCCGCAATCGGCTTAAAGCTTCCGATCATAAAGAAAGCACTCCTGCCTGCGACCCCAAGAGCCGCCATTACGGCAATGACCATAATCTCTCTTGCCTGTGGATGCCGGCCCTCAAATACCATAAAGAACGGGATCGTGGCATAGGCAAGTATTAAAAGACTGATCACTACATCATGCTTACCATGAAACTTATGAACCAGGATAAAAAGCACCAGCGGAACAAAAGCCAGAAACATAATCAGACCAATCCAGGTACGCTTCTCAATCTTTCCTTTATGGATCGGCTGGATAATGATTCCATCCTCTTTCAGTTCATATTCCTCTAATTCCTGTCCGGATTCCTCTTCCCCGGGCAGGCTCTGTGCACAGGAATCCCCGAAGAAACGGTCCATAAACTGGTCTAAAGCCTTGCCTTCAAGCACGCAGCCACCTCCTTTCCGGTAACAGCATCAGGAAAATAATGCCTTGCCATGCGATTGGCAGCAGTCGTATAAAAGCTGTTTCCCGCAAAGAAATCCCTTGCACTCTTACACGTCACCACATTTCCCTGAAAGAACAGGCCGACCCTGTCTGCATATTCTGCGACAAACTCCACATCATGCGAGATCATAAAGATAGTGATCCCGTGAGCTTTGAGCTTCTTTAAAATGTCTCCCAGTTCCTGTTTATATTCTGCATCCAGCCCCTTCGTTGGTTCATCCATCAGAAGAAGCCTCGGCTGCAACAGCAGAACCTTAGCCAGTGCAAGACGCTGCTGTTCTCCACCGCTTAAATCATACGGATGACGGTCAAGCAGTCCTTCCAGTCTGGTCAGACTTACGATTCCCTCGATTGCCTCTGCCTTCCTCATATTGGCAGTGTATTCGGAAGATTTCTTCTCCTTTGCCCCACCGATGATAGAATACAGATCCTCCCGGACTGTCTTCTTGATAAACATGCTCTGGGGATTCTGTGGCAGCACACCCAGATACCCTCTGTAAAGCTGGGTATCCGTATACCTGCGGATATCAATCCCATTCAGGAGAATCTTGCCTCTGTAGGGAGCACGGACACGACTGATCAGCGATAAAGTCGTACTTTTCCCCGTTCCGTTTCCACCGACAAGCGCATAAAATTCTCCCTGCTTTACTTCCAGGTTCAGATCCTGCACAACATCCTTTCCGTCTTTTTCATAACGAAACCACACATCCTTTACCTCAATAGCCGGTGGCATAGAGCTTTTGGAACCAGGCAGCAGTTTATCTCTGACTGTATTCAGCTTTTTTTGCAGTTTTTGTTTATTTTTACAAAAATAACTTTCTTCACAAACAGAAACTGTATCAGAAGCTGCTGCCATCACCTGTGTGATCCAGTTCCTTCCCTCTCTTACAGTCAGCGGACATGGCAGATTATTTTCTACCTCTGCATAGACCTGCATGGGAACCGGCATGGACAGAAACATTCCATGATGTTCCCTCTTCAGAAACTCACCGATTTCCCGTGGTGCCCCCTGCGTGAGCAGACTGCCCTTATCCATCACATATACCTGTCCGCCCATGGGATGACATCTTGCAGCCGGTGCTCCGTCAGAATTATGGTAGTGCCGATATCCCGGTTAATCTTTCTCACCGTTTCCAGAAAATCAGAAGCCGCGATCGGATCAAGCTGAGAAGTCGGTTCATCCAGAATCAGAAGTTTCGGGTGCATAGCCATGATCGCCGCCAGGTTTAAAAGCTGCTTCTGCCCTCCGGACAGCTCCGAGACATTCTTATAAAACCACTGATGAATCCCGAAATAGCTCGCCATCTCTGCCACTCTCAGACGAATCGTAGGCGTATCATATCCCAGACTTTCCAGACCAAATGCAAGCTCATGCCACACCTTATCTGTCACGATCTGATTTTCAGGATTTTGCAGTACATAGCCGATTTCCTGGCTCTGCTGCCGGTGGCCGACTTCCTTTAAATCCCGCCCATAATAACAGATTTTCCCGGAACTGCTGCCAAAAGGAGCCAGATCCGACTTCAGCTGGCGAAGCAGCGTACTCTTGCCACAGCCACTCTTACCGCACAGCACATTAAAGGTACCCTCCTCCACATCCAGTGACACATGAGACAGTGACTCCCTGCTGCCATTCGCATAACGGAAGGAAAAATCTCTCACTTCTATTATCTTCATCTCGCTTCTCCTTCCATATCTTCATAAATCTTTCTGTAGGTCACTGCCATCTCTCCCTGTACGTGGCTTCTGCTTTTCTTCATGGCAGATTCCTCACACAGATCCAGAATCAGCGGCAGAAAACAGAACACACCAAAGCTGACAAATGTGACAGCAGCCAGCAGCGGACTGCACGACTGCTTCGGAACCCTTCCGAAAACAGTAAAACCGGCAAGCAGGATTCTGGGATTGTACTGTGCAAAAGCAGCTCCCCGGTAACATCCATATCCGAAAATCACACAAAGCCCGACAAGCATAGTTCCCAGTAGTTTATCCCTTCTGTTAAAACGGTAAATAGAAAAAGCCGTACGTCCTCTTAACCCATAGCCACGGCTTTTCATGGAATCAGCCGTCTCAATCGCATTTTCCAGTGCCCATGTGACAAGAATGGACACCATATTTAACGCATAACGGATCTTCTTAAACCATTTGCCATTGCTCACATCCATCCCCACGCATTTCTGTCCATTGCGAATCACCTTCAGCTGGGCCATAAAGTGAGGCACAAACCGAAGCGCCATAGACAGCATCAGAGACATCGCAGGGATAATCCTGCCAAAAAGATAGATAAATTTATCACTTGTCATGATCTGGTTATAGCAGGAGAACCACAAAATCATAATAAAAAGTACACATCCCAGAACGATTCCATATACCATTGCCTCCAGCGTAACCCAGTTTCCGCTGCTTTCTATATAAAGAAGCGGTGTGACTCCGTAATGGTTAAACATCGGGTTTAAGAGTGCCACGATAAGGAGACTCGGTAGCGTCAGAAGAAAATTGATTTTCAGAACCTTCTTTACTCCGTTAAGCCACATGGAGTAAGCTGTGGCAGCCACAAAAGAGACTGCCAGGTAAACCGGGTGCTGGATAAACATGGTAAACCCCAGCACCACGGCAAAATAAAAGAAATTTAAAACAGGATGGCACCTGGAAAAAGCATCAGTCATAATACTGATCCCCCACATCCCTGCCAAGATTGCAGGTATAACGCCATTCTACCGTATCGCCGTCCTCCAGCGTATATTTCGAGCAGCCATAATTCGGATACCAGCCGTTGACACAGTACATCCATCCGGAATCCTTGCCACAGTCAAACTCATACAGGTTATTGATACCGGATACATAATAACTGTTATACATAGGTGTCCACTCCGACTCCATCTGAATACCGGCCTGATTACATACACGCTTCAGCACATCAAATACCGTCTCCCCCTCATAGAACTCCACCTCCGAAGGATACAGGATCCAGCCGTCCGCAGGCACAAATTCTGCCTTGGACTCTTTCAGATCATCCCAGTTATTCAGGATCGTAGAACACTCGATAGAGAAAGTACAGGTCATGGCTGTATCTGAGCTGTCATCGCCACCGGAAGTGTCTGTATTGCCTGTTCCATCGCCGGAAGAGTCTGTCTGTCCGGAACTGGTATTTCCATCTGTGCTGGACTGACCGCCAGAACTTCCAGTGGAATTTTCACCGTTTTGTGTATCCTTATTATCAGCAGTGCCCTTGGATTTGTCGTCGGATTCATCCGTAGATTCACCTGTGGTAGAACCGCCGATCAGATAGAAATCTCCTCCTGTCTTAGTCACGTTAAAGGTAAGTGTTGTGCGCTCTGTTTTTTTCTTTCCGGTTTCTCTGGTAGTAATCTTTGCAGTATCAAGCTGATAAAGCTTTCCCTCTTCTTCCAGACAGTAAAGAACCTTATCCGCGTCCCATTTTTCTTTCAGATTCAGGGTCAGCTTCGCAGGCGCTGCCAGATTCATCTTCTCCAGTGTGACTTTCAACGCATAAGGCGCATCATTGGCAAGCTTCTTTACCTCTTCTGTTCCATCTTCACTGCACTGTACCAGAAGTTTTTGCTCCACCGGATTCTGAATCTGGCTTCCATTGTAAGTCCATTTATAACTGATCCCGCTGTCCGTTTTTCCGGTAAAATAATACTTTTCGTCCTTTCCGGCGATCGTTTCCATCTGTGCCTGGGTGATGATTCCGTCCTCAGGAAGCTTTGTTTTCTGCTTCAAAGGTTCCACATCTGTATCAGAATCTTCCTCCGTGCTGTTTAAGATCTCAGCTCCTTTTTCGGAAAGCTGTGTCATGCCGTCATCCCCGCCGCCACAACCTGAGAGCGAACTTACCCCCAGAAACAGTGCAAGCCACAGGGCAAGTCCCTTTTTCTTTATCCTCATTTCTTCTTCCTCCGCTTCTTAATAAGAGCCTCACTCCGGCCTTAATGCCGCTGCCTGCCAGTCCTCCCGCCAGAGCACCGCCTGCCGCAAAACCAAAGATCATACCATATTCTTTCTTCTTTGAGGTCAGACTTCCGGTTCCACTCTCCCCGGCAGTTTCCTGATATCCATCCTCACCGGTATCCATCTGTGAAGTCTCTTCCGACTCTGTATAAGGCTCTGCTTCGAAATCCCAGCCGCCGGAATTCTTATCCTTTGATGACTTACTGTTCTTTGATTTACTGTTTTTAGAATCCTTTGAACCGGAGCCACTATCCTTTCCTGAGCTTTCGGAACCCGTGGAGCTTTTGCTGCCGGAAGACTTACCACCCAGAGATTTCCCGGATCCACCCGGCGTTTTCGTATTGCCGCCTGACGGTGTTGTGGCAGGAACCGGCGTCGGGGTAGGAATCGGCGTGGGTTCTTTCAGACCGGTACCGGAACCATCTCCCTTGCCACCTTTTTTGATACTCACATCTGACATATCATAAAGGCTCGTCTTGCCATCCTTCAGGCGCTGGTAGGCAACCAGTGCGTAATATCCCTGCTCCGTAGCCATCCCGTCCAGAGTGCCTGCTGCCGCCCCGCCGTTATTTCCGGCACCCGCCTTTACATGCATAAATCCACTTCCATCGATATGATAGGAAAGAAGATTCTCTATTGTCCAGTGGCCGCCCTTGATGAAACGCGAATCCGTCTCCGGGTCAATCCCAAGGCTGCATAAAGCCGTGATGATCTGTGCACAGGACTCCTCTGTCTCCACACCCATCGTGGAATATCCACCGCTGTCATTCTGCATTTCCGACAATTTATTCAGCCTCTGTCAATGGCAGCAGTCACATTCTCATAACCTGATTTATGATAATACGGTGCCAGCGCCTGCAGTGTCATGCCGGTAATATCAGAATCCGCATTACTTCCCATCAGCGTCCATCCGCCACCCGGGAGTTCACTCTGCAGCAGGAAATTCACCAGCGCAGATTCCGAATTCTGCTCCTTCGCAGACGGGTTCTCCGGGAAAGAATATTCCGGGTGGCAGTTAAGGGCAAGGAGTGCCCAGATCGGACCGTTTAATCCCTGTTCCTTCACAAGGCTGAAATCAGAGATATATTGAAATAGATTATAACCACCCACATTGCGGGCATCCTTCCCCTCTGAGGTCAGGACCAGGATTCTCTTGGAATACTCTGTATATTTGGAAGTATTGGTAAGGATTCCCTTCTTTTCCTCGATATAATTTGCCGTGTGATTATAATAGGTAGAGAAATATTTCTCCTTCAGGCTTAAACCGCCTCTCGCCAGTCCAAGCACATACCATTCGCTGCCAACAGAAGGATTGGTATCTGTTGCACGCATATAGCGCTGGTCTCTGCCATAACCTGACTGACCGATTTCTTCAGGGCATTTGCTCCCTGCATGACCGTTACCTTACAGGAGGCCGTCATTTCCGGATGTTGTGTTACAGAAGCGGTAATCGTAGCTTTGCCATTCTTTACTGCTGTGACAACTCCCTTTTTGCTTACTTTCGCAACAGAAGTGTCACTGCTTTTCCATGTCACTGTATACTCTTCCGTAACCGATTCCGGTACCGGGACCACCTTCAGGGTGTATTTCTGCCCCCGGTTGATCTTAACGGATTTACTGTTAAGAGAGATTCCCTGAAGTCCTGCGGGGAAGTCAGCAATGATCAGATGGTTTAAAGTTCTGGCACTGTCCAGATAGAAGCGGTTATCTTCTGTCGTCTGAGGGGTCAGTTCCATAAACGAATCCCCGGTACTTCTAAGAACCCTCGGTTTCGTCAGACTCTCATATCCATCCGGGACAAGAAATGTCAGAGAGATCATCGTCATTGGCTGATAGTTTTCTCCTGTACGGATATCCGTATAGGAAATATTTATATCATAAAGAAGCTGTGGAAGAGTCCCCGGATATGCTTCGGAGAGCTCCTGTATAGTCTGTTCCTGATCCGGGTTCTCCTGCACATGGGTCTGCACATACCAGGGATTTCCCGTGGCGGTCACTCCACTGTCAGAAGAAATCAGTGCCGCAATACGGTTTCGGACAGTTTCAAGAGCCTCTTTGACTCCGGCATCAATTTCTGCCTGCTCCTCTTCTGTCAGACTGTCATAGGTGTCACTGGCAAGAAAGAACTTCGAGACCGTTTCTGAGGACAGATCAATTTCTTCGAGCGCCGCTGCTTCCTGAATACAGGAAATCATGGCTGGTATATCCAGCTTTTCTTCACCGGCTTCATTATTTTCTTCTTCATTTCCGGCCGCGCATCGTCTGTCTCTGACTGAGATGGTTCGGTGTCAGACTGGAATTCATTCGCAGTTTCTCTGTCGTCAGAATCATCATGCTGTACAGGGACAGAAGTTTCTTCTGCCTCCCGTGTATCTGCTCAGCCGGTGGCATCTGGCTGCGGGTACAGGACATGCGGTCACAGCAATTCCTGTACTGAGAAGCAGTGCCATCCATTGTTTATTCATTTGTTTCCTCCGCGTTTTTAATCTAAAAAATTACATCCGGGTAAAATAGCACCCGCAATTCCTGAAATTACAAAATGACAGATGACTCTCCCCCTGTCATATAGCAGGTAGAAAGGACATCTGCCTTATTTTTTTGTATCATTCTTTCCAAATTTTGCAGCAATTATCAGAGCGATTATTACATTTATCAGAAAATTCCATCCATAAGTATCTTTCCATATGTTTAACAGGCAGCTCAAATCTGAAATTTTATTGTGGAATATAAATTCTCTTGATATAAATATAGCTGCCAGGCTCGCCAAAAACATTAATGAAATAGTCAGCAAAAATATTTTTATTTTATTCATATATATAAATTATACAGGATAGGAATCTGTAGACATTTTATATTCAGAAACTAATTTTGTTCTTGCTGAATCTGAATATATCGATATAATCACGCGCAATTTTGAACCATACATAGCTGTAATTGAAGTACCATATCCCTTTTTTTTGAATTTACTGTAATGTTCCTCTATACAATCACTCGCATAAGAAGAAATTCCCGCTCCAATTGCACTTCCTGCTATAGCTGCTCCTTCACCTCCGCAAGATCCAATTGCTGTTCCAGTTGCAGTTAACACAGCACTACATAATGCCTTTATAGTTTTCTTTTCGGTAGATACATTAAATGAAAAATTATACTTAGCGCGCTTCCATTGATTAAATTCCCGTGATTCATAATTATCAGCGCTTACAATATTTACATTGCTATCATTTGCATATACAGTAACTGTAAAAATTTGCAAAATCATACATAAAATTATAATTATAAATGCTTTTTTCATTCTCTTATCTTCTTTTGGGGTATGCAGTGTGTTGATAACACACTGCATACTGATTTTATTATTTAACAGTTACTTTTTTAATCTTTGAGAAAGAGCCATAAACTGCTTTTCCGTTTACTTTTCTGTAAGCACGTACTTTATAGTAACGGGTCTTTCCGGTGAGGAGGCTCTCGTCTGTCGCACCTGTACCTTTGGTGATCTTTATGCGGGTATAGGTACCATTTTGGGAATCGCTGGCATATACCTGATAGCCATCGGCACCCTTTACCTTACTCCATTCAAGCACTGCTGTCTTTGAAGTTGAGCCTGCGGACAGGGTCGGAGCAGAAAGTACTGCCTTTGCTTTCTCTGTTGCTGAATAGCTTCCGTATACTTTCTTTCCGCTTACATTGCGGTAAGCACGTACTTTGTAATAATAAGTCTTACCGGTAACTGCTTTCTTATCTAGGAATGTAACTGCGCTGTTCTTTGCAGTGGAACCAATCGCTGTATACTTGCCATCCTTTGAAGTGGAACGGTATACTCTGTATCCATTTGCACCGGAAACCTTATTCCATGTTACGCGGATCGTACTGTAGCTTTCAGAATTTGCCGTAGCAATCTTTACTTTGCCAAGTCTGGCTTTTCCTGCAACACCATCTTTGTCATAGCTGCTTACAGTCATCTCGCCCCATGCGTAAGAGTACGCCTTAACAGTATAATAATAGGTTGTTCCTGTAACTGCTTTCTGATCCTTATAGGAAATATCTGTTACCCGGGATGCGATCTTCTTCCATCCGCTGTCTGCTGTTCTGCGGTATACCATGTATCCGTCTGCGTTATCCACGCTGCTCCAGCTGATCTGGACAGTCTTATAGTTGATTGCCTTTGTCTGAAGATCTGCAGGCATATCTGCCTTAAATGCACCCTGTTTGCCCGCAAGTTCAATGTGGTAATCTGCCACGATCGTCTTGATCAGCCCTAACTGCTTCGCATTCCACATATAGGACTTGCCTTCCACACTCATGCCGTCGATCAGCTTCTGAAGTGCTGCAAGCTCTGCTTCTACATTTGCAATGTTCTCTTTGGTAACAGCAGTCGGAAGATTGCTGATCCACTCATCTGCCTGCTGTGCATCTGAAATGTCCTTACCTGCCTTGTCAGCCTGTGCCGTCAGTGCTGCGATAACCTCTGCAAAAGTCATCTCCTGACTGCCGACTTTGACTTTCAGGCCTGCCATGCATCTTCCTGTCCCTGATAATCCTTAGCATAACGGTCAAGGAAAGCCTTAACATCTGCGTAGGAATCTCTGTCTACCGGGTGATCTTTTACTGTTGCATAAATCTGTGCTGCTTCATCTGCGAAGAACTGCTGATATGCACTCTGGCCTTTCTCATAAGTCAGTGCCATGGCAAGAAGCTTCTCCATATTCTCAACCAGTGCGGTGTTCTCGCTTCTGAATTTCTTCTCTTCTGTTTCTGTTAATCTGTCATAAGCATTCTTGGCTTCTGCAATCTGTTTCAGCTCTGCTTCTGTAAGTTCACGCTTAGAGGTATCACCTGCTGCCGGAACTTCTTCATCAGAGGAGAAATCAACATCTGTCTGGACATCTTCAGTATCTTCAGCTGATTCTGCCTGAGGGATATCCACTGTCTCAGCTGCCTGCTCATCAACTTCATCACTGCTGAATGCGTCCGCACTTCCATCTGAGAAATCAGATCCCTCAGACTGTGCCGGTACCGCCTGTTCCTCTTCAACAGAAGCTGCCTCCTGTGCTGATGGAACTGTAGTCGGCTGAGGTGCTCATATCCTCGTACTGTCTGCGCATCCGGGAGTGCTTTAAGCATTGCCTTGAGCGCATCGGCTTTCAGCTGGTAAATATAACCTTCTGCTTTCTCCAGAGAAGCTGTATTTGTAACCTGGGCTTTCTGCTGGTCATCAAGCGTATCATACAATGCTCTTGCATTTACCACATAAGCCTTCCAGTCATTCCAGATTTTCTCTGTCGGAACATTGTTATTCTTCTCTGTCAGTCTCAGAGGTCCGTCAGAAAGAGCACCTGAAGATGAAGTAGTGATATTCAGTTCATCGATAAAGGAGATCACATAAGCAACCTTCTCATCCGTACTCTGTCTGCTGATAAACAACTCCGCTTTTTCAAGCTCTGCATAGTTTGTCACACGCTTCTTCTGATCTGCTGTCAGGGCATCATAAGCCGTTCTGGCTTCCACTACAAGAGCCTGTTTCTTCAGATAATTATCGGAAGTAACCTCGCCGATTGCCTTGATCTTATCAACAACTGCAGCCGCAGCCTTCAGATCAGGAATCAGATTTCTCAGATACTGTAACGTACTGTAATTCGTAACCAGAGCTTTCTGCGCATCTGTAAGAGCATTGTACTCTGCCTGTACGCGGTCAAGAAGCTGCAGAACATACGGATCAAGAGTCAGTTCAGAAGAAGAAGGAAGCGCATCAATATCAGCGATAACCTTCTCTACTGCTTTCTTATCCTTATCTTTCTGCTCCTGCTGTTTCTCAAGTTCTCTGATCTTAGCCTCTGCTTCAGTCAGCTTAGAGTAATTTGTAATTACAGATTTCTCTTCATCATTCAGTGAATCATAAAGAGTTCTTGCCTTCTCTACAGCCGCCTTGTCATCCAATGTCAGCTTATCCGCTGCCGGAATCGCTTCAATGGCTGCCATAGCTTTTTCAATAGAATTACCTGAACCAGTCTCTGCTGCAAGAAGCTTTCTGAGTGTATCCTTGTTAAAGATTGCCTTGTGAGTTTCGTCTAATTTATCGTAAGCCTCTCTCGCTGCTTTGATGTCTTCTTTCGAACTGTTATCGTTAAGGGCAAGGATCATGTCGTTAACGGATCTGGTTGGAACGGTTACGTCTGTAAATTCCCAGAAGCTGGATGTTTTTTCATATTGTCTGATAAATGCATCCAGACCACGTGCAATCTGCGGAACATCATAATTTGTGAATCCATGAATACTTCCGTCAAAAACACCATCTACATCTACCAGATCAAAGAATGCATCAAGAATATTGTTTCCATTCTTAGTATATCCACTGGAAGAATCTAAAACATTTACACCAAACGTTCCTGCAAAAAGCATTGCCTGTGCATCATTCCATGCGTTGTTTCCATAAGACATACATCCTGTTTCAAATCCTGGTGTACAGAATGAACCTGTTGAACGTTGTGCAATTGCTGGAAGCTTATGTAATGCCTTGTCTACAGCTTCTGTTACATCATCGTAACCAGGCTTTTTGTACCAGAAAATAAGTGGCTGCCATCCCATGGTATTGTCGGCATTTGCAAAAATTTTGTCTTCGGCATTTGACAAAGCTTTTGCTGTATCATGTGCCCATTGGTTAAGTTCTGTATCTTTAAAAGTGTCAGCGGTATACCCACCTGCTTTTATTGCATTAATAGCATATACAGTTGTATAAGTAAGTTCTGTGCTTTTCTTGATCCAACTGCCGAAAGAAGGTCTACAGACGAAATGTCCCTTGGATCATATCCAATAGCTTCAATAGCTAAAATTAATTTTGAAAGTTCTGTTGTCTTCCATTGAGAAACATCAGTTCCCTGATTTTTAAGTAACTGCAAATACTCTTTGGTATTTGCAAACCATTTGTCAAAATAATTTGTATCTCCATATGGAATATAGCCGCATCTAGCTGCTGTAAAAATGGCCCAAATATCTGTATTTTCATAGGATGGGGATTCTTTAGATCCAAAGGCATTTTTATTTTGGCAATAGTTCATAATAATGTTACAAGCCTTTTTAGCTTTTTCATAGTAAGATGGCCAATTACTTGGATTACTTGAGTTTCCCTTAGCTCCATTGTCTACAACTTCACCAGTACCGTCAACTACTTCAACTTTGAAACTATACCCATCTTCTTCTGCTTGTGCTTCTTTTCCATCTTTAAATTTCAAAATAGGCATATTAATCCATTCTACGCTTAATGGACGTTCGCCTAAAAAACTCGTATCAATTGTAGCAGATTTTATATCTTTCTTTACATCATCAGATGGCAAAACTACTTCTATACCATATTTTTCAATAATAGATTGTTGTTCATCAGTTAAATCTGTAAATTTTACACCTATCACATTTACAACATTATTATTACCGTCATCGTAAATATTCTTTTTTTCACCATTTATAATATCTACTTGATATGGGAAATGATAATTTTTAGCATAATCAACAAAACGATTATAATCTCTGGGTACGCTTGTACTCCATACTTTAGGTTCAGTGGAAGCCTGAACTTTAAGAGTTATTTCTTCGGTTTGTGGATTATAATATGGATAGCCATTATTATCTTCTGGGGAAATAGTCCATTTTTTATTAAAGTCAAACCCTTCATAAGTTCCCTGGTTTTTCATTTCAGACGTAGTTTTGCCAAAATCAGCATAATTAGGAAACTCTTTATTATTATCTCTATTTGTAATATATTCAGACATGATTTTAATGTCTGGCATATTTTCTTTATCATAATAACAATTGGTTGCACTTGCTGACGTACTAAAAAAACTTTTTCGTGTAAATGAAACACATAGATATCCCCATGTATTATCTTTTATTTTGGGTTCCAGTTCATCTGCTAATGACTTTATTGCTTCCGAATACTGTCCATATCCTATACAATTTTGGTAAGTTATTCCAGTATTAATTGTTCCTAATTGACAAAATTCAAATGATAAATCATTATCAACAATATCGTCAGCTATTTCTTCGATTGTTTTTTCACTCTGCAAATCGTAAGTTATTGCTATGGAAGAATCCATTAAAGTTCCGTTTCCCTCGATTGCACCTATATAACATCTGTATCTTCATCGTCATAAATACAAGTTACGTTTCCTTTAATTGTTATTCCTTTTGCAATTCCATCACATCGCGAAAAGACAGTTTGAAATTCATCTGTTTCGCTATTATATGCATATGATTCATCAATTTGTACATTTATATTTTCTACAATTCCATTGTCATTTATACGAAAAGGAAATACAGCAATGTTTTCTTTTGCTTCTTTTGAAGCATATGTAATGGTGTGTCCTTTTCCGTTCAATATGCCGCCAAAACTAGATGTTGCTTCTGGAACATCTGAAATGTCAATGTCATTACATAGTATAACCGTTTTATTATTATAATTTTGTATATTTTCGATAAAATTATAATAATCTTGTTCTGTATTAATACAGTATTTCCCTGTTGAATCTTGTGATAATATATCTGAATTAGCTTTTACAAGATAGGCATTACTAAATAATAGAAAAGCTGAGAATATTAACTGATATAAGAT
>ENA-OQIR01000419-OQIR01000419.1-human-gut-metagenome-genome-assembly--contig:-NODE-419-length-18797-cov-3.611623_pt1 | contig 18797 bp, 17 predicted proteins | sample MGYA00242580_ERZ504745 | MGnify/ENA primary metagenome ERZ504745 (study PRJEB26092, sample SAMD00036214) | human gut metagenome | host: Homo sapiens | study: EMG produced TPA metagenomics assembly of... | reverse complement strand
CTGCCCGCTGCACCGGGCGGGAGATGGTCAGCTGCACGCCCAGCGCCCCGCTGTCGGCTTGCAAAAGCCTAGCCGTTTCTCCGGTGCGCAGCGTACCCTGCGCCGTCACGGCGCAGACAAGACTACTGTTCTCCCCTGTGCCGGAAAGCACGGCGTCCAGCGCCTTTTCCAGCCCGGCAGCGCCATGACCCGTGCTATCCAGATAGCCCAGCAAATGCTGACACAGCGGCACCGCCGCATACCGCCGGGCGGTAGGATAACCGGTCAGCCCAAGGCGGGCGGGGTCGCAGCTTACCTCCAGTAAAAACGGCGCAGCACGGCTGCGGCTGCGGTACAAAAGCGCCTGCCCGGCGGCATCGGTGCAGGCATACAGCGGTCGTAGTTTCCTGCCCGGGAAAGCATACCACCTGCCAGCGCTCCTCAAGGCCGGTGAGCAGCCGCCCCTGCGCATCGTAAAAGTTGCCCCGTCGGGCGGACAACTGCAGGGTGACCGTGCTCTGCGCCGCAGCCCGCGCAGCATAGGCGGGGTGCAGCGCCAGCAGATACAACCGGCACAGCACCACCGCAAATCCCAGCAGCAAGGCGGCATACACCGCCAATACCCGTTTGCCAGACATCCCCGCGCCCCCTTTCCCTGTGGTTAGGGTGGGCAGCCGGGGCGCGGGGTATACATAAAAAGAGGCGGAACCTCTCCGAAGAAAAGTTCCGCCTCTTTGGCGTTTCTTTTTAAGAAAGACTGGTACGGCTTAGTACATGCCGCCCTTCCAAACCACACTTTTGGAGCCGAATCACGAATATCGGGAAACGTAGACTTTTGTAGAATTATCAAGGCCACAAGCCGATTTTTCCAGATTCTCCGTTTTTGCACGATCCACGCTTTTCTACGCAAATCTACGCCACTTACCGGGTGATTGGCGTAAGTTTTGGCGTAAGTTTCGGCGTAAGCAATTCCGCTTCATGCGTCGAAAATCACAGGTTGCCGGCGATCTGTTCAAAGGCTCTTTCAACCGATTCAAAGCTGCTGTGCGTGTAGACATCCAACGTCACACTGGCATTGGAGTGTCCCATCAGGTATTGCAGGCTTTTTACATCCAGCCCGGCTTGCTGAACATTGGTGCAGAAGGTGTGTCGCAGCACATGAGGTGTAACGCGCGGAACAGGTTTGCCGTACGCCTTCTCAAACTTTCCCTGCACGCCACGCATATAGTTTTCCAAGTGCATTGCCACCTTCGGCATTCCGGACTTGTCCAGAAAGAGAAATCCGCTGCAGCCATCCACCAGTGCTTCTACCTTTGTGGATGCTCTGGCTTTTACTACACGCCGCAACGCTGCACAAACAGTATCTGTCATGGGAACATTGCGGATACCGCTTTTTGTTTTCGGCGGTGTGACAAAGTAGGGCTTTTCAGCCGTCCGGCAAAGCTGCCGCCGGACATGGATACAGTGCCGTTCAAAGTCGATATCTGCTCGTGTCAGGCCATACAACTCACTCACACGCAAGCCGGTTCCCATAAGAATGACGATATCATCATAATAGTTGCCGCCATAGTCTTGAACGAATTGCAGATATTTCTCCTGCTGTTCTCTGGTCAGGGCATTGCGCACATAAGCGTCCTTCGGCACAACGTCCGACAGCTTGAACTTAAATGGATTTTTGCGGATAATGTCATCCTCTACCGCCATCTCAAACGCCGGTCTGATAACACTTTGCAGAATTCCAATGGTGTTTTGCTTGAAACCGCTGTCATGCAGAAACACGAACCAGCCTTTCGCATCGGACAATTTTACCGTTTTGATGGCTTTTTGCCCGAAAGGGTCAGCATGAATCCGCTTGACCGCTGTGTTGTACGACCGAAGTGAATTGGGTTTCAACCCACGCTTCAGGTTCATATAGCGGTCAACCAGATCAGCCACCGTCATCTCTCCGGCGGCGTAGTCGATGCCGTCTGCCAGATCGCGCCACAGTTCTTCCTCTTTTTTCCGCAGCTCTGTCAGGGATTTAGCGTAAATACAACGCCGTTTCTTGTGGATATCGGTATAACGATAGTCGTAGGTGCCGTTTGCTCTTTGGCTTTCGCCATCCTTCAAAACACGGCCCTTGCTATCTTTGCGCTTTTCAGGCATTCAGAAGCTCCTTTCTGTGAAAAGCGCATCTATAAGGTCAGTGTCAGTATAACACATCAACCATGCGATTTCCACCCGCAGCGAATGAGAAAAGGACGGTTTCACATTTGCAGCCTTTGGCAGCCTCTCAAATAGAATATGCTTGCTCGACAAAGCAATCGAACAGGCGACGTTTGATCAGACGCTTGTTTCCCACCCAAAGGACGAATTTGCATTTATCTTCATTCGTAATTTCACGCAGTTTGTTGATGCCAATGCCAGAGTAAGCCGCAGCTTCCTCCAGCGTTAAATTGCTCTTTTCCCAAATCGGACTTGTCGGGACTTGGTCCCTCCATCTTGCTGATGCAAGACCGTTCCGTCGCTTAAAGTCCCCACCGGGGACTTCATTGCTTCGCAAACGCGAACTTCTTTCATAGGCAAAACCTCCGTATTTTGTTTGTAACCAGTAGCCTGTAACCACGGTAGAAAACTTTTTGTGCGGCGATGTGCTGGCAATTTTCCGTATTTGTTTTTTCTTATCAGTTACAGGTTACATGGTTACAAATAGGAAAAAACATTTGGAACGATGCAGTTTTTTGACAGATGAAGGATGTAACCACACCTGTAACCAACGATGTAAAGCAGCCCTTCAAAATGGAAATCCCATCTGCTGAGCTTCTTCGTCTGTAAGTTCTACAAAACCGTCTGCATCCACTTTTGCAGCGGTTACACGTTCCCATCCTTTCTGCACGCCATACTTCGGGTAGCGTTTGGCTGCTTTATGGACTGTCCACCCCTTGATTTCGCCATTCGCAATTCCTGCAGTCATGATCTCACAGATGGCACGGGTTTCCCACTCCGCAGGAAGATTCAGATTGCCCAGTGCCTCAGCGTAAAGCTGTTTGGAACATACCCGGTCACCCGTGTAATCCTCCAGAAACGCATAAATCATGCCCGCCTGTGTATCTTCCTGCATAAAATCTTTCTGGCAAATCTGCAAGGCTTCCTGCATGGCAGGGCTGAATGTCAGCTTATAATCACCGCTATTGTAAATCGTCATGGCTTCTGCCCAAAGCTGGTCGATATAGGCACGGGATTCCGCTTCGTTATCCAGAATATGTACTTCGGCCTGTGCTGCATCCACCGGATGGGGATAAAGCGTCGGTTCCCTGTACGGTCACGGGGGAGAAAATCCTGTCGGTTGGTCGTACCTGCAAAGACACATTGCCGCAAACGGTCTGCCGGGTGCGTTTCATACGGTATTTTGTAGGTTTCTTTCTGCTTACTGAGAAAGCTCTTGATTTCTTCAATGCTTTTGGCATTGGCAGTCGCAATCATTTCCGACATTTCCATGATCCAGTGGCCTTGCAGCTTGCGGAACACGTTATCATCGTCCAGTCGCCGTAAATCATCCGAGAACCATTCATCTTTGATAGCAAGCAGCCTGAAAAAAGAGGATTTTCCTGCACCCTGCCCACCGACCAAGCAAAGCATCATTTCAAACTTGCAGCCGGGATGAAACACCCGTTTGATCGCTCCAAGCAGAAAAATTTTCAATGCTTCTGTGGTAAGCTCATCTTCTACCGCACCGAGAAAGCGATGCAACGCGTGGCTTATCCGCTCTGCGCCATCCCACTTCAAGTCATTCAAGTAGTCCCGGATAGGGTGATAATGATTTTCGTTGGCAACAATGCGAATTGCTGCAGATACCCGTTTTTCGCTGTACAGGCCGTATTTTTCCATTCGGCGCAGAATGTACATCATATCGGTGTCGGTCAGTGTGGGGCCTGAGCGTTGCCAGCCCATCGGCTTTACAATATCAATGCGTTCACTCAGCAGATTCAGCCGGATGGAATCTGCAAAAATCGGGTCATTCTGCAAAACGGTCACACAGTTTTGAATCGTGTTCTGAACACCACCTTTTTCAGCCTGCGAGAGAATTTTGCGGATGTTGGAAATGGTCGATCTCGTATTTTCGGATTCGTTGGGCAATCTGTTGAACCTCCTTCCGATGTTTGGTGAGAAAATGTCGATTTTCTATCAGATATTGGATGTAATCAGTATAATGCAGGCTGGCAACAAAGCAGGGATGCAGTTCTTCCTCTGCTGACTTCGGCGCAAATTGTTTGCGCCAGTCATCCAGAATCGCGCTGCACTCGTACAATGTTTGGATTGGGTTTTGACTTTTATATTCCACAATTTTCGGATACTGTAGTGGAAAAACAGGATTCCCCGAAAGTCCAAAATCTGCGACCAGCTTTTCCGCCGCCCGTCGCAGGGACAGTTGAAACAACTTTGCGGTAAAGTCAATAACATCACCATCCGCTCCACAGCCAAAACAGTGAAACCGGGAATCTACTTTCATGCTGGGGTTACGGTCTGTATGGAATGGACAGCAAATCATGCTGCTGCAGTTGGGCTGAAAGCCATAGGCTTCTGCAGCCTGTCGAGTAGTAATATTCCGTTTTACGATTTTAAATAAATTGTCGTTCTTGAAAATTGACCTCCTTCTTATTTTCAAAGTCCCTATCGGATGTGAAAGCCACCTGTGGGCTTACGCATCCGACAGGGTTCCGGGGTGCGGGGTGGAAGACCCTGCTGATTTACAGGCTCATATCGTAGCTACGCTTCTTGCGTTTCGGTTGACGCTCTCGCTGTTCCTGTCGAGCCTGCTCCTGCCTTGCCTTTTCGCGGACTTTGGCTCCCACTCGCGTTTCCATGCAAGATCGGATTTCATCTCATTGGTTTTTCGGAAGATGCTGTACACATTATCCGATGCAATTTCCAGACGCCTGGATTCTTCCCTCAAGGAGCATACGCTTTTTTCCTCTCCGCGATTTCTTGCGTCAGTTCTTCTTTCCGCTTTTTCAAGGATTTCAGCGATGGCAGTTTTCCATCGTTTTCTTCCCGGAAGTATTTCACGGATTCTACATAGGCATCCAATTCCTTGGAATGCTCTGCACGGAATTTTTTTTCTTGAAAAATGCTTTCGTAAATTGCTGTTGGACCTCTTTTGTAGAAAGGTACTGTCCCGCATAATGAATCTGCTCATTGGTTTTGTACAGTTCATCCTCTGCCTGTGACAGCCGTTCATACGCAGCCTGCGCATTAGCCGTGCTGTCTTACACAGATCGTTCAGTTCTGTCAGGTCGTTGATGTTATTCTCCTGTACCCATACCAGCGTTTCAGCCATTTTCTGCAAATTGCTAATTTTGACCTTTAGTGCATAGGCCAGATTTTCCTGTGCCCTAACATTCTCCTGCAGGTCCACAACAAGCCGCAGCCTGGTTCTGGTCGTAAAGATCAGTATGGGTTCTTCCTTGTACCGCAGATTCTTCTCGGCGTTCTGAACAAAGAATCCTTTCAGACATTCTCTTTTGCAGCTTTCTCCCAGAGAACGCTCCGATATGAACTTGTTCCGTTCCGGCGGCAGATAGCTATAACGCCCACGTTGGGTTTTGACGAAAATGTTGTATTCATCCTGCAGGATGTCTTGAAAATCTTCATACGAGATTGCTTTCTCACGAGCAGCGGCAACGGCATCCCGGATAAGCTGCTTCTGTGTTTGAAACTTTGTCGGATTGGGCGTAAATCCTTCCGTTTCGATTTTCTGTTTTTTCTCATCCAGCCGCCGCTGTGCCCAATACTCCGCTTCGGTCACACCCGTTCTGGATGGTGACAGTAAATCGACCTGATGCAGGAACTCGCGGCGGCACAAATCCATGAGGGATTTCTGCAGGTGTTTCAGGTATTCGTTCGTCACATGGTGCTTGTACCATGCCTTGCAGTCAATGGGCCGCTCCATAAAGGGCTGCTTAGGCACATCCAGTTTTCGCAAACTGTTGATTACGATATGTACATGAATATTGCCGCTGCCATTATGACCGTCCATGTGCGTACAGACCAATGCCTGATGCCCCGGAAAATTTGCTTTTGCGTATTCCAGTCCAAGCTCCTGCGCCCGTTTACCCGTCAAACAATTTTCTGTGCTATCCCGTGGATCAAAGCTGATGATGTAATGGTGGCTTTTGATTTCATTCTTGTTTTTGTTTTTCTGGTACTCGCGGTTCAGCTGCTGGCAGGCTGCATCGAAAGAATAGGGTTCACAGTTCAGACCGTCCAGATAAAACTCATCCCGCATGATACGATTTCCTTTCTGGTCAAGGATCGGAGCTTTCCGAAGCTCGTCATGCTTGAAAATCAGATATTCCAGCGCAGCACCATAGTTGGAACTCTTACTTACGATGTGCTTTAAGATTGCCATAGTTCTTTCCTGCCATTTCTGCGACCTGCTCCCGCATTTCAAAAATGCAGGAAATCGCATGGTTGATGTTTTCACGCATAACATGTGATGGAAGACCCCCACTGTTGAAGAATGCTGCAATCTGGTTCAGGTTGTTCCCGATGGCGGCAAACTCCCGTGTGATGGCTTCGATCTCATCCGGGTGGACATAGAACACATACGAGGTATTCACGCGACCTTTCATCAGCATCTGCGCTGCAAATTCAGAGAGGGTCATTCCGGCATCTTCGGCCTGCTGGTGTAAAAGTTCATGTACTACTTCTGTAACTCGCGCGGAGATTACTTTTGTCTTTACGATAGATTTCACTTTTTTCTTCGTCCGTGGCATGGGGTCTCCTTTCCAAAATCAAAAATTTGATTTTCCCGGCAGTGCATCTGCACTCCGGCTGTGACCTGTTGCAACAGGCCACCAATAGGCAAAATCATGTGATTTTGCGCGATGTGAGGGTATGATGGGGAGCGCAATCCCCATCAAGATGCCGCCATGGAGAAATCGTCCGCAGGAGCGGTTTCGTATACAAAGGCGAATCTTGCTCTTAACTACTGTCCACTCTGTCCCAGCCCGTTCCTGCCCGATTTTCTCCGGCGTATTTTCCGGTAAGACGCGCAGAATGCGCATTCAGTATCAGAGGTATCCTGCTGGGGTGGCTCATGCGATTTTCAAGGTGCGATGTAACTTTGTAAGGAATTAGGGATTTTCAGAAGTGATGCCGTAGCGAATTGGCTTACTTTTGAAAATACTTCCTATACCTTATACAAACTTTAAGGGGTGTTTTTAAACCGGGTCTTTTGAAAATTCAAAGAAAATTCATTTTCCCAACATTCCCCTCTACCTATAACAATCTAAAATGGATGTTTGGCAACCAGTTTTTCAAATTTTGTTGAACTGCCTAATTTTAGAATATAGATTTTGTTCGATTCCCACTTATAGAACCAGAGGAAAGCTGTTTTACAAAAGATTTTGAAAACCCCTACACTAATAGGAATCCGCAGGGCTGTTTTGGAATACAGTTTTGAAAATTTTTCAATTTAAGAAAAAAGAAAAACGGCAAAGCGAACCAAAATCCACTTTACCGTTTTGTGTCGATAACGCGATACGCATAAATTACTGTCTTGGGCTTTTCCAATAATTTTCCTTATGAGAAGATTGGAAAAAACAAGTTTATCCGCATCCACTGGATGCAGACTTGTCTTATTGCTCATCCTTTATTGAAAAGCCAACTTCTTTCAGCTTTCAGATAACTTCTTCGCAGTTCTTTTTTCCAAGGTTACGCACACGCATAAGATCTTGGTATGATTTTGAAGCAAGATCATCAGTTGTACGGATACCTGCGCGTTTCAAACAATTAGAACTCGCTCTCCGGGAAAGTGCATCTTTTCTTAAGGTTTTGGGATGTATTTGGAGCTGGGCAGCTTAACAGACATTTTATCCCTGACAGCGTAAAACGTGATACAGGCCAGTAGTGAAATGCTTGTAGCCGCTCCGATACAACTTCATCTAAAGAACGACCAGCTCTGTGTTTGAGTTTCTCCTACAAAAGTTTGTGATCCGTTAAAGCTCCGCTTCTGTGCGCTAGTTCGGATGATGGGCCGGTACAATCTATTGGCAAGAGAATGAATGTCGTTGCGGTTCATATTATACTTGATTGCTGCCCGGTTCACGCCGCCCTTCTCTGCGTAGTTCAAAAGTGATTGACGGAACTGCATGGTTTGTGTTACGGTATTCATGGCGAATGCGCCGCCCTTTCTGTGCTGTTTTTGTGTAGCAACTTAACTGCACAACAGGTCGACGTGTTCATCTTTCTTTTTATTCAACTTTGTAACACATCTATTGTAATTCTACAAAGACATACGCTCTGTCTTTAGAAATACCATTGACTTTTTTTGCCATTCATGATAGTATTTTTGCAGATAAAGACATTTTCATGTACGATTATGTTAATTCATTAGGAAGGAGATAAAAGCATGGAATACGTTAAGCCCGCTGTTATTAATCCCGCGACCGTAAATTCGGCAAAGTGCGGCGATGGCCCGTGTGGCAGACCCTGCAGTGTGAACAGAGCCTAAAATAAAGCCATAAAGTCTATCAGAGGGTGCAGAGCAATCGTGCTGTGCCCTCTTTTTATATCTATGAAACGTCTTGAGATTCCATCTGAATTCAGAGCCACGGAGGTAGACAGTATGTACTACAAAATCAGGAATGATGTGTTGTTCCGAAAATATCAGGGACATGGCTATATAACAGACAATTCAGAATACGGCTATCGTATGCTCAATGATGCCCGTATATATCCGGGTGAAAAATATGTCTCTGCCAGTGGAGCTGTCATGTTGAGTATGCTGAGCAAATCTCCTCGCGCCATTGATGATATTGTTGGAGATTTGTCGCAAATCTTCACTGGTGTCGAGTATGAAACGTTGAAACAAGATACTATAGAGTTTTTCGACTGGTTTGTAGATGAGGGATTTCTTAGTTGTGGTAAAACGGTCGACACTTGCACAGATCGATTTGTTGCAGATATCCTGAGACCGGACAATCGCAATCCGGCTCAAGATGGTATGGCAAGAAGTGACTGCACTGGTGGAGAAATCAGTCCAAATGATTTTCTTAGAAGCATCCATATCGAGATTGCTGATGCATGCAATGAGCGTTGCTTACATTGCTATATTCCAAATGAACGCAAAAACAACGCGATTGATCCCGCCTTGTTTTATCGACTCATCGAGGAAGGGCGGAAGATGAACATCATCCATGTTACGCTGTCCGGAGGAGAACCTCTTCTTCACAAAGATATTTTAGGCTTTTTGAAAAGATGTAGAGAACTGGATTTGTCTGTAAACGTTCTGTCGAATCTGACTTTGTTGACGGATGATATCCTATCGGAAATGAAGAAAAATCCTCTTCTCTCTGTACAAGTTTCCCTTTATTCTATGGATGCCACAGTGCACGATTCTATCACAAAGTTAAGCGGAAGCTTTGAAAAAACAAAAGCGGGAGCCTCGGTTGTGTGATGAAATATCCCGGTACAGATATCGTGTCCTATCATAAAACAAAATAAAGACACCTATGTTGATGTCCTTCACTGGGGATGGGACCATAATATTGCTGTTGCAACAGAGCCGGTAATCTTTGCCGCTTACGATCATTCCGGCTGCAACCTTGCAAACCGCTTGTCCATCGAAGAAGTAGACGATGTCTTAACTGTACAAATGCAGGAGGGGTATGCTGAATCGCTCCACAAGATCGCCATGGACAGAGAAAGTCTGACCGGAAATGATCCAATATGCTCTGTTTGCCGATATAGCTTCTGCGTTACAGCAAGTGGGACTGTATTTCCCTGCGCTGGCTGGCAGAACAATGTTATTGGAGACCTGAATCATCAAACCGTTCAGGAAATATGGGAAACCTCAGCAAAAATAAAGGAACTAAGACAAGTAAAACGGTCGCGGTTCTTACAGTGTGTTGACTGTAAGGACAGAGGCTACTGCACAGTCTGCATGATGTGGAATTCAAACGAGAATCCTGATGGAGCTCCGTTCAGAATCAACCAGTACCGTTGCAATGTTGCAGCTATGACCCACCGTAAAGTCGACAAAGCTTTACAGAGAATATCTTCTGCGAAAATAACATCCCGCTGACTTTGATACATATCTCTAAAGATTTTATATGGGAGTCGTGCCAATCATGGAAAAGATTATAATTAAGGATGCCTCTGAAAACAATTTAAAGCACCTAGATCTAGAAATTCCTTTGGACAAATTCACCTGCGTAACTGGTTGCTCCGGATGCGGTAAATCCTCCTTGGTATTTGATACGATCTACGCAGAGAGTCAGAGAGCATTTCTTGAGGGGATGACCGGTAATATTTATGGTCAGAAACTGATGAATAAGCCGAAGGTGGGTTCTATCGAAAATCTTCGCCCAGCTCTGAATATTTCTCAAAACTACTACAACGTAAATCCCCGTTCCACTATCGGCACCACTACAGAAATCTCCTATTATCTCAGATCATTATTTTCCATTGTTAATAGCAGCCAAACATCCAGCGTTTCAGAAAAATTGTTCTCGTCCAATAACCCAAAATCTTTTTGTCCTCATTGCTTTGGCCTCGGCGTTGAAACTGTCGTGTCCGAATCTCTCCTGATTCCAGACCGTGATATCACATTGAGAGACGGTGCAATTTTATATTTTAAAGGTTCACCGGAAAGCAAAGAGCAAAAGTATCTGGAAGCCCTATGCGAACATTATGGAATCGACATTGACAAAAAAGTCTCCCAACTCAGCGATTACGAGCTTCGCCAGTTGCTTTATGCTGATGACCAAATCCGATGCAAATTGGCCTATAAAGAGGGCAAACGAAAAAAGCAGCACTATGTAACACTTCGCGGAGCTATACCTGCTATATTGGAACGAATATCCGACAGTGATCCATCCGCCCCCTCAACTGTCTATGCAAAATATCTGGAGGAGATTCCTTGTCATGTATGTGGTGGGACCAAGCTACGCAAAGAAGTTCTGGAATACAAAATTGGCGGACTGAACTACGCTGACATCGAAAGCATGGAACTGACTGCTTTGCTTTCTTGGATACAGCAGTTTAGTGACAAGCGAATTTCTCCGTCCAAAAAAGAGTTTGTTGAGCAACTTGTAAACAGCATTCTTTGCAAATTGAACGCATTGATGCAACTTGACGTGGGCTATCTGTGCCTTAACAGACCCATTCCTACCCTTTCAGGCGGTGAAAGGCAACGAGTTCGGATTGCCACTCAGCTTACATGTTCCCTGAAGGATTAATCTATATTTTGGATGAACCGTGTAAAGGGCTGCATTATAGAGATATAACCAAGGTTGTAACCGCTACTCGGAATTTAGTCTGCCGTGGAAACACCGTTATCGCAATCGAGCACAACAAACAGTACATCTCATCTGCCGACTGTATCATAGAGCTCGGGCCGGTTGGTGGACCCGATGGAGGATACTTAATCCGCCAGTCAGGCACCACCCCTACCACTGGTCATTCTCTTGCTTTTAAGCAGCCGTTAAATGCGAAAGACTATTTTGAAGTTCGTAACATCAATTTCAGAAATATTCGCAGACAGAATGCTCGTTTTCCTATTGGCGGAATCACCTGTATAACCGGTGTTTCTGGTTCTGGAAAATCGACCTTAGCATCGGTCATTGCAAGATGTTTTTCCAGAAAATCCGATAATGTTCATGGCACTGTTTATGGCGGAAAGAATATCCGGCGGGTCATACAGGTTAATCAGGCTCCCATAGGAAAAACACAAAGATCGACGATTGTTTCTTATCTGGAAATCTTTGATGAGATTCGTGCATTGTTTTCAAAGACAGACGCTGCAAAACAGATGAAGCTTAGTGCCTCGTCATTTAGCATGAACGTTAAAGGTGGGCGTTGTGAATGCTGCCAAGCACAGGCCTCCAGAAAATCGAACTCAACTATCTTCCCAACTCCTATATCACCTGCCCTGAATGCGGAGGAAAGCGATTCAACGATCAAGTGTTATCTGTGAAATACTGCGGAAAAACAATCCTGGATATTCTGGAAACACCAATCATTGATATTGTGAATGTGTTTAAAGAATCCAAAAAAGTCTACCAAACTTTGAGCAGCATGATCGAATTGGGTCTAGGATATTTAAAATTAGGTCAGATGTCCATGAATTTATCCGGAGGAGAGGCTCAGCGCGTAAAGCTGGCGAAAGCCTTGAGCTCTTCGTCCTATGGCAAAAATTTGTATATTCTTGATGAACCGACGTCCGGCTTGAATGATGTAGATATCGACAAATTCATTCAAGTTCTGTTTTCTTTGCAAAAGAACGGTGAGACAGCCATAATAATCGAGCATAATGTTGAATTCATTAAAACGGTTGCAGATCATATCATTGACTTTGGTATATCCGGCGGTGAATCCGGTGGAAAAATCGTCGCGCAAGGATTTCCGGAAGCAGTATTTGCCAACAAAGTCTCTTCGCTATACCGTCTGGATAAACTGACACATTAATGCACCTGTCAATTATGGAAGGAGAGCTTCAATGACTGCTGAAGGAAAGATTAAGCAATGCTCAATCGTGCTTACACGCGACTGTAATTTGCGTTGCACTTTTTGCTATGTAAAAAGTGCTGGATATGTAGCAGATAATCGAATCGAATACGATGATCTTAAAAGTATCGTTAATTTTTGCTGTGAAGCAAAAGTCAAGTATATATTCTTTACCGGAGGAGAACCTCTTACATACCCACATCTTCCGGAAATTTTGCAGTATATCAAAACAAGACGTCATCCCATAACAACTGCAGTTGCAACAAATGGTGTCTTGCTTAGCAACATGGAATTATGCCGGATGCTGATTGATAGTGGCCTCGGATATGTTGATGTATCTATGAAAGGAAGAAATCGGAAGGAATGGTGTGAAATGACGGGATATGATGGCACTGAGAAACAGCATCAGGCAATTCGTAATCTGGCTTCGTTGCCAATAGAGTTTACTTGTTCCATGGTGATAACCCCCGATAATGTTCACTCCTTTTGCGAAGCTGTCCAAATCGCTCATGATAATGGTGCAAAGCAGTTCTCGTTCACATTCATCATCGACAACAATAATGCCGGGGACAAAGATCTGATTTACCTGCAAAAGCACGACCCCATAAAATTAGTCCGTGATTTCATTTCTCAAATTGATAAATTGAGCGATATTACAGATGAATGGTGGATCGAATACAGCTTTCCACTGTGTGTATATACGGAAGAGCAGCTAAAGCTTCTAAAAGGCAGGCTTGCTACACCCTGCCAGATTCATCTGAAAAACGCCGTAACATTCAATACGAAGATGGAATTGCTTCCATGTGATATGTATCTCTACCAGCCGTTGGGAAAATTCGGCAGGGACTTTTCGTCCTACCAAGAATTCCAGTCATTGACCGAAAATGCTATCTACCGTAAAACGATGGACGAAATCCGCAAGTTGCCATCTGACGAGTGCACCACATGCGAGCACTTTGATGTATGCCGTGGCGGATGCCCTGTTCTTTGGAAGAATTATTCGTTTGACTCATTGAAGAAATTTAAAAACCAAAAGTTTTTTCTATAAGTTTTGTCATAAATAACGTATAAATTTGAGTTTTTGGAGGATGAATTTCGGAATTTCGCGAGCCATGTTTTTGTCAAGCAATTTCATCTGTGTTCCGTAGTTGGAACAATTTCTCTGGTCAGATGGAATACCGAAATCAACATCTTCAGTCTGGATGTCTTTGCACAGTTTCTATTTCTCCAGTGCGTTCAGAACATAGTAGCGGACACATTCAATCATCAATAATTTCTCGCTTGTAGTGGATGCCCTCCCAAGATACAAAAAGCACCTCTGCCCATCGCGCTGTGCTGTCGCACAACATCGAATGGACAGGGGTGCCTGTGTTTTATTGTAGGCTGCTTTCTTGCGTTATGAATGCAAATGATGAAATTTAGTGGTAAGTTGGTGGTAAATCCACGTTGTTCCAGTATCGAACGCCACAATTTCAAACGAAGCAAAGCCAATTTTTACGTTTTACTGGTCGATGGGCTTCATCGTGGGGATGTCATCGACGAACGGTTATAGGCCTTTATTTCTTGATACTACTCTACACCGCAGGGGTTGATTTTTGCCCTTCCATTTACATCTCTACACAAGCCTTTATCCGAACGGTATCGTTTGGCGTATGAATTGGCGTAAATGGCGTATGGCGTATTTGGCGTATGCTTTATTTTATTCTTCAGGGTCTTTCCACTGTGCGAACTGACGGTCAAGACTTTCAAATTCAGACTTACGCAGTTCCTTGGTCACATCCGCATAGATGTTTAAGGTAGTGGAGATATCCGAATGTCCCAGCGCATCCTGAATCACCTTGATGTTCACGCCCGCTTCGCACATCCGGGTCGTGAAGGTATGCCGCAGGGTGTGGCAGCTGAAACGCGGCAGGAGTACGGTGCTGTTCGGATTCTTCGCCAGCACTTCATCGTTGCAGTCCCGGATGATGCGCCGGATGGCCTTATTCAGCGTTCCCTGATGCTGGCACTCACCAAAGCGGTTGACAAAGATAAAGTCCGTGTAACCGTCCACCGTTACCGTGCAGCGGATCTCTGCTTCTTCCTGATAGGCACGTTCCTTTTCAAAGGCTTCTTTCACGAAGTCCATCATCGGAACGATGCGGATGCCAGCCTTTGTTTTGGGCGAGTGGCAGTTGAAGTAGCAGCCTTTCCTGCCGCCGTTGTTCTCACGGTGGTCGTAGTTGACCAGCGTGTGGTTGACGGAGATCGTGCCTTCCTCTAAATCCACATCACACCAGCGCAGACCAGTGGCTTCTCCTACGCGCAAGCCCGTTCCCAGCATGACCGCGAAAATCGGGTACCAGTGCTGGTACTTCGGCGTTTTGGAGAGGTAGGACAGCAGCAGATTCTGCTCTGCCACGGTCAGTGCCTTGCGGCGGTTGGTTTCAAACTGGTGTGCCTTTTTCAGCTCCCGCAGAACATTGTCCGAAGGGTTGCTCCGCAGATAGCAGTCATCCACCGCCATGTCCAGCACCTGATGCAAAACCGTGTGTACGCTGTCAATCGTAGAGATCTGCAAGCCCCGCTCATCCGCCAACGTGTTGTAGAACTGCTTCACGTCCGACTTCTTGAGCGCAGACACCTTCGATTTGCCGAAATCCGGCTCCACGAACTGCCGATAAAGGTACAGATAATTCTGAAAGGTGTTGTCCTTCAGACCACGCTTGACCTTTGCCCACAGGGTGAACACATCGTTCAGGGTGACGTACCGTGCTTCTGCCTTGATGCCTTCCAGCGAATCTCGCTGAATGTCGTTTTCCTTTTCCCGAAGTTCCTCTAAGGTCGCGGCATAAATAGAATGCCGCTTGCCATCCGGGGAAGTCCAACGGAAATCGTACTTGCCATCTTTGCGCTGGGATTCCCCTTTGCGGAGAACCACACGCGCCTTGTCCTTGCGTTTCGTATTCTGATTTGTTGCCATGAGCGTTGCTCCTTTCTACATTGCGGTACAGAAAAGAGCGTTGTTCTGTGTTCATAGTACCACAGATACGCCATTCTCTGCAAGACGTTTTGAAAAATATCCGGGACATTTTCAAAGCGAGTACATTCGCTCCGTGTATTCATCCAGCTTGCGCCGCTTGATGAGCCGCTTGGAACCCACCCACAGCACAAACTGACAATGCTCCTTATCCGATAATGAACGTAGCTTGTTGATGCCAATGCCAGAGTAAGCCGCAGCTTCTTCCAGCGTCAAATTGCTCTTTTCCCAAATCGGGACATCCTTCATAGGCAGACCTCCAATTCCTTGTAACCGAACGCCTGTAACCGGGCAGGAAAACTCTCTTTTTCTGTACGCAGGACATTCGGTGGACTTTATACTTTTTCTTATCTTTTTAAGGTTACATGGTTACAGAAAACGGAAAACGCAGCAGTCATGCGGACTTTTCGGTGTAACTGCAGCGTAACCAAACCTGTAACTGACCGTGTAACCGCTGTCCATCAGAAGGGAAAGCCCAGCTGCTTGGCTTCCGCATCCGTTATTTCGGAGAAATTTTCAGCCCCGGTTTCGGGGCTGGTTACGCGCTCCCAGCCTTTCTGAACGCCGTACTTCGGGTAACGCTTGGCGGTCTTGTGAGCCTGCCAGCCTTGGATATCGCCACGCGAAATTCCTGTGTTCATGATCTCGCAGATAGCGCGGGTCTCCCACTCTGCCGGGATGTTGGTGTTGCCCAGCGCCTCCGCATAGAGCTGCTTGGAACACACCCGGTCCCCTGTGTAGTCCTCCAGAAAAGCATAGATCATGCCAGCCTGTGCATCCTCCTGCATGAAGTCTTGCTGGTGAGCTTGCAGCGTTTCTTGCATGGCAGGGCTGAATGCCAGCTTATAATTGCCGCTGTTGTAGATGGTCATGGCTTCTGCCCAGAGCTGGTCGATATAGGCGCGGGATCCTTCCTCGTTGTCCAGAATGTGGACTTCGGCCAGTTCCGCATCCACCGGGACAGGATGAAGCGGCGGTTGCCTGTGCGGTCACGGGGCAAAAAATCCTGCCGATTGGTCGTGCCAGCAAAGACGCACTGGCGCAGACGGTCAGCAGGATGGGTCTCGTAGGGAACTTTATAGGTTTCCTTCTGTTTACTGAGAAAACTTTTGATCTCCTCGATACTCTTGGCATTGGCGGTGGCGATCATCTCCGACATTTCGATGATCCAGTGGCCTTGCAGCTTTCGGTACACGTTGTCATCGTCCAGCGCCGCAGGTCGTCCGAGAACCATTCATCCTTGACCGCCAACAGCCGAAAAAAGCTGGACTTTCCTGTGCCTTGTCCGCCCACCAGACAGAGCATTGTCTCAAACTTACATCCCGGCTGGAACACCCGCTTAATGGCTCCCAGCAAGAAAATCTTCATAGCTTCGCAAGTGTACTCGTCCTCCGCAGCACCGAGAAAATGTTGCAAGACGTGGGCTATCCGCCCCGTCCCATCCCATTTCAGGCCGTTCAGGTAGTCCCGGATGGGATGGTAGCGGTTCTCGTTGGCAACGATGCGGATAGCAGATTCGATTTTCTTTTCGCTGGAAATGCCGTATTTCTCCATCCGACGCAGGATATACTTCATGTCAGTGTCGCTCAGCGTCTTGCCGGAGCGGGGCCAGCCCACAGGCTTTACGATGTCGATGCGTTCACTCAACAAGTTCAGCCGGATGGCATCGGCAAGCACATGGTCGTTCTGCAAAATCGTGATGCAGTTTTGGATCGTCCGCTGGATCTCGCCGTTGGAGTGCTTTGCCAGCATCTCCTTCACATCCTCAACGGTTCGTAGAGTGCGTTCTTCGTTGACTTCTTTGCTCAATAAACATCACCTCGTGTTTCTGATTTCTCCGCAGTATGCTGCTCTCCGGGCACCCGCTGTGCCTGCTCTGCCTGTAAGCGGTTCAGCAGTTGCAGAACGGAATCCCGTGCTTTCTCCTTGACCTGCTCTTTGCCTTTCTGCCGGACTTCTGGCTTCAGCAGCTTCTTCTGCAGACGTGCGGCGGTGGTCTGCATGGTCTTGAGGAACTTGTCCAGCACGGTGTCCAAACGGTGGGCGGCATATTCCTCGTGGCTTTGGGAGCCTTGCGTTCCGGGGACAGCACCCACTTCTTCGTGTCCTCGATCATCCGCATATCTTCCTTGCGGGTCTCGGTGCGTACCACGTCGGTCACGACCTCCACCGCCTTGTCATAGGCCGCAGCTGAAACATCTTCCAGCAGGGTCTCCATGTCCGAAACTTTCAGGGTCAACTCGTTCAGCATGCTCTGCTGGGCGGCAAGCTGCTCCTTCTGCTTGGCAAGGATGAAGTCCTGCTTTTCCAGATACTTGCGGTTGCCGTATTCTGCTTCTTCCTCCAGATCCAGCCCATACCGCTTTGCAATCTCAAACAGCATCTTTCGACAGGCGGCATCAAAGGTGATCTTGCGGTTGTTGCGGCGGCTGAGGGGCTTGTCCGGGTCGGGCAGCTCGAAGCCCAGTGTTTCTAATGCCTTTTCCTGCTGGGGTGCTATTTCGCCGTACTTATTCTCACAGTCGAACACATGGCGCTCATGGATGTGGGGCGTGCTTTCGTCCAGATGCAGTGCCCAGTCCAGCACATGAACGTGGTCGCCATACTTGGCCTTGAACTCCTCGATGAACTCGGTGACGACGCTCAGCAAGTCCTCTGCCGAAGCGTGTTCATCCAGCGTTCCAAGTTGGTAGATGGTCTCCTCCGGGCAGGTCTTGCGGCTGGACAGCAGGTCGGGAATGCTGCGGTTTCGTTCGGTGTGCCGGATTTTGGCGTTGCGCTCGTTCTGGCCTTCCACAAAATTGGAATATCTGCTCTCGTAAAACTGTCGTTCTACCTCCGAGAAGGTCGCTGCCAGATTGTCCGGGTCTTGTGGAGCGAGAGCCGAACGGAAACCGTGAAAGCAGTCCCAGTAGATGTTGCCCTTGGCTCGTTCCGGGTCGATGTGCTCACTGTTGGCAAGATTGAACTCCGGTCATTGTGCTTGGGGTTATAGGTGCCGTGGGTTCCGGCTCGTCCGTTGTGTCGTGTCAGTTTCAGATAGACATCCCTCCGTTTCAACAGCTTGGCGGGGAGAACGCAGCAGCGGAGCTGCTGGATCTGCCGCCGTTTTGCGCCAGATAATACCCAGTAGGATATGACGCACAGCATCATCATCACTGGGCAAGGCGTTCCCCCTTGACTCCCTTCAACGGGCCATTTTGGCCCGTTGATTTTGGCAAGCTGGCCGGTCAAAGATTTGCGAATCCCTGCCCACCAACTTGTCCGGCTTTTTCAGTGGGCCACTTTGACCCACTGATTCTGTTACGGG
>ENA-OQIR01000417-OQIR01000417.1-human-gut-metagenome-genome-assembly--contig:-NODE-417-length-18820-cov-2.106938_pt1 | contig 18820 bp, 27 predicted proteins | sample MGYA00242580_ERZ504745 | MGnify/ENA primary metagenome ERZ504745 (study PRJEB26092, sample SAMD00036214) | human gut metagenome | host: Homo sapiens | study: EMG produced TPA metagenomics assembly of... | reverse complement strand
TTCGACATCGTTTGACAGATTCTGAGCGCGATGATTTGACAAAAGATGTAGATGATTTGGATGCTGTCTACATGGAAAAATTACGAAAAGACGGAATTAGTGAAGATCTATTGGCTCAGTTTCGTGATTTAACTTTAGAATTAGAAAAGGATAAGGATAAAGATGAGTAAGAATTTAAATTTAATAATTATCGTCATAATGACATTGGTTTTATTTTTGTGCCAATCATTATGAAGAAAGTGGTATGGAAAAAATTATTATCTCAATTGGATAATGAACAATATGATGAATTCTATAAAACATTGGATTCAAATGCTTGTAAATTTTCATATCAAGCATTTAATCGTGAGTATATGCGTTTAAGTGGATACTTAGCGCAAAGAAATGATGCTAAAATTGAAGAACAATTTGATTTATTGAAAAACATGCGTATTTCAAATAAACAAAAAGCAAGTGTTGCTTCTCGTGGATTCTATTATTACTTAGAAAAAGGTAAAATTAAAAAAGCAGAGGGTATGCTTTCTTATGGAAAAAGCTATATTGATGAAAAATCATTTAAGAATATGCAAATTCAATTTAGCATTCTAATGAAGAAAGAAGCTAAATATATTAAGGATTGCAAAGATATCTTAAATGGTATGTGGGATGGAAAATCTGAGCTTGACAACAATAAGAAATTTCCAGTTGGAACCATTCAATATTTAATTGGACTTCAATATTCATATTTGAAAGATGTAGATCATATGATGGAATATTTTACACCGGCATTAGAAAATTTAGCAGGTACACCATATGAAGAAGATATTCGTCGCATTATGAATAATTTACATGTAAGCTAACCTTCTGGTTAGCTTTTTTTTTCGAGTTTTGTATTGTATAATAAACTGTATGAATTGGAGGACATTTTATTATGAAATTATATAATAGTTATTCTCAAACAATTGAAGAATTAAAACCCATCGAAGAAGGTAAGATTTCTATGTATGTATGTGGACCTACAGTATACAATTATCCACATATTGGAAATGCACGTCCTATCGTTGTATTTGATACATTAAAAAAAGCATTGTCTGCACAAGGCTATGAAGTGACTTTTGCTTCAAACTATACAGATGTAGATGATAAGATCATCAAAACGGCAATTGAACAAAACGTGTCTGAAAAAGAAATTACAGATAAATTCATTGCTGCCTACAATGATGTACGTAGAGGTTTACATGCAGATCTTCCCGATTATGCACCACGTGTAACAGAAACTATGGATCGAATTATTGAGTTCATTGATAAGATGGTTAAAAATGGTTCAGCTTATCAAGTTGGAGGCGATGTTTATTTCCGAGTTAATAGTGATAAAAAATATGGAGAACTATCTCATCAAAGTATTGATGATTTAATGGTAGGAGCTCGTATTGATGAAAATGAAAAGAAAGAAAATCCATTAGATTTTACTTTATGGAAAGAGACAACAGAAGGTATTAAATGGGATTCACCTTGGTCAAAAGGACGTCCAGGATGGCATACAGAATGTGTTGTGATGATTCAGGATGTATTCAAGAAAACATTGATTGATATTCATGGTGGTGGATTGGATTTAAAATTCCCACATCACGAAAATGAAATTGCCCAATGTGAAGTATGCAACGATACACACTTGGCAAATATCTGGGTACACAATGGTATGATCAATATCAATGGTATTAAAATGTCTAAATCTTTAGGAAATGTATGGTGGGCTAAAGATTTGATTGCCAACCACGGAGGTAATTTAACTCGTTGGTTAATGATTTCTACACACTATCGTGCACCATTAAATTTAAATGAAGAAGCTTTCGCAACTTCAAAGAAGGAACTAGACAAGATTGCGGCAGCTTATAAACAAGCATGCGTAAAATTGGCATTATCAAGTGCTCAAGAAGCAACTACATTTGATGAAACGTATACTTCATTTATTGATGCATTAAATGATGATTTAAATACGCCAAATGCGATAAGTGTTGTATATGAATTAGTTAAAAAAATCAATCAGCCGTACGTCAAAGAGAAATCGATGTTGAAAATTTAGCTGTTTTAGTACATACATTAGAAAAGATGCTTTATATTTTAGGTATTGAATTCGATAAAGTTTCAATGACTAACGAAGACAAAGAGATGTATCAAAATTGGAGAAGTGCTGTAAAAGAAAAAGATTTCAAAACAGCGGATACACTTCGTCAAACATTGATTGAAAAAGGAATTCTGTAATGGAAATAGTAACAGAAAATGCGACTAGTCTTGCATGGATTGGTGATGCCGTTATGTCTTTGGCAGTACGTGAACACCTTTTGAGTTTAGGCTTTCGTAAGGCCATATTCTTCAAAAGAAAAATGCTGTTATTTGTAGCGCAAAAGGACAAGCCATCATGCTAAATAAAATGATGGAAGAAGATTTTTTTACAGAAGATGAAAAGACAATTTTAGCGCGTGGAAGAAATGCCACTATTCATTCAAAAGCTAAAAATGCGACACACAAAACATACTTAGAAGCAACCGCATTGGAATCAATGCTTGGCTATTTGTATTTATATGGCCATCAAGAAAGACTGAAGGTTTGTCTTGATAAAATTATTGAAATAGGGGATAGTCTATGATCGTATATGGAAAAAACGTATATTCTACACTTCAAAATGATATGGATTCAATTGAAAAAATTTATGTACTTCAAGGTTTGAAGGACGCAAAACTTTTGAAGTCGATCCAAAAATCAAATTTAAAAGTAGAATATTGTAATCGTGCAAAATTAGATAAGATTGCCAATACTACACATCATAATGGTGTGGCAGTTAAGGTCAGTGAAATTGAAACGTATAGTATTGAGCAGATTGTATCTCGCGCAAAAAACCAGGTCTTCTTGTTGCCTTGGATGGAATACAAGATCCACATAATGTAGGTGCAATTTTAAGAACTTGTGATTGTGCAGGTGTAGATGGTGTAATTTTAACAAAACACAACAGTTGCGGCTTAACACCAACGGTTGTGAAGGCAAGTACAGGAGCAGCATATACAGTACCTGTTTCCATTGTCACAAATTTATCACAAACACTTAGAAACTTAAAACAAGAAGGATATTGGGTTGTCGGAACCGATATGAAAGATGCCAGGGAATATCGTGAAGGTATGTATGATTCACCGACTGTATTAGTAATTGGTTCAGAAGGGCAAGGCATTTCAAATCTTGTAAAAAACAATGCGATTATATGGTTTACTTACCAATGGTAGGAAGTATCACTTCATTAAATGCGAGTGTGGCAGCTGCTATCTTGATGTATGAAGTATATAATCAAAGAAATCCAAAAAATAAGTCAATTTTAAAAATTGGCTTTTTTAATGTCTTTTTCACATTGCCTTATTATAATGAATTTAGGTGATAGTTATGAACATATATGAAAGTATATACTTGATTCAAATGAATGATTTTTATGAGATGAATCATTTAATCCAATATTACAGACCTATGGTTACAGAAATATGGGCGGATATATTTGTGCGTAAGACGAATACAATATTATGTGAAAGAGATGAGTTTACAGACATGCAGACTTATTGTTGTATCGATGTATTTTTGAATATCGTATGGATCGTGTATTAACATTTACAAGTTTTTTATAGGCGTTGCACCAAAAATAAAGGGTATGATCTTTTACGTCAAGCCATACGCAAACAATGTTATCTAAATCAGGTTTGTATAAGTTTGATCAAAAAGTGAAAGAAGATACGAACTTGTATTATAGTACAATCAGCACGGATGAATCTTTAGAAGTACATGAAATTGTAATGGATAAGTTGATGTGGGAGCATATTAAGACAAGAATTATGAATTTATTTGGCGAAGAATATGTTCAAATTGTCGATTTACGTATGGAGGGATATACCTTTAAATATATAGCGCAAAAACTTGGATTAAGTTGTGCAAAGGTTAACTTTATGTTTGAAAAGGTAAAAAATGGTATACGACAATTGACAGTTGAATGGTTTAAATGGTACATTTAATAGAGTTAAGGAGCGTGAAGGAATTGGCAGATAAAGTTGTTTTGACGTGTACAGAGTGTCTATCAAGAAATTATACGACCGAAAAGAATAAGAAGACCAACACGCAACGTCTTGAAATTAAAAAGTATTGTCCAAAGTGTGGCAAACATACTTTGCATAAGGAAACAAAGTGAGGAATCCATATGAGTAAAGAAAAAAAGGAAAGAACATATTCACCTTCAAAGGTGTTCAAAGAATTAAAGACTGTAAAATGGCCAACATTTAAAGAATTGATGTCCTCAAGTGCTTTAGTTATTGTGTTTACAGTATTATTTGGTTTGTATTTCTTTGTTTGTGAGATTTTATCAAGCGGTCTAGTTAAAATGATCGTTGGCGCATAGGGAGGAAATTATGTCAGAGTTAAAAAAAGAGTGGTATGTAGTAAATACATATGTAGGTCAAGAAAATCGTGTAAAAGAAAACTTAGAACGTCGTATTAAAACTATGGGTCTTGAAGACTTCTTGTTTCAGATCGTCGTTGCGGAAGAAAAAGAAATTGAATATAAAAATGGTAAACCAGTTGAAAAAACACATAACTTATTTTCTGGTTATTTGTTAGTGCAAATGATTATGACAGATGAAGCATGGTATATTGTACGTAATACACCAGGTGTAACTGGATTTATTGGATCAAGTGGAAAGGGTGCAAAACCATTCCCAGTAGCTCAAGAAGAAGTAGATGCGGTATTGCGTCGTTTAGGGCGTCAAGATGTAAATGTTCAGGTTGATTTTGAAGTGGGAGATCGCGTAGAAATCACAAATGGTGCATTCAAAAATTCAGAAGGTACTATTGAATCTATGGATGAAGAAAAGAAAGAAGCTACAGTATTATTGATTTTATTTGGTCGTGAAACACCAACAGAAATTCCATATATGGATTTAAAGAAAGTCGACTAAGACTTTCTTTTTTTAGGTATGTTTATGAAGACTTTAGTATTTGATTTAGATGGCACAATGTATCGTGGTACCCAAATTATTGAAAGTGCTCATCAATTTTTAGATTATTGTATCCAAAATAAGATTCCGTTTATTTTTTTGACAAATAATTCTATGCGTACGCCACAAGAAAATGTAAAACATATGCAAGATATGGGATATACAAACATAGAGCCGTCCATGTTTTATAATAGTGCTATGGCAGCTTGTCAATATGTTAAGAAACACTACAAGGGAAATAGGGCATATTATATCGGAAAACAAGGTATGAAAGATGCGTTGGATCAAGAAGGTTTTATTGTTGATGATGAAAATCCGGATTTTGTGTTTATTGGATTGGATAAAGATGCAACATATAAATCTTATTCAAAAGCGTTATCTTTGATTTTAAATGGAGCTAAGATCATTGGTACAAATAATGATCGTATTTTGGCAAAACCTGGCGGATTTGAAGTAGGCAATGGAAGTGTAGTCGATATGTTTGAGTATGCAGCCAATCAAAAATCGCCTCGTATTGGTAAGCCCAATCGAGCTATTCTTGATTTATGTTTGGAGTATTTTGGCTTAAAAGAAGATGAAATCATATTGATCGGTGACAATTTAGAAACGGATATTAAACTTGGATTTGAACAAAATATTGAAACAGTACTTGTACAGACGGGTGTTCATAAAAAGGAAGATATTGAACAACTAAAGATTTATCCAACGCACGTAGTGAATACGTTAATGGATTTAGTGGGCTATAATTTTGACTAGTATTTTTTTTGAATTATTGGTATAATCGAAATATCGTAGAAGGTGTGATGAAAAAATGAAAGATATATTAAACGTGGTTTTAATGACATTATCTGGTGTTATTATTATATTAACATTATTACAAAGTGGTAAATCAGACGGATTATCGGCTGCCTTTACAGGAAGTGGAGATTTGAACTTGTTTGCGGTACAAAAAGAAAGAGGACCAGAAAAAGTTATCTCTCGCTTAACTTTGTTTTGTGGGATTTTGTTCTTTGCGATTGTGATCGCATTGCAGATTGTGTAATTAAAAGACCGTTAAGGTCTTTTTTCTGTTTTAAAGGAGGAAAGAAATGAAAGAAAAAATCATTCAATATTTAGAAGAAAAAAAAGAATGTAAAATACGAGATTTAGAAAAAATAGTAAGACCTAAATCAAGTAAAGAATTTACAGAAATGGTGAAGTCTTTAAATGAGTTAGAAGATGAAAAGTTGATTTATAATGATCATACAAGTTTGTATTTGATTGATGATATACATTTTATGGCTGGAAGCGCAAAAGATATTTCGAGATATGAAATAGCTGTCTTTAATGAAAACAATAAAGTATATGTTCCGAAAAATAAAAAGATGAAGATCTTTGATAAAGATGAAGTGTTAGTTCGCTTAAAGCCTGAACTATCTTTAATTAAAGTGTTTAATCATGGATTGACAAATATTACAGGAGTTATGATTGTTAAAAAGAAGAAGACATTCTTTTATAGTGATCTAGACTTACATTGTTCGATTCGTGTAGTTAATGAAAAAGAATTTAGTTTTAAAAAACGTGCAAAAGTTGTATGTCAAATCGTAAAATATGCAGATCCACTAGAAGTAAGAATTATTCAGGTTCTAGGACATCCAGATGATGCAGGTGTTGATATTAGTGCGATGCTTACAAGTAATCAAGTGCGTCAGGTGTTTAATGGAAAAATTGTGAAGGAGTGCAAAAGAATTCCTGCTAAAGTACAAAAGGATGAACTTGAAAATCGTAAAGATCTAAGAGGTTTATTAACGGTTACCATTGATGGGGATGATGCCAAGGATTTTGATGATGCGATTTCTATTGTGAAAAATGAAAAGGATATGTATTGTATGTACATATTGCGGATGTTTCTCATTATGTAAAAGAAAATAGTGCCCTTGATCAAGAAGCCTATTTACGAGGAAATTCTATATATGTTTGTGATCGAGTTGTTCCTATGCTTCCATTTGATTTAAGCAATGGTATTTGTTCATTAAATCCAAATGTAGATCGACTCACAATTACTTGTGCTATGCAAGTGGATGAAAAGGGAAATCTATTGACATACAATGTTTTTCCAAGTGTGATTCATTCTGACAAGCGTTGTACATATAAAAAAGTGAATGCGTGTTTAGATGGTGATAAAACAATTTTACAAGAGTATTCTGAAGTAAAAGAACTGTTGTTTACTTTAGAGTCTTTGGCTAAATTATTAAAGAAACAATCGCATAATCGTGGATGTATTGATTTTAATACAAAAGAAGCAAAGATCATTATGGATAAAAATGGATATCCAGTGGATGTTAATGTGTTAGAACGTGGTTTTGCCGAACAAATGATCGAAGAATGTATGATTTTAGCCAATGTTTGCGTAGCTCATCATATGCATGTCAATAAGATACCAAGTATGTATCGTGTGCATGAAAATCCAGATCCTAAAAAGGTGGCAACAATTTGTACGGTTGCGAATTCTTTGCGTATTCCATTTGATTTTTATCCAGATGAAGTCAATGCGAGTCAAATTCAAAAATTTTTAGAATCCATTCAAGATGAAAATGCATATGAAGTCCTGTCTATGGTTTCTTTGCGTTCTATGCAAAAAGCGCGTTATGATGCACATTGTCTTGGACACTTTGGACTTGCTTTAGAAGAATATTGTCATTTCACAAGTCCAATTCGTCGTTATTCAGATTTAGTCGTACACCGTATGTTGCATGCATATTGTTTTAAAGAACAAAAGCGTACACCATCAAATGATGAAAAGAAAATCGAAAAACAAGCCTTCCATATTTCTGAAAAAGAAAGAGATGCGATCATGATGGAAAGAATGGTCAATGATTATAAAAAGGCACAATATATGGAAAAACGTGTAGGTCAAGTTTTTGAAGGTACAATTGTTGGTGTAATGAGTTTTGGATTCTTTGTGGAAATGGATAATACGGTTGAAGGTCTTGTTCCTGTTCATACTCTTTCAAACGACTTCTACGATTATGATGAAGATACAATGACTTTAAAGGGACAGACACATGGTAAAGTGTTCCAAATGGGCATGCGTGTACGTGTGGTTTGTACGGATGTTCAAAGGGAAAAAGGACAAGTTACATTTAGCTTGTTAGAAAGGAGAAATTATGATTAAAGGTATTCATCATGTCGCATTTAAATGTGAGACACAAGAACAATATGATGAAATGATTTATTTTTATCACGAATTACTTGGACTTCCTATTTTAAGAAAGTGGGATTCAGGAATTCATTTGGATTGTTTTAATAGTTGTATTGAAATCTTTTTGGATGGCACAAAATCCGTCGGTGAAGGATGTATTCGTCATTTTGCGTTTGCGACAGATCATGTGGATGAAATTGTTGAAAGAGTTCATAATGCTGGCTATAAAGTGAGTGTTGAACCTATAGATGTAGTTATGAAAACAGATCCTGTATTTCCTATTCGAGTAGCTTTTATTGAAGGTCCGCTTCATGAATCTATCGAATTGTTCTGGGAAAAGGCATAATCGGTAGGTTTTCTGTCCAAGTTGGTACTTGATTTGCACATAATTATTTCTTTGTTAGAATGGAATCAGTTAAACAAAGGAGTGATTGAAATGAATCAAGTGCAAGTTGTAAAATTAAATAAAAATTTCAATCTTTTCTTTGTACATATGTAAACTGGGGTGAACTATCATTCCAGTTTTTCTGTGATTTCATGAACAATAAAGGATGAGGAGGATGATTGAAATGGATCAGAATTTTAATAAGGTATTTTGGGATGCATGTGCAAATGGTGATTTCCCAATGGTTTGTTCTCAAATCAAAGCAGGGCAGATGTAAATTATCAGAATGGTGATGGACGTACAGCTTTGATGCGTGCAAGTAAACGTGATCGAAAAGATGTTGTACAGGTTTTACTTGATAATGGGGCAGATGTGAATATTACAGATAATAAAGGGAAAACAGCTTTGATGACAGCTGCAAAAAAAGGCAATAAAACAATCTTAAAAGCTTTGATTGATGCAGGTGCAGATGTCAATGCCAAAGATGATAGAGGTCGTACAGCTTTAATGCGTGCTTGTTTATTAGGACAAGATCGTTGTGTTGAAGTGTTATTAGATGCTGGGGCAAGAATCAATGATCAAGATGAAGTAGGTCGTAGTGCTTTAATGGAAGCTTGTATCGCATTTAAACGTGACACAATTCACTTATTGCTTGAAAGAAATGCCGATGTGAATTTATTTGATAATAATGGTGTAACTGCATTGATGCGTGCTGCTTATGGTGGATATCCAAGTTTAGTTGAAAAATTATTGGCGTATGGAGCTGATAAAGATATGACAGATAAACAAGGTCGTGTTGCATTGGATTATGTTCGTGAACATTGTAGAGCTCAATTAGAGCCTATCTTAAGATGAGGTTAAGCGTATGAGAGATTATCAAAGTTTTGAAGTACGTAACGTAAGCGTAATCGGACATAGTGGAGCAGGAAAAACAAGTGTATTAGAAGCTATGTTGTATTATACAAAGGCAACAGATCGTTTTGGAAAAACAACAGAAGGAAGTTCAATGATTGATTTTGATGCAGAAGAAATTCGTCGTGGACTTTCTGTTTATACAACTATTGTTCCAATTGAATGGGAAGATAGTAAGATTAATTTTATTGATACACCAGGTTATTTAGACTTCGTTGGTGAAAAACAAGGTGGTTTTTCGGTAGGTGATTCAAGTTTAATTGTAGTCAATGCCAAAGATCCTTTACAATCAGGAACAAAACTTGCGTATAAACAAGCCGTTGCTGAAAAGAAACCTACTATTTTCTTTATTAATAAATTAGATGAAGAACACACAAGCTTTGATGCTAGTTATCAAGCGTTGCGTGAAGAATTTGGTAAAAGTGTTATTCCGTTTGAAGTTCCTATCGTTGAAGATGGAAAAAATCGTTGGATCTGTAAATATCATTAAAAATAAAGCTTGGTATTACAGTCCAGAATTGGCAGATAAACCATGCCCAGTTCCAGAATCTATGCAAGAAGAAGTGGCTCTATATAAAGATCAGATTGCAGAAGCTGTAGCCATGGGTGATGATGAATTAATGGAAAAATTCTTCTCTGGTGAAGAATTTAGTGATGCAGAATTAAAACGTGGTGTTCGAATTGGTGTGCGTAATGGAGAAATTTGTCCAGTATATTCTGGTAGTGCAGTCAATTCAATTGGTATTCAACGTTTGATGGATTTAATCGTTAGTTATTTCCCAACATATTCAGAAAGAGGTATGTATACAGCTACAACTCCAAATGGTGTTAAAGTGGAATTGTTGACAAGTGAAACTGAAGTTTTAACAGCGCAAGTATTTAAAACAATCGTAGACCCATTTGTTGGAAGAATTAGCTATGTCAAAGTATTGAGTGGTGTGCTTGCAGCTGATAGTACAGTAGTGAATGCCAATAATGGTAAACCAGAAAAGATCAGTCAAATCTATATCGTTAAAGGTAAACATCAGACAGCGGCTGGTAAATTGTTTACAGGTGATATTGGAGCTTTAGTTAAGTTACAAAATACAAAGACAAATGACACTTTATGCGATAAAGGTAAATTGTTGATGGCTGATCCAATCACATTCGAAACGCCAATGTATGGACAGGCTGTTGTACCTAAGACTAAAAATGATGAGGATCGTTTATCAAATGGTCTTGCTCGTTTACAAGAAGAAGATCCAACATTTAAAGTGGTGAATAATCCGGAAACAAAAGAAACAGTGATTTATGGTATTGGTGATCAGCATTTAGACGTGATTGTGAATAAATTAAATTCTAAATTTAAAGCCGAAGTTGTCTTAAGTGATCCAAAGGTTACTTATCGTGAAACTATCACAAAGACAGCGGTTGGTGAAGGTCGTCATAAAAACAATCGGGTGGACATGGACAATTTGGACATGTATTTGTAGAATTTAGTCCTAATCCTGATGAAGAAGAAATGGTATTTGCAGAAAAGGTATTTGGTGGAGCTGTTCCTAAACAATATTTCCCAGCTGTTGAAACGGGTCTTCGTGAATGTTGCCAAAAGGGTCCTTTAGCAGGATATAAGATGGTAAATGTAAAAACGACATTGTTAGATGGTAAATATCATGATGTTGACTCAAGTGAAATGGCATTTAAGATGGCTGCTCACTTAGCTTTTAAAGATGCGATGACAAAAGTTCGTCCAATCCTATTAGAACCAATCATGAATGTCAAGATTCGTGTTCCAGATGAATTTACGGGGGCTGTTATTGGTGATTTGAATAAACGTAGAGGTTCAATCATGGGTATGACTCCAGTGGATTCAGATCAAGAAATTGATGCACAAGTTCCTATGGCAAACATGTCTAGATATTGTGTTGAACTTAGAAGTATGACAACTGGTTTAGGAACATATACAATGGAAATGGACCGTTATGATCCAGTACCAGAACCTTATGCTTCAAGAGTGATTGAAGAGAGCAAGAAAGAAAAAGAATAGGACATATGTAAAAAGACAGCAGAAAATGGCTGTCTTTTTCTATAGGATGTCAAAATGTTTTAGTGCACTGACTATTCCATCTTCTTGTACAGAATCTGTTATGTAGTCAGCTATAGCTTTAACGTCATCTTTGGCATTACCCATCGCAACACCGATACCAACATATTTCAACATCGAGATATCATTTCCTCCATCACCAAAGGCCATGGCTTCCTCTTTGTTGAAATTGAAGGAATCCAATATCTTTTGAATACCTATATCTTTTCCACCATTACATGGAATAATGTCACAAGCTTTATCCCACCAGCGAGCCACTTTTAATGTGGTTGTGTTTTCTAGAATCAATTCATCTTGATCTTCTGTAGTCGCAATCATCATTTGATAAATTTCTTCTTCCATAAAATTATTAAATTCATCAAGTACATGAACGTGTTGGTTGGCAATCATGAAATATTCTTCTAAGATTTCATCATCAAAATTACATCCCATCTTATTGATTCCAGCTAGAGTAACTGCTTTATTTAGTCTTTTTGCGTTTTCGACGAATGTTTCAATGTCTTTCTTATCCATGGGATTCTTGTAAATCAATTCGTTAGGTGTGAAACAATAGGAGCCATTAAAAGAAAGTACTCCATCAAATTCAATGCCATGAAATTTTGGGACGACAAATGGTGCCTTCCAGTGGCTAAAAAGATTTTAATCCCTTTCTTTTTTACTTCATTCAGTGCAATAATCAATTCTTGGTGCATTTCCTTCTTGCCAAATTCTAAAAGTGTTCCATCAATATCAAAAAATAATATTTTAATCATAATTCATTCTCCATTCTTTCATATTTTAGCATTATTTTGGAAAAATTATGAAAATTCTTGTATAATACAGAAATCAGGGAGGGAATATATGAGTACATTTAAGCGTTTTTTACAATATTATAAACCATATAAAGGAATTTTCTTTATGGACCTATTTTGTGCACTTATTATGTGTATTGTAGATCTTGCGTTTCCTTTGATTCTAAGTTATTGTACCGGAAAATTCTTTTTGAAATCATCGAATGAAATTTTAAAAGGAGTTCTTTTTTTAGGCATAGGTTTACTTATTATGTATGTAATACGAGCATTGTGTCGTTATTATGTGAGTTGTCAAGGCCATGTGATGGGAGCCAACATGGAAAGTGATATGCGTCAAGACTTATTCAATCAATATCAACGTTTATCTTTCTCTTATTATGATAAGCACAATACAGGGGTTATGATGTCTCGTGTTGTGTCAGACTTATTTGATATTTGTGAGTTTGCGCATCATGGACCTGAAAACTTATTTATTTCATTATTTAAAATTTTCGGATCCTTCATTATTTTAGCTACAATCTATTGGCCATTGGCATTGATTCTTTTGGCAGTGACTGTTGTGATGATGGTATTTTCTTATTCACAAAATAAGAAGATGCGAAGAACCTTTATGGAAAACAGAAAGAAGATTGGTAGTGTGAATGCAAGCCTTCAAGATTCCTTAGGTGGTATTCGTGTTGTACAGTCTTTTGCGAATGAAGATATTGAAATTGATAAATTCAATCATTCAAACATGGAATTTTTGGAATCTAAAAAAGACAATTATCGTGTTATGGGTACTTTTCAAGGTGGAAATAATTTCTTCCAAGGACTTTTATATGTCACAATCATTGTATTTGGTGGGTTGTTTATCGCTAATGGCGATTTAAACCCAATTGTGTTAGCTACGTTTGCCTTATATATCAATGTCTTTGTTTCTCCAATTGAAGTCTTGGTTGAATTTACGGAGATGTTCCAAAAAGGATTCTCTGGATTTAGACGTTTTGAAGAGGTTATGAATGAAGTTCCTGAAATTCAAGATTCTAAAAATGCCAAGGATTTAGAAAATGTTTCTGGAAATATTGATTTTGATCATGTGTCTTTCCAATATAATGAGAATGAAAAGGTTATTGACAATGTAAATCTACATATCAAAGCAGGAGAAAAAATTGCCTTGGTTGGACCTAGTGGCTCTGGTAAGACTACACTTTGTTCGTTGTTGTCTCGTTTTTATGATGTCACAAATGGTTCAATCTCAATTGATGGTCAAAATATTAAAGATGTGACTTTAAAATCTCTTCGTTCAAATATTGGTTTAGTTCAACAAGATGTATATTTATTTACAGGAACGATTGAACAAAATATCGCTTATGGAAGACCTGGCGCAAGCATGAAGAAATCGTAAAGGCAGCTAAAAAAGCGAATATCCATGATTTTATTATGTCTTTACCTGAAGGGTACGATACTTTCTGTGGAGAAAGAGGTACGCGCTTATCCGGTGGTCAAAAACAACGTATTTCGATTGCACGTGTTTTCTTGAAGAATCCTAAGATTTTGATTTTGGATGAAGCGACAAGTGCTTTGGATAATGAGAGTGAGCGAATTATTCAAAAGAGTCTAGAAGATTTAAGTAAGAATCGCACTTGTATTACAATTGCCCATCGTTTATCTACGATTCGCAATGCCGATGAAATTGTCGTAATTGATGCGACAGGTATGCATGAGCGCGGAACACATGATGAATTGATGAAATTAAATGGTACTTATGCGAAATATTATAAGCTTCAATTTGAGGGCTTAAATTAGCAGGCATGCAAATGTCTGCTTTTCTTGTATCTTTGAAAAAAAAAGTGTTAAAATTTTATCTGTAGATGAAAGCGTTTTTCGCTTGTTTTAGGAGGAATTTATCATGTTAAAAGGGATAGCAGCAAGTGCTGGTGTATCAGTAGCTAAGGTCTACAAATTGGAAACACCAAAAGTTGTTATTGAAAAAAAGCAGGAGTAGCTGAAGAAGAAGTAAAAAAATTCGAGGATGCTCTAGAACAAACTAAAAAAGATATCGAAGGAGTAAAAGAAAGAGCAGCTAAACGTTTAAGTGACGAAGAATTAGCTGTATTTGATGCTCACTTAATGATGGCTGGTGACCCTGAATTAGCTGGTCAAATTAAAGCCATGATTGAAAATGATGGCGTAAATGCTGAATATGCGACTGAACAAGTAGCTAATCAAATGGTTGAAATGTTCGAAAGCATGGATAATGATTATTTCCGTGAAAGAGCAGCTGATATTAAAGATGTTACTTTCCGTTTAAAATGTAACTTATTAGGATTAACAATTCCTGATTTAACAAGTATTGATGAAGATTCAATTATCGTTGCTCACGATTTGACTCCAAGTGATACAGCTCAGTTAAATGAATTTGTTAAGGGTTTCGCTACTGAAATCGGTGGTAAAACTTCTCACTCAGCTATCATGGCTAACTCATTGGAAATTCCTGCAGTTGTAGGATGCCCAGGTGTATGTGATGCATGTAAAACGGGTGATACTTTGGCATTAGATGCATTAGATGGTGTTGTTGAAATCAATCCTGATGAAGCAACAATTGCTAAATATGAAGCTAAAGCAGCTGCTTACTTAAAAGAAAAAGAAGAATTAAAAGTATTGAAGAACGAAAAATCTGTAACTACAGATGGACACGAAGTTGAACTTGCTGGTAACATCGGTGGATTCAAAGATGTTGAAGGTGTATTAACTAATGGTGGTGAAGGTGTCGGATTATTCCGTACAGAATTCTTATACATGGATTCAGATCACTTCCCAACAGAAGATGAACAATTCGAAGCATACAAACAAGTATTAGAAGGTATGCAAGGTAAAAAAGTTGTTGTTCGTACATTAGACATCGGTGGAGATAAACACTTATCTTACTATGAGTTCCCTCAAGAAATGAACCATTCTTAGGATATCGTGCTATTCGTCTATGCTTAAAAGAAACAGATATCTTCAAAACTCAATTACGTGCATTATGCCGTGCATCTGTTTATGGAAGACTTTGCATCATGTTCCCAATGATCGCAACTGTTAAAGAATTCCGTGACGCAAAAGCTATCTTTGAAGAAGTTAAGGCTGAATTAATTGCTGAAGGTGTTGCAGTTAGTGACAGCATTGAAGTTGGTATGATGGTTGAAATTCCAGCTGCTGCAGTTCTTGCTGATCAATTCGCTAAATATGCAGATTTCTTCTCAATTGGTACAAATGACTTGATCCAATACTCAATGGCTGCTGACCGTATGTCTGAACACGTTTCTTACTTGTATCAACCATACAACCCAAGTGTATTACGTTTAGTTGCTAATACAATTAAAGGTGCTCACGAACACGGTAAATGGGTTGGTATGTGTGGAGCCATGGCTGGTGAACCACATGCAGTTCCTATTCTTTTAGGTTTAGGTCTTGATGAATTCTCAATGAGTGCTACTCAAATCTTAAAGGCTCGTAAGGTTGTTAAATCTTTAAGCTATGAAGAAATGCAAGGGTTAGCTCAAGAATGCTTAAATAAAGACACTGCTGATGAAGTTTTAGAAACAGTTAAAACTAAATTGGGTGAATAATTAGATTCGGGGTTCTATTGAACCCCTTTTATTTTGTAGGGGGAATATATGAAGCTTATATGGAAATATTTAATGAAATATAAGAAATGGTTTTTGTTGGATTTTATAAGTGTATTCGGGTTTGCACTTGTAGAACTTGGAATTCCAACCATCATTTCAGATATGATCGATCATGGTATCGAAGCACAAGATACAGGCTATTTATATAGTCGTTTTGGAATTATGGCTTTCATTAGTGTTATAGGAGTAAGTGGAGTTGTGCTACTTGGATATTGCTGCTCAAAAATATCCACAAATATTACACGTGATATTCGTAATGATGTTTTAAGCATTCGCAATCTTTTTCGGCGGCTGAAATGGAAAAGTTTGGTGTATCCAGTATGATTACACGCACCAATAATGATGCCTATCAAATTATGTTATTTTTAAATGTCATCTTAAAATCCGCATTATTAACACCGGTTATGATGTGTGTTTCCGTTATGCTGATTTTACAAATATCTTTACAATTGTCTTTATGTGGTTTTAGCTACAATTCCTGTTGTTATTTTGGGCGTGATCATTGTTGCAAGGTGAGTGAGCCATTGAGTGAGAACCAACAAAAGTCGATTGATCAAATTAATCAAATTTTGCGTGAAAATATTACAGGTATTCGTGTGATCCGTTCTTTTAATAAACAGAATTATGAAAAGAAACGTTTCTCTAATGAAAATGATTTCTATCGAGATCAAAGTGCAAAGTTATTTAAATTAATGTCTTGTACAGAACCGTCTTTTTTCTTTTTGATGAATATCGCTACAGTCATTGTATATTATTTAAGTTGCACTTTATTAAACACAAATGCCATCACTTTAGGAAATGTAGTTGCCTTTGTTGAATATTTATTCCACGTTATGATGTCTGTATTGATATTCTGTATGGTATTTATGATGTATCCTAGAGCCAATGTATCGGCTAAGCGTATCATGGAAGTGTTGGATACAAAGCCAAGTATTGTCAATGATAAAGATTGTATTTTATTGGATTCAATTGAAACATTAAGTTTTAAAGATGTTAGTTTTTCTTATCCAAATGGTGAAGAAGCTGTTTTAAAGAATATTGACTTTTCATGTCATAAAGGACAAAAAATTGCCGTGATTGGAAGTACAGGTTCTGGCAAGAGTACGTTAGTAAAATTGATGAACCGATTTTATGATGTAAGTCGTGGATCGATTGAAATCAACGGTGTAGATATTCGTAAATATGATTTGGAAAGTTTACGTGCTCAAATTGGATATGTAGCTCAAAAGGCGCATATGTTTAAGGGGAGTATTCGTTCTAATATTTGTTTTGGAAAGCCTGAGGCAAGTGATGAAGAAATACATCATGCATCTAGTGTCGCTCAGGCAAGTGACTTTATTTCAAAAAGGGAAAATGGGTACTTGGATGAAATTGCAGAGGATGGAACAAATATTTCGGGTGGACAGAAACAAAGGCTTTCGATTGCTCGTGTCATCTTAAAGAAGCCATCCCTTTATATTTATGATGATAGTTTTAGTGCTTTAGATTTTAAAACGGATGCTACACTAAGAAAAGCCTTAAAACCAGAAGTGAAGAATGCGATCTTTTTTGTGGTTGCCCAAAGAATTTCAACAATCATGGATTCGGATATGATCATTGTCTTAGATGAAGGACAGATTATTGGATTAGGTACGCATTTAGAACTTTTAAAGAATTGTAGTGTGTATCAAGAAATTGCCCATTCGCAATTGACACAAAAGGAGTTGGATGATTATGAAAGAAACTAAGAAAATGAAGTTTAGTGAATGTTTATCCCATCTTTTTGTGTTTGTTAAACCTTATCGTTTTAAGTTGTTATTTGGAATTTTAATGGTCATCACAGCCCAGGTGACCTTCGCATTAAATCCTACTGTTGAAGGTATGATCACAACTCAGCTTGCATCCGATATTTCTTCACATCAGCCAATTCAGATAGATAAAGTTGTACATATTTTATGTATCTTATTTACAATCTATATTGTAAAGACAATATCCCAATTTTTAATGGCCATCTTTATGACGGATGCGATTCAGAAGACGATGTTTGATGTACGTAATGCGATTGAGGATAAAATTCATCATTTACCAGTATCTTATTTTGATCAAGAAAAAACGGGAGAGTTATTATCACGTATCACAAATGATGTGGATACATTATCGAATGCGTTGCAACAAACTTTATCACGAGTGATTTCTGCAGTCTGTACATTTACTTTTGTATTATTTATGATGTTTAGAATCAATGTGCTTATGACATGCATTATTTTAGTGGCATTACCTGTTATCGCACTTCTTTCAAAATTTGTAGTGAAAAAATCACAGCCTCTATTTGATGATCAACAAAATACATTGGCTGATTTAAATGGTACAATCAATGAATTGTATGATGGATATAATGAGATTCTTTCTTATAATCAACAAGAACATGCTTTAGAAAGATTTCAAAAAGATAATGAAAGAATGCGTGTATCTAGTTTTAAAGCACAATTTGTATCAAGTTTGATCAACCCATTATGTTCTTTGATTACCTATTTAAGTATTGGATGTGCTAGTCTTGTTGGATGTCTTCAAGTGTTAAATGGAACTATCGCATTAGGTCAACTACAAGCCTTTATTCGTTATATCTGGCAAATCAATGATCCCATTTCTCAAATATCTCAATTATCAAGTGCTGTACAATCTGCCTTTAGTGCGATGTCTCGTTTATTTACTTTCTTAAATCAACCATTGAAGAGGATGTTGTATCTAAATGTCAAATTGATGAAGTACGTACTATTGAATTTGAGCATGTACAATTTGGATATGATGATAATCTATTAATGAAGGATGTTAATATTGA
>ENA-OQIR01000416-OQIR01000416.1-human-gut-metagenome-genome-assembly--contig:-NODE-416-length-18835-cov-2.199487_pt1 | contig 18835 bp, 32 predicted proteins | sample MGYA00242580_ERZ504745 | MGnify/ENA primary metagenome ERZ504745 (study PRJEB26092, sample SAMD00036214) | human gut metagenome | host: Homo sapiens | study: EMG produced TPA metagenomics assembly of... | reverse complement strand
AAAAAGGCGAGATAAGCACAAGCGGCATATTCAGCACCCTGTGGGGCCGCACGGTGGAGATGACCAGCGCACTGCCGGTAAGCTGGTCAAGAAGGCTCTCCTTTGTAAATACATTGGTAAGCAGAATTTTACCCTGCATGCGGCGGCTGATGCGGTCCGCAAGGCTGCTGTCCATATTGTAGTAGCTGGGGCAGTACAGCACGGCGGGCACACGGTTTGCCAGTTCCTTCTGCGTTTCCAGCGCACCGCCCAGATGCAGCGCGATGTAGCGATCTCATCCTCATCGAGCGTGATGCCTGTCTTTTCGCGGATGATGCCCGAAAGCTGCACGGACACATCGTAAATCAGCGGGCAGCTCTGGCGTATCTCACTGACCAGCGGATTCTTGCAGAAGCTCCTGTTCTGCGCGCGCACCAACAGATTGTGGGTATGCAGCGCAAAGCGGATGAAAAACCCCGGCTCGTCCAGATTGATGTCGTAAAAGTCCTTTACGGTGTTGATGAGCTGGTGTACAAGGTCGGTGCAATCGCTGCCGATATAGTCCGCAATGTTGTCGGGCGTGATGGCTGCATAGTCCAGCATCGAGGTACGGGAGACGAGCAGCAGCGCCATTTCATATTGTTCGGCTGCAGAGAAGCGGATGTTGAAATTACGGGCCAATCTCTCGGTCAGCTCCTGCGCAAGCCTTTCATTCTGCGGGTCCAGCGGGTGCATAGTACTGGGGGCTTCCGTGTAAACGCAGCCGTTCTGTACACGGTTTATGGCGATGGCAATGTGCAAAAGCAGATTCAGCAGTGAATAGTCATTGATGAAGTAGTGGTTTTCGTTCAGCACATCCATGACATCCGCGCGTATTTTTTCAATGTCAATGCTGGGAAATGCTGCCTGCAGGGAGTCCGTGCTTGTAAACGCACTGGCGGATTCATGGTACAACAGTCCGCTGAGCAGGCGGCGCTTGTTGCGCTCACTGCCCGTCAGTGTCACGGTGTCCCCGCTGACGGCAAGGCTCAGGTCGTACTCCCGCGTCAGGCGGCGCATCTTGCCCATCAGTCCGTGAAAGGTCGTTGCGCTGATATAAATTTCATCACACAGGTCGTACAGGTTCAGGCTGCCGCCCTTCTGTACAAGGCGGTTCAGAATGTAGGTGCAGCGGTCCTGCGCGTTCTGGGGAATATCGTTCGGGCTTTGGTGCAGCATCTGCTGCGCCATGGCGGGCGCAATGCGGTAACCGGTCGGCGTTGAGAGGATGGCGTCCGGGTATTGCGCATTGACTGCATTGATATAGTTATGTACCGTGCGCACCGATACCCCCAGCGAATTGGCAAGCTGGGTGGCATTGAGTTGCTGGTTCTGATCCAGCAATGTCTGCACGAGCTGGTTTTGCTTGCTAGCCATGAACGGTGGTCCTTTCGTTTCGTTGAATGTGTGGCATAAATCGGCTTTTTCTCTCCGGGCGGGGCGCTGCTGTAACTGCCGTATTGCAGGGTGGGGCACCCTGCCTTACTTTTATATTCATAGTATACCCCAACCCTGCCCCAAAAGAAAAGCGGCAATTTTCACAGGGGGTCTGCAAAAAGCCGTACAAAATGCCAAAAAGTATGCTTTTTCTGTTGCAAAAATCTGTAAAAGCTGCTTTTTTAAGCAGAGTGCACAACTTTGGTGTGCAATTATTTTGCACATTGACAGATTGCACCAACGGTGTGCAAAAGTCGGGTTGCACTATGCAAAAAATTGCAGTATGCTGAAAACACAGAAAGGGTCCTGGGTATGAAGACCCGCAAAAATATGAGGAATTTAACACGAAAGAGGTAAACAACTTATGAAAAAGCACAATGTTCTGCTCGTCTGCGGTTCCGGCGCATCTTCCGGCTTTATGGCTGCCAACATCCGCAAGGCTGCCGCAGCTCGCGGCCTGTCCATCACTGTCAATGCACGCAGCGAGTCCACTGTTGAGGATTATGTCGATGAGATCGACTGCCTGATGATCGGACCTCACCTCGCCTCTACTCTGCCCGATATGGAGGAGATCTGCGAGGGTTATGATGTCAAGGTCGGCGTCATTGAGCAGGCTGCCTACGCACGCCTGAACGGCGATGCTGCGCTGGATCAGATCCTTGGCATGTTCGGCGAGGCCTGATACTCTACGGTACCAAGCAGGGAAGCGGCCCTGCACTGAATAGTGCTGCCGACCATCGGCAGCATAAATGAGGAGGAAACCAATGGATAAACTCATTAAATGGCTCGAAAATTCTTTCGCGCCGAAACTGCAAAAGATCACGAACCTGACTTGGATCGTGGTTATCAAGGACTCGATGATGCAGCTGCTGCCCTTCATTCTGGCAGGCTCTATCTTCTGCGTCGGCACCATCCTGAACGACTACATTCCCGCTCTGCCCAGCTTCTGGACTCCCTTCGGCTGGACGATGAGCAAGATCGGCCTGATGGCCTCCTTCCTGATTCCCTTTAACTACTGCGAGAAAAAGCGCTTCCGTAAGCAGCGCATCCTCGCGGGCTTCACGGGCATGATGCTCTTTATGATCTGCATCGACCGCAGTCTGCTGAGGAAATGGGCCAGAGCCACACCCTGTACGGTGCCAACGGTATGTTCGTTGCCATCTTCACCGGCATTATCGTTGGTCTGGTCTTTGGCGCGTTCGCCAAGTTCTCCTTCTTCAAAGAGGATTCCGTCATTCCCGACTTCGTTCGTCAGTGGTTTGACTCCCTGCTGCCATCATGCTTCTGATCGCGGGCGGCTGGCTGATCGTTCAGGTCGCCGGTGTCGATGTTGCCGGTGCTGTGCAGGCTGTCTTTATGCCGCTGCAGAGTGCTTTGACCTCTCCTGTCGGCTTCGTGTTCTTCTGCTTCCTGAAGTGCTTTATCTACTCCATGGGTATCTCCACTTGGGTGCTTACCCCTGTTGATGAGCCTGTCAAGCTGGCTGTTATCACCGCCAACCTTGAGCTGGTCGCTGCCGGTGTTGCCACCTACCAGAATCTGGGCATCTTTACCGAGACCTTCATGTTCTGCACCTACCTGTGGATCGGCGGTGTCGGCTGCACGCTGTCCCTCTGCCTGTTGATGATGTTCATCTGCAAATCCAGCGAGCTGAAGGCCCTTGGCCGTGCCTGCATCGTACCCGGCATCTTCAACATCAACGAGCCCATCATCTTCGGCACCATCGCCTGGAACCCCCTGCTGATGCTGCTATGTGGCTTCAGGGCATCATCCTTCCCATCGTGACCTACATCTTCACGAAGGTCATCCCGTTTGCCCCATCCCACGCATCCAGTTCGACCTGTGGTACTGCCCGTACCCCATCAGCACCTTTATCGCTACGCAGGGCAGCATCACCGGCGTGATCTTCGCCATCCTGACCTTTGTTCTCTCTGCCGTCATCTGGTTCCCGTTCGTGAAGGCCTATGACGACCAGAAGGTCAAGGAAGAGACTGCCGCCATCAAGCCTGATAGCCGCAAAACGCTTACAGGTGCCGCTTGATCTGTAAGTTGAAAGTGAAAAAAGTACCGTCCGGCCGGCTCTACTCGACCGGGCGGTATTTTCATCAGGGCGCAGTCACACAACATCCTATAAGTCACACGATTTAACCATAACGAATACAAAGGAGCATTTTTATGGAAGAGGAAAAGAACCCGATGACGGGTATGACCCAGGAAGAAAAAGACGAATATGTCATGGGCAAGGCCATGGATATCATCATGGGCTCCGGTGACGCTCGCCTGCACGCCAGCAAGGCTATGGACCACATTGCCAAGGGTGAGCTGGACGAGGCCAAGGCTGAGCTGAAGGAGGCTGACAAGCTGCAGGCCGAGGCCCACAATGTTCAGACCGAGATGATCCAGGGCGACATTCGCGGCGGTGATGAGAAGATGGGCTACTATGTCCTGTTTGCCCACGCACAGGATACCCTTATGACGATCCAGGTTGAGATCAACATGACCAAGAGTATGCTGAAGATCGCCAAAAACTATGAAAAGCGTCTTGCTGACCTTGAGGCTAAGGTGCAGGGCTGATTTCTGACAAGGAGAATCTAAAATGGAAAAGATGAGCAAATACAACGGTATGCCGAAAGACTTCCTCTGGGGCGGCGCACTGGCCGCCAACCAGATGGAGGGCGCATGGAAAGAGGGCGGCAAGGGCTGGTGCCTGGCAGACATCAACCGCAGCCAGTATGACATCCCGCCTGAAGAGCGCTACAACATGGAGATCGACACCGCATACATCAAGCGCGCCATGGAGGAGGACGACAAGTTCTACCCCAAACGCCGCGGCATCGACTTCTACCACACCTACAAGGAGGACATCAAGCTGCTGGCAGGCACCGGCATGAACAGCCTGCGCACCTCCATCAACTGGGCCCGCATCTTCCCAACGGGGATGATGCCACGCCCAACGAGGAGGGCCTGAAGTTCTACGATGACCTCATCGACACGATCATTGCCAACGGCATGGAGCCGCTGATCACGGTCAGCCACTATGAGATGCCGCTGAATCTGGCCCTGAAATACAACGGCTGGGCCAGCCGCGAGGTCGTTGACTTCTTTGTGAAGTACTGCGAGGTGCTGTTCAAGCGCTACAAGGGCAAGGTCCATAAGTGGATTTTGGTCAACCAGATCAACCTCATCATCCACGAGAGCTTCAACCATCTGCATTGCCAGCGACAAGGTCGACAACCTGCTGGAGCCAAGTATCAGGCGTCCACAATGAGATGGTCGCCTGCGCCAAGGCCACCAAGATTGCCCATGAGATCGACCCTGCCAACGAGATCGGCATGATGTTCTGCTCCAACCTGACTATCCCATCAGCATCGCCCCGAGGATGTGTACTGGAATATGCGCCACAACCAGATGGAATATCTGTACGGCGACATCATGGTCCGCGGCTATTACCCCGGTTACGCCCTGCGCTATTACGATGAGCACAACATTCATATCAACTTCTACCCCGGCGACGAGGAGGCTCTGAAAGAGGGCACGGTCGATTTCGTATCGCTGAGCTACTACTACAGCCGCCTGTCCGGCGAGGAGCCGTACCTGCACTCCGAGCTGGGTCAGGTGCCAAACCCCGACATTCCGGCCAGCGACTGGGGCTGGGGCATTGACCCCCTCGGCCTGCGCATTGCGCTGAACGAGTACTGGGACCGCTACCAGAAGCCCCTCTACATCACCGAGAACGCCTTGGCGCCTACGATAAGGTCGAGGCCGACGGCTCCATTCACGACCCGTACCGCATCGACTATCTGCGCAAGCATGTTGAGCAGGTCGTCGAGTCGGTCAAGGACGGCGTTGATGTGCGCGGTTACTATCCGTGCCCATTGACATCATCTCCTGCTCCTCCAGCGAGATCGAGAAGCGCTATGGCTTCATCTATGTCGACTACGACAACCAGTTTAACGGCACCGGCAAGCGCAGCCTGAAGGACAGCTACTACTGGTACAAGAAAGTCACCGCCTCTAACGGCGAGGACCTTGGCTAAGGAAGCTTTTTGACAAAAGCAAAATATCCGATTACAATGGAGTACGGACTGTGAAACAAAAGGAAACAGCAGCAGTGCTGATGGTGCTGCTGGCAGCGCCTGCTGGGGCGCAAACGGCATCTTTATCAATATCCTGACGCCTACGGCGTAAACGGCACCCAAATGACCCTCGTGCGTATGGCCTCGATGGCCATTCTGACAGGCATCTGGCTGGCGGCGAAAAACCCCGCCGCGCTGAAGATCGACCTGCGGGACCTTGTCTGGTTCGTCCCGGCAGGTGCATTGGGGCTGTTTATGTTCGGCCTGTTCTACACCTACTCCATCCAGCTTGTGGGTATGGGCACGGCTGCCGTGCTCATCTACCTTATGCCGTCCCTTGTCATGCTGTTCAGCGTCGTGTTCCTGCATGAAAGTTCACCCCCCGGCAAGGGGCTGTGCCTTGTGCTCAGCCTGCTGGGCTGTGCGTTAGTCAGCGGCGTGGCGGGCGGGGTAACGCTGGATGCGGGCGGTGTGGCCTACGGCCTTGGTGCCGCGCTGTGCTACACGCTGCAGAATATTCTGCTGGCCACCAAGCTGAAAAAGTACAGCCCGATGACAAATCTGTTTTACATGTTCCTTTTCAGTGCAGCGGCAAGCCTTGTGTTTACCGCCGCCGCAGGTGAGCTGCCGGGCGTGCCTATATCCTGACAACGCCCGGTGCGCTGGCCGCCAACCTCGGGTTGGGGCTGGTGTGCTCTCTGGCGGCGCAGTGGCTGTACACCGCCGCGCTGAAAACCATCCCCGCCAGCCGTGCGTCCATTGCCGCCACCTTTGAGCCTGTGGCCGCCGCGCTGTTCGGGCTGGTATTGTTCGGGCAGAAGATGGATGGATTCGGCGTAGCCGGCATTGTGTGCGAGATCGCCGCGCTGGTGCTTTTGCAGCTGCCGGCCCCCGCAAAACGGAAAGGATAAGCAAATGGCAAAGAAACAGACCCCCACGGTACAGGATTACCACAAGAGCGAGACCTACAAGAACGCTGATGCCGAGACCCGCCGCAATCTGCACCGTTATAAATCCGAGCTGAACATCACAGACGAGCAGATGAACTGGCTGATGGCCTTGGAGGATGTGCGCCTGACACCGAAGGAGCAGCGCCGCAAGGGCAATGCCACCGCGGAAATGATGGTGATCGGCTCGATGGTCACTTTTTTACTGGCCGCCAATGTGGGGCAGCGTGCGTTTATGCTGATTGCCAGCGTATTCTTCATCTTTGCCGCGGGGCTGTACCTGTCCGGCGCCCTGAACCCTTACAGCATTGCCATCCGCAAAATGAAAAAGCAACTGAAAGCTTACCCAAAAGTTCCGTCCTTTAAAGAGTGGAGCAAACCAGCCGACAAGGACGACAACGAATAAGCCATTCCCTTGCTGAGTTACACAGCAATTCCTCATATTACACAAAGCCCCTGCCGCAGCACTGCGGCAGGGCTTTGTACCGTAGTGCGCCAAGCATGCTTTTACGGTAAATGATGCCTGTATCGGTTGCGGAAAAGGTGTGCAGCTGTGCCCATAATCGCGTTGCGGATACTTGCGAAGCTCGTAGTCCAAAGGAGAATTCCTGCTCGTAGGACTTCTCTTTTTTACTACACACAACAGAGGTCAAGCACTCTTTTAGAGTTGTTTATTTATTGGGGCGTTCATTGCTGAACACAACCCTCTTAGGCGAGTGCATTTCGGCTCTTTTCAACGACTATTTCCCCGTTCAAGCACACCGTCTATCTCGGTTTATCACGCGGTTTATGTACCAAATCCTGTACCAAATGCTGAAAGCGTGATAGAATAATACATAATCTGATGGAACGGAAATTTGCGGTGTATCGCAGTATCACTCCAATGATGAATCAAGATATAACCATCAAATGAGCGAATCGTGCAAGTCCCCACGATGAAGCCTATTGACCAGTAATTTATCGAAAATATTTCGTTAATACGTCAAACGCAAAATGCGAAATATGTAAGAATAGCTGTGTCACCCTCAATTTGACATCAATTTGACAGCAAATCCATGGAGAATCACGATTCGTTATGAAGCGTGATGAATGTCATCAGAAATACAAACTGGGGTTTGCATAAAACCTTAGAGCACTTCTTAGAGAAATCTGAGAGGTGCTCTTTTTTTATCCCTGCATTCGACTTCTGTCATCAAATAGGAGGATGCTTTTATGAAAAACGATTACAAACCCATCAAGCCAATGAAAGAAGTGCCTGATCAGCTTCGTAAACTGCGGCGGCAGTTTCTACGGTATCAGCAGGCGGAAATCGTGTACAGTTTGTCGCACAAGAAATTGTTTGAACTCGCCAGCGATGCCGGTGCTATCTACCGCTTTGATAGTACCGTGCTCATTAACCGGGATATTTTTGATGCCTTACTTGGAACGCTTTCATGAGCCTGCCAGAGAAATCACTGCTGAGGAGGTTGAGGACGAGTGAGTGGAACTGTCTGGATGTTCTCAGATCAAATTGACGATGAAGATATAGACTTTATGCATCGTGAATTTGTGACTTATAATATGGCGAGTATCTACTATGGGCTGGGGATGAAACCTGTTATCGTATGTCGCATGAATGTGGGGCAATCTACAAAATCGGACGAAAGGTACTGATTCGCAGAAGTATCTTTGAGGAATACCTGCGTTTCCGGAGAAAGTCTGATGCGTAACTCAGTATAAAGTTATACCACAGGGTTGGGACTCTCGATAATATACAATACGTTTTAGTTTACAAAATGTATTTTTGCGGGCTTGTTAAACTGCACCTTTTTAGTAGAGGACATGAGATGCAATACGATTACTTTTATGGCGCACAGGCGGAACAATTTTCATTCTATCGGATTCCAAAAGCGCTTTTTACGGACGCCCAATTCAAAGATTTGTCCACTGATGCCAAGGTGCTGTATGGCATATTGCTGGATCGTATGAGCCTGTCCCTCAAAAACCACTGGCTGGATGAGCAGAACCGCGTCTACATAATCTTCACCCTTGAGGAATCATGGAGTCTTTGAACTGCGCCAATCAAAAAGCGACCCGCCTGATGGTAGAGCTTGAGAAGAAAGTCGGGTTAATTGAGCGTAAACGTCAAGGGCTGGGTAAACCATGCTTAATTTATGTAAAAAGCTTCGTTACCCCGAAATAAATCCAGACTCATGAAAATCATGATTCTGGACTCATGAATTTCATGAATCTGGACTCATGAAAATCACACGGAACTAATACTGATAATAATTAGACTGATTATAGTGATACTGAGAATATAAATTACAGTTAGGAAAACAGAATAGGTGGTAGAGTATGCCCGGTGTAACAGAGCAGGAAATCGCCCAAGCGAAGCAGATGAATCTGTACCAGTATATGCAGCTGTGCGAGCCGGACAACTTCAAACCGGAAGGACCCGGACAATTCCGCCACAAAGGGCACAGTTCGTTGACCTTTGCAGAGGATGGTTCGTGGACGTACTTCAAAACGAAAGCTACCGGCCGCACCGCGCTGAACTATCTCATAGAGGTTGAAGGCGTTTCGTTTGTAGAAGCGGTGCGGGAAATCAATCGGATACAGGGCGGTGTCCGTCCTTCTTTCCAACCTGTAAAAGTACCCCCCACCCCCTGCCGAGAAGAAACCGGCAAAGGAATTCAGGCTGCCGAAGCCAGATAAGAACAACTACGCTGCTACTGCCTATCTGCGCAAGCGCTGCATCCACCCCAACGTGCTGACGCTCTGCAAGCAGAAAAGAATCCTGTATCAGACGAGCTTCAAGGATCATCCGAATTGTGTATTTGTCGGGCGCGATGGAAACGGTGAACCCAAAGGCGGCAGCTTGCGCGGTTGTTCGCAAATCCAGTTTCGCCGTGATATTCCCGGTAGCAAGAAGATATATCCGTTCTATATCGAAGCTGCTGCCGCTGCCGACACGGTGGAAGTGTACGAAGCGCCCATAGATGCCATGTCGGGTGCCTCGCTGAAAATTATGCAGCACACTGGAAATTGGCGCGGCATTCACTATCTGGCGCTGGGCGGTACGGATTACGCTGCACTGGATTCGTTTCTTACATACTACCCGAACATAACCCACATTGTCCTGTGCCTTGATAATGACGAAGCGGTAGAACCAGAACGCAGGACATTATCAAGCACTTGGAGGGCAGCGGCAAAACCGTGGAAGACCGCCCGCCGCCTATCGGCAAGGACTATAACGACACGCTGGTGCAGGTCACGCAGGAATATCAAAAGCACTGTATCAGCTTGGATGATATTTTGGAGGAAACCAGATGAAAACTATTGCTATCGCAAACCAGAAGGGCGGTACGGGCAAAACGACTACCGCGTACAACTTGGGCATTGCCCTTACCCAGCAGGCTACCGCGTACTCATGGTGGACTTTGACCCGCAGGCAACCTGTCCTGCTACTGCGGTATCCCGCCTGAACAGGACCTTGAGCAGACAATCACAGAGCTGCTGATGAAAGTTGCCTATGAAAAGCCCCTCTCCCACAGAGAGTGCGTTTATCAGAGCAGGCGCACGGATGACTCTGCACACAGGTGGATTTCATCCCGTCCAATCTCCGGCTGGCCAGCTTTGAGCTGGCAATGGGCACCATGATGTGCCGCGAGGTGCTGCTGAAAACTTGTCTGGAGCAGTACAGCAGCCAGTATGATTACTGCATCATTGATTGCTCTCCCTCCGTAGGCTTTTACTGACAAACGCGCTGTCCGCTGCCAACGAGGTCATCATCCCGATGCAGGCGCAGCCGTTCTCGGTGGTTGGTATGTCGCAGCTGACAAATTCGATTTCCAGCGTGCAGCGCAAAATCAACCCCGGACTGCATATCAGGGGCGTTTTGCTGACGATGACCCAGCATACGAAAGTCTCAGAGCATTATGCCCATGATGTCCGCGCCAAATATGGGAGAACGCTCCATGTATTTACTACGGAGATCCCCTATAACGTCAAAGTGCAGGAAAGTCAGGCGTTTGCAGCACCCACTATCCTGTACGAACCCAAAAGCAGCAGCGCAAGAGCATACGTTGATTTTACGCAGGAGGTATTAGGTCATGGCCACGAAGAACAAGTTTATGAACGCGATGAAGATGCCCGCGATCGCTGATATGTTTTCCTCAGAAGCTGACCGCCAACGAGAAAGCGGCGACCTAGTAACGGAAGTACCGCTTTCTGAACTGCATCCTTTCGTCAATCACCCTTTCGAGGTGCGAGACGATGAAGATATGCAGGTCGTTTCTTATATCGTCATGGTGGAGGTGCTGCCTTTTCTGAGGCTGGGCTTTATCCATCGTGACGGATATCCGTTTGAAAAGCTCGTGAAAATTTACTGGGCATGGCACAGCGAAAATGCAGCGGTGCCGATCCGCCCCTATAAGGAGAGTCGAAATGTTCAAAAGAAAAGAACTCGCAGAAATTCCGAATGTGAAACCTATTGCCGCCGAGACGAAAAAGCAGCGCGCAAAGGAAGGAAAGCAGCGGTCAAAGCAGCTGCGCAGATCCGCAAAACAATCCGAAATGAATGCCGCGCAGAGCGCCCGCAGCATTAAGAAGCGCCGTGCGCCTGAGAAGGCTGCGGACTGTCTGCAATATGAGCGTAGGTACGAAAGCGGCATCTGTGAGGTGGAACCGGGGCTTTTCTCCATGACAATGGCATTCACGGATCCAAAACCTGTTCAAGCGCATGGGCAGCACTGTACGCAGGCTCTCCGGTATTGAGCGCCTGAACCTGCTGCATGGTATTACCCGCCCGGAAGAGGTTATGGAATTTTCTTATGATTGGCTGCTGGCAGAAGATTCCCTTACGACAAAGGATTTTATTGCGCCCAGTGGTTACAACTGGAAGCCGGAGCATGATGATTCCCGCGCTGTGTACAATGACCGCTACCAGTTTGGCGAGTATTATGGCAAGGTGCTGTATCTGCGGGATATTGCCCCGCAGATGAAAGACAACCTGCTTTCACTGCTCAGTGACTTAGACTTTGATAATGCAATTTCCATTCATGTAGATGCCGTCGAGCAGGTTCAAAAGCAGTTGGCTTATATGCAGAAAGAAAAGGGCGATGGCATGGTCAATGCTGTGCGCATGAACCTGCCCGCCTACATGGGTGTGCGATATGAGCTGACCAACCAGATCGAGGATGCCGAGGAGCTGCTGGATAACCTGCACAATTATAACCAAAAGATTTTCAAGGTCTGCATCCTGATCCACACCTATGGCCGCAACAATGCCGAACTGGACGAGCGCGTGCAGCAAATCTGCAATACTGTGCAGCAGCAGACTTGCCGGTTCAGCGCTATCCCATTTGAACAGTGCGCTGCCATGAACAGCGTTTTACCACTTGGAAAGAAATGGCTGGCGCTGGAGCGCACTCTCTTGACGGTGAATACCGCCATCTATGTGCCGTTTACCACGCAGGAACTGTTCCAACCCGGTGGACTGTATGAGGGCACCAACGCCCGCAGTAAAAACCTGATTATGGTCAACCGAAAACTGCTGCCTGCCCCGGCTGGTATGGTGCTGGGCATGACAGGCTTCGGCAAATCCTTTTCGGTTATGCAGATGATGGCAGGTATCATGCTGCGCTGGCCGCAGGATGATCTGGTCATCATGACCCGGAAAATGAATATGCGCGGCTGGTTGAGGCTTTTGGCGGTGAAGTGATTGAAATCTCGGCATCGAGCAAATCTCATATCAATCCGATGGATATTTCCGAAGATTACGGCGATGAAGGTAATCCTATTCAGCTGAAAAGCCAGTTCCTGCGGGATTTCTGCCAACTGGTTTTGAACAGCAAAGAGCTGAGCGCCCAAGAATGCAGTCTTGTGGACCGCGCAGCGCTGATTACCTACCAGAAATATTTGCTGCATCCGGAGCGTGAGCAGATGCCCTCGCTGCATGATTTTTACAATAATTTGTCTTTGCAGGGCCCGCAGGCAAAAGCGCTTACGATGGCGTTGAGTATGTATGTGGATGGCACAATGGACCTGTTTGCCCACCAGACAAACGTGGATTTGCAGAACCACTGCATCTGTTTTAATACCGTGAAACTGGGCAAGAGTATGCAGTCCATCGGCATGATGACGGTACTGGACCAGATTTGGAACCGCATCACCCGAAACCGCGTGCTGGGACGCCGCACTTGGATTTTCACCGATGAGTTCCAGCTCCTGCTGGGCAACAGCGCCTGCACGAACTACTACTTCGAGCTTTCCAGCCGTGCCCGCAAGTGGGGCGCAATCCTGACTTCCATTACCTACATGTTTGCTCTGTGCTGAACAACGAGGACGCCCGGCGTATGCTGTCCGACTGCGGCTACATCAAGCTATTGAATCAGGCACCGGACGATGCGAACGACATTGCGCGGCTGCTGCATATCTCTGACGAAGAAAAGCGGTATATTGAAAATGCAGAGGTAGGCAGCGGGCTGCTGATTGCAGATAAAGTGGTGGTGCCTTTCAACAATACTTTCCCGCAGGACACTGAGCTGTTCCGCCTGATGGATACGAATCCGAATTCTTCAAAACAAAAAGCACCCATCAAATCACTTTGATGAGTGCCTTCAGTTATCTTCTGATAAGATTACTTTGCCCAATCCTCAACTTCCAAATCGTTGACGCGAAAAAATTCTCTTGTGTTGTTTGTTACAAGGATAAGACCTTCAGACTTTGCGTGCCCAGCAATTAACATATCCATTGGACCGATGGGGGTACCTTTGCGTTCCAAATCGGCACGAACTCTTCCATACTCTTCTGCCGCTTCTGCATCAAAGGGTAAAATTTCAATAGATGATAAAAAGAGCGTGATGGCAACGCGATTTCGTTCCACGGATTGACTTTTTTCTACACCGTGCATGAGTTCGCCATAAGTGATGGAAGAGATGCACATATCATCTGGGTCGTGCTTCAAAAAATTCCTGATAACTTCTGGGGGCTTGTGCTTAATGGCATAGATGCAAATATTGGTATCCAACATATACTTCATAATGATTCACGCACCTGTACCGTGGGCTGTTCACGACCAGACTTCATGAAGTCATCTGTGAATAAGTCCAATCCGCTAAGAAAGCCAGACCACTTGTTTTCTCTTGGAAGAAGGATTACGGCATCTCCGACTTTATTAATGGAAACTTCGTTCCCATTAAACCGGAATTCTTTAGGAAGTCGAACAGCTTGGCTTCGTCCATTTTCAAATAGTTTTGCAGTCATCATAATAACGCACCTCCTGTATCCATAGTATATACCAAGATATATACTATGTCAAGCGTTGCATAGAATTTTACCGATAGTTCATAAAGTGCTGCCGATTTAAGGTGAGGAAAATAATGTCAGATTTATTTACCCAGCAAAGTACAATGCCAGAACTTTTCAAGACCGGCGAGGACATAGCCGAGTAATTGAAGGCGCAAACAGTAGAACCAAACACAGCAACAGATTTACTATTAAATGGTGATAGCAAGCCCAACAGATTTTCCAGACAGTGTGCGGAAAATGAAGAACCGGATGCGAACTTGACAGAAAATCTGCTACATGACGAAAAAAGTAATAAGAATACTATCACCGGCACAAATACACCGCGCTCCAGCCGTGCCAGCGCCTATTATGATTTGCTGCGCAGCCAGCACAAGAACGGTCACTATAAAGCTCATGCATACCGGGTTGTGGATGCCATAGAAAGCCCAATGCAAGCCGGAGCCAGCGCTTTGAATTATCACGATGACTTCGATACGGATGCCGTTCAAAATGCAGGGCTGCACATGGCAGTAGCGCAGACTGTTGTGGAAGGCAATATCATGGCCGCAGCGGCAGATAGCGCTTTTGTAATTGGTAAGCAGACCGGCAATATCCTGAAAGACCTGAAAGATGAGACAATCAATGCGAAGGATGCGTTGAAAGCCGGTGGGCAGGTACTGCGCCTGCAAGGAGGAAAATCCGTTGTAAAAATCGGTGGTGCAACCCTACGCAGTACAGAGCAGTACCACTTCGTATTCAGTCATGGAAAATCCCCCTTTCTTCGATTATGGGAAAGGGCGGCAGCACTTTTTGCTGTCGCCCCTTGATTACCGAACAGCAAAGACGGGCAAGGCTGTCAACGGCGGCGCATTTGCGCCGTTCATCGTGACCGTTGACAGACTCGGCTGGGTTTGCTATTTATTTCCTCACCATTCCTGTGTCTTGGCTTCCTTCCGGATTTTCATTATCTGTATTTGATATATACTGCCAGGAATTACAGAAACCAACGCAAAAATACCAAAGATTATAGATTGCTTTGTAACTGCGTATAGTGCAAACATGAGCAGTAGAAATAGCCACGGATTGCGTAAGTTTCGATAATATTTTTCTTTATCGTCATAAGAGGTATGGAGTTCAAAAGGCTTTCCATCATTAGCTTTTTCCACAATCAAGATTTCTCGATTAAAAGTTGTTGTGTTTGTCGGAATACGACCGCCCCTTTCTGCCCATGGGCGCCAACGAACTTTTCCAACAGAATAGTTTAGATTGATATTTTTAAAAACACCTTATATCCCATATCCTCCAAAAATTAGCATAATCTATTGAACTCTCTTTTGATTTTCTCCGATAAACTCTACACAATAGGTCACTTCATCGGGCTTGCATTTTTCAAATTCGTATAACAGTTTTCCTGTCCGAACAAGTCGATAACCCTTTTCAGACATTTTGTTTAGCCATTTTTCCTGCGTATTTAGCAATCCGCCAAAAAAGCGATAACATTTTTTACTCATACTGCACCTCCAATAATTTCACTTGCAATGCTTACAAGTTCATTTAGTCTTGCAAGCTCTTTTTCTGCAATTTCTTTTCCCTGTGCTGTAATGTGGTATTCTTTTTTTCTTCCCTCACTATCTCCATAAGGTTCAATCCACTTCTTGTCCTGCAAAGAGTTTAATGCTCCATATAAAGTGCCTGCGCCTAACGAAAGCCGCCCGCCCGTTTTTTCTTCAACAAACTGCATAACGGCGTATCCGTGTTTTGGTGTATAAAGAGAGAGTAAAATATAAAAGGTCACTTCTGTAAGTGCGCCACTTTTTGCATTGTCTCTCATAGTCCAGCCTCCTTATTACGATTACTGTAATAAATATATCACTAACCGTAATATAAGTCAAGCAGATTCAAGGAAATTATTTAAGGGGCATGAAAATGGAGCAGCAACATTTTCGTGTTACTGCTCCACTTTGATACAGAATAGTAGGGTACGCTGTTCTCAATTTGTGTTGTTGCTTCTTTACCGTATATGAGCATTAGCGCCGGGGTTATCATTGCCGTAACGGTGCTCCGTTGCCTACTGACAATGCTACGATAGCCAAGTCCCTTCTGGACGATTTGATTAAGCAGATGAAGGAATGGTATATCGCATTCGATATATCTGATCTGCCTTTGACTACTCCTGCCGAGATCAATATCGCAAGACAGCGACTGGAAAACATTCTTGCTCAGACGGACGAAATTCAGTATGCCAATGACCAGTGTAATCAGTGGGAGGAAATTGCTGATTATATGTCGCTTCTCATTAAAGGTGGAGGAAAACTGGTTTATGACGAGGATAATGCCATTGAAGTCCCCAAGGACGAGACACCGGCCTACCTCGAATGGACACTTTGGAGAGCTGCGCTTGCCATATCTGAGAGATTATACAGATTTTGTACAAGATAGATTCTCAGCATCCGTTCCAAATCGTAGGGCTTGTTGCCGCGCTCTCCTTTATAGTAGTACGGCTTGATAATGCTTATCCATTTCTCCCACGGTACGATGCGGTCTATCTCGGCTAAAAATTCTCGTTTCTTTGTCCGCACCTGCGATAATTCGTCGCTCAGGGCGGACAGACTCAATTGTTTATCCATGCCTATATTATATCACTTTTTGCGGCTATTTGCATTATGCGGTGTTGCCCTAAGAATATTCGTTATTATAAAGGCAGCACAGAAGTGAATCAAGGAATTAAAGATGTTCTTAAAACACAGCCAGATAAGTTTTTTACTACAATAACGGTATTAAAATTTTGTGCCAGAAAATCACTAAAAGGGCTGCATACAGTACAGGGCGTGAAATTGGATTATTTGCTTTAGAAGGAGTTTCCTTAGTCAATGGAGCACAGACGACGGGGGTTATCGGGGCGGTTTGTGCAGAAGATCCTGAAGCAGTTGCTTCTGCACGGATTTTTGTCCAGATGATTGATTTGGGGGATTCTGAAAATACTCAGGCTACTCAGATCACTAAACTTTCTAATACCCAGAACCGAATTGACGGAAAAGATTTTGTCTCTCTTGATCCGCAACAAGATAGGTTGCGAATGGAACTGAGTTTGGCTGGCTTTCAGTATCTATATAAATCTGGTTCGAAAATTGATGACCCAGAGCATCAGATTTCTTTAGATGAAGCACATCGCTCAAGCTTGTGCACTGTCTGATCTTTCGATTGTTGCTCTGACAAAAAGAAATATCGGTGCTTTAACCGAAAGCATTGATAAGACACCATACAAGCTTCTTTTATATGGTCCAACGGATTTCTTCGCAGGTCCGTTTCTGATATGCGGAGACGGTGGTGAAGATCTGATAAGTTTGACGGATAGTCAAATTACAAAATATGAGAAAAAACATCACTCACCCCTGATTTTCCTTGAGCTATATCCGAAGCCGATTACTCTCAAATGCACACCAGAATTGTATGCCAAATGTATGGGAGAGGAACATCAGCATGATACACAAGAAAATGAACGTGATGAGAGATAAGTCCATTTGTATGGAAAATCGTGAAAATGGGCTTTGCTCTTATTGAAAAGCATGATATACTATTCTTACATTGTACTGATGTAAGGAGAGCAGCGATGGCAGGCACAGAACGGTATGTTCGTAACAGCACAGCAGATTTTCTTGTGTTCACGAAAGATTCAGAGACAGATGGCATAGAAGTTCGCGTTCAGGATCACGAGGTCTGGCTGACGCAAAAAGGCATCGGACAACTGTTTGATGTTGACCGCAGTGTTGTTGCCAAACATCTGCGGAATATTTTTGCGGAAAATGAATTATCTGAAAGTACAACTTGTGCAAAATTTGCACAAGTTGCAGATAATGGCAAGACCTATCACTACAAATTCTACTCCCTGCCCGCCATTATTGCTGTTGGCTACCGAACCAATTCCACCCGTGCCACACAATTCCGTCAATGGGCAACCAAAGTGCTGGATACATTTACCCGGCAGGGATATGTTCTGGATAAGGATCGGCTTATTAATGGGCAAATCTTTGATGAAGATTACTTCGACCATTTGGTTTCCGAAATACAGGAAATCCGCGCCAGCGAGCGCCGCTTTTACCAGAAAATTACAGATATTTATGCTACTGCCGTAGATTACTCGGTAGACAGCAAAACGACCAAAGACTTCTTTGCAACAGTTCAGAATAAAATGCACTACGCTGTTCACGGCAGTACTGCTGCAGAGGTCATTGTGCAACGGGCAGACCACACAAAAGACCACATGGGGTTGACCTCATGGAAGAATGCCCCAAATGGGAAGATTGTCAAAGCCGATGTTTCTGTTGCAAAGAACTATTTGCAGCAAGATGAGTTACAGGAACTGAATGAGATTGTAACAATGTACCTTGACTATGCAACGCGCCAAGCACGGCGGCATATTCCTATGACGATGCAGGACTGGGCAGAGAAACTGGACGCTTTCCTGCAATTCAACGATGCCGAAATTCTAAAAGATAAAGGAAAGGTTACAGCAGCAATCGCAAAGGCTTTCGCAGAAAGTGAATTTGAAAAGTACCGCGTTATACAGGACCGGCAGTACCAAAGCGATTTTGACCGCCTTATGATGGAGGCGGAATCAACAAAACAATAATTACAGGCAGATGCCCTATGTGAGACTCATTTCACATAGGGCATTTTTCTTTTAGGGAGCTTCTATGGCTATCACAAAAATCCACGCGATAAAATCTACTCTCGGCAAGGCACTGGCTTATATTGAAAACCCGGACAAGACCGATGGACAGATGCTGGTATCGGGTTACAACTGTGAACCGCAGACGGCTTCAATCGACTTTGAAATGACTGCGGTACTTGAACACAAGGCACGAAATCTAAAAAGAAAGCGTTCCACAAATCTTGCTTATCACCTGATACAGTCTTTTTCTCCAGAAGATGCTGTCACGCCTGAGCAGGCGCATGAGCTGGGGAAAGCCATCCGTTTGCACCGTGGTCAAAATGCAAAAAGCGCAGCCGCAAGAGAACAATCTGCGGCTGCGCCCAGTTTGTCAAAGAATACTCCCCCAAAAGCTTCGCAACCGCGAAGGCTTTT
>ENA-OQIR01000414-OQIR01000414.1-human-gut-metagenome-genome-assembly--contig:-NODE-414-length-18879-cov-5.897771_pt1 | contig 18879 bp, 19 predicted proteins | sample MGYA00242580_ERZ504745 | MGnify/ENA primary metagenome ERZ504745 (study PRJEB26092, sample SAMD00036214) | human gut metagenome | host: Homo sapiens | study: EMG produced TPA metagenomics assembly of... | reverse complement strand
GCACGCACCATGTTGGAGTTGGATTCCACCAGGTCGCGGATGCCGCGCTCGTAATCGCGGTTGGAAACGCGTGCGATGAACGCATCATCCGGAATCCAGTTGTAGCCGTGCGCGTGCACCGGCACATCGTTGACATAAATCTGGAATGGACGGCCGACTTCATCGGCGCGGGTGTCAACATGCACGGTACGGAAACCGACATGGCCGTTCCAGGCGGCGGCTTCTGCGGTAGCGGCCTCACCGGCGGTGACGGCAACGTCGTATAGCGGCTGATCGCCGTAGCCAATCGGCCACCACAACTTCGCTTCTGGCACTGCAATCGTAATCACCGCGCTATCGCGGCCTTCCCCAACAATGCCGTCGGCAGCCAAAGCAACACCGAAACCGGAAATCTCCGCATGCACCGGCACCGCCTGACGCACGGGATGGGAATCATACGGGGACATGATGCGACCCTTGCCCACACGTTCGATCTCGACGTGCACATTCAGCAGGCCGGTACCATCAGCGGCAACATCAACCAACGGACGCACGGAAACCAAACGCACGTCGGACCAGGAATCGATGCCAATCTCACGCCAGATGCCGGCGTTTGCCACATCGATGCCCCAATCCCAGCCGAAGGAGTAGCTCGGCTTGCGAATCTGGTTGAACGCGTGATGCTCGGTGTGCGGGTAGTAGCCGCGGGCCTGCTCCATACGGTCGGATTCACGCACCGGAGAGGTGAAGGTGACGGTCAGTTCGTTGGCGCCCTCTCGCAGCAGTTCGCCCACGTCCCAACGGTAGGAGCGGTGGAAGTTCTTGGTGGAGGCCACCGGGCGTCCGTTCAGCACAATGTCGGCGATGGTGTCGAGGCCGTAGGCCACCAAGTCGTGGCGGTCGGCACCGTTGTCGTGCCAGTCGAAACGGCAAGTGAAACGCCAGTCGATGTCGCCGATCCACTGCTGATCATTCTCGTTGGCGCCGTCGAACGGATCGGCGATCAGTCCTGCATTCAGCAGGTCCAGGGTCGCCTCTCCCGGCACGGTTGCCGGAATGCCGACGGTAAGCGTTTCACGCAGCGATTCTGGGGCGGCTTCTGGGTTGACGGCCGTCAGCGTCCATCCTTCCGCAAGTGGGGCAAACGTGCTGGGAATGTGAGACATGGTTGTGAATCCTTTTTGCGAAAAAGTTAACGAGGAAAGATGAAGGAAGGACCGCGCCGCGATCTCAATCTCGGTGCGGTCCCGGTTATGGAAAAGGAGGTTCAGTTATACGTTTTTATTCCTTGACGGCGCCTGCTGCGATGCCGCTGTAGATCTGCTTCTGGAAGATCAGGAACAGGATCAGCATTGGCAGCAGCGTGATGATCACGCCGGCGCAGATCAGGTTGTACTTGCTGCCCATAGGACCGGTGAAGGAGTACAACGCGATTGCGATGGTCTTCAGATCGGCATTCTGCAGGTATAGGTTGGCCGCGTAGTATTCGTTGTACACGCCGACGCCCTTCAGGATTGCGCAGGTCACGATTGCCGGCTTCAGCAGCGGCAGCAGGATCTTGTAGTAGACGGTGAAGTACGAGGCGCCATCCATGATTGCGGCTTCATCCATAGACACCGGGATATTCTCAAAGAATTGGATGAATACGTAGATGGAGATGACGTCGGTGCCGCACTGCATGAGGATGTATCCCCACATCGTGTTGACTGCGTGGAAGTTGACCATCATTTTGTACAGCGCGACCTGCATTGCGATGCCCGGAAGCAGGGCCGCGATGGTGAACATGCCACGGATGAAGGTGTTACCGGGGAAGCGGAAACGGCTCAACGCGTAGGCAAGCATGGTGCCGATGATCGTGGTGACGATCAGGACTACAACCACCACGATGATGGAGTTGCGGAATGCGACTGCCATGTTCGACGTGGTGAACGCCTGCACATAGTTGTCGAAATTGAGCCAATTCTTCGGCATATCCATAACAGATGTGCTGTGGTATTCCTTGTCCGTCTTGGCGGCGGTCACAAAGCAGCTGACCAGAGGCAACAGCATCATGAATGCCACGAAAACCAGGGAAAGATACTTGACGAAAACGAAGAAACCAATCTTGAACTTGTACCAGAAGCCAGAAGTCTTGGCTGCGGAGCGTTCCTTCGCGAGTGCCACTGCGTCAGTCATCATGCCACCGCCTTTTCAGTCTTGCTCGGACCGTTCTTGAAGATCGGAGCGTTCTTCTTGGCCATGCGGGCGCGCTGGCGCTCGATCTTCGCGGCCTTCTTCTTTGCCTTCTCCACACCGTCGTCAGCGTCCTTAAACGCGTAGTTGAAGAACAGTTGCTGCAACAGCGCGCAAATGAGAATGATGATCAGCAGGACGATTGCCATGCGGATGCCAGGCCGACCTTCTGGCTGGTGTGGGCGATGCGGTCCATGCGCACGAAGTAGGTGGCGGTGCCGTTCGCGCCGGTGGTGATGACGTACGGGCTTCGAAGGCGGACAACGAGCCGGTGATCGAAAGGATGACGTTCAGCACGAGGATGGTCTTGATGCCCGGCAGAATGATATGGCGGAACTGCTGGAACTTGTTGGCGCCATCGATTTCCGCGGCCTCGTACAGCGATCCGTCGATCGACATCATTGCGCCGATGAACAGGATCACGTTCTGCCGAGGTAGCGCCAGATCGACGCGCCCACCAGCGACCAGTTGTTCACGCTTTGGTCTTTCAGCCAGTAGGGCAGACTGTCAAGCTGGAATCCGCACCATTGAAGCACAGTATCGAACACGTAACCACGTGTGTAGAAGAACTTGAAGATGAAGCCGACTGCAATGCCGTTGATCAGGTACGGGAAGAAGTAGATGGCCTTGAAAGCGCTGCCGCCGCGGACCTTGAACGCAGCATGCTGGACAGGTACAGGGCCAGGCCAACCTGGATCAGCGCGCCGGCCATGTAGTAAAGGCTCAACTTCAGGGAGGAGAGCGTGTCGGGACGGGTGAAGACATCAATGTAGTTCTTGAGGCCGACGAATTCACGCGGGCCGATGTACTTCATCTTGTAGAACGAGTAGCCGATCATGGATCCGAACGGCCAATACGTGAAGATTACGAGCAGTGCGACCGGAACTGCGCAGAAGGCGACGATAATACCGGCCTTGCGCCAATCTCGGGGCTGCTTATTGAATGGGATCTCGACCTTCTCGGCCGGTTCCACTGCTGCTGCAGTCATGATATCCCCCTCAGGTGAGTTTTCTTCTCTGCCTTGTTGTTAGTGAAAGAAAAGGACTTCGACCGTTCCTGCTGAGAACGAGCCGAAGTCCTCAGTGATGATTGAAAGCAATCACAGATTGAGCATCAAGCTCACTTGGCGTCAACACCCTCGGAGTCGAGAGCGTCGTTCCACTTCTGGTTCCATTCCTGGACGAGTTCGTCATAGGTCTGGTCCTTGTTGGCAGCGTGCTCGACGATGCCCTGAACGCGGGCGTCGCCGCCGTTCTTGAGGTTGAGCTCGGAATCAGAGTTGAGGTCGTTGAACAGATCTTCCTCGCCGGACTTGGCGGGTTCGTCGGCGATGAGCTCGACATCCTTGAAGTTGGCGTAGAGGTCAGGAAGCTTGTCGTCGTTGGCGGAGATCGGGATGCCACCCTCGTTGTAGGCGAAGTTGGACTTTTCGGTCATCCACTTGACGAAGATCATGGACGCTTCCTGATTGTCAGCGGAAGCCTTCTTGTTGATGCCGAATGCGTAATCCGGACCGGAAGACGCGTACTGCTTGCCGTCGACGGTGATCGGGAACGGCATGTAGCCGACGTCTTCAGCGTTGTCGCCAGCGGCCTGCATCTGGGAGACTGCCCAGGAGCCGAGCACCATGGTAGCGATCTCGCCGTTGTTCATCTTGCCCTTGGAAGATTCCCAATCGGTGGTGGAGTAATCGTCCTCAGTCAGACCATCGGCAACAGCGTCGTACAGAATCTTGTAGACGTTGTAGGCGTGGGTGCCGTCGCCCGGATCCTTGAACGGATTCTTGGTGTGCTCAAGCACCTGGTTCAGGTACTTGGCATCGCCGGTAGCGGTACCGCCAATGTAGTCATCCCATGCGCCCATGGTCCAACCAGCGGCATAGTTGGTGTACAACGGGATGGCCTTGGTCTTCTCCTTGATGGCCTTCAGGTCGGAGATGAACTCATCCGGGGTGGTCGGCAGCTTGTCGATGCCGGCGTCCTTGAAGACCTTCTTGTTGTAGACGATGCCGGAGCGTTGCCGGTGGAAGCGATGCCGTAGACCTTGTTGTCGTAGGCCTTGTCGGTAGCATACTTGACTTCCTTCTTCACGTCGTCGAGGGAGCCGTAAGACAGGAAGTAGTTGCCCAGCTCGGACTTATCAACGGCCGGGATCATCATGATGTCGCCCCAGTCGCCACCCTGCAGACGGGTCAGCGCGCTGTTGGCGTAATCAGTGCCGCCTTCGATGGAGATCTTGATGTTCGGATACATCTTGTTGAACTCAGCGAGGTACTGCTTCCAGGTCGTGCCGCTGTAGTCGTCCTTGAGCATATCGGTACGGTTGCTGTACAGCTTCAGATTGGCCTTGATGTCCTTACCGGTCTCGCCAAGGGTGATGTCCTTGTACTGGAGATCCGTGGACTGCGAGGAGCTGTCGCTGCCGCCGCAAGCAGCCATGCCCATCATGCAGGCGGCTGCGACACCGGCTGCGACAATCTTCTTGAGATTCATCTTCTGATCCTTCCTTATGAATCACTGTTCATCACTTCGGGAGACTCGGCACCGATTCTCCGTTGGTGATGCCTTTCATCTCAGGCCTCTCTGCCTGCCCTTGATGAAGTGGTAATACTTACGGTAACTGAACCCCTTAAGCTTGTCAAGCGCTTAAGTAGTGCGTCAATACCCCCGAAATGAGTTTTACGATGCTTTCTCAACATTACGCGATTTTGTTTAGTCTGCAAAAACGTTGATATTACTGGGCTTTCGATTACTTATCTGCAATCTAACAAGTATTCAGTAGGTTAACATTAATGCGATTAATGTAATTTTATTTACTGGAGTGTCATTAAGCGATTAAGTCATGCTGCAGTATCCGCAAAACCGTTGGAGAATCAACAAAATTGGCATGTCACGTCTTCAAAATGACGCGACATGCCAATGTCGTTCAGTGCGATTTTCAGAAGCGCATCCGCAACTCCAACCTCACACGAGCAAAGCTATGCACGGGACGCAATGAAATTGCGATACCACAGGAGCTATCCTTCGGAATGCGCTCCTGCGTAGCGTAATCGACGTACGTGATACCGAATCGCTTGGCATAGCCGAAATACCATTCGAAATTGTCAAGCAACGACCACACGAAATAGCCGGTCAACGGCACACCCTCGCTCATTGCGCGACGAGCCGCGGCAAGATGACGCTGCAGATAGTCGATGCGGTCAGCGTCATGCACCGACTTGCTGCCATCGTCGTTGACCGCCAACTGATCCTTGCAGGCCATGCCGTTTTCCGTGACCATCAGCGGCACTTCAGGGTAATTGTCATGCACACGCACCAACAGATCATGCAGGCCATCAGGATCGATATTCCAACCCATATCGGTATGCGGCCCCTCCGTCGGCAACCAGTCGACGTCGGACGCGCCAGGAGCCGTGGAAGCCTCCGTGGACTGCGGGAACTGCGGTCGGTCACTCATGGCCAGCAGATTCGTGGAGTAATAGTTGATGCCGAGCACGTCGATCGGCTGATGAATCTGCTCAAGATCGCCCGGCTGCACGAAACTCCAATCGCAGATGCCTTGGTGATGGCGAACAGCTCGTCGGGGTAACGGCCACGCAGCATCGGGTCAAGGAACGCACGGTTGGAAATCAGATCGAGACGATGGCAGGCATCGGCGTCACCGCGGTTCAACGCAAGATTCAGTGTGACCGAACACTTGGCACTCTCCCCCAGCTCGGCACGCACGGCCTGAACCATCAAACCATGCGCGAGATTCAAGTGATGCACCGCGGGAAATGCACCTGGGCCGAGACCCAAGCCCGGCGCATGCTCCTTTGCACCATAGCTCAAATACGAGGAGCACCACGGTTCGTTCAACGTGGTCCACGTGTCGACGCGGTCGCCGAGGCGCTTGGCCACCACAGACGTGTAGTCGGCCAGCGCGTATGCGGTCTTGCGATTCAGCCAACCGCCTTCATCACCCAAATACTGCGGCAAATCCCAATGATAGAGCGTCACGACCGGCTTGATGCCGCTCTCCAATAACGCGTCAACGATACGCTCGTAGAAGTCGAGACCTTTCGTTGACAATGCCGTTAGGCGTTGGCATAACGCGCGGCATGGCAATCGAAAAACGGTAAGCATCAACGCCGAGATCCTTGAGCAGCGCCAGATCCTCGCGCCAACGATGGTACGAGTCCGTTGCCACATCGCCGGTATCGCCGGCTAGCGTGGCACCCGGGGTATGGCTGAACGTGTCCCAAATCGAGGGGCAGCGACCATCCTCGTTCGCCGCACCCTCAATCTGGTACGACGCCGTAGCCGTACCAAATACAAAATCCTGAGGAAAAGTGTTCTCCATTGCACGTCCTTCCCATGAAGCGGTTAAGGTACTGTGTTTCATATAATAAGCCAGCACTCCGGACACAGCGTAAACCAGCCGCTCTGCACCAATCATGCACAGCCAGCAACACTCATCACAAACAATGCGCCATATACAACGGCAACGTGATGCACTCCGCAGCCTTATCCACAACCATCGGTTTAGGCGCCAACACAAACCTCATACCTACACGCTTGCCAAATTTCTCTTTGAATTTATTCAGCGAAACAGTGCCGTACCGAATACCAGATTTCGCTTCAATAGGACTGATTCGCGCCTTCATAGCCGAATTCTCAAACTCTCGAGTAATCAGAAAATCAATCTCCATCGCACCATACTTGTCTTCATGGTTACCGCAGGAATAGAAAAACAGCCGATGCCCTGAAGCACGGAGTTGCTGAGCAACGAGATTCTCCACAAACATGCCCTCATTAAATGCAAGCTTGCCGAACAGAACGTCCTTATACAGCGAGGCCGGACGTCTTTCGATCGGCAAACGTCAACGCCGACAAAAGCCCAGTATCCGCCATATAACACTTCACTTTGGCTTCGTCCTCGTTAAGCCCCAGCCCCACATTCGGGTCGGTGGAGTTATAACAGTTGTTGGTCACTCTGGCGTCGGACAGCCAGAAAAAGGAATCACGATAATCCCTCATGCGCGCGTTTTTTCCGATTGAAGTGATGCGGAATCGCTTCTCCTTACGTGAGAGTTGTGCAGGGATCGCGTCAAACACCGCCATCACCTTAGCTTCATAACCTTGCGCATATTTGGCGACATCCTGACGGTATAAGTTGAGGATGCGCCGTTTAATACGGTCAGCCGAGCCAAAATCACGTTGTTTGATGTAGTCCTCCACCACCTGAGGCATACCCCCAACAAGCATGTACTCACGCAGGAGGCGCATGGCCTTGTTATGCAGCGCGGAAGGCAAAGGCCTCATATGCTCGAATGAGTCGCGAATGGCATACGCCAGCTGTTCGTTCCCGTACGCCCACAAGAATTCTTCGAAATCCAAGGGATTCAACTCCCCTGACTGCTCCTCGGAAGGAATAACAATATCTTTGACATTCTGATGGATGGACAGCAACGACCCAGTTTCAATGTAATCGAAACGGCCATCAGCCACCAATCGTTTAATGAATTCGCGCGCAGGAGGAAAACTCTGCACCTCATCGAAAATAATCACCGAATGCCGCGGCACCAGATTCACTTCATAGTAGGCAGACAGGTAAGTGAAAAAGGTTTCAAGATCCTGCCGATACTGACGAAAGAGATCAAGCACTTCCTGAGGCGCTTCGGAAAAGTCGATTGCCAAATACGAGTCATACTCACGTTTGGCGAACGCTTCCGCAATCGTGCTTTTACCAACACGTCGAGCACCTTCAATAAGCAGGGCGCTTGCACCTTGATCACGATTCTTCCATTCGAGCATCTCGTCATAGAACTTACGCTTAAACATCGCCAAACTCCTTATATTGCAACGATTTTCATACTGGTTTACACGGAATCGGCAGTGTCAAATCAAGGATTTCGCACGAAAACGGCAGTATCAAAATCATTATTTCGCACGAAAACGGCAGTGTCAAATTGCAGATTTCACACGAAAACGGCAGTATCAGCCAGCATTTCGATATCTTGTAATCAGTTGCGCAAACCAAACGTACACACAACAACACGCGGAACAGGCAGTCAAGTATTCGCACACACCCGTCATGAAGCAACCGACTGCGTGTCTTTTCGTAAAGTCGGTTAAGATATTGCGCGTAGGCAATCGTATCGTTCGCATCAGCCAGGCGACGACCGCCAGCTGGAACGATATCAAGAACTGACCGAAATCTCTGCCGTTCAGCCAGTCCTCCATGTATTGCGGCAACAGGCACTGCCGCAATCAGCATTGAAGCAATAGGGGAACTCTCACATGCAGCATATTTCTTTCAACAATCCGAATCTTCGTCATATGGGACGCGTCAGCGATGCCGTGGATCCAGTCACGCACGCGCCATTCCAAACATGGGCATTCCCGTACACGCAAGTGTCATTCCGTTGCACTGGAACATACATCGGCGTACGCCTCGTCAACCATTGGGGGTATGGGCGAGCCACTCTGGGAGCCGTCGTTGATGGCATGCAACTGCGCATTCCCGTCCCCATCGACACCGAACATGACGCCGTCACGCTGGAAAACGGCTATCCCAGCCGCGTGGAACCAACGGAACCAGCAGAACCAGCAGACATGCAGCACAGTCAATCCGACGTTCGCAAACCCGTATACGTCACCATTGCCGAACAATTGCCGAACATCATGCATGAAGTCACGATTTTCAAACGTCAGGATGAAGGCAACAATCGCTACGACATGATCAGCATCGAGCTTGACGACAATGCGCAACTACTGCCACCCAGCGCCACTAAGCCAAGCCGTCGCATGGAATTCTACGGCGATTCCGTAACCTGCGGCGAACGTTGCGAGGCACTGTGCTACGAGGGCAGGCAGATCCCGACGAGGATTTGAGCGGCTACAGCAACTCTTGGTATTCGTACGCCTCAATCACCTCACGCAACCTCAACGCTCAAGCCCATCTAGTAGCGCAGGGCGGAGCCAGCCTCATCGACGGTATTGGCTGGTTTCACGCACCGCACTATCTCGGCATGGAAAGCATTTGGGATCGCAGCACCTACAATCCGGAATTCAGCGAGCCACAGCCGTGGGATTTTACGCGATACACGCCACATGTGGTGGTGGTTGCCTTGGGTCAGAACGATGCGCATCCACGCGATTTCATGGCGCTGGATTACGACAGTGCTGAGGCGCAGCATTGGCGTGCGCGCTATGTCGATTTCGTGCATGCGTTACGCGAGAAGTACCCGAAAGCGCTGATCGTGCTTACTACAACAATTGTGCGGCACGACGCCGCTTGGGACCGAGCGATCGGCGAAGTCTGCGATAAGCTTCGCGCTGAGGGCGAGTTTCACGTGAACATTTTTGTATTCACGCAATGGTTGCGGCACGGATGGCCATCCGCGAGTTCCGGAAAACGAACAGATGGCCGCCGAACTGACCGCATACCTAGAATCATTCGGCCCGGATCTGTGGCAATAGTCTATGCGCTCGCAGTGCAGCGCATTTTATTTGATCCGTTTCTGCGATTTTGGTGGCACAAATCGCAGAAACATTGATTTTTCAACGATTTTTTATTTGACTGGTATTTGATTCGTATTTGACTGACGTGCGATCAGCAAGACTTCAATCGCAATACAAAGCGTGCGATTGCCGCACACTATAAGCACAGCAATCGCACGCTATTCATTGTCGACTAGCGACAATCATGCAACGTGATTATTCAGCGTGATCAGAGTCGGTGTGATCGGTCAGGTCTAGCTTGAATGGGTGAGCGGGCAGATCATTGTCATTAGCCAACGGTGCAGGCCCCCAACTGCGCCACGCGTAGCGCATCATCACCGGCGCTGGCACTTCCGGCGTGGCCAACGTAATCGTGCCGATACTGCGACTGTTAATCGGAATACCGAACTCCGTAGCGTTATAGTCAACCACATTGACCTTCGCGTTGATCAAATCGTCAATATCGCAATCCACGAAAATCGCAGCAGTGGCCGGATGGAACACACCATCAGCGCCGGCAAGCTCGAAACCGGAACGTTCCGGCAGTCGTACCAACGAAGGCAGGCTCTTGTCGAACTTATCACCATAACTGTCGGGCGTAGTACCGCTGAAATGCAGGCCGTGCGCATACCGGAAGAACAGACGCACGCGACCGCCTTCGTCGCAGCGGAAGCCCAGCACAGTCGGACCATACACCGGAATACGGCTCATACCATACACTTGGTGAAGCGCACAATTGCCGAGACGCTCGCCGGGCGTGCGCTTATCAACCGGGTGAATGTTGTTGTATTCACCGCAATCCATGGTGCAAATGGCGAACACGTTGTCGATGGACTGTGCGGCATCCCACTGGGCCTCACGCAGCACCGGCCACAGCATCGGATCGCCTTCGCCCTCGTCGACCTTCTTGTCGATCCACTGCGGCAGCTGCACGATCAGGAACGGCAGATTCTCGCTCCACAGCGCACGCCATTCGCCGATCATCATGCCCAACAGCTCACGGTAGGTTCCGCAATACTGTTCGTCTTCCTCACCCTGATACCACAGGAATCCAGCCAAGGAGTACGGCACAATGCGTTCCAGCATGGCATGGAACGGACCAGTCGGACGCCACTGCGAGGTCGGCGTCATCGGTGGCGGCCACGGGCATTCGCCGTACTGTTGGGTCAGCGTATCCCACGTCACATCAGGATCGGCTTCACGAGCTGCAGCAACCGACGCATTCCAAGTATCAGAACGCAACTGCCATTCGCTATACTCCAAATCGAATTGTTCCTGCGTCTTGCCTGCAATCGCCTGCTCGTAACGAGCAAGATAGCCGCGCCCAGCTTCGCTGGAATTCAGCGCATCCTCGCTCATCCAACAACTAATCGACGTACCCCCGATATAACAGTCGATAATGCCGATCGGAAGATCGGAATCGAGTTCATTACGCAGTTTCGCGCGAAATAGTACGCTACGGCACTCATCACGCCACTATTTTCGGGCGATGATTCCTGCCAGCTTGCCGCATGTTCGGCATTACGATTAATCACGCCGGTTTTCGGCACATTGTAAAAACGCAGGAGCGGATCAGCGCAGTTTTCGAGGGCTTCCTCAGCGTTTTCGCTATTGCGCAACTCAAGTTCCATATTGCTTTGACCGCCGGCAAGCCACACTTCACCAATCAGCACGTCGTAATATTCGATGAAATCGTTGCCGGCGGTGACGCGCAACGTGTAGGGTCCGCCTTCAGGTTGCGCGGGCAGCATAACGCGCCACGGAGACAGGCTGTTCTTGATCTCTTTGGAGGCGTACGCGTGCGCCTGCACAATCACGGAACCATCGAAATCGCGTATTTCCGCCGAAACCTCAAGTCCGGCACAATCAGCATCCAACGCGCCGAACACGGCGATGGGTTTGTTGCGCTGCAATACCATGTGCGAAGCGAAAATCGCGGCGACGTGCAGAACTCCTGCCGTGCTACGGTCCTCAATATCGCCGATTGCCGCCGTCATTTCAGATCCGGGCGCAGGACCAGTCGCAGTGACCATGACATCTCTTCCTAATCAAAAATCCCTACGCGTTGTATCCTATGCCGCCTTCCCGTCAAAATACATGAAACTTGCCGTTGCCGCGACGGATTTTTACGGTTTCGCGGCTCACTTTGTGGACCAGACACGCTGCAAGATGGAGGCTCCGGTAGGATAGACCCCAGTTTGCAGGACAAAATCCATGCACAAAAACACGCGAATTCATCTGCGAATGGTAGAAACCCGAGCGTCGGAAGGCGTTCACCCCACTACATAAAAAGGAGTGCCAATCACAATGGCTGCACAAATCTGGTACGAGAACGACGGCGATCTCTCGGTCCTCGAAGGTAAGAAGGTTGCCATCATCGGTTACGGTTCCCAGGGTCACGCTCATGCGCTGAACCTGCGCGATTCCGGCGTCGACGTCGTCGTCGGCCTGCGTCCGACCTCCAAGTCCGTCGAGCACGCCAAGGAACAGGGTCTGGAAGTCAAGTCCGTTCCGGAAGCCGCAGCTGAGGCCGACATCATCATGATCCTGCTCCGGATCAGTACCAGCGTACCATCTGGCCAATGACATCGAGCCGAACATCAAGCCGGGCGCAGCTGTTGCTTTCGCCCACGGCTTCAACATCCACTACGGCTACATCAAGCCGTCCGAGGATCATCCGGTCTTCATGGTCGCTCCGAAGGGCCCGGGCCACATCGTGCGTCGTGAGTACGCCAACGGCCGTGGCGTCCCGGTCGTCGTGGCTGTCGAACAGGATCCGCGCGGCGACGCTTGGGACATCACCCTCTTACGCCAAGGCTCTGGGCGCCTGCGCGCAGGTGCCATCAAGACCACCTTCACCGAGGAGACCGAGACCGATCTGTTCGGCGAGCAGAATGTGCTGATGGGTGGTGTGAACAAGCTCGTTGAAATGGGCTTCGAAGTCCTCACTGACGCTGGCTACCAGCCGGAGATCGCCTACTTCGAGGTCTGCCACGAGCTGAAGATGCTCGTCGACCTCATGAACGAGGGTGGCCTGAACAAGGCCCGTTGGTCCTGCTCCGACACCGCCCAGTACGGCGACTACACCAACACCGTCATCAACGAAGACTGCCGCAAGCGCATGCAGTACCACCTGAGCCGCATCCAGGATGGCTCCTTCGCCAAGGAGTTCATGGATGATCAGGACGCAGGCGCTCCGAAGTTCAAGAAGCTGCAGGAAGAGTACAGCAACGTGCGCATTGAGACCGTCGGTCCGAAGCTGCGCGCCATGTTCTCCTGGAACAACGGCAAGGATGACGACGCTGACATGGCCACTTTCACCGGCAAGATCGCCCGTGGCTGAGTAACGTCTCGCATTCATTGCGATTAATCGCATTAACTGCGATTGAAGGCCGCCGCCCAAGTTGGGTGGCGGCCTTTCGTTATGCCGGAACGTACGCAACCGTCGCACGCACGACGATATGCAAAAAGCGCCGTCCGCATGAAGCGGGCGACGCTTTCTAATTCGCTAAATAGCTTATGCAGCTAGCGAAGCAATCTCACTGAACCTGGGTACGAGCGATCTTGCCGTTGAAGGATTCGGCCATATCGGCATCGGCGTCCGTCTGGTTGTTCCAGGAGAACATGGCGCGCAGCTTCGGGCCAACGGTCTCCAGGTGCGGGTGGCTGTACTCTTCCTGCAGCTTCTTGAACTTCGGAGCGCCAGCGGCCTGGTCATCCATGAACTCCTTGGCGAAGGAGCCGTCCTGGATGCGCTTGAGCTGGTACTGCATGCGCTTCTTGGTCTCTTCAGTGATGACGGTGGAGGTGTAATCGCCGTACTGGGCGGTATCGGAGCAGCTCCAGCGAGCCTTGTTCAGGCCGCCTTCGTTGGCCAGGTCGACCAGCATCTTCAGCTCGTGGAACACCTCGAAGTAGGCGATCTCCGGCTGGTAGCCAGCCTCGGTCAGCACATCGAAGCCATATCGCACAGTGGTGTTGATGCCACCCATGAGGACGTCCTGCTCGCCGAACAGATCGGTCTCGGTCTCCTCGGTGAAGGTGGTCTTGATGGCGCCTGCGCGCAGCGCGCCCAGAGCCTTGGCGTAAGCCAGGCACAGCGGCCAGGTCTTGCCATCCGGATCCTGCTCGACGGCCACGACGACCGGGACGCCACGGCCAGCGGCGTACTCACGACGCACGATGTGGCCCGGGCTTCGGGGCGACCATGAAGACCGGATGATCCTCGGACGGCTTGATGTAGCCGTAGTGGATGTTGAAGCCGTGAGCGAAGGCCAGAGCAGCGCCCGGCTTCAGGTTCGGCTCGACGTCCTTCTTGTACACGGCGGCCTGGTACTGGTCAGGCAGCAGGATCATCACCACGTCGGCTTCGGCAACGGCGTCAGCGACGGACTTGACCTCGAGGCCCTGCTCCTTGGCATACTCCACGGACTTGGAGGTAGGACGCAGGCCGACGACGACGTCGACACCGGAATCGCGCAGGTTCAGCGCATGGGCGTGGCCCTGGGAACCGTAACCGAGGATGGCCACCTTCTTGCCATCGAACACGGACAGATCGGCGTCCTTTTCGTACCAGATAGTTGCTGCCATAATTGGCGCTCCTTTATTGTTTTTTGCGATTCGGAACTTGCTTTTTCCGAACAAACTCGCTATTTTCTATTCTTTTTTCGGTTGTTATCACGCGAGTGATTCCTAGGATGTTGCTCCCCCGGATTGTGTCCGAGGAACCACTCCGCCTCTCCTGCGGAACTGTTCTAGTACCGCTTTCTTTATGATGTCTGTTGGCGTTCACATAGTGGCTATATTCACGTCAAACGTTTTTTCTAAGGCTCCGAGCCACCCCAAGCGAAGCAGCCCGGCAAGCCGGTCGGCGTCACTTGGTGAAGTCGACGTTCTTCGTTTCCTTGCAGCTCAACACCGCGATGAGGCAGCACAAGGCCATCACACCGAGGTACAGGCCCACGGAATGCACGCCCCAATGATGGGACAGCCAAGTGGCGATGGTCGGCACGAAGGCCGCGCCGACGATGGCAGCCAGGTTGTAGCCGATGCCGGAGCCGGAGTAACGCACGTTCGCGTCGAACAGTTCCGGCAGGAAGGCGCCGATCGGACCGAACGCGGTACCCATCAGAGCGAAGCCGATGCACAGGAACAGCAGGTTGGTGGCGAAGTTGCGCTGACCGACGACCGCCGGATCAAGCAGGAACGGGAACAGCAGGGCGAAGGCGATGAGGCAGCAGGAGGAGATGATGATCACGCGCTTGCGGCCGAACTTGTCGGCGTTCACGCAGGAGATCACGATGAACGCGGCGAACACGCAGACGGCGATCATCAGCATCAGCAGATACTCCTGGTTGGTGAAGCCCAGGTTGCCACCACCCTGCTCGACGGTCTTGGTGCCCCAAGCGAGGGACCAGGTTGCCAGCGTGTAGAACAGCGTGTAGGTGACGGCCACCAGGAACGTGGCCTGGATGACTTCCTTCCAGCTCTTCTTGAACACTTCGGTAAGCGGGGACTTGACGACCTTCTTCTGCTCCTGGGCCATACGGAAGATCGGGGTCTCCTCCATCTGGACGCGGACGACGAGGCCGACGATCACGAGGATGGAGGACAGCAGGAACGGCACGCGCCAGCCCCAGGCAAGCATCGCGTCATTGTCGTTGAAGGTCTCCAGCAGGAAGTAGGTGCCGTTCGACAGGAAGAAGCCGATCGGGGCGCCCAGCTCCGGGAAGGAGCCGTACAGCGCGCGCTTGTCTTCCGGAGCGTTCTCGGTGGCCACCAACGCGGCGCCGGACCATTCGCCGCCAAGTCCGATGCCCTGCACGAAGCGACATAGGCACAGCACGGCGACGGCCGCGACACCCCATTGGTTGTAGGTCGGCAGGCAGCCGATCAGGAAGGTGGCAATGCCCATGGTGAGCAGGGAGACCACCAGCGTGGTCTTGCGGCCCATACGGTCGCCGAAGTGGCCGAACACCAACGAGCCCAGCGGACGGGCGATGAACGCGATGGCGAAGGTCAGCAGGCTGGCCAGCAGCGCGACGGTCGGATTGGTGGTGTCTCCGAAGAACACCTTCGGGAAATAATTCGCAGCGGCGGTGCCGTATGCGTAAAAGTCGTAGAACTCGATGGCGGTGCCGACCATGGATGCTGCGATCACGGTTTTGACCGAATCGCGGACCATCGCCTGCGCTTTGCCAGCGGCCGCTTCGACTGTACTCATTGATGTACTCCCTGTACGTCCTGTTACCGGTTCCCAACTTCCGCCGATAACGATGTTGTTTGTAGTTTTTCTGTTTTCTGTTGTGCGCTATGCCGGCCGGCTTCAAAAGGTTTTCGCTGCGTCTGCCTTGTGGGCTGCAACAAAAATGGCCCCGCATTATGCAGGGCCATCAACGTGTATTCCATGCGCGCTTCAAACCCTGCCTTCGTTGGCGAGGGATTGAAGCCGCAATGCTCGAATCAGTCCGCCAACGGAAGCGGAATAATAATTCGTGCGGACAGCAGTACGTGTGCGACCATTCCGTTCATCGTGGCGAACCTCCTTTCGCAAAGTCATTTCCCCGGGCGGGATTTCCGCTCGAACTAAGTCGTAAACATAGGCGCGTCCATCTCCCCTATCCACTAAAGGTTCACTATGTGGACGCGCCGTTTCGCTTTATTTTCCAATCATTGGCGATCTAGCACCGTCATAGTCGCCGTCATTGTTGCGATTTCAACCGCAATGTCAGCAGACCCGCCAACAGCATCGAAACAGTGGCGACAGCGAAGATCAGCACGGTGGCACCGGTCGCCACAATCACCGCGGCGCAGGCAGCGACGCCCAGTATCGTGCCGAACGTATTGGCCAGACTATAAGCGGCAAGCGATCGGCCCACGGAACGCACATCCGGCAACATCGCAAGATCCAAGCTTTGGCTGGCGCCATCGAACACCACATATGCGAAGCCGGCAAGCAGGGCGTACAGCGCAACCGCCAGGAAACCGTCGTCCATCAGCAACGGCAGCAGCGCAGCGACCATGAACAACACGGCGGACGCGACGGCCGGAATACGCAGATCGCCAAACAGGCTGACGATGCGGCCAAGCAGCAACGCCGCAATCAAAGCACCGACAAACGTGCAGATGGCCATGACCACAACCACCGATCCGGCACCGGCAATGCCGAACAAACCGGCCTCATCGGTATTGCCGACGATATTCGGCGCCAGATACCACTGATATACGGCGATTCCGGCTGTGGCCGCAACGGCGAACATGCGGGCCGCGAATGCCACAGAAAACTTCGGCGCGTTCTGCGGCGGACGGTATTGCGAGAAGAAATCGCCTTTCTCAACATCCCTACGCGGCAGGTAGCTGCTGGCCCCTTCGAACGGCAATATCAACAGCGTAACGACGGCCGCGACGACAATCCAACCCGCGAATACCAGCATCGCGAAACCCGTAGTGCCATCCCAACCTTCGTCACCGGCATGCGGCGTCAGCGCAACAGCCACGGCGACGCCGACCAGCTGGCCAAGCGCCAGCCCCTTGCCGTGCCACGAATCGGCGCGGTCGCGGAACTTGTCAGGCACACGTTCGCCGAACGCGGCGGCGAACGGTATGGCCGCCATCGCATACGCGGCCTGCGTGGCCAGCCAGAAGAACACGGCCCACGGGAGAAAATCACATACGGAAAGAATCGCCATGCAGATAGCCGCCAATACGCTGCCGCTGACGATCCATGGCGTACGCGCCCGAACCGGCAGTAGGAATGGTCAGAACCGACGGCGATGCATGCGTTCAGCAGGAACGTCATGATGGCACCTGCGATGACAAGCATCGCCAAATCCGTGACGCGGTTGATTCCCGACAAACGGCTGACGGTTTGCGGAATGAGCACCGTGTTGAACGCCGCCATCGGAGCGGACAGCAGCATTGAGCCAAGCGCAAAACCCGCAACGAGCCGGTTGGCCTGCATTGCGGTCGGCCTGGTGCCGTCCGGAGCGGTCATCGGGTCGCGCAGGTCGAGGAAGGACGATTCGAGGTTCGGCACAGCCACGTCAAGATGCGCGGCCGCGGTTAGGGGCGCTCCACCTTCCGATGCGATGCGCGCGGCCTGGGTTTCCGGACGCTCGTTGGACGCTTCCGGAATACGCGGATGCTGCTGCACCGACAGCGGCGCATGGCCGCCTTCGCTTCGGGAGTCAGGGTCTTCTCATAATCGGGGCGATCGTCGATGCCCGGGCGGATGAACACCTGGCCGGGCAGCGGCTGCGGTTTGAATTCGTTATTCTGATTGTCTTCGGTCATATCTGCTGTTTTCTTGGCTTATCGCGTTTTCTGCTTGTCGCGTTTCATGTGCTTCGATACTCCACGCATGCGCCCGCCCGCTACGAGCGACACATACGAAAATCGCCCGGACGCATTGCTTCAGCGCATTCGGGCGATTCTTCAACGCAACTTACGATACCAACACGTGCGGCCACTGCCGTCCGCCCGACGGACCGGGTGCGACGGACCGGGTGCGCGACCGCAAGGTGGAACGCAATCGCAAGGCCGTACGTAATCGCAAGAAATTTTCCGTCAGGCGACGACAGGCGGATTGGCGATCAGATCATCCGAACGGTGGTCTCCCGCGGAATCCTCCCATTCCAACATGGCGACCGGCGTAGTGTTGTCCACACCGAGACCGCGCTTCGGCTCGAACGTCAGCGTGGCCTGGCTGGTTTCGCCGCGCCAGGTGAAGCTGATGGACGTGTCGTCATCGGTGGTGTACGAGAACGTGCCGTCGAACGCGTCGAGCTCGTTGCGGAACTTGGCGAGCGCGTTCAGGGCCTTGACGACCGGACGCTTGAGATTCTCGTCGATTTGCGCGGTGGAATAGTAATGGCGGTTGATGTCGCGGCCGTTGTTCGTCTTGCGCAACAGCTCCATGTCGTTCCTGCCGGCAAGCGCGCCGACATAGTAGACCTGCGGCACGCCCGGCAGGAAGAACTGCACCGCACGGGCTGCGATGTAGTGCTGGTCGTTGCATCCGAGCGCCGAATAGTAGGTGCTGTTGACCTGGTAGAGGTCGAGATTGGATGCGGCGGCGCCAGTGGCTGCCTGGGATTCGCCGTGGGTGTTGGCGTGGATGGTGTTGACGAGGTTGTCCACGTCCTCATCCGGCACCAGGCCCTTGAGCGAGCGGTCGAGCTGGTCG